>Ga0247770_1001768_pt1 | contig 15086 bp, 17 predicted proteins | sample UWRJL136409B6_FD_179943 | JGI IMG/M metagenome (GOLD analysis project Ga0247770, IMG submission 179943) | Plant litter microbial communities from Arlington Agricultural Research Station in Wisconsin, United States - UWRJ-L136-409B-6 | ecosystem: Environmental > Terrestrial > Plant litter >... | reverse complement strand
TATGAGCTGCGGTATAGAGGATGATCTTCGAGAGGAAGAAATATTTCTGCCCATACCGCACTCTTGGTCCGGGTGGGTGGGGCTCTCGGCTAGGAGGGGGCTCAAGATCCCGTCGGTATTGCCCCTCGCCAATCGACATTTCAGGCAGCGGCGAGATCGAGATGCACGCCACATAATCTATGCGGCAGTAAAGCGAGCGGTCGTGTGCAATTCCGTGATGAAATGGGAAAATGGTCTCCCCTCGTGACATGTAGGGATTTAATCTGGTTGCGTACCGTGCTCAACCATCGTCTCATCTTCCACTTCACTCTTATCAGTAGACCGCACCAACCACTATGACCAAAGATAACCACAGGATGACTTGCCTGTCCGCTTCGCAGAGTCGCCCAGCACTCTCCAATATACTCATCGTACACCGCGGAACAATGAAGTCTCCGAAATATGTGCGCCCTGCGGCGAAGATGGACCCAGCATGGTTCATCTCTCAAAAGAAGGCGTCTAAAAGAACCTGGAGTGCGCAGTCGGAGCAATCTGGCGATGTATTGTAGTCCATGAAAGGAAAGATTGCTGCGACGAAGAACAGCTGTCTGGATGGCTCCAGAGAGGTGGGGCTGGCCCACACCTCTCACATGCCCGTTCGGCTCCCCGTGTCCCGGGGCTACTTGGGTCCAATTGCTGTGCTAGAATTTGTAGGTTATCGGATCATTGCCATTCGTGGCAGGCACGAAGTATCCACACAAAATAAATACCTCTGCTTGGTTCCGCCGTTTGTCCCATTTTGAATGTAAGTGATGCATTCGATACATCGCAAGCAAGGAAAGCCATTGTACCTATATTAGAGAAATACAACGTGAGTAAACAAAAGTAGCCAAACTAGTGCGCGCCGGAGAGCCAGGACGTGAGAGAGGCTGCGAAAACTACATATATAAGTATTAAGAAACCCCTTCTAGTTATAATACCCTTAGCAGCAACGGAAACGACATCACGCCCTTCAATCACTGCCTTAATGACTCGAGACCTCCAAAACAATTGTCCGCGGATCCAAAGTTGAGGAAACTATACAGACGTCATACCCCAACTCCTTTAAAGCAGACACAGGATCCAACAACCCTAACCAAAGAGAATTGTACTAGCTCGTACTAACCCAGTACGCTGCAAATTAGAACGAAAGAGATAAAAGGAACCGTCCACGCTTTTCCAAGGCACACCCGATCCCTCCACATCCCACATCAGCATATGGGGTACAAGAACGAAAAAATCCAACAAGCAATGTTTCAGTTTTCTCTACCGTTCTTGTCTAAAAACGATGCGCAAGAGATAGAAACACACTAAAGGGAAGACAAACCAATCAAGGAGCGTACTACTCCAGCAAATAGAAGAATCGTAAAGCCAGAGAAATCCGAAAAATATGTCGTTTGCCAGCGTAGCATCTCCCAAATTGGACTTGGTTGCTTCAAATCATCCAACGCCGTTTTTGGCGAATTTGCTGTTCTGGCCTCATGAACTTCGATGACATGCGTGTTAGAACCCATGACGCAGACCTAATGTTGTCGTACTTGCCTCCTCAGACCGTTGTTTCTATCACGCGCAATTCTCTGAAGCGATGAATAGGGGAGTTGCATTTCCTCTTCTGCCATCGATCCGGGCGACACCCCAATGACATCGACGTCGAATGGTTGGCAGAGCCACTCGCATGAGAATCAGAACACCCAAGAGAAGGTTCTCCTCTCAATTATCAAAAGGTATTTTTGAACTTCTGCGGCCATGACGACGGCCATTCGGTCCCACCGGAGAGCCCAACCGGTAACCAGATCTCGGCCCTTGTATGAGAATCGGCGCGTCGTAAGAATGCGGTCGTTGATCCCGTCAGAGACCTTGAGAAGCATATTGGCATCCTGAAGCCAGTTCACATCATTGACTTGATCGGACGCTTTCCCAGGGTTGATGAAATGGATGGTGCGTGTGGTGGCAGCCACGAGATCCGCCCAACTCACGACATACAAGCCAGCCCGGTAGTACTTGTCCGAGTCGCCAGCCACCCAGAGCACAAGTGCCAGAATTGTGTTTAAATCGCCCCCAGAGCACAATTAACAAGGCAAAGGACGCCCACGGTCGATTTTTTAGGAGAGGAACATTCCCACGGAGACCGGCCTTGGTCAGCTCCCATGTGACTTCCGTATTCATAAAAGTCAGGATGTTGGCGTGTTTCAAGCACCGGAAGGAACTCGGTGTGAGTGCGAGTGGTGTCTGCCTGAACTCGGTTTCTGGCACGGGTCCTTCGAGAGAAGAGATTACGGAACGGGACGACCAAGCAAAAATGGAATCGTCGGTGGATGTCCTGATAATCCCTCTCCGTATAAAAGGGGCATGTTGACATCGAATATTCCAAACAGGCAGTAAGCGATGTCTTCGACTCTTGTCGTTTTTCTGTCTGCCGCCTAAGACATTCGCTGGCCGACTCGGGCCTGACGAAAGTCAGCGCGGTCTTGGCCAAGGTACTTCTGGGGGATGGCGGTGCGAAGCTGAATGTGTGGCACCATGGAACTTTCACGAAGATGGTGATAAACCAAAGAATCATGTTGAGGCACCAGCTTTTTAATGTCCGACGGCAAAGAGATTCGACGCCATTGGAGCGCAGAAACGAACCCACGAAAACTTTGAAAAATATCAGAATAAACAAATAAAAGACAAGGAAGACTTTTAGATTTTTCCAACTGACAGATTACCCGCACGGGTGGCGGTCACACAATGTTTGGGACGGCAAGATCGATAACTTTCCTGAGGGTGGTGATTTGGCGAGCTCTGTCTTTACTAAACCGCTGGTCAAGACTAAAGTTGGCTATTTTCATCACAAGAAAGGGATATTCGTCGGTCCGCCTAAGGTGTTCGCAAATAGGGTCGGCATATGTAATAACATGGCCGATTTCGTAAAGGGTCAGCAGCGTGGCTGTGTGACTGGACCCCATCCAGGGCGACCACACATCCCGCTGCCGCACGCTGACGGTGTTGTAAGAGCCGTGGGTTCTGAATTGTGTGAGCGAGAACCCGCGCCCTGTTAAATAACCAAAGACTCTTGCAAGATCGGCCACCAGCTTCTCTAAGGTAGAAGCGTCGATTTTGTGCTATTCGCTACCTCGCCGAGCCTCCCAGGCACTAGCAACTAAATCGAGTTGGGGCAATCGACAACCCCCGTCCTGGCAGAACGGCCGAGGGACCTGATTCTGACCATCCGTACGGTGCTGTGACAGATTTCTTCGTTTCATTACTGCCTGACGATGCTGATGGCTTCGTTTCGTCGCTGCTTGACCTTGCCGATGCCTTCATTTTGTCGCCGCACGATGATGCTGACGCCTCCCTCTTGTCATTGTTTGATCTTGCTGACCTGAGAGAGCGTTTTGTATCTTTTTCAGGGCTGCGGACATGGTGATGGATCATGTAGAAGCCGAATGTGCAACTTTGTTGGGGTGGCAGAGCTATTTATATCCCAATGGCCAACACGGACAGAGAGTTTCAGCCGAGTCATGTTTTGCCGAAGCGAATCATCATCTTGTGGCATGATGGATTCGAGTTTATCTCCGGGTCGTATCTAGAGAAGGCTTCCGGCGGTTAATTTTTGGGGAGCTGGTCTGCCGGACAAGCTCCACACACCTGATTGGGAAGCAGGCTGGCCACTGCGCAAGCCACTGTCGTCAGCCTGTTTGTTTTGCCCCTGAAGAGCAGGGTACATTTTCGGGTGCCCGCGGAAGAGGTAGGGGGTCGTGACAGAGAAGCTCTTGTTGAATGATGCTTAGAGAGTTGGCAACATGAATGGGCCGACTTGTATGTCTGAAAGGTCGAATGCATGGCGTCACAGACGGAACTTTGGTTCCGGGTTGGACAGCGCTGTACCATGCCAAAGCTGCGTTGTGGAATGCCTCGGTTCCGTCCCGCAATTTCCCTTGGGCGCTGAAAAAAATGTCTCTGGCTAGAATCATGCAAATGCCAAATCCCAGGTGCTCTCGGCCGCAAGAGTCTGGACATTCCGCTCCAACTTTGTTGATGCTCAACCAACAGCTTCGAGCTCCCAAGATAATGGACTCGGATGAGACCTCGAAGCACCAACACGCCCCTGACAACCTAGTCATTCTCCCATAAGACGGACTAGCCCATCTGATTAGTTGAAACACATTGATGCCGTGGATGTTGTAAACCGGACCGATCATGCTCGATTGGTTGGCAGCCATGATGCCGCTACTCGCCGATATGGAGATAAGTGTAACCCGTGCCGCTCTTGCGTCTCTAATTTGCTTCATCATGTTGACCAGGCTGGGCAGGATAGGGAAGCGCTGGCCGTTGAGAGTAATGCTACCCGCTGTGCTCCCAAGTGCCCCAGACATACGACAACGCCGTGAAGGGCGGACAGTCGAGGGCATCAAGAACAACAATTTGAAGAAGACTGGTGACGGAAGAATCTTTATTACGGTGGAGTTGGAGAAGGCGGACCGAGTTTGGTATGTCTAGCGCCTGGTAGAGGGGTGCCTTTGGACTTCATTACGGCTAATCACGGAAGAGCTGGTACGGATCTTTACTCAAGATGAACGCCATCGGCCGTGTGCGTACAACGACGCTCTGTATCGAGTTCAGATGGGAGTGGCTTCTGTTGTATGCGGCGGTGTTGTTGGTCAGCATCGGACTCTTGGTGGCGGTAGTTTTAAGCGGATATTCAACAGCAGTGGTGATGCGAATGTGGAAGGTGTAGCGGCTTCCTTTTTTGCTTTACGAAATGGTAGATCGCCCACCGCTTGGCGATATTGTTGATGAGAATGAGTTGGAGAGGTTTGTCGAAGAGTTTGGACTCAAAAAGTTTGCAGTTGACGGTCCAGTTGGTTTCGTTGGGAAGGGGGTAGATGAAGCCCGGCCCGAGAAGGGCTCTGGGGGATTTCCTTGATGGAGATGCAAACGGCATAGACGGGCACCCACACTGCGAGGCAATCCAAGCAGCAGATGCATGGTATAGGCGAGTTTTGCTGCAAGGAGTGTACGATGCGGGAATCCATCTGAAGGCTGTTTGTCACGGAGGTTGCCCATGCATCGGCATCAATGTCACGATTGGAACTAGGAAACTGTCTAGCATATATATACTATTCACTAATATGGAAGCAGTCATAAAAGATTATCGCTGCTACTTTGATCGGCATGGAGATACTGGCTGCAGGAGATCACAAACTCATCAGTGGCCTACAGCCGTCTTTCAGCGTCGCCGACATGGTCCTCCTGACCAGGGCCATATGGCTTTAGCGTGAGCGATTTAAAGACCCTGGCTTGGTACTTCAGCTTAAGTCGTTTTGTAGCACCGTCCCAGATAGGACACCGGCCGCCTCTCCAATCGGGCGCGCAGTACATGACCAGGTGTTCCTCGATCATGCTGAGATGTTCGTCGGCCTTCTTTGTCCAAACAACGGGGACGTCGCCGCCATGGGTCTCGTACAGATAGTTTGCAGTGATGGTCAATCCCGCGCACTCCTCCGTCAGCAGATGAAGCAGGGCGCCCGGGTTTTCCGGGGGCGGGACGGTGGCGTGGCAGTCAAAGGTTCCCGAGGCAGCAGGATACACGATCGACAGCGTCTCGAGCGAGGCTAACCAGGTGAGCGCATTTGGCAGCCACAGACCGCGGTCGGCCATGTTCAGCGCCACAGCGAGATGGCGGACGTCGGCCGTCCACGGATCGGGCTCTCTACCGCAGATGACACCGACAAAGTACTCGAACGTCGTCCGGCTGTCGAGATAGAGAATGTCCCGAGCCGGGTCATACTCGTGCGTGCCACCCGCGGACCGGAGCGCTATGTCGTAAGCCTCGGTGTTAGTGGCGAGGAGGTTTATGTTGACGGGCTCGTGGACAACAAGTGGGCCATGCGTGCGTGGCGGGCGCTCCGCCAATGTCCAGACCGCGGGCGAGGCCATCCTGAGGATGCAGACGCCCGCTGCCGATGAGGGGAAGGACGATGCCTCGCGCCATATCTCCTGCCGCAAGTCGGGAGGGAGGCGAGAGAATTGTGGAAAGTCTGGCATTTCGGCGCAAACGGAGAGCTCTCGTTGCGCTTTCCAGGTTGCTTTGATGTCGGTATAAATAGTTGTCGAGGAAATGAGGAAGCGGCAAGTAGGTAGGTAGGTATTTATGTTACCATCAGCGGATGTGGTTCAGAGCCTACTACGATATGTAGGTGAGGATCTAAAGAAGCAAAAATGCCTTGGAGGTCGCCAAGGCAGCAGAGGCATCGAGACCTCCTCTCATTGGCATTCAGCGCCAAGCCCTTCCAGTGGTCCTAGGGCACTTCTTGGGGGCGGTGCCAATGCGGCTGTGAAGGCAGCCATTCGACGGTCTCATCAGATCCACTTCGTCATCGAATAACGGTTAGTAAATCTTCAAGGCCAGACTTTGTTTCAAGAAATGAAGTTTAAAGCTGGAAAACCTAAGGTTTACACAGTGTTAGAGTTTTCAGCTTCCCCCAGAGCGTCAAATTTTTTGACATGTCCATACAGGACTTTGCAAGTCCACTGTTGATCGATAAGCCATCTCGAATTGGGGGCTTTTCAAGCTTATCAAAACTTGATCACCTTAACTAGGTAGGTTGTGCAGAAACAAGAGATGTGCAATCGTCTGAGGCAGTGAAAAAGATATCTTGTGAGGTCTTCATGGTAGCCACGTGTGGCACATGATGGAATTCGACCAATGGGTATTTGGGCACGTGGCTTAATCTTTTGCCAATCGCGCGGGGCTTTGATGGTTTTTGTCATCAGACATCAGCAGCACTGCAGGCGAAGAACCGAGTTGGTCAGCCGTTCACTTGAAACTTAATCCACCGCGTCATGCCGTTTGAAATTGAAGTAGGCGAGAGCGCCTATGTTTTCGACAGATCGACCATCATTTCGGATACGAAGCGATACCCGTGGCTAAAGAACGATACTTGCAGCATCCAAGATGCCGCTGAGGATGACGCACCGCTTTGCTGGGCGTGCCGAACCTTGAACTTCGAATACCTTTTCACCGTCCCGACTGCTGACATGGTGATCCCCGGTGACGACGTTCAGACGGATTCTGGGCACGCCAAGGCCCCGATACTCCTCTGGGGCGGGTTATGCCTTGGTTCGGTCGGCGACCTTCAACAGAGGACTTTCTGTCGGTTCTGCGCGTTTATGCTGGAGTCTCTCCACCATCTCAACGCTGAGCCTCACGACCCGCTGGCTACCTGCTCCGCCAATCAGAGCACGCGCGTGTACTTGCGGGGGTTGATCTGCGGTGCAACACTTTCATTTCGCCGCGCGGAAGAGCACTCCCCAGAACCCATCCAGCTGTTCACTTTTGTCCGCGAAGGAAATAGGAGGCCGAAGTCGAGTCCCACCCTCCGGCCGATTCAGCGAATTGGAGGTGCCGAGGAGGTACCAGCAATCAGCGACAGTCGTCGTGCCAGCCGGGGTGGGAGACTCTTGCCGAGTGGCGGGATAGACCTGGGGATCCTCCGCCGCTGGATTTGTGGGTGTGCAGGAGAGGTACAACAGTTGTGCTCAGCGCCAAGAATTAGACTAATCAACGTCTCCGAGGGCTTCGTGACCGAAGCCTTGGACACCGCGCCCGAGTATGTCGCGCTCAGCTATGTCTGGGGCCAGACAAAGAACATGATGCTCACCACCCAGACCGCGGCGAGCCTCCAAACCCCAGGCACTGTTACGGCGTACAATGCCGATATCCCGCTCACCATCCGCGACGCCATCCTCACCTGCCAGCTCCTCTCATTCAAGTATCTTTGGGTCGACAGCCTCTGCATCGAGCAGGACTCCCCCCTCAAAATGGAAACCATCGAGCAAATGGACGCCATCTACGGGCGCGCCCGTCTTACGCTCGTCGCAGCAACAGGATCGGATGCGCAAGCCGGACTTCCTGGCATACGAACCGGCCACCGGCCGCGGCGACAGCACACCGTGCGCATTGCAAGCAACATTCTATTGTCCAGGATCCTCCCGACATTCAAAGCAATGGTCGATCAAAGCACCTGGAACTCGCGCGGCTGGACATACCAAGAACGCATCTTATCGGAGCGAAAGCTGTGCTTTACGAGCCAACAAGCATACTACGAGTGCCCGCACGGCTACAGCTGCGAGGACAAGTTGGACGGCCCCCACGAAAGCGACGCTCCCCGAATAAGCTACCCTGGCCACCACGACGACGACGCTGCGCCAGGCGGCGTGGTTGACGACAAATACCGGCTCGAGCAGAAGGGAGTCTTGAATTACGCAATCTACGAGGGTGTGGTCCGGGAGTACACAGCGCGGACGTTGAGCTACGAGGAGGACGGCGAAGCTGCGTTTAAAGGCGTGGCAAACGCGATGCAGCTGCGCCTCTTTAACGGGTCTCCTGTGATATTTGGTATACCGCTCTGCTGCATAGATCTGGCCTTGCTCTGGTATCCGTCCGGCCGCTTGGAGAGGCGACGCCGCCGTCTCGAGCACCCAGCTGTCACCACTAGGCAGTTCCCCTCGTGGACTTGGATGGGGTGGAAGGGCAAGTTCATGACGGAGAGTGTCGGGAATGAGTCCGAGAGAATTCTCAGCCGCGTCGAGTGGCTTGACGCGAGAGACAAGACATCGCCGCTGCCGAAAGCCTCGACGGGAATGCCGCCATCGTGCTGGCCTGGGTGGAGCCAGTGGACGCGCTATGTAGACCAACATGGCTTCGGATTCTATGCGCCCAACACCTCAACCCATGCTGAGCAACGCTTCTGTCACCCTGTGCAGGGCTTCACAAACAGCCGAGCAGTACCGGTTGACCCAGCATCTGGCTTGCTGTTCATGCGAGCAGAAGTTGCTCAGATGAGCTTATCAACTTCGCACACAGGCAGGTGGGATGAAGAACCGTCTTGCGCCAACGGAGATCACAGGTCTGCCACATGCCAGCTCTGGATCCTGGATGACGCAGGCAAGCGTGCCGGAATAGTGTACGTGAATGGCGAGTGGCTCCTGGGAAAGGACTCTGCTACGGCCAGACGCGGGCTCACTTTTCTCAAGCTGAGCCAGCAAACCTTTTCCCTCCAGGATTCCGATCCTGCTTGGGATGAGGAAACTCGCTCGTATAAAGGAACAACTGGCTCACCGGCTCTCAATCCTCAGGAGCCGCTTCGCCCTGAGGATGAAGCTTTCGATCAGGCCGTCTATGATCAGAATATTTGTTGGTGTTTGTATAACGTCCTCCTGGTTGAATGGGCGGAGAGTATCGCCTACAGGGTGGGCATCGGCCAGGTTCACATCAATGCATTCGATAACGCCCGGCCGGAACTCAGGACGGTTGCTCTTGGGTAGGGCCAGATGAGGCCTCCATAGGGGTTAGATTGTAACTTGGCATGGGGGGAGTGTGCTACGCTGTTGCTTGCAGGTAAAGAAAGAGGGGGAGAACCTAGGCATTCTGTGGCGTAGGAACGCCGGAAGAGGCGGAACAGGAGCGACTGTTCTTATATTCTTCCCGTTAGCTTATTTAATTGTGGGCATCGACCGCGCTGAGGATATCATCAATGACGAGAATGCCCGCTCGTGAATAGATGGCTCGTGCGAGAGTGATGCGCCATTTCTGTCCGTCACTTAGGTTGACACCGTTGACGCCCAATTCTGTTTTGACACCATCCGGTAGCATGTCCAGATCCTTCTTCAGGGCACAGGCGGCGACTGTGGCGTCGAATTGCTCCTCGTCCATTGGCAATCCGAAGAGGATATTCTCCGTGACAGATGCATTCTCAATCCAAGGTATCTGGCCGACCACCTTCTCCGCCGAGATCTTCATTCTCCTTCGAAGTTACATTCTCATCTGTATTAGACTTACCCACTAGATCAACCAAGTGTTTGGGCATTGCTGGACTTCGGAGATTGTCTTTCAAAAGGATTACAGAGTTAATGGATACTGTTAGACATGGTCCCGCAAGTTTACGGTCTACTTGTAGATCGCCGCCTAAGCCATCACATCTCCGCACGGTACGAACAACTCTCAAACGAGAGCAATCCAACTCATATCCTCGCCGCCCTGAGCTACGATGGCCTCGCCATCTATGGTACCGTGAACATATGCCTCGCCCACCAGCTCCCACTTCTCGAATCCGGCGCGCCTTAACAGGTAGGGCACCCGGGCGCCGCGGAACACGGCGATGCGATTGCCCCCGAGCGCAGCGGCCGGCCCCATGGCTGCGTGCCCAAGTTTCGATAACGCGAACTGCCGACCTCTCGTCCGGCGTGCCAGCAGCCCGAGGAAGCGCTTCGGCACGAAGGTGAAGCCTCCGTCCATCTGTTCCACCACGCGGTTGTCGTAGCGGCGCCCGGCTGCCAGCATCAACCCGCGTAGCGCGTTGTCATATGGCGAACCCGGTTCGATGCCCGCAAACGCCTCAATGGCATCAAGGACGCCGAAGAAGTCGCGCACTGTTTTGTCGGACGCCGGCACGAACGGCGCGTTGCCGCCTCTGCCACCTGCCAACCAGTCGAGGGCCAACCTGCAGCGGGCCGGCCGTCGTCGTCGTCGCAGATTAGCGTACGCAGCACGACCTCGCGCACGGACTGCCCGCGCGGCATGCCAAATGCGTGGCGAGGGGTACGAAGGTGGAAGGAGGCCAGGTTGAGGAGGCCTTTCACGTAGGCCTTGGTCAGGCGAGCGAGACGACCCTCGACCTCATCCAGCCGGCCGTTCGCAGCGGCTTCGAGCATGTGCCGGTGCTGCTCGGGTGTGTTTTGCCACGGATTTCCATGGTCGACCGTGTAGATCTCGTCCAGCAAGATGCCCTTGATATGGATCGTCGTGGGGTCTGTGTCCTTCACCTCGGCAAGCACGGTGCCGCCGGCTCGATAAGTTGCCGATGGGTTGTCCAGCGGGTAGAGTTGGTCGTCCGACAGGGCGGAGAGGAGTGGGACCCATGATCTACGCTTCTGCTGCGACGCCTCGTTCTTCCGGTCGAGGCCTGCCAAGCCCAAGAGGGAAAAGGAGCCTTTGCGAAGGAAATACTTTGTAACTTCGGCGTAACGATCGAGCGCGTCTATTCCGTACTTCGGCTCGAGTTTCTTTAGCCATCCCATACGTCTTGTCAAGACCCTGCAGGGCATAGACCTTGTCGAGAGGGCCGCCGGATTCGGATTGACAGCATTCAACGAGGACGTTGGGTAGAGGAATGCTGCTCATCCTGCCGCGCCGATACCTTTTCCGGAGGCTTCGGAGTCTCGAGATGAAATCGATGCCGTATCTACAGGCCTTGAATCGGTCCGGCCCCATGTTCATCCTCGCTAGCGTCAACTGGCCTCTCTCGTTGGCGGACCTGAAGCAGCTGATAACCCTAGAGAACATGTCCCAAGGAATGAAGCGTCGGTCGTGGAGGATTTTCACCTGTCGAGCAACCACGATTTCCTGGATTATCCAGGCGCGCGTCCAAAAGTCGGCTTCCAAAAGGCTCTGAAGACGGCGCCACTTCTCAGGCTCCTCAGGAAACGGGAAGTTCTTCGCCCTTCCCAAGCCCGGCAAGGTGCGTTCGGCGAGCTCTATAACTATGTGCACGTCCAGTTCGCCGAGGAAGTTGAGAAGCGACCCTTCATCATGTCCTTGCCCAAGACAAGCGACAACCTGTTTTGCTCCGCGGTATATGGTGGTCATCTTGGGAATTTGCTTCTCCTTTTCGCCTATACCTTCTTGATTATACAGACCGCGTCGATCCAGATGTATGCCGTGCCGTAGATCGGCATCAGGACTTCGAGGGCATTGAAGATAGTCTCGCTGATTCCGAGGTCCTTGCCGTCAATGCGGAGTGCATGAGTTTTTGGCTTGTCCGTCGGAGGCCACCTCCAATATATCCAGCTAAGCATGAAGATCCAGTCCGGGCAGCAGAGGAGAAAAAGGTACGCGATGCTCCAGACGACGAAGGTGGTGCCGATGAAGGTCGCTTTCCTCGGGTATGGGTGAATGCGAAGTTGATTTGCGAAATCGAACAACGTAGTGAACTGCCTAGCCAAAGCTCGATCCGTGCTTATCATGGCGATCCTTCCTAGGCCGCGAAGATAGACCAGGGGTTCCGGAGTCATGTAGTATGGGGAGACGACGAAGCCAATGAAGCGTCGTACCAGGAATAGCTCGATAGGAACGATAAAGGCGACGTCCAGGATAACGTGGAAATATGTACGCAATAGCTGTTGCGAGAAAAGGGCTATCGCCTGCTTGAAGAATGGATGCGAGACCTCGAATAGAGGGAGGGATTCCACTTCGAAATTCATGGTAACGGTAATTCCTCTGGCAGACTAGCTCGGAAATCGTCAACTACGAGAGAGGATTGAACGGTTGTATAGGAGAAAGACGAAGATTTTCCGAGTAAAAGGGAACAGAGACCCATCGCGTTCGCCTCTCAATCGTGGTGTTGACGCGGAGTTTGGGGAGGCTCGGAAAAGGGGTTGGACTGCCAAGCCCATGTTTCCGAAAAGGGAAGCGCCACAATGCACTTGTAAACTTAGGTGGGGATGTTATGCAGGTGGGTAACTGTTCACGATTTGAGTGTCCGTTTGTTGAGTAATGACAACTGCTTTGCACTCGGAGACCCTCGTGCCTGCGGAAACGGCCAGGTAGAGAGGGAGTAGCTTGTCAGATATAACAGCAATTACCAGTTGTCGGAAGCAATAAACGTTCCATGCTTTATAGTGCAGTAGTAATGCGTGACATAGCTCAGTCTTAGTAATGGCAGGGTCTCTTGCCCATTTTAGAGTTTAAGAGGGTCGAAAACACAGCTGCCTTACAAGGTTCGATTCAGCCCCTGAATCAGCCTTATGGCTTTGCCCCTGAAAGTCCCTACGTGGTGGAATACAACCATGTTTTGTGGAGTAACAAGGCAAATCCATTTGGAATCCATCCATGGGTATTTTGTGGGTTTTGTCGAATTTGTGGGTTTCTATTCGAGATGAGTAATCCCCTTTGAGGGCCGTGCCTGTTGGGTCGATGTTTTGCCCTCGCCGTTTTGCTTGGTCAGGGGAGCCCGCTTTCCAGCTAGTGGCTAAAGGCGCTAATGGGCTACGCTATTATCCTGGATTAGTGAGACGGCTTCGGCCGGCTTGTCAATGCTTATTCCATCGTTACAACGCGCATCGACGCAGCCATGCTCACCAACCATCGGTGGAGTTACGATGGAGGCGTTTGTTTGTATAAATCCTGCCTCTTAGCAACACCAGTTTGTGTTTTGCTGTTCCCAGTATCATTGCATTCTCAGCTTTTCACACCCAACCACAATTTCCATTTTTCCAGTTTCATTTCTCCTTTCTGTTCCTTTTTTTCCTTCTCTGATTCATTTCCTTGCGACATTCATTCGCATTTACCAAACCATCGCATTTCGGCATCTTCATCAAGACAACATCAGCATCAACAGAAATGCATTTCCTCACTCTCGTCCTTTCCTCCATCCTCGCCCTCGGCGCCAGTGCTGTCCCGACCCCGGAATCCACCACAGCCAACGCCCCTCTCGTCTTTGACATGCCAGCCGCGCCTCACCTCGAGGCGCGTGATGTCACCGGCCTGATCCGTCTCTGCACCGATTTCAACGCCGGTGGTCGCTGCGCCGATGTCACCATCCCCTCCGGCGCCATCACGACCAGCCCGCTTGCTCAGGGCTTCTCCGCGTTCGAGGTCGACGGCGGCCAGGTATGCAACCTTCTCGGGGGCTGTCCCTCGTCGGCAAAGATCATCAGCCCTGGTCTGGACTGCAACTTGAGCGACTCGTTCAACCCATTCACCGGCTGTGGCTTGATTGCTGGCGATGGACATCAGATCACTATTGATAGTCTGACAGGGTGAGTCGCTTCCATCATTGGGGTTTATTTTTGAACTAGTGCTGACAATTGAGCGAACAGATTTGTCAACTTCCCAGGCTCGCTGAATGACAACCTGCGCTGCATCCAATGCCAGACTTTCCAGTAAGAGTATTGTAGGAGAAGGTGGAGCATGGGAACAGGGGGTTTATTGCATATGTGGGGAGTTACTCCATATAGACGTTCATGTTTGGCTTTGCATAGCGACATAAAATAGAAAGGAAAACACTCATGTTGACGGATGATGTCTACGCTATGACATGAACTCGTCGCGGTATTGCTGCCCTTTGCACCACTGCGATTGCGTGATGGTGGGCGGCGGACCTGGATTCTCATTGGAGCGCGCAAAATTTATTGGCTTTAGCTCTGGTTCTGGAGCGACGCCTCACTCCCCAATCCGTCAAAAATTGACGCCTCCTCATTTTCCTCAGCAACCACCTTTCTATTCTTGGATTTAAGGAGATAAGAGCCGCAATACGCTTGCTCGAAATAAGAATGGCCGCAATGGCTGACCTTCAGGCTGTCTCTCGCTTCACCGCCGCAGCACGACCACAGACTCGGAACCGAAGCCAAGATGGGTGCCGCTTCCAACGCACTTTCCCTCCTCGTAGCGCTGTGGCTACTTTGCAGCTTGAACGCCAATGCGAGTATCAGTTACATCAAGGCAACGGACGACTGCACATTCCACTCGACCCCTGGAATTGCAACATGTTGCTGCAATGGCGACTGCGACATCGGACATGTTGGGAAAGATGATTGGATCTGGGGCATGGGCTGCCTTGAGGACTTTGAAACGCCATCGGTTTGCTCATCGACGGAGGTGTTCCGCTACCCAAACAATTCGCACACGAGGTTTGACAATGGCGGCAATTGCTACGGTACCGTATGTAACTGGGAAAAGTGGCATTACGACTACAAGTGTTGCCGATGCCCTGATGGATATCGATCCACGGCAGCACAATTTCCCAATTGCAACACCATCGGTGACTGTGTCGGGTGTACCGAGCCCTGGGAGTACCCAGTGAGCACGGGCATATCGGTTTTCTCATGGGAGTGCCGCCGAAGAGGATCAGCTGCAATGCAGTCGACACCATAGCGCGGCTTTCGGAGAAGGAACTTCAAGCCACAGGGTCGACCACCGCAAGATACTACGGCCAGCTCCTCGACCAAGCCTGCCTGCGCAGCAACTGCACAACCACTGCGTTGTGCCAACGCGTCCAAGGCTTTCTATCCGGCAACCCCGAGTG
>Ga0247770_1001765_pt1 | contig 15109 bp, 13 predicted proteins | sample UWRJL136409B6_FD_179943 | JGI IMG/M metagenome (GOLD analysis project Ga0247770, IMG submission 179943) | Plant litter microbial communities from Arlington Agricultural Research Station in Wisconsin, United States - UWRJ-L136-409B-6 | ecosystem: Environmental > Terrestrial > Plant litter >... | reverse complement strand
CCTCCCTCACCCACCTCAAAAACACACAAATCCCCTGGATAATTCCCCCACCGCAAGCGATCGCTCGAAGCCCAAGACCCACACATCGCATCCAGCTTCTCGCCGACCCGCCTCGGCCACCCCCTAAATGCCACCCTCTTCTTCTTTCCTCCCGGACCGGCACTCTCATCCACAAGCCCCATGGGATAAAGCCACAGCCCAAACGTGCCCTTCTTCCCGCTAAGCTCCCCGTCGTTATTGACTGCAAACTGCAAGATGTCTGTCCCGTTGCTGATCACCTGGTTGATAAACAAGGCTGGCTCCTCCGGTTACAGCCCCACTACGACAGACGAGTTGTCCCCTGCGACGTTCGATGCATACGTCCCTTCGTAGGTCTCTTGGGCCTGTTCACGCGCGGCTTCCTCCGCAGCGCCCAGCCTGACATCGAGAAAAGCTTGCCTAATGGTGTTAAAATGTCAGGGACCTTTCAGCCACCACCCTAAACGCCTACGGCCGAGGCCACGCTCACTGCGTGAGTACTGCGTGAGCGATTCCCCAGCAAGCCAATCTGCCTCTCCGCGGGTAGGTTGGTTGTTACGGCCTGCTCCAGGGACACCTGAGTGATCCTGGTGAGAACAGATCGTAAGTCAGGACGGCCAAGGGCGATAGGGGGCAACCCTAGAATTTATCGCCGCGAAAGAGTTTCATGTTCAGCACCACCAGGGCTCGAGGTGGATGTGGGACCGCTCCAACTGCACACAGGCTCGCGAGGTCGTGACCCGGGGATTGAGTTCTTCGTCTCTGTTATGGAGTTCATTGCATCAGCAGGCTTACCGTTCGGCAGGATCGCCGATCGAGGGGCAAGTCTGGCCTGGGCTTGGCACAGGAAGCGTCCTACCGTTGAGTACCGGGTCCGAGGCGAGCCTCAAGAGATTGCGGGCATGGCTCACCGAGTGCATTGGCAAACATTCCACCTGCGAGTCCAAAAGCATCGGCCTCCCGCGCCGCGTGGTTGATATCGGTCCTGCATCAGATTCGCTGAATAACGTTCGCCTTTACGAGTCCCAAGGAGACAATGCGCCATACATCTGTCTCAGCTACCGATGGTCGAACACTGCCAATGGACGGCTCTTGCAGGCCAATATCGAGCAGTTCCGGACTTCCATTCGGCTCAGCGCACTGAGTGAAACATTCTTCCAAGCCTTTGTGGTTGCTCGAGCTCTCGGGGTCCGGTATGTATGGATTGATGCGCTCTGCATCATCCAAGATGACGATAGCGAAAAGGCGAAGGACATCTCGACAATGGATTTGATCTACCAATCAGCTCTCCTGAAGGTGATGTCGGCTTGGTCCACGGAGCAGGTGTTTAGCTCCCCCAGTGACGTCTATCAACACCAAGAACTTGAAATACCATTCGAACACCCAGGACATGCCGAAGAACGCGTTTTCGTCCGACGCAGCATACCGCATTTCTTCCACGACGATGAGGCAAAGAAATCTCTGCCTATTATGAATCGGGCATGAATTTTTCAGGAGCGCATGCTTTTCCCGCAGGGCTGTGTACTTCACCGAGAACGAGTTGGTGTGGGGCTGCCAGGAGAGCCTACAGTGTCAATGCTACACTCCTCACGACCACACAACCCTTACCGACCCAGATGCGAGCTTCTACGCAGCGAGGGGTCTATCCAAGCTAGCCAGCACTATAGGGAGGTTCAAAGGCGACACTGCCTTTGAGCGTTCCGCATCCACACTGTGGTGGTCGTACTTGAGGAGTACTCAAGTCTTGAAATGAGTGACCAGAGCGACCGCCTGAGGGCGATACGTGGCATTGCAAACAGTTTTCAGAAAGTCTGGGACAGAGGGGCCTATTATCTCGCCGGGCTACGGGAGGATAGCCTCACCCTGGACCACTGTTGGCACCGCGATATTCTCGATAGAGACCCAGTACCAATACCAAAGATCCGACGCGCCCCCACCTGGTCGTGGGGCAGCTGGACTGCTCACAAGTGGCAACTACGCCGCGGGAGACCCAAAAGGCCTGGAAGCCACCATAGCCGTGGCTGCATTGGTAGGTGGGATGTCGGGCGACCTCGTCTCCATAAAGACTGTAATGGCCCCTGCTTCCATCACAAACCGTTGCGATCAGTCACTTCAGCGGCGGAAATACGTGATCAAATGTGATCAACATCCGGATATAGATATGTGGTTGTACTCTTTCCTTGACGTTGCGTATTCTCCCGACCACGACAATCTGGAGCCAGATGTTGAGACCAAGGTACTTCTACTGAAGATGGTTGAACTCTGCGAGCATTCCCGAGGTCCCAAGGTTGGAAATTAGTTGGTCGTTCAGAAAGTTAAGACCACGGATAGTTCTAGCACTGCACGAGAGGTTAGGGCTACTTGGGATGTCAGAAGGAATTGATTCGGACAAACTCTCTCAAATTTACCATCCCTCTAGAATGTAGGCATAGTTGACGTGGACGGCTGTGTCGAAAATGTTTTGAAGTCCGAAATATTATCATCTCAATCTGCCTACCAACCGTGTCGTCTTCGTTCTGCCACGCTTGCACAACATGAGCGAAAGTGTGGATGGTGTCGGTCAGCTCGTTGATTATGATTGTCCACAGGTCACGGACCAACTTTTTTTACTCTCCTTGGGCGAAAGGGAGTCGGCCGATTTGGAACCCTTGTTAGGTTGCTCACCACCGCCACCGTCATCCCTCGACTTCCCTGTCCGCCCTTCCCCGCTTCCTGACGACCCAGCTCCCCTACCGCCTCCTACGCCGCCGCCAGCCCAAATAACACTGAGAACCTCCAGTCCGAAAACCCCAACTTTGGCGTGAGTCGCCACCATGACTAATTCCTCACCGCAAGCCTCCATATCTGCTCATGCTGCCAGTTGACAAGCGGGCATGGTGGTGGAACCGCGAGAATGAAGTTGAACCCAGCGCGGGGAAGGAGAGCATCCCCGAGGAAGGCAAATAAAGTTGTGGGGAGAAGAAGGACGGGAATGTAGGAGCGTGAGCGAGCCGCTTGTCGTGGCCCTTGACGCATGACCATAACGCCTGGGCGTTTGGGGAGCTATTCCTAGCCCGGGGAGGCCAGACATATTGGTGCTGAAAGGCTTGGAAACGAGTCGCGGTTGAGTACGCAACAGGTTATCCAACATCAGGGTATCCTTGAAGATCTTACAGCCCTTCATGGTGTCCACCTTCGTTAGTTTTTCTACCATGGTACCAAACTGGAACTGGGGCGGTTCGTAGAATGATGGGTGACATGTGCATCGCTACACGGGCTAAGTAGCAGCCGGGTCGCTGACGGCAAGTGAATGTTCGGCGTTGTATGTTGTTTACTTTTTATCTCTTATTTCGGGCCACGGGCACACTCCGCCCGTGATGGAGTACCCCTAGAGTCTGATCCGCCTGTTTCCATTGACGTTGTCACTGCCTTGCCGCGAAGGCCAATCTGCGCCTGAATCCTGCAACGAAATTACGTCTTCGTACAGCGGCATCAAGACATCCTTGATAAACTGTCGACGAAACGACTCGTTCTCGAAGCTGAAGTCGTACTCTGTGGGAGAGCTCGATGGCGGATTCATGCACTTGATGATGACCGACGCGAACCTCTCCTGCTCGTGTTGTCGAATCAGCCTTGTAAGTCGTTTTGCTGTGATAAGTCTCGCCAGCTTCTCGCCTATCTGCTGCGAAGCAGCTCCGTCGTGGAAGTTGGACAGCGGGGCCCCAAATGTGAGTTCGAGGAGGGCGACGGCGAGGCAAAACAAGTTCTCGTTGTCGACCACGCTGACCCTGTTCGGATGATGATCTGTTGATTTTGCCTTGCTACTAGATCGAGTGAAGACGTGCTTTCGGTAAAGCCGTGTCGGGTCACCGGGTTCCATGTACACGTCATCCAGGCTCCATTCTTTTGGAAGCCAGGGTGTGTCGTACAGCATCAGAAGAGATGAAGCTAGACAGAAAGCAATCTTGCGACTGTTTAAGTTATGTGGTCAGCGTTGTAAGGCACGTATGGGAGGGAGACAGAAAATTGGCGCCGTACCGTTGGGCGATGGGGATAAGCTCTCCTTCTCGGTAGCATGGGAGAAGAGTGCGCAACGGTAGAAGCTCTCTGTCCCCAGGACCTTCACCATACATGAGGTACTCGCTGTCTCCACAGCAGAGAGATCCTATCAGGTCTCCTTTCTGACACTTCCGCTCCATCATCTGGCAGATGTTGAAGACGGCTTCTGGGAGACCTCGGCGTGGCGGTTCCTCTGCGCTGGGGGTTTCCCAGGCACCCTCTTCGTCCAGAAACCTGGCCCGCTTCCGCCCCCGCTTCTGTGATATTTTGGTCGTGGATGTTCCAACTGCCGCCCTGGACGAGAGAAACGTCAGCGGGACTGAGCTGCGAAGCGATTTTCGCGGAAGGCCACTCACCGGTATACCACCTGAACGTCTCGCCAATCATATCCTGCCAAGGTGGAACTATGTAGCATGAAGGAGTAGGTGAAACAGGCATGCTCTTGGTCCACTCTCAGTGAATCTGCCGGGCATAGTCTGACATTCGCAGAGTGCTGCTGCATCGGGCAGTTGTACTGCCAGAAATGCAAAAGCTTGTCCCAGATGTTTTGAGTATGTTGTCTGATATCAATCCATGAAGTAGCCAACTTGAATGTCCACAAGCGATTGGCCTCTGGTGACTCGGGCTCCTGGGCATCCTCTTCTGGGTCCGAGACGAACGAGTTGAGCCGTTCAACGGCCCTGACAATCTTTCGAAGCAGTTGATTGTAGCTTGAGAGCGTGCTTTGGCTTGTCTGGACAAGCGTCCATTTCTCCACGAAACGGCTGATGAGGGTTTCCTCTTCCTCGTTTTTATCAGTCTTTGAAACTAATGTCAGAGCAGTCCTCGCACAGTTGGTGTAGGTCTTACCGCGCTTATGGATAGCTTCCTCTTGAAGTAGCCCAGATGTCCTCCGAGGCAGTCGATAGCCTCTTTGAACGACTCCCAGTCATCCTTTAGGTAGATTCTAAGCCGTGACTGGAGTTGAAGATCTTCCCAACCCGCGTCACGTTTCATGAGCGACTCAACTTTGGGGATGCAGGCCCTCTCCATAAGATGTATATAGATTTGCTCAGTTTTCAGCTTACAAGATCCGAGATTCAGAATCGTTTTGTTGAAGCTGAGGAGATGCTCTTCATGGACCGGAGATTCAGCAATCTGTGTCACAGCAGTGTCAGACCCGACCAGCTGGAGGGATGAATGGTGTGCACCAACATGGGCTCTGCAGTCCTCAAACATGTCCAAAAGTTGTTTTATATCCGCAAGAGCAGATCTCATGGCTCGTCCCAGTCTGCTCGGTGGACAGGTTCAGGTTTGTCAGTGATAGCCGAAAACGGGAAGGGGGATGACAAACGTACCCAACCTCCAGCTGCCATCTCCTCAGCAAACTCAGCACCTCTATGAAACCCCTGTCTTGGCACGAGCGGAACCTCACCATCTCGCGATGGTTGGCATGAATGCTGATTGCGTTGTAATCGGCCAACGTGGCCGACTCCCTGTCGACAACTTTACCCACCACCGGGAGTGGCAATTCCTCGAAGAAGCATGTGATCTCGATGGGCGTGTCTGACAGGACCATTCGCCGCAACAGAGTGGCAAAGTCATCTTGTATTGATTCAAGCAGTTCCCCGTCCGATCTCAAGGTGCTCAGTAATCGTTTGTTCACCGACTTCACAGCACCAAGTGCGGATACGGGGATAGCGGCCCGCGACGCGATCCAGGAGCCCCGATGCGGTGTTCCTAGGAAAATAATACCTTTTGTGCACTCGAAGATCTTCCGGAGGCGTTCTTCCCGGTGATCGTGCGAGAGTAGCAGTGCCTTCTTAACAGCCAATCCGCCGAGACTGTGTACAATGAAGACCAGCGGGCGGTTCTCTGCATTGCTAGCATGCCGGTTCGTTGAAAGTTCGGTGATGAGATTCCGTGCATGGTCAACGAGCCGGTTACCTGAGGCTACTCCTGGGGTCACGAAGTATGCATCGTAACCGTATGTGAGTACCCGAGCGCCCGGCAATTCCGGTGGGAGTAGAGTCTTCGGCCAGGGCTGCGGCTGACCGTCGGCGGTCCAGGTGCGATCACGATCTCCCGTCAAGCCATGTACAAAGCAGACGTCGATAGTTGCGTGCGGGCAATCGTGCCAAACCAGGACCCCATATGACGATGTCGGTGCGTCTTTGCTGGGTGCCTGCGTCGTGGCGTCGCTGTGAACGAGCCGGTTTTTGATGCGATGTCCCAGGTTGCGGAAGTATCCCTTTCCCATTATGGGGCGCGCAAAAAAAACCAAAAAAAAAAAAGGGGGCAAAAGACCTATGGGCGGGCTGCTAAGAGTTGCGAATTACGATGCTGCTGGTTTAGCTCGGCGATGGCCTTGAAGCGAAAAGAGCGAGAACGTCGAGTTCAAACCAACTGGGAGACAACGGCGGGATCGGCTGAAATGGTGTTTGCGCCGGTTTCTCGAGTGGGGCTTTTCAGGAGCGGGGTAGGATGTGCATGATTGGTTGTGTCATCAGGTGAGTGATTTGTTTTGGAGCCCTACGCGCTCTCTCTTAAACACACCTTCCCTTTGCCCAGGAATCTGCGTCTTTGCACCCACTGCGGCCTGTGGGCCTCGCCATGGCCCCTTCCATATATGAAAGGCACACGCAATGCTGCGCGCATTTTCTGGCCCTGCTTTCGCATCTGCAAGACAACTCTCACGGTGTGGCCCACGGCCGATTTAGTGACGAGTTTGACAAGTATCGCATCTGGGCAGACAGTGTTGGCGCTGTGCATCCGCCAATCTCTTCGCGGTCTTTGGATTATCGCCTCCGGTTTTCTTCTCCCTATCGAGAAGAGGTGAGTGTTACACCCTGGAACCGACGGCATGGGCACTCAGTCACGGCACGAACTAATAGCCCTTTTGATTGCGAGGATCCTCGACATCTTAGGAAGCCAACTTGCCAGCGGAAGCCGATTATTAGCAAAGGCCACTGATCAACGTCAATCTGAGGTGAATGATGTTGCGTCGAAGAGGGCTAGTTCGGTCGGCCAAGATTCACCATGGGAGGTCTCCTCAGATTCGGAGCCCGAGCCCGAACCCGAGCAGCACAGTCTGCAGCTCGGCAATCACAATGCTGCCTCCAAGGCAGCGAGACTCCTGGAAGCGACCGGGTTGGCTGTGAGGTGTCTCTATGTCCTCCCGCTGCGTAAGCCGGCTCCCATGGATCGACTGAGGGACAGGTTTGTGGATGAGAGGCAAGCATCACCTTACGCCGAGTTCGACTTGGGATACATGCGAGACAAATTCCCGGGTCTCGAGGCCGGAGTCCAAAGTCGCTTGGCGAGAATGATAACTCGACGCCGCCAGCTGTTGGTGTATCGGCAAAGGCACAGCGAGAGACTTCGCGCAAAAGGAACGGCCCCGGAGCCTTCACACGCAGGGGAGATAAATCATGACGCCACACACGACATAGGGGACACTGAGGATGACATCGGCCCCGCCCCAGTTAATGTTGAAGATCAACAAGATGCCCAAACCGGGGCGGTGACTGAGTATACGAAAGGAACCACCATTCGCATTGGCGAAGAGGCTCGTGTTGTCTTAGAGCAAGCACGGGCACGGGCGATAAATCCAAATGCCTCCGCGGCTACACAATTGGACGATGATACAAGGACCTCGGTTGCCGCCAGCCGCACAACACGTGAGATACGTCTGGAAGCACCCCCTCGTCCCAGACAATCTAATGGCAGACCTGCGGCTATGTTCGAGTGCAAGTATTGTTATCTTCCCGTGAAGATTTCGGGAGACAGGGAATGGCGGTATGCACAGTCTCTTCCGCGAAATCATCAATTATACTGATTGCACTTCAGAGACCATGTCATTTCGGATCTTCAGCCATACGTGTGTACTTTCCCGGAATGCGCTCTGGAGAACTACCTTTTCGACAGCATTGACGCTTGGTTTAGCCATGAAGCCCAAACCCATCGTGTGGAACTATTCTGTCGAACCCCCGGTCATGACCCATTCACAAGCAGGGAGCTCTTCCTGCGGCACCTTAGCCATGAGCACAACTTCGCAGTTGAACCCCTGGCGGAAGACTTGCAGGTCTTCCAACGATCGGTTCAATTGTCCCACGGAAGCTGCAATCTGTGCCATAGCCCAACGGGCAACATGAAACGACACGTTTCGCGTCATCTTCGGCAAATTTCGCTGTTTTCAATACCGCGAGGCGATTACCAAAGTCCCGAAGACGACGATGGTGATAGCGCGCGAGCGATTCAATGTAGAACAGCCACCTCATCAAGTTCCTCCTCCAATAAATCATCGAGGGCGTTTCTTCAGGTCTCAGAGGTAGACGAGGACGGCGATAGGGAGTCTTTGCTGAATTTGGGTCTTTCAGAATCTGCTAGGGAACCAGTACCCACCATAGGCACCGTCTCCTGGGAAAACGTCCAAACCTATGGTGTCCTTGATGCACGTCAAGGCATATCCGATCAGCCACCCGAAGCTTTCGCCATCACTGCTGCCGCCGAATCAAAGCCCAAACCGCACCACGCCATCCCGGGCTCGCAGGGTTCTTACACGCTGCATGTTAATGGTAACTCCCGGGTGTCTTTAAGTCCTCAACTGCAATTGGAAGCCTATTGGAGGCAATTATCTAACGGCTAGGCCTATATCCTAGTGATCGAAGCCATACTGCCGGACATGGGCGAGTACAAGTGCTTCGGCCTGTACGCTGTTGTCAGTGTCGATATGGGACGAAATGAATCGACAACACCAGCTAGCGACTGGTCAGGGGCTTCGAAGTGGAACCAAAGCTTCAAGTTGTATGTCAACTTCCTGCACACGGATGTGCGAAGAAAACCCTAACAAACAGTGATCCAGCGCTGCAGTTGGGGCGAACAGTCTGCTGGACGTCCAGATTTTCTCCAAGAAGCAGAGAACCGTAGCGATCCAGAAGAATGGCCGGAATGTTGTGGAGACGCCCACCGGGATTTACGTTGACACTGTAGTTGGCAGCACAACCTTCATGATCAGAGACGTCTTTGAGAGCGTCACAGAGACGAGATCGGATGGTAAGAGCTTTCTAACACAACCAGGTTGTTAAATGTATTTGACCTGCGTATGATGTTCCCACTGATACGCACACAGTCGTCATCCGTCGATTGCTCATCAATCCAGCGGCCAAGATAAAAGCAGAAATGAGTGGAGAGGTAACTCTATCCCTTAGGGCTGAGCCTCATCCATCATCATCCGTGAGCATCACAAGGCCTGGTGGTTCGGAATTTGCCGAGGGCTCTAGCAGGAGCTGGAGGAAGGCCATTACATCGAAGCTGCAAGGGTCAACAGTTCCGAAGAATCCACACTAGACCTATCTGACGTCCTCGTCAAGATGCCAACTTTTAGCCGCCGGGGCAGCCAACTCACAGCAGCAGCTGATCAAAGGAAGCGTCACCGGAAATCATGTACCAAATCAAGACTTGCATCAAAGCTGCATGTTTAATGGAACTGCTTTTCCTTTTAACTAATCCACATGTAATCTTTGCCTGACGGTAACATGCACGCAAGTTCATCGACCCCTTAGTTATGACGACAAAACCCCTAATAAATCTGCACCGCACTAAATCCCAACCCCGTTTTCACCTAGGTGAGGGACCTCGAGGTATGCACCTAAGCAGTCGTGCACCTATGAGCCTGTCAGAAGCACGACGCTGTAGATCTTGTGCCTGAAAGCTGTTCTTCTTAACTGTCATTATTCTCAATATCTGGTGACTCCAGACATCAAGCCGGAGACAGCTTTAAAGCGATAATAAATCCGGTTCTACCCACTCTACTCGGACCTTAAGGTCAGCACTGTGTCGGTCCAGGCCCACCACCCTACCTAGTCACTTCTGAAAAGCATCGACCTAACCCATATTGTGCTTCCAGCTGTCTTTGCAGCGGACCGGCATCGAGTTCGAACCGCTGTACCGATTCCGGGTTTAACTCGGCCTTGGGTCCGAAGCCAGCTGGGTGTGACAACTCCGCCTGTTTCACCACCCCAAAATCGACAACCAATAGGAATTAGTTATCCCCCTCCATTGCCTTCTCGATTGTTGCTGCCCCCGTTGTGGTTAGCGCGTCCATTGTCGGCCAGGCAGCAACCGTCTAAAGGCCTCATCGAACATGTTCAGCGAGTCCCATTTCCACCGCCCTTGACATCCACGCATCTAGATCCAAGCCATGGAGACCACTTCGCACGCTTATCAATATCACACTCTGAACTCGGCGACATCACTACGACTCCTCGACATCTTGCCGGCCGCCAACTCTAATTCTCCCATCCGCATCCACCTCAGACACACCACTGTCGACGCTGGCGAGCCCTATGAGGCTCTATCCTACACCTGGGGTCTTACTTCCGACCCTCAGACCCTTCATGTCGTCTGCGACGGGGACGAAGGGGACTCGGGGGCCACACTATCCGTCACCCAAAACTGCTTTGCTGCCCTGCATCGCCTTCGCCTTCCCGAGACGCGCAGGGTGCTGTGGGTAGACGCCATTTGCATCAACCAGGGGGATGTTACGGAGCGCAGTCAGCAGGTGGGGCTGATGGGGCGGATTTATCATGGCACAGAGCAGGTTTTGATTTGGCTAGGGGCGGGGACGCCGGATTCGGATTTAGCGGTGGAGTTTTTGGTGCCGTTCAAGGAGATACTTGAGGTTAGGGGGATAGAGAGAGCGAACTTTGTGGAGGGGAGGGATGGGGTGTTGAGAGGTAGATTTTTCTTTTTCTTTCATTAGTGCTATCGGTCTGCCGTACTTTGGTTTTCTTCTATTTCCTTTTGTTTGTTTCGTATGAGTGAGAGCTGACATATTCTTGCATCTTCAGAACTCAACAAGCGTGCTAGGCCTTCTAGTGGGAGTGTCCTGTACGATCTTGCTAGACGATCCTGGTTCCAAAGGGTGTGGACGATCCAGGAGGTCGCACTTGCGCGAAAGGCTCTCCTTATCTGCGGACCGTCGGAGATCGACTGGGACGTCTTCGTCTACGCGGCCTACCGCCTTTCAAAGTACGAAGGGGAGGCCTATGGAAGCTCCGGGTCCGCCAGCGAGCTCTGGGCAGCTGCGGACTTGCACCACACCGTCACAGAGATGTTTTCTTCCAGGGTCACAGTCTCCGATCTGAGAAGCCGAATTCCAACAACAGTATCATCAATTCTGTTTGGGACAGGTGGAAAGGGGGCAACGGACCCGAAGGACCGAGTCTACTCGCTTTACGGAATATTTACAGCTCTAGGGGTTCATATCCCAAAGCCAGACTACACCAGGGACTTGCATAACATATATCGGGAGGCAACGCAGGCGGCCATACTGGCGGATGAGAGCCTTGAAGCGCTGGAGCACACTCTTGGACTATCCTCGTTGACCACGAATGGCATGGCTTCCTGGGCAGACACATGGACGGACCAGCATGTCGCACGAGGAATCAGTAGCATGTTTAGTGCATCCGGTCATGGATCGAGCCCGGCCTACAGTTTCTCCGAAGACGGCAGGAAATTGACGGCCCGTGGCCAGATAATCGACACAGTTAGCGCCCGATCGAAGATCGTCGCTATGGAAGACGGCCCAGACCAACCAGGCGATGACGTCCGCGTGACGCTTGCCCCCTTCACTACAAAGACAGTCAAGATGTACCAGGAGTGGATATTGCTTCTGCATCAGATCCCGGGGTTTCCCGGGTACATTGCTGGCGACAGCGCTCCCAGAGCTTTCCACCGCATGCTTGTCCAGGACGGGTCCATGACTCCTGACGGTGTCATGCAGCTCCCTACTCTCGAGAAGGGGTTCCTCAAGTGGTATGGCCTCATGGTGTCAAATCTGGACGAAGAGACCAAGCTGCCGAACACAACTGCTCGCGATTACCTAGACTGGCTACCCGAGAGTCTGTATTACCTCACCAAGACAGAGGAATGGGACATCATGCAGGCGATATTGGCCGATAGAGAAGAGGCTGGGCTCTTCCAAATGCACGCTGACTACCACTCCAAGTTGAAAGTTATGTTTTTGACTGAAGGCGGGCTTATCGGTACAGCTTCTAGGCTTGTTGAGGAAGGCGACATGGTGGTGCTTGTGGCTGGTGTTAGTGTCCCTCTTCTTCTGCGACCAACGGGACAAGACGAGGGCGAGTTCAAAGTTGTCGGCCCGGCTTATGTCCAGGGTGTCATGTATGGGGAGCGGTGGGAAGAAGGAAATACTGCTGGAGGTACAGCAAGAAATTGTTGTTGCATTGGTCCGTGGTTTTGGGGGAGAAAGGCCGCGGAGGCTAGGAGGCTGACTAGAAGCCAAGCTGAAGGGATGGGGCCAGAGGCCATTCACCCCACCACAGGCCCCGGAGATTTCATTATTTTAGTCTAGCCGATAGTTACCTAGACTTTTGGTTGACTTGGATCTGTGTTCAAGAAGCTCAGGGGATCTTGCGTTGGATATAAAGAATCAGTAAGGATAATCTACCTATTCTGCTTCTGGGGGGCTTCTTCGCAAACACACAACTCAGCGCGATCTCATGCTTGGCCGTGTCGCAGATAACCAAAATGATTCCAAGCACTCACGGTTGGAAGGGCAGCAGATTACCGCTGTCTCCTCGGCTAGTAATATGCTGAGGTCAACACTAACTACGGTATTGCCGCCCATCGAAGCGAACGAGGTCACGGTCAAGACGGCCTGCCATTGCGACGGACACAACACTAATCCAGGAGAATAGAAGAAGCGCCCGCTTGCAATGCTGCTGTGATCTTGGACCGGTGGGAAATATAAAATGGGATCTGGTCTCGAGCACACGCCTGACGTGTCGAAAATGACAAGCTTGTCATAGAAAACGAACCTAGGCAGGCGAAGTTGTGAATGTCGAGATGGTGTCCAATGTCTCTCTCCAACACGCTGGGTCGTGTGTGGCTGCATTTAGGGAGCCGCGGGGTTCTTTCAACCGTCGACTCCAGCCAACTGCTGGAACCCTATATCACGGCGCGTGTGTGCGAATGGTAGGGGTGTGGTAGGATATTCGTTGTTCTGCGAGGGAGTCTGTGGGCAAGGGTCGCTCCAGAGGTAAACTCTAGAGGCGCTGCATGGGGGCCCCTTCTGGGTATATGACTTCCGGTACCTGACTATCTATACGTAACTATAAGGAATAGGCGAAGCCTGTGATACTACCCCCCTCTCCTCCGGTAATTACGCGTACGATAACGTTTTTAGCGTAATTTAGCGCGACCCTTCGCTCTACGCGCGGTTCTACGCGCGGATCTCCGCGGGGCGGGGGCGGTACCGGCATTGTTAGTCGTAGGTAGCGCCCTCCCGTCGTCGGAGTTCCTTTCCTATGTAGCGGAGATCGTTAATAACGTTACGGCCGGCTTTAGCTTTTTGTTACAACCTGCACCCAAGGTGGGTCAGACTGCAAGGCAGTACGCCGTGATCTGTTGACAATGAGAGAACAAAGGTTGACGCAAGGTTCAGACAGTACGTTCACTGTCCTATAACAGGGTGTTCTACAAAGAGCTTGAAGTAAGGGGGCTTGCAAGATTGTAGACGTGAAAATGTAATTGCTTGCGTGAGGAACAAGAACAGTTCCTCACAACAGACGTCTGACGTCTCTATCTAAATAGTAAACTACCTATGCTGTAGAAGCCGTATGTGTGTCTGGACCCGATGACCCTAAGCCCCGGGTCCACGGGTCCGCCCCGAGGACCCGAGAGCGCGGGTCCCCGGGTCCTTGCTGATTGGTCCGTGGATCTCCACACTTCCTCCATCCTTGATTAGCCTGTCGTGGCAGCCCCAGGCCGCCACGGCCAAATGTCATGGCCAGGGTCGTGACACGACTATTATCCTAACGCGAAAAGTATACTGAAAAAACAAGCGTACCTAATACATTAAGTTATAAAGGTCGCTAAAGTATAATATTACAAATCCGAGCCCGATACGACATAAACTTAAACATTTCTAAAAGCTAACCATCTAATGGTAATACTCGGGTAGAATAAGAAAACGGTTCTTACGTAGCGAGGGAAACTAACCGTTATATATAATAGACCGGTCCTAAAACTTGGCCCATCCCTACAAATATAGTTATAGTAACTATAGCCGGGACAAGTTTCTGGACCACTTCGGCTCAGGCGGCCCTTAGTACGGCTCACCCCTAGCTCAGGATTTGCAACTAATACGGACTCGGACAGAAATAATTGTCGGGTGAGACTATAGAGGTAGATATACCATCGCCATCCCGTCCCTATATTTCCGATTTCTAAGCCACATACCTCTACCTACTCCTCAAATAAAGACGAACTCTTCCACGCGGTCTTCAGGAAGATCACGCATAGCCTCCCCCTTTATAAAACCAAGCACACTACACTCCTTAACAAACAAATAGTTCCCGCCATGTCGGCGAATAACAGCCTGGTTATCTGAGACGAATCTGGGCACACAAAATTTCCTTTTTCATACATCGCCCACGTGACGTTGCTCACCCCGGCTCAGGGCCGGCTCAGGGCCGGCTCAAGATTGGCTCAGTCTCGCTCAGTCTTACTCACCCTCAGAACCATTTCTAGAAGGCTACACCGCAGCATCCATAACCGCTTCAACTCTAGCTAAGCGAGCCCAGAATTAGTCTCATATATAAAAATAACTAATAGAAAACTGTGACGACCCTGCAGGCCGTCACCTGGGCCGGGGCGGCCCGACGAATCCCCCGCAGAAGGAACAGTGCAGGAAGACGGTGTACACCGTCCGGGCGCACTGGGCCAGGGGTGCAAAGACCCGAAGCCCCTACGACCAATGAGGTGCTGCTCGCAGTATGCCAAGTGCTCGCATCGCGAGCAGGAGAAACCTCACAAGCAGAACGCTCGCGCGGTGCAAGGTGCTCGCACAACGAGCACTTGCGGCGCTGCGACCAAGGTACGAAGTACCTCGTAGTCAGTTAGTATAGATAGCTATGGTTGTGCCCACAACCACCGTGAGGGACTCTGGTTCCTCACGCTAGTATTCAATTGTTCATTTGTGTCCTACTGTTCAGACTCACCTCTGTGCATTATAGTGACAACGACCTACAGTGACATTGAACCCCCC
>Ga0247770_1001764_pt1 | contig 15112 bp, 6 predicted proteins | sample UWRJL136409B6_FD_179943 | JGI IMG/M metagenome (GOLD analysis project Ga0247770, IMG submission 179943) | Plant litter microbial communities from Arlington Agricultural Research Station in Wisconsin, United States - UWRJ-L136-409B-6 | ecosystem: Environmental > Terrestrial > Plant litter >... | reverse complement strand
TGACCCGTCCCACCCCACAGTCCTCATCACGGTCGCCATGCTGCCCGTGACGGTGCATGCCGTGCTGCAGATCTGTGGTAAGTCCTGTCTCTCGCCGCTGCATGTCGTATGTATTTCTCACGCAACTCGAGCGCGTCAGCCACCCGCTTCGGTCTCGGTCAACACATACAGGACGTGAATCTTGCAGACCTCCCGATGATGGCCTATCTGCTGTGGTGGTCCGCCGTACGTCTTAGCCTTTTTCTCTCTCTCTCTCCTTACGAATGGCTGTGGTTGACCTGACCTTGTACAACAGCCCGCGTTCAACCTCTCGCACATGCTCATCAAGTTCTCGTACCTCTCCTTCTACCTCTGCCTGATGCCGGACCGGCGCGACCGCAACTTCCTGTACGCAGGCATGGCCTTTGTGGCCGCCGTCGGCATCACCTTTTCGACCATGTCAATCTTTATGTGCACGCCCATCCCGCGCGGCTGGGACCGGACCATCGAGGGGACGTGTGTGGAGGAGCAGCCGTACCTCTTTTCCAACGCCGCCTTCAACACAGCCGCCGATGTCATTGTGTTTCTCATCCCAATTCCGACGCTGTGGAGCTTACACCGTGAGCCCCCCTGACGTCGTTGTCCCCGATGCGAAGATGGGGGCGTACTAATCGTGTGTGTGACAGTTCCCCTGCGGCAACGGATGGTCCTGCTCGGCACCTTTACATGCGGCTCGCTGTAAGTCTGGATCTAGTCTTGGCAACAAGCACGCGCTGACAGAGGCTCTTTTCCAGCATCTTGGTCGCTAACATCGTCCGGCTCACGCAAATTTACCGATTCGCCGTGCCGCCGTCGCAAGGTAAGCAGCGCCCGTCTTCCCTTCCTCGCAACCCCGCCCCGGCGAGACAAAAAGACTAACAATGTACCCTCCTCTGCAAACCCAACATGGGACCTCGCCAACGTCATCATCTGGGCCGAGATCGAGGTTCAGCTCGCCGTCATGCTCTCGTGCGCCGCCGCCTTCAAGGTGCTTGCGCAGCGTCTCTTCCCCGGTTTCATGGACGGCCTGATGTCGGGAGCGTCGGAGCGCAAGACGACAGCACGCACGCGCACCCGTGGTACCGGTGGCGCCGGGGATACCTACGCGTTGCAATCGCGCGACCGCACCGGCTTCCGCACTATCACGCGCATCGAAGCCGGCAGCGGCATCGGCACCACAACCGCCACCACCACCACCACCACCAAGCAGTTGCAGGGACACGGGGATAGCGACAGCGTCGACAGCCGCGAGCGCATTGTCGAGGGCGCCGCCGCCGCCGCAGGGTGGCCGCCGCGCATGGAGACGACCATCAGCGTCCATTCTTCGAAGCGGGATAGCGCCGACGACGAGCGGCCAGCAAACAAAACTGCGGATCACTTGTTCGCAAAATAGGTGTTGCTTGGGGTACCTTGGTTTCCCGTCTTGTTTCAGCAAGATAGGGAGATGAACAACAGACCACCGTCGGGGCTTGGATGGCGAGTGGGGAAGGTGGAGATATGCAGCAGTATAATGTCCAGTAGTTTAGGAAGCAACGTCGGTGCGGTGATGAAGTACAATCCGTCGGCTACCTCGGTGCCTATTTAAGAGAAGGGCCATTTCAGATAACTCGTCTCCACCCATGCACTAAATCTTTGCCGCATCCACAATTGGGCCGCCCGCCGTCGCCTGCAACACCACCACGGCCTCGCGGCCAGCCGGCACGGGCGCCGGGAGCTGCACTGTCACGTCGCCGCCGTTCCACTCGCCAATCTTGGCCACGTCCTGAACGAGATTGACGTGCTCCATCTTGGTCTCCTGGTTCGGGCCCTTCTTGACCTTGACCGTCTGCGGCGCCGGGTCGAACACCACCACGAAAATATCATACGGCCCCACCTCGCCGACTTGCCGGTCCGAGTCGATGCGCACGTCCGTAGCATTGGCATCGACGTACACATGCCACCCGGTCGCCTCCGCCCCCTGGCGAGACTGGGCCACGAGGCCCGCGACCCCCCCCCCCCCCCCCCGGTTGCGCGTCGGTGCCGGTGCCGGTGCCGGGCCCATCGACGGCGCCGTTAGCTACCACCATGGGCGTGTACAAATTGTTGCGGCCCCACGCCCGAGCGTAGGCGCGCTGGCGCGCGTCCCACTGCCGGGACGCAAACGTGTCGGCCCACCCGAGATGGTCAAAGAGGCTGACGTTGTACGAAAGGAGCACCACGTTGGGCTGCTGGCGCGCGGCCGCGACGATGCCGGGCGTGGCGGGGGCGGGCAGGCGTGGCATCCCTGGCTCTGAAAGAGCTTGACGGGCGCGAAGCACGCCACCGTGTGCCGGTGCTGGTGCTGGTGGTCAGCGCCGGCGTGCGGGTCGGCGTCGACGTCGAGGCCGACCGAGCAGACGAGCGGCGCCGGCTTATTGCGGCGGAAGAGGCGGCGGAGTACTGGGGCCCTGGCGTGCGTTTGAGGCGGTTATTGAAGGGTGGCAGGTTACCAATTGGGTTTAGTGTTTTTAGAGTGGGGCTCCATCGTTGACAGACTTGAATGGGAGGTTCGAAGGTGGGTTGCTGGCTGGCTGGCTGGACATTACGAATAAAATCCACGGTTAGGAGGTTACCTATTTATCTTTTTCTCGAGAGCTGGCGCAGACGCAGACAGCACCATTTCGATGCCGATTCACGATGTGTTTCTTGACGCGAGCTTTGGAATCATGTATTGATACAGCGTTGATTCCACATAAGCGCGCGTTGGCGCTGTTGCTCGCGCCTGATAGCAGGGGTCTCTTGGGGCTGTGGAGTATGACGGCAGGGGTGCGACACAAACAATTTGCAGGTCCTTGTCGCGGCCCCAGTCGTGCGGCCTGACCGATGCGGTTCGAGGCATCAATATGACCAATTATGTTGGTCCAGCTGGAATCAAGCTCTGGTCTGCCATTCGTTACCTTGGAAGGAGCCACATCCCTCCAACGCCATGTCCGCACTCGCGCTCATTGCACCCTCAGCTCATCGCCTGTGGAGTGCACGATCCTTGAGAATGGACTCCTGGAGGGTCAATCCACGTCGCTCGAGTAGAGTTGGCTGGCCCCTGACACAAGCACCGTCCCACCGCTCCTCCCTCGTTTAGAGTGACGTCAAGATCAACCGCAGCACCACAACTGCCACCGCAACGAAACACTAGGTATAGGTACAACCAGCAAAAACTGCGCAACACAAACACCAAGCATCGCATAGCTGATCTAAGGAACCTGAGGGAACGCACCAATGGGTTCAGGGAGCAGTAGCGATAACCGACCGCTCTTAGCCGTCGCCAGATTAACCAGCAATGGCAGTCTCCATCCTGGCAATGGCAATCCATATTGGTTGTACAGACTACTAGGGAAGCGCGCTTATCCTGCATCCCATCCCACAACGTGAAGCCTCAAGCTGGGGGTGAGCGATGGTGAGCCGATGGTGAAGCGAGCCTGTCCAGCCTAACCATCCTTGGATGATGAGGCTCATTTCTCACCACGGGGCCGAGGAACCAAGTGTCTTAAACCTTATCGGCTTAGTCCCTTGTTCCCGCTCCCGTTTTTCTGACAAACTTTCGGTTTCTTTGTCACACTTTTCTGGTGCCGGGTATGGATGGCATTGATGTCTGGCTTTTTTTCCCTTTGGCTTTGCACGCAGCCACAATAACACACCAGCTTAGCAACCGTGATGACAGCGTCCCAACTTATGGATCAACAAACATTTTCACAAACATGTATAAGCGCATCCTATCGTGTATCGAAGACTACAGATACAGCCATGATGCTTTTAAGACCGGTTTCCGTGTTAAATTTCTCCGACTCCCACAGCCCACCGTCTGAAGCGCAGGTGGGCCGAGCTGGCGGCCGATATTAAGGTTAAGGTGGTTCGCTTAGAGGAGAGGGTCGAGAACCAGCGGGGCATTCTGCTGAACTGTGCCGGAGCTGAATGAAGGAGATTTTGGACAAGCTGTAAGAAGAGCTAACGGAGCAAAAAGAGAGATTGCAGCTTTTAAAGAAAAGACGTTGAAAAATATCATTGGGTTTGACTTTCGCCTCCATGAGTGTCGGCTATCTTACTCATAGCAACACACTGCCTACCGCAACTCCAAGTGTGCCAACCCATCCCGCTATCGTTGTCAAACGGGAACCGCTAGCGGTCTTGGGGCCTGTCCCCGTCCCACCTGACGCACCACCTTGGACCGCTGGAGCAGCAGATGCCCCCCCGCTCGTACTCCCTGGATTGCCGCACATCATCTTCGTGCCCGACTTGACGCAAACTTTCCCTTTCGGGCACGAATCGGACCCCAACTGGTCTCCGCCACAGCACACCTCGTCTGACTTGATACACCAGGAGCCTGCGCAGGTCTTGTAGCCCGCTGCACAGCCCGAGGGCTTGGGACTGCTGCCACCGGCCCCTCCCCCGCCGCCCCCGTCCATCGCTCCGGAGCACATAAGTACGTCGCACATCTCACCCACGTTGGTGGCCTGGCCCATACACATGATGAGCTCGTTGTTGCAATATTGCTCGACCATGGCGCTGGGGCACTCGCAGATTGTTCGGCCGGACCATGTGCACTGGCTGCAGACTCCGATCAGGAAGGCATCCCGGTGGCACTGCTTAGGTGTCAGAAGATGTGTAGAAATTGGTGAAGGTGTAATTTCAACGCACACTGCAGCTGGCTTGCCGTTCGTCCAGCAAAGTGTCTGTCCGGATAGAGAGGGTCGACCTCTGGCTGGTCTGGAGGGCCGGTGTCGAGAGGACTGCGAGCACGGTCTGGCTGGCGGAGAGTGCAAGGAGCAGATAGATTGTGGGATGCATAGTGGAGTGCTGGCAGCAACCCGTTGGAAGGAATAAAAGAGTGACAAATTTGTGCAAGTCCCGATTTTCGTAAGGCAAGAGATGGTAGTCCCGCAATGCAGGAACCATCACTTCCAAAAAGGCAACGGATCGGCTTTAGATTTATATGTGAGGTTTTACAGATACACTCACTACAGCAAGACCTGAAGACCACTTCAGCTGAGTGCTGTGACATTTACATCATGGGCCATGGCGCTAGCGCCAGTCCTTCATGGGCTGCTACTAGCTGTTTTGGGCGGGAGGGCGTCTATGGCTTCAGCAAGGGCCGCGGGCGGCAAAGCAAGCAGCGAATCGAGTCCGTGTCCGCCCACAACGCGGCGTCGCAAGGGCGAGCAGCGCGCTCCTGAGTTTTCCTGCGGCCGGAATGCGGGCTCGGGCTCGCAATGCGCATCGAGCGGCTGAAGGCCTCTGCGTTAGGTCTCTCTCTGTCGTCAGCCCGACCCCGCCAACCCCGACGCAATGATCGAGCCGCTGTGCAAAGCCGAGGCCGGCTTCTTGGGCCCAGGAACAGAAGAAGGATCCAAAGAGGCGGAACGCCACCCCCTGGGTGAGACAAGATCGTGTCGCCATTATTGGCTCCGCGAAGCGATGACACAAGCCCCTTGGGAAGGACCGGGGGAGTCGCGGCCCACTCAGCCGCAGTATACCGGACTTTAACAAGACGGGACCACAGATAGCACGTAGGAATCACAGGCGCCGCTGACCGGGTTAAGTGCAGCGTCTTCCTCACGCAAGCAACTCTATTGTTCATTGTCCACATTCTTCCGCAGAGGCCCTTTGTGGAACACCCTACTCGTGACAGTGATCGGTCGGTTCAGACACTTGCGGTATCCTCCCCTCCCTCACTGTCAAGTCTCGCGGCGCACTGTGTTGCAGTCTGTCCCTCCGGGAGCAGGTTGTAACACTTAACCTACGTGACTAAAGGGTAACCCTTGGGGTATAAATTTCTATGCCTTGAAAAAAGTGACGCGCACCTTTCACCATAATTACTTACCACATAATGATATACTTGGGATCACTTCCACCTCAAGAGGACCCCATCGACTTCCAACATTGATCCGAAAGCCCAAACTATCGAGATAAGGAGAAAACCGAATAAAAAACTAGGAGTATCTAAAGTCAGATGGTTCCGGAAACAACGACTTCGGTAAGGGTAAAGATAACAACGAGAGTTGATAGCCTCGGAAAGCTCCGCGCTGCTAGACTTGTTGATGCAGACTTTATCACCCGTACCGAGTTCTCCGGAGTGATTTAGTCCACTTTAATTGTCCGTTAAAACGGATAGCAATTTGTAAAACGGAAGTAAACGAAAAGTTAGTTGTCGTTTCCGTAACTGGCCCCCACCCTACATCCTTGTGTGCAACAAGCCGCGTTTTGGGAACTAGCCAGATAGGTAGCTACAGATTCTATAAGAAATAAGCAAACCAACACCTGTAAATCCGTTTAAAAGCGCCTTACACTGCCCTTTCTCGTTTCTTCTATTACCTTTTTCAACTCTTACTTCCTTATCCTATAAGATGTTTACAGATATAGTAACTAACCTAAGAATTACGTTAAGACACCGGCTTCTTAATATCTAACAACTAGGAGACTTAGTGCCCTTAAAGCAGCGGTAATAGACCTAGGAAAAATTTAACAAATATTAAAACAAACCAGATAAAGAAGACTTTACTAACAATAATATTAAGGCTTGTTATAAATAACTAATAGGTATTTAAAACAAGTATTTTCATACCTTTAACATAGCTATTGTATTTGATATCTTATTTTTAACTTAAATATTTTCTTAATAATAATATTAACCTTAAAATAATATAAACCAGGCTATATAACGTGCGTGATAAGCAGGTGCACCAGATAAGCAAGTGCACCACTTTCCACGCGACGCACCACCTCTACCTTCAATCCTCAATTATTACATAACCTAAAATGTCTTCTACTTTAAAGAGGCACAAATAATTTTGTTAAACTTCAGGAACCCATAGGACTGTAGTACAGTGGCTGTGGCTCAGAGGAAGAAGTGCAGTACTGGTCCAAGCCGTACTACAGTGCCGTAAACACTGTAGGAAGCAAACGAAGGCCTAAATTACAGGGCAGTGCCACTGTAAATAAGGGTGTCATAGCGAATATTAACGCTGGAAACAAGAGGATCCGGAAGGCAGTGCCTTATACAATGACTGGAATGGAGTGGAATTGCTTGCTTGACTAGAATTAGATATAGGAGAGGAGAGGGCCTGTTATAGGCTATAGGAGGCTCTAGAAGAATTCCAGAGCCTTCTGTAAAGTGGAACTAACTAATACAATAGTGGAATAGTATTGTTCTAAACTATTCTACATAGTTCTGTTGACGTAGTGGCTGACGTGGCCACTGTGATGTTCTAGTTGATTCTGTGGGGCAGTAGCCCCACTGGATTCAGGGGGTTCCACCCCCTTGAATTCCAGAAGGTTCGGAGTGCTCCAGGGGCCCCAAGGGGCCCTGGAGTGGGTTGGAATCTTCTGGAACCCTCTGGTGTTCTAGAAGATTCGGCTAGTGGTTTCGGGATACGCAACCACATTACAGGGTACCGGGTACAGGGTACCCAGTACAGGGTACTCAGTAGCTAGAAAAATTAACAGATACGTATCTGTTTTTCTACGTTAGTTACTATTACGACCTGCACCCGACACAGGCCTCGAGAGGACTAGCGCAGGTTAAGACAGAACGTATGGCAGGACGCTAACAGGTAAGGGGCGTTCCGAAGACAGCTTGTTAAGCTAGCACTCCTAGACGGGGGGTTTAATGTCAATGCAAGTCGCTGTCACTATAATACACAGAGGTAAGTCTAAACAGTAAGACATAAATAAATAATTAAATACTAACGTAAGGAACCAGAGTCCCTTACGATAGTTATAAGCATAACTATAATTATCTATACTATCTGACTAAAAGGTACTTCGTACCTTACTTAATCTACTGTACTTAATAATACACTACGTAATTGCAGTTAAGCAGCTAATTAAATAGTGCTTAATATTATCGGTCCCTATAGACCACTAAGCGCTTTATTACTAATTGTAAGGGCTTCAAGTCTTTACACCCCTAGCCCAGTACGTTAGGACAGTGTACACTGTCCTTCTACACTGTTCCTTCTACAGGGGATTCGTCAGGCTACCCTAGCCTAAGTAACAGCCTGCAGAGTCGTTACACAATTCCCCCTCTTTAACATTTTTTTTCTATAAAGAATCGCTTAAGTTAGTTTCCTTCTTTCCTTACCTTCGTTATATCTCTTAACCGCGTTAAAAACCGTAAAAGACAGAGAAAACAGGAAAAAGCTCCTTACAACTATCGTATTCGTCTTACAGAATCTCTTAACGCCTTTAGTTCGCAGATATCTCCTTACACTCGTTATTAAACTAAGTCTTTACTATACTAGGTTATAATGTAATTTAACAGTTACAGTAAGTGTTAATCTGCTAATATACCTTCTTCGTGTAATATATTTAGTTACTTTAATAAGTTTATTAAAGGTTTAGTAGATAAGAAAAAGAAATTAAACACCTTATATAACTAAGTGGTTACTAAGTACTGTAACTCCCTTACAAAGTTACAGTGTGTTGAAACTTAGTAACGTATTATTAAAGCGAAAGTAATAAAAGTGTTTTCTCGTAAAGCTAAGGTTTTATCTTTCCAGGAGTAAGTAAAGGTAGCGGACCTAGTCCAGTCTAAGCTAGCTTCTTAAGATTAAGACTCTTTCCTTACTAGTTTTCCCTCTAAAAGGTTACTTTAACTTATAATATCTTCTTAACTTAATCCGTATGCTTCTTTCCTTTAATAGATAAAACGACTTTTTAGTATAATAGTAACGCACTTACTTTCTTTAGTAAAAGGTTATAGGTTTAAGTCTTATAAAGGCCTTCCGCTATAAGTTTAAAACCCAACCCGATTTCTCCACCTAATCCAGCCCTAAGCCTCCAGCAGCTTCTCTTTTTTTATTTTTATTTTATTTTGTTTACTAACTTCCTTTCTCAACAGTACTTATTCTTATAAACACACTTTTCTACCACGCACTACTATATAACTAATTCAGGAGACCTTAAGGTATATTAAATCGCTTTTTACCTTCTAACTCCTTCCTTAAACCTGCAGTAAAGTGTAAGTCCTCTAACTATAAGGAGTAAGTCGTCCCGTAAACCACTAGTCTGTAACTTCTTAATTCTCTGTACTACTACGTATATAACTCCGTGTAAAGCTCGCTAAAAGCTTTAAAAGCCTAACCTCCTTATTAAGTCTAAAGTCCTTACAACTTATAGTTAACAGTTTTAATAAATGTCCTCCTGTCCTTACTAAGGAGTTTCCTACCACTTCTTAAGCTTTAAGTCTTATAGTAATCTTACTTTTTAATACAGTAATTTAAACGTTAGATCTTTATCTTATTTCTAATTCTTATTATTAGTTTTAATTAGTCTGGATTCTTTCAGTAAAACTCCGTAATTAAGTCTAGGTATTTAAGATTTTTAACTAATTCTTATAAATTACTTTTAAACTACAGTCTAATTACTTAACAAGATATTTAAACGTATTCTTTCCCTTCTGTAAATCTATAATTTCTTCGATATTGTATTTATCTTTATTAACGTTAACCTTAATCTTCTTTTCTAAGGGAACTCCCTTTAAGGTAAGTTCTAAAAGTGAGATGTGAAAAACCTTAATCTATATCTTTATACTAGTAAGTAAGTTTAGTTTATAATTAGAGGTAACGACCTTTTTCTTAACTTAGAACAGTCTGTACCTTTTAAAGTTAAGCTTCTTACTAGGTTATTTTAAATATAGGTTTCGCGAAAAAAAGTAAATATAATCCCCCTTTTAGAAAGTCAGTCCCTTAACTCGTTTATTATTATAATAAAGTCCTTTCTTAAGCACTAATTACTTAATTCAGTATTTATTAATAAACTTCTTCATTTATTTATATATAAACTTAAATTTAACTTATAAGTGGTTATACAGCTCTTATATCCAGTCTGCATAGACTGTAGCTTAAAAAGTACTAATAGGTAGGCCTTAACGGAGTTTAAGCTCTTTACTATAATTAACGAAGAACAGTAATATACCTGTTGACTTAATTAGTATTATATTATAAACTATCTATACTGTTAATAACAGTTTAAGTTAATTATCTTATTTAAAGTTAACGTAAGTTTAAAGATACGTTATAAACTTACTCTATTTAGCTATTTATCTATAAGTAGAAGGCTGTTAAAAGCTTACTCTTTACACCTATTCTCTACATTAACCTTTACTAAAACTTTAACACGATTAGCTTATCTCGATCCGTAACGACATTATCTAGCTAAAGGTATTATAAAACTACCTCTTTCTTGAAAATATAAGTAAGTTACTTTACAGTTATGTCCTTTAAAGTTAGTAAAAAGTAAGCCTATTTCGTTAATTTATTAACTATTATAAGGATTTAGTTATAAGTAACTCTTATAGTAAGGTCCTTAAACTTTAAAATCCTAATAACGAAGTTAAGCAAGATAAAGCTCTATAAAGCCTATAGTATAGGAAGTGGTTTAAAAAGTCCATAAGGCTTATAACGCTAGTTTTACTTTCAGTAACAGATATTACAGTTATTAACTATTTCCTTAACCAGCTTCTTCATTTTAAGAAAAGCGTATACTTATTAAGCTTACGTGAAAGTCTTAACTTAGCTTATATATCCCTTAAGTTAAGACTTATAAACTTACTAAATATACTCTTTCCACTTATCTAAGTTATAAATATACGGTTTCTCTTAATACTAAAGCCTTACTTTTAGTTTAAATGTATTATTTATACCTTCTAATAACTGTTCTAACTAATAACTAATTTCGTTATAGTTTAAATGTATTAAACACTCCTTACTACAGTCTTATATATACCTTAAGAAGTTTTCTAAAGGGTATTTATACTTATAAGTACTTTCTATTAACCTTTTTACTTAAAAGTCCTATTATTACTAATAAACATTATATTTTATCTATAAGTTTATACAAACGTTAATAGTTTATTTTAAAGTTTAGTTATCTAACACTTATAACGTATATTCTAATATACTGTTCTTAGCTTCGTTAAATATAATAATAGGGATTAAGATTAAGTTAGTATCTTTATAATCTTATCTCTAACTAAGAGTATTAGTTTACTTATTATCTTTTCCTTTAATATAATAGATCTAAAAGTGGAATAAGGTTATTAACTTTACTTACTGTGCTTACTGTAAGCTAAGTTCCTTCGTTAAGAAGTATTAAAGGTTATTATAATCTGAAAAAACCTAAACTAGTTCTTTTATATTACTTAAATACAGTACCTACTTTATAAAGTACTAAATAATTACTATTAGTTCTTTATTATAAATAAGGTACTGTAAAGTTAAGTTATAAATCCCTTTCGATAAAAAGGTAACTAAGTAACGTTTTCCGTTATCTTAGACTTAATTAAATTCTCTACCGATAGCAAACTCTAAGAAGTCTATTTAAGGTCTTTAAACGCCTTTTACTACTTATTAATCCACTTAAACGGTTTACTTATCCTTATAAGCTCGTACAGTAATTTTACAATTTTCGTAAAATACTTAATAAAGTATTAATAAAAGTTTATAAAGCTGATAAAGGCTTATAACTCCGTTTAATTCTTCAAAGTAAACTAATCTCTAATTACCTCTATCTTCTCGAATTACATTTTAAGCCTTTTAAAGGTTACTCTAAATCTTAAATAGTTCAGCTCCTAAATATAAAAGTGGCTCTTTTTTAAGTTTACTATTAGCTTCGCTTTTTCGAGAGCTATTAAAACTTATTATATATACTTTTAATATTCTTCTAAAGTTTCAGAATAGATTAGAACGTTATCTAAATATATAAAGATAAACTTATTAAGGAAAGGGTAAAGGATACTGTTAATAAGGCTTTAAAAAGTCACAGGGGCGTTTATCAATCCTATCAGCATAACAGAGTATTAATAATACCTGTTATAAGTCTAGAAGGCTATTTTATACTTATTTTCTTCCTTTACTTTAACGTAGTTAAATCTTATAGGGAAATCGAGGTTAAAGAATTAGTTTACTTTAATAATCCACTTTTACATCTCCATAATAAGTAATAATAAGTAGCGATTTTTAATTGTATCCTTATTTAACATTCAGTAGTTAATAACTATACGTAACTTACCGTCTCCCTTCTTTAAGACAAACAGTATTAAATACCTTATTAGGGATTAGAATTCTATAATAAATCTGTTTTTTAGATTCTCTTTAACGTATTCCCTTAAGGCTTTAACTTACTAAAGGTTTAAGTAATAAAGTTAAAAGCTATAAAGCTTTACTCCCAGCTTCAGCTTAATTTTATAATCTTATAGTCTGTAATCTAATAATTACAGTATCTTTTTTTAAAACAGGGTAAACTTTCTATACTCTGTAAGTACTTTAAATAAGTTAATTTCTTCACTTATCTGTAAATTAACTTCTTACTTCTCTCTACCTTCTAAATTATCATTTAAGTAATATAGTAGACTCTTTAGTCCTTTAACTGTCTTAGTAAACTTAACTTAAACTATACTTAGTTTTAAATGTTTAATATACTTCTAAATATTTCGTGTATCTTTAAAGCAATTCAGTACCTTCTTAACTTTCTCTAAATAGTAATTACTATTAAGAGACTCACTAAAGGTAAGGTAACTACTCCTCTAGTTAATTACAGAGTTATACTTTTCTAACTAAGGTAAACCTAAGATTATATTATACCTTACTATTAATGTAACGTTAAAGTCTACTTATTATTTATCCTTATCTACTTTAATTAAGATTAGCAAATAGTAAGTAACTTTACCGTTATTATATTAATATAAGCCTCCTTCTTTATTTCAAATGGGAATAGCTTCTTAATACTCTCTGTTAAGGAGTTTCCTTTAGTTAACTAACAAGGGGTACATTAAGTTAAAAGCACTCCTGTTATTAATTACTACTCTTACCCTAAACAGCCTCTTATTTCTATCTGTTAAGTCGACACTAACAGAGTAATGCTTATACTCTTTTAACATTTAAGTTATAGCAACTATCTGTCCTTAAGGTCTTATCTGGCTTAACTTTTAAATACCTTTTCTTTTTCTTAGGGTTTTTATTAACTAGCGAACTACTAGTTTCTAGCCCTTTTAAAGGGCCTGTAACCTTTTCCTAATTCCTTTTAGAAAAACAGGCAGCTCCAGTAAACCTAGCAATTAACCTTTCCTAAGTTTTCGCGCCTTAGCGTCCAGTCGACTTTAAACGGTTTAATATTTCTAAAGTCCTTAATAAGTTAATAATACACTTTAAAGTATAAGACTAAATCGCAGTAATATCCTCTTACTCTTAAATCCTTCTATAATCCACTTATTTCTACTACTCTCTAGCCTTCCCTTTAAGGTAAGTAGAATAGGTAGTAATTAGATAGTTACTAAGTAACTCTTCTTACTAGTAAACTACAGGGGTTTAGTTAATTACAGTAACTTTCCATTTATCATTAGACTTTTTTACTAGAAAGTAAGAGACTTAATAATAATCTAACTCTAACTCTATCCTTATAACAGCGTAATCTTATCTTTATATAATAAGGAAGTAATTATAAAGGGCTTTAAACTTACTATACTGGTTAAAAGTGTAGTTATCGTACACGTAATTAATCTATAAAATGTCCTTATAATTAAGGTAGTTAATATTAGTTACAGGTGCTGTAATTATAAAGTACAGGACAGGGGAAGTAATACTTTATCTTTTTTCTTCTTCCACTTATCTCTATATCTGTTACTTCTCCTAAACTTCTTCCCAAAACTTAAGTAACAGTAACTTAACTTATTCTTCTACAAAATAGTCTTCCTTAACAAGTCGGTACTTAAGTTAATTAGTAAAACAGACTTTATTATAAAGTTATAACTTAATCTTTATTACTTTATTCTTAGACGTTACAGTAAGGCTCTACTCCTTTTTTTAACCGCTATTTACTAATTAAGCAAGAACGTTACAAAAAAGCCTGCAAAGCTCTTATTAAAAACTAAATAGTTAATCCTTACTTTATTATAAATTTAAATAGTAAACGTATAAATTGCTAACTTAAGCGATCCAAAGGGAGTTAGCTGCCCTTAAAGTCTCTTACTTTATTTTAAAGCAGGAGGGTAGTTAATTCGTAAATACGTATTCTATATTTCTAGCTCTGCTACTATAATAATATCTTTAGCTAAATCTTTTAATAAGGTATTTTTATACTTCTTTAAAGCTTTATACTTAAAGGTTATAAACGTTTTATTATAACTGTCCTCCTGTAAGTAACTGTTTTCTTTAAGATTTATACGTAGCTTTACACTATTAGTAAAAGCCTTATCTAACTATTCTGGAGTTTCTTGTCGTTTAGACCCTTACTTAGAGAGCTCTTTAGTCTCTTTAAGCTTATTACGATCCGCAGAAGGTAATCTAGTACACTTATTAGCTAAGTAAAGGTACGCACCTTAAGTTGGAAGCTGAGCTTTAGCCTTTAACGTTAATTCTAAAGTTAGAAGTCTTAATTTAGTGCTTACAGATCTCTTTTCGAGCTCTGTAAGTTTATCCTTAATCTGAAGGAACGTTACGCCGTCTTTAAGCGCGTTTACTTCTAAGTTCTAACTCTTAAGAGTTTCTTCGTCTTTAAACTTAGAGGTTAAAGCTTTATTATCGCTAAGTGTAAGCGTAACATTTAGGTTTAGAACGTTAGTAAGGAGCTTAAATATAGATATAACGTCTTATATTAATAACTTAATCTTAATAAAGTTAAGCAGCTGTTAAATATCTTATATTAGTAATACCTTTACTTTATTACTCTTCTTTTTATTGAAAAGCTTCTTATTAAACATTACGTTACACGTTATAAGTACCGTTTTCAGTTACGGCATTAAATGCAGTAGATATTAAAGGTTACGTATCTAACTAAATACTTAATATGTTCTCAAGGTTTAGTCTTGAAACTAAGCTTATCTTACTCCACCTTTTACCTTTTATCAAGAATGTAAGCTTAACACTTGTAAGTATAGATCCCGCTTTAATCTAAGCAGTAATTGTTAGTTAAGCTTCTGTTAAGCTTACTTAATAATGTGTATTACCGGAAGTATTATTTAAACTATTTATAAAGCTTCTTATTAAGTGTTGGTTTCTAGCCCCAGTGGGTCCACTGGGTCGGCGCACTGCGCCGAACCCTCTGGAACCCCCTGGAATCAGGGGGGTTTCACCCCCTAAATTCCACC
>Ga0247770_1001763_pt1 | contig 15115 bp, 8 predicted proteins | sample UWRJL136409B6_FD_179943 | JGI IMG/M metagenome (GOLD analysis project Ga0247770, IMG submission 179943) | Plant litter microbial communities from Arlington Agricultural Research Station in Wisconsin, United States - UWRJ-L136-409B-6 | ecosystem: Environmental > Terrestrial > Plant litter >... | reverse complement strand
TCTTTTTGGTGGAAGTTGCTAGAATAGTGACTTGGATTCGACAATTGCGTAATGTGGTGGGGCCAACCCTGGCCACACCCCTGGAATTCACTGTTCTAACAATTCATGGGCTGGCGGAGGAGTAGTTCTAACCTCCGCCAAGCCACGCGCTGCAATCGCCACAGACTTCATACTTCCCGCCAAGCACCGATGCGCGTGCTCGTACACCAAGGCCAACTATTGCTGCGAGACGCACCGCGAGGGGTCTGCGCATGGAGCAACACGTGCACACACGGCGGGAGCGTCACGTGCCCCCGATCCGGCATGAAGCCCCTCTTGACAGACGACTTCAAGGGCATTAGCTAGGGAGCTGCGATCCCTTCCAGGAGTTTATGGAGTGGGATGTGCTATGCTACAAGCCGTCGCTCGTGCCCGAGTGTTGGTAGGTGGCGAGCACGGACCTTAAGAAGGACTGCAGGCCAAGTGTGATCCACCGAGGTCCACTACGGGCGTCATGACTGGGGCGGGGGCGAGGATTACGAGGCCAACAGGTGGTCCCGGCGTAGATTCTACTAGAACGGCGAAAACAAGGACGCCTAGCACGGCCGTGTTTTCTGACCATAACTGAGTCACGAAATGCCTGCCCTGTCCATGAGCTGTGTAATGGGACTTGTTTCATCCATCCGCCAGTCAAATTCCAACCTTATATCCTGAAGCACTGTAAGCATTAGTCACGACGGCGGCGCCTTTTCGGGCAACCAAAGATGGACCTGTGCCCAAAGTTGTCGATCCGGCCCTTGAGTCGCTTGGGTATACGCTCATTGGCGGTCCCGCAGAGCGCATCATCCGCCTCATCAAGATTCAAAAGGCCGCATCCCGAAGCGACCCGATCGAGTGCGACATGATCGAGACCCCGATAGCCAAGCCACTCAAATACTCGGCCATATCTTACTTTACCGATCCAGACGACATAACCGCTACGGTCATATGCAACAGCTGGGTATTGAGGGTTTCTTTCAGTCTCGATCAAATCCTCCACCGTTACCGGCGATGCTGACATTACAGCTTGGGCGGCGCGTATGAAAGGCCTGACTATGTTTAGGTTGATGGAGTTTGCATCAACCAGGAGAACCCGCAAGAGCGGAACGAGTTTGCTCATCTCCGAGATTAAATTTACCGTCTGGCATAGAGCGCCGTCGTTAACCTCGGAACGTAGGCGTCGCTTTCTATCCCGCGCTGGATGTGATGTACCGGGCCGCATTTATGTGAGAGCTCATGGTCGGCGATACCAGAGAGGCAGGTCCGATGAGTATGTATTACTAACTGGGCTTCCCTTTAGGGGTGCCCGTTACGGGTACTCCGACGGTAACAGTCTCGATTGCACCCCTCTGAGAAAAGCATAGGTACCTTTCAGCAGAAGGGCACCATTGAAGCAGTGGACAGGAAGAAGCGTCCCCCGTGCTGTTTACCTAGGTAGGTTTCATTGTATCTGAGTCCCTCGAAACCACAACCTCCGCTCCAACCCCTCGACACTTCAACCCGTCGGCCTCGCCATCAACCCACTAACCGGCTTCAACCCCGGATAAAACGTCGTCGGCACCGGCGGAATCGCAATCGCTGTGGAAATCCCCAAACCCTTCGTAATCTCCCCAGGCATCGTCGGAACCGCATATTTTCTATTCCATCAGTCAGCTTCATCCATTGTACCCTCCACTCTTCACATGACTCTTCCCCATTTCCCAGGCAGACAGGCAGAACTCACCCCGTCTCAACAGCCGTAATCGTCTTCGTGCTCGTATACGCTCCATTCCCGGCAAACAAATTCATGCACCCCCCCTCGCCATACGCATTCTGACACTTCCACAGCACCTTGTCCCCACTCTCCGTCCAGACATTGAACTCCTTCACTTCAATATTCCCACAAAGCAGCTCCTCCGGACAGAAAAGCTGGAGCGGCGCCCTGCGGACTCCATCTAGACATGTTCCGGAAAAAGATGAGAAGGTGAGGTACTCGTATTCGATGCCCCATCCTGGCGCGGGGGTTTGGGGCGCCCAGGATGAGTCGAGGGAGAGGGTGTAGGCGTTGGAGTGGCCGGTGAAGTTGGTGAAGAGGGAGTGGGAGAGGGTGCCGGAGCCGCCGGAGGATTTTATCAGGAGCATTTGGTTGGAGTGGTGGGTGTAGATGTTTTGGTAGGTGATGCGGGTGATGTCTAGAAAAATGGGCCGGTTAGATGAGCGTCGAGATGATAGGGCGAGGGAGCGAGGGAAGAGAAGGGAGAGAAAGAAGGGTTGCAAACTAGTGTCGGCGCCGAGTGAGCCGATTGCGCAGCCGCCGGAGAGGTTGCAGAAGATGGACTCGACGAGGATGTCCCGTGCTGGGCTCTTTGTTGCGTATTAGTGCCTGTGTCTCTTGTAAGGGGGTAATATTGCTCGCCTTCACTGTGACACTTTACGGATTCTGTTAGTTTATAGGCATTGACTAAATGTGACATGGGCTCCTACCACTCATCTCTGTTCGAGACTTCCACGTCGTGGACCCAGATGTTTGTACCCCAAACACTCACACCATCCAGGCCACCTCGGTCACCACCGTGGATGATGAGATTGTACACCTCGCCGTTCGTGCAGGTGTCCATGGTGAAGTGGAATGCCGGGGAGTCAACCAGAGCTACATCGTGGAGACTGAAGTTTGTGACCTGCGAGAGTCAGTTAGCTGACACAAACTGTTTAGGACTCAATCGATAAAGTACCTTTGTAAACCGGAGGATCCTCGGGCTTTGAAAATGTTAACCTCGTTTTTTCTTTTCATTCTTTCGCCCGAATTCTTACCCGTATTTGTTTTCTACTGCTAAGTCAGCCTTCATACTGCAAGATACTACAGGAGCTTCGGAAACTGACCCTTATGGAACTCATACCCATACCCCTGGACCGCTCCCTTTGAATTGGCACTGTAAAATTCAAAGTCGTCCGTCGACTGGACAGAAATCATCGTTCCACCAGCCGTACCGTTGCTAATACGAAAGATGATGCCCTCCAAATTGATCGACACCCCCTTTCCGCCCGTGAGGTCCACCCATTTCTCAAGACCAAAACTTCCTGTTGGAATCAGGACCTGGCCACCGGTCCTGCAAGCGTCCCATGCCTTGGTGATCGCAACGCTGTTGTCCGTCGTCGCGGAGGCCACGCCGCCGTACTCGAGGATGTTGCACACCTTTTTGGCTGCTTTTGCATCCCGAGATGTCGTTGGTCCGACGCGGCCGGAGAGCTGTGCCGTTGCCAGCGCCGCAACGCCGAGGAGTACCACGAGACAACACTTCATCTTGAATTTCGATGATGTCGAGAGGGGTTGGAGATGTTTCGAAGCACTGCGATGTTCTATTTCGCACTTTCATACCGGTGTTCGGAGATTTATCCGCTCGGCTATAGCGGGTTAAGACTACAGGTATTAGCAACCGGGTTGGCACTAATACTGAGGAAAAGAAATGCGACACCAGGGACTTGGTATTCACATTAGCCTGTATAATAGAAAAAGCCCTGCATGTAGGACACCAAGAAACCGCACATCGAATATCGGCAGACAGCCAAGGCAAAGTATTGTCCTAAGCCGAGACGAGACGACACAGGCCGACTAACAAATCTATTACCCAGGACTCCAGTCCCAGCTATCCCACCTGGCACCTGCTCAAGACCGGGCTCATCCACTTTCCGCATCCGCGTCCAGCGTCTGGTCGCTGTCGTTCCCATGTTGAAATGGCAAATCGAACGACGGCCCAAAGTTGCAAGGCACGCTGCCCTTTCTCTTCTCCCTCCGCTGTCTCGTCTCGACCTTCTCCAAGGCATCAGCCAATTCATTCCTCAACTCGTCCTCCCTCTCCCCATCCCCATCCCCATCTCCATCTCCCTCCAAACCTTTCTCACTCTTGACTCTCTCCACCCTACTAACACCCCCCTCCCTCTCCCTCATCCTCTCCAAATGCACTCCCACAGCCGTATCCAACCTCTCCCTCTCCTCCCTAGCCCTAACCTCCTCCCCAACCACCGCAAAATGGCACCTCCTCCAAACTCCCAACAAACTCAACCCCAGCCCCACCCCCTCCCACGCAAACAACACCGGCAGCGCCCACCCCAACTGCGGATTACACCCCCTCGACCACACATCCACCAGCACCTGATAAACTGCATGCGCCGGCAGCCCATATCCCACTCTATACCACCCCGGACTCAACTCAAACGGTAGCACCACCGACGTGATATTCACAATAACCCAACTAATCAGACACATTGGCACATACCCCCCCGGCACCCAAATTGTGAACACATCCAGCACCAAGAAATTTCCATGCGCAAATAGCCACAGCACCATCCAACTCAGTCCCAGTTGTTTCCCCTCAACCTCCCACCCCGCCCTGAAGGCATAGATACTCCCCGCCACACAAAGCGATCCCACCAGCGTGTACACCAGGGAGTTCGCCGTCCTCACGACAGCGATGCGCTGCGGGGAGAGGCGCGAGTAGAGCCTGAACTGCGCGTAGAGGCCGTTGATGGTGCCGAGGTAGAAGAATTCCTGGATGAGGACTAGCACGATGACGATTGTGTTGTAGATTGCGCGGGAGCCCTGGGACGTGGGTTGGATGTTGAGAGAGGTGAGGGACCAGGGGTCGGCGAGGATGGAGAGGGCGGTGGGGGAGAGTGAGAGGAGGGAGGTGGTGAGGTTGCGGGTGTAAGCGATGCGAGCCGTGGAGGAGAGGAGGGCGATGGGCGCGGAGATGGAGGCGTCGATGACGGGGGCGTAGAGGGCTTCGTTCCAGATGTAGGAGAGGATGTCTTTGTTGGAGTAGGGGGTGGTGGTGGTGTTTTGGGTTAGGGCGGTTTGGAGGCGGTCTGAGGAGCCGGGGGAGATGTAGAGGGCAGCCCAGTAGTCGGTTTTGCAAACGGTTTGCCATAGCTGAGGTGTTGATGGGATGTCTGAGGGCGGGCGTTCGATGAGGGTGGGGAAGCTCGGTCCCTGGAGGGATGCATATGCGGACCGCACCGCGTGGCCGATTGCGCCCTCGTCATAGTCAACAAAGGCGATCGTGAGATTGTGGGTGTGGTTTGTTTGCTGGAATAGGGCGCCGAATATGTAGCAGAAGAGCCCGAGGAAGAGAAGTTGGAGGACGACGAAGTTGTTGCTCACGGACTTGAAAAAGGCCCTGCGCGCTTTTCTTAGCGAAGGATCGCTGTGTGGCACGCGTTTTGCGTAAGCGCCGGGGTAGAGCGTCCGGAGTGACGGCATGTTGCAACTCGAGATCGGGAAAAAGATGCTGAGAAGCTCGGATTGAATTGGGAGCTTGGCGACTTTTAAACGCCTGCAAACCGGGATGGGGGCTGAATAAGCTGCCCGACTTAGGCCCGTTGCCCATTCGCCAATGCCATCCCCACTCAGGGGCGATGTTTTCGCTAATCCCGACCAGGGTCAAGAAGGGACATGGGTGGATTCGTCGTGCAGTGCTTCGTATCTGTAAAAACACACGCCATCCAATTCGAGTTTGGAATGAGACTGCCTCGTTTAGGTTGATTCAACAAAAAACCCTCAAACCATCCCCCCAGCCACCTCACCAAGAACAAACCACCATTGCCAACCTCTGAGTCCTTTCCCACCACCAGTCTACCGCGACGCCTGTCAAAATACATACTCACTGACCAGAAGCCACCTCCTCGCCACGACGGTACGCCAGCCACCCTCCGCAGATATATCGTCCACACCACCAAAGGCGGGCTTGGGATGGCGACTTCATACTCCGCTGGCTTCAGAAGGGCCACCATCATCGGAGACGAATAATCTGGCTGACGTCGGGTCAAATCGTCGGTGCCGGCACCATTGGGTCGAAGTGCTCGTTCGGCGGCCATGGGGTGAGTCTTGCAGTCTTGTTAGCTCAGGTTGAGGGCAGCAATGATGCAAGGGAGAGGCAGGACGTACTGCCGGGGCGGCGAGGGCTGCGCCGAAGAGGGCGAGGCAGGGGATGATGGAAAGCTTCATCGTGAGGGGATAAGGTAGGGTTGTCGGGTAGGTATCTAGGTAGGAAATGCGGTGAGTGGAAAGGTTGGTTTTGGGACAGTGGTGGCGGGCGGTGAGTGTTGTTGCCTTTGACCTAAACTGTACGGTGCGTGTTTGACGGGAGACGATGAAGGGAATGTTCTGATTTATATGTGTTGGACATTGCCGTACTGAGAAGAGTCGCTCGGATGTTGACATTCAATCCCTGCCATCTACCGTAACCGCCAGGAAGAAGTAGTGTAGGATCGCGCTAAATCCAAGTCCAACTTCCCGATACTAGCCACGGATTCTGTGTTTGTTTCAGGTGGCTCTGATCCATCGCGATTCAGAAGAATCTAGAACCGCCCGCCACGAGTTCGGCGCCATGAAAAGTCCGAGATTAGAGGAAGAATGATTTCGGGCATTGCTGTGATGAAACGCCTGTGGCCGCCGTCGTGGCCGCCGTTGCAGTGTGCCTCGGAGCCGATCCACCGGCCCCCACCAAAGCGGTTATGGCCCAACAATGGGTTGAAAGGAATATTAGAGGGCACTCCCTGCCGTCACCATTGGCAAGGCGACATTGATGAGATTGCCGTCGAGGTAGACGGTGTGAGACGAGGGAGTTTGATAACCTGCGCGCGATCTGTCACTCTCGTATATTGAGCGAGTTATCTGCGCCGGTGCTGATGTCCAACGTCCCAATTCAGATATACGGACATGGACGAAGCATCAGATCAGTGGGTGGCGAGTGTTGCGGTGCCCGGGTGTTTCAGCGGTGTGCTGGGCTGTCATCTTTTTCAGAAGTCGTCTTCGCCATCGCCGTCTCTCAACATTCTCGCTCGCGGCAGCGTGCAGACGCGCGGCCTTTATACTTCATCCGCGATTCAGGAATTCTGGCGGACGCTTCGTGCACTTCGATGCCAAAAACCAGTAAGCCGGGCGAACGCGTATTGCAAAAGAGTGAATGGGCTCTAATTGGAAGTTGGGTAAGTTGGGTGAGGTGGTTGGTGTTTCTCGAGGAGAGTGGGTGTCGGTCGTCCCCGAGCGTGTGCTCGGTCCCCCTGGGAGTACACGCAAGAGGTACGTGGGCCCGACAATCACCCCATCAAACAGTTGGAGAATAAGTGTCATCGCTAGTGTGTACCAATATTCCTACGCTAATTCCTAGAGCCTGAAAAATGCAAACAACAGCCCATAAAACATATATCTAGTGTCAAAACCCAGCTATGACTTGAAACTTACGTTTTGGGCCAACTCTCATCGTCCGCAAAGATCTTGGACCATTCCGTGGTGAGCGTGTCAAGAGCACTTGCGCCCACATCTGTAATCTTCTTCATCTCGTCGTCCTCCAGCTTCTTCATTGCTAACGCCTGAATGTAGGCATGAAGCGTGTCTAAATTCGTCGTAGTGGCAATAGCGGCGATGCCTTGCTGTATGATCCAACGGATGAGCACCGCAGGCACAGACACACCATGCCGTTCCGCGATGGAAGCCAGCGGCTCCTGCAGCGGCCCGCGATTCTCAGGCTTCCGGAGGACAGGAGCCAGGTGTTTGAACGAGCCGACCTGAATATATTTTTGCAACCATTCGATGTCAATATACCCATCACCAGACCAGTCAAGGTAAGGGTGATAGAAGATATCGTTGATGACGGGAGGACTGCTTGCGACCTTCAGGGTTTTTTCCATGTACGCAGCCGAATAGCCGCTGGCTCCGATCGACAGCGCCTTGCCTGACTTTTGAATTTCCTCAATCGTCTTCCACGCGCGCTGAATGTACTCTTCGTACACTGTGACGAGGGGGGGATCCGGGATGTGAATCAGATATCTGAATAGCGTCAGCGGCCATCAGTTTGATCTGCGAGGGGTACATACAGGTCAAAGTAGGCAATCTGCATCCTCTCGAGACTCCGATCGATTGCTGGCTCGATTTGGTCCCATTCGCCAAGGATCGAGACAGCTTCATGTTTGTTAGTGATGAACAGCGAGCTGCGGAGGATACCCGACTCCTTGATGGCGTCGCCGACGAGTTCTTCGCTCCCGTGGTACATTTCCGAACAGTCCAGATGGATGAAACCTTTCCAAAGGGCTTGTTTGATCAGTTCGACAATACTCCGCTTGAACGAGTCGCGGTCTTGAGGGTCGCCTTCTTTGGGCCACTGCAAAGCGCCAGTGCCAAAGGCAACCTGCACGTTCTCAGCAATCGACCCAAGCTGGGTAGGGGTTGAGCTGAGCGTACGATTGGCATTTGGTTCCCATCGCTTAGCAAAGGCTCGGGATCTGCATTATGTTCGGGCTGCGGATGTTTGCGTGCGTCGCGGTCTCGGGCTCTTCGCATTCTTGGGTTCGTTGTCGGTCGACGGAGCAACGTCAGGTGGGAAGGAAAGGCGAGAAATTGGCGTCCCAGCTGGTTCGGGCATTGAAAAGGGAGTCGCAGACAGGCTCCAATGCCCGCAACTGGTGGTTGCCTCATTGTGTCGACGCGGTGGAGCGATAAACTCGGCAGGAGCAACTTGTGACTTCCCAATCTGTACACATCGTGATGAGCGACGGAAAATGCGCCAAGCCGTGCAGCAGGCAGTCTCCAATGTTCATAGATGCGATTGAGTCCGCACTCCCATCCGAACCTACGTAAATTCTCAAGTTTCGAGCTCCCTCAATTCCGCTCTAGTGGTTCTACCCATCGCGGCGGGTCACAGGGCAATGATGATTTGCGACATGTTTCCGGCCGGCTCCGCTCTGTGAGGTGTCCAACTCATGGTCACTTCCCCAGGCCACCGGTGCCACGGGGCATGTGAAAGTGCTGGAAGCTGGGAGCTCACCGGGCGTCCCCGCCCCCGCCCGGAGACCGGCATCAATGCTTCGAACGGGAGCAGTCCTCTCAGGAGTGTAACGGCTCACCCAGCGGCCCGCCGACGACTTTTGCGAAAATGGTGTGTCGGGTTGGTCATGTGTTGCTGGCACAGATAACAGCGACAACCATTCGAGGAAGCTGCATACCTACCAAGTGGTGGACCGCTGAAGAGTAGCTCGGAGCAGGACCCAAGTCCGAACCCCAGCTGCGCACCGAGAGCATCAAAACGATGAAGTGGGGTTCAGATTGAGGTCGCTGTGAATGCCCCCGCGCTGCTGCACCTCGGTTTCTGCACGTGGAAACTTGTTGATCGAGATTGCGCCATGCTCGCGGAGGACGCCGCTTATCTCGCAACACAACCAAATCTTCTACTCATTTGGGGACCGCACAGTTTTAAGTGGCATCGAACAGGCTATCCCATCCACGTATCCATGTTTTGTTTACCAGGGTGCGTAGGCACAGGAGGTCGACTCTCGACTCCTCCGGGGAGAATTTTCTCAAGTGCCAGTCGGAAACGCAGTCAAGAAATTGGGGTTTGTTCTTGTGAAGTCTGAAGGCCGGCCTGGTCTGTCGCTGGAATGCTAGGGCTACGTCCAGCACTCAAAAGCACCCAAAAGGTGATCGCCAACAACTCGCCAGCCCTTAGCTTCACTCTAAGCAGGCTGCGCGCTAATTACTACTGTCTCAATTACTATCGGCTGCATTACTTGATCAGAGTTGCTAAGGAGATATGAGACTGGGACAAACGGACATGGTTAGGCGAATAATGTGCAGGAGCTGGTGTCTGTCCGTCTGCGATATCTGGCCCCCCATCAAAAGCAAATATCCCAGATGAAGTGATCTCGTGGACAGTAGCCGCTGCGCTGTCTCGCGCTCTGTCTCCGCCGACATCTTCACATCACTCGTCTAACATCTCGTCCGAACCTCTCTGACCGTCCGCGGCGTCTTTCCCCCGCTCCAGGCTCTATATCCTCTCTAATTCTCAGCTCCTGGACGGAAGGTAACCCAGTCGACCTAACTTGAGAATGAGGGAGGGGTGAGAGCAACCCAGCGTGTCAAGGTGGCTCGTCCGCTGACCTGTTCGTCATAGTTATATTTGTTTCCTGCGACGAATCTGGGCACACCAAATTTCCTTTTTCGTACCGCGCCCACGTGACGTCGCTCACCCTAGCTCAGGGCCGGCCCAGGATTGGCTCAGTCTTGCTCAGTCTTGCTCACCCACTGAACCATTTCTGGAAGGCTGCGCCGCAACATCCACAACCACTTTAACTCTAGCCGAGCGAGCCTAAAACTGGTCCTATACATAAAAATGGCTACGCTGGTCCCCGTCTTTAGAAAGCGAATGGTTCCGCCTTAGCTTTTACCTCGATATCTCGCACGGTGTGAACAACAGTGCGGGTTCCCCCGCACTGGGCCAGGGGTGCAACGGCCATCAGCCCCTCCGAACCAATCAATCAGGTCTTTATGCCAAGACATGTCTCTGTCAACAGAGACCCGGAACACTACAGAGAACCGAAGTCTCTGTGGAGGGCGTCTCTGTCGCGACAGAGACGAAGGGTGACAGAGACGATACAAATTACCTAGGGTCCCCAGTAGTATAGATACCATCATCGTGCTTACGATGGAGTGAGGAACTTTTTAAGTTCCTCACGCTAGCAATTTCATTATTCAATTAAGAGCTATTGTTCGGAACTTCTGGATCACGATCCGCCTGACACTGGAATCGCCCCCGAGAGTTGTGCTAACCTTCACCCAGTCATCTTGCCCTACCGCCTTTAGGAGTCCTTCTCTACGGATCTGTCTTCACCTAACTCACCCCGGTGTATCAGGGACGGCTTATAACAGCTTGGGAACGACATTACAACTTAGAGATACCCTCGGATGTTAAGCGGTCAATGGCACCTATAAGTAAAGTTGTATTAGGTAATAGTTCGGATGCTAAGGGTACTATTGCGGGAGATTGACGTAACTGACCGCTGCACCAAAAGGTACGCATAAGTTAACTGACTGCCAGTCAACCTGTTAATCTCCGCTTATAGGTGGTCTAAGAGCGGCCGAAGCCAGCACTAAGGCTTAGCCTATTATAATAAGGGGTTTAAAAGGCTTTAAAAATAGGTTTATAAGTTAATATTAATAAATGTAAATTTGGAACTAAAAGTATAAAATCCTATAATGTATTAACGTATTTAATAAACAAGTGTCTTAGATAAAGTGTCCCACTTTATCAAAATTTGGTGGGGTGATATGCTAAATTATAATAAGAAATTGATAAGCTCTCTAACAATTTACTATTAAAGATCTACGAGCTGCCCTACCAAATTTTAATAGAGTGGGACACTCGCTTGTCTGGGACACTCGCTTGTCTGGGACACTCGCTTATTAAATACGTTATAAAGATAAAAAAAGGAATTTATACTAACTTAATAATGATTAAAACTATTATTACAGTATATATAGCCCTAACCCTAACCCTAAGACGGCCCACAGGGCCCTACAGAGCTTACGTAAGCCCTTATAACACTATTCCTTTCTTATATTAATAGTAAAAGACTTTAAAATTCTTCTAAAGCTAACTACAGCCTATAAAGACCCTCTCCTCTCCTATATTTAGCCTTAAGCTTAATAACAATTACTACTCTTTTCTTTCTCTAAGCAGTAGGCGCCTAGCAACTGTGCACGCACTTTCTTCCCCTAAGTGCTCTATAAGCTCTCTGTACTACTAAGGCTTGCAGCCTCTATAGCACTATAGTATAGTGCTTAGAATCCTCTAGTTTAATACTTTTTTTCTTTCTTAACCTACTATTAAGTTCTTCTTACCTGACTTTCTTATTACGACCTGCACTTAATATAGGCCTCGAGAGGACTGGCGCGCGTTAAGACAGAACGTATGGCAGGAGGTTAAAGGCTAAGAGGCGTTCTGAAGACAGCTTATTAAGCTAGTACTTTTAGATAGGGGGTTTAATGTCACTGTAAGTCGCTATTATAATAATATATAAAGGTAAATCTGAATAGTAAGATATAAATAAACAGTTAAATACTAGTGTAAAGAATTAAAAGTCCCTTACAGTTATTATAGTTACGATAATAACTATCTATACTAACTAACTAAAAGGTACTTCGTACCTTACTTACAGTGTTAGGAGTGCTTATAGTGCGAGCACTTTACTTCTTATAAGCGCTCTGCTTATAAGGTTCCTCCTGCTTATAATGTAAGCACTCGGTATATTACGAGCGCCTCTTTATTAGTCGTAAGGGCTTCGGGTCTTTACATTCCTAGCCCAGTGCATAGTACTGTACGTACTGTCTCCTTATACTGTTCTTCCTACGGGGGATCTGTCGGGCCGCGCCGGCTCAAGTGACATATTACGACCTGCACCTGACACAGGCCTTGAGAGGACTGGCGTGGGTTAAGACAGAACGTATAGCAGGACGCTAATAAGTAAGGGACGTTCTAAAGACGGTTTATTAAGCTAGCACTCCTAGACGGGGGTTTAATGTCACTGTAAGTCGTTATTACTATAATATACAGAGGTGAGTCTGAACAGTAGGATATAAATGAATAATGAAATATTAGCGTGTAGAACTAGAGTTCCTCACGGTGGTTATGGGTATAACTATAACTATCTATACTAACTAATTAGGAGGTACTTTATACCTTACTTATAGCACTGTAAGTACTTATTATATAAGCACCCTACACTATATAAGTACTTTACTTATAAGGTTTCTCCTACTTGTAATGTAAGCACTTAGTATAACGTAAGCAGCACCTTATTAATTATAAGGGCTTTAAGTCTTTACACCCCTGGCTTAATATATCTAGATAGTATCTACCGTCTTCTTACACTGTTCCTTTTATAAGGGATCTGTTAGGCCACCCCGGCTTAAGTGACGGCCTGTAAAGTCGTTATACAATTCCCCCTCTTTAACATTCTTTTTTTATAAAGAACTTAAAAGGTAAGCTTCTCCTTTCACCATTTCACTATATAATAAGTGTCTAACTCTTAAGTTTTAAAACGGGAATAGGGTAAAAGTATTAACTGCTGTCTGAACCTTATAGCTTATACACACGTGTTTAATAGCGAAATGTCCCCTTATTCTTTTTATAAATCTGCTAACCCTCTACTTATTTATCAGGTTTTAAACTGGTTTAACAGTTATAATTACTATTTAAAGAGGCACTGGCCTTCCTAATGTAACGTTTTTAATATGAGCGAGGTAAAGTTAAAGGCTCTCCTTATTAAAAAGTAAGATCTTAACTTATAAGTTAAGTTTACTACTTAGTAATTTTACAAGGCCACTGTTAAGCTTTAAAAGGTGTTAGTGTGTTTAGCGCGCCTTTATAAGTAGTGGTCTTATTTTAAGGACTGGGCTGTAAAAACGTTTAGCTGTAAAGTGGAGTTACTGGAGTTTTAAAAAAGTGAGGAGATTAAGCTGGACGCCCCTTTTAAAGACGTGAAGTCTTTTAACTGGGGAAACTTCCTAATAGGGTCTTTATAACAGGTAGTTACTTTATAACTTAGTTTATAGTTTCCTTTTTAATAAATGAAAACGGCTCTTTAATGTAGTGGCAGCGTACTTGCTTCTTAAGGTGAGAGGCCGTGGGTTTAAGTCCTATAAGGGTTTTCTGTCATTCTAGATCCTTGCCCTTCAGGGTTAGAGGGCCTAAGGTGATTTTTTTATTTTTCTTTTACTAACTTCCTTCCTTAACAGCACTCGTCTTTATATAGAGCTTATTAGGAGCTCTAAAGGCCTAGCCTCCTTATTAGGTTTAAGGTTTTTATAACCCTGGTTAGGGGTTCTAATAAATGTCCTTCCGTACTTATTAAGGAGTTTCCTGCCGCTTCTTAAGTTTTAGATCCCACGGTGGTCTTACTCTTTAATATAGTAATTTAAATGTCAGACCTTATCTTATTTTTAGTTTTTATTACTAGTTTTAATTAATCTAGATTCTTTTAATAAAACTCTGTAATTAGGTTTAGGCACTTAAGATTTTTTACTAATTCCCATAAGTTACTTTCAGGGCTATAGTTTAACTACTTAATAAGATATTTAAACGTGTTCTTTCCTTTCTGTAAATCTATAACTTCCTTAACGTCGTATTTATCTTTATTAGCGTTAATCTTAATCTTCTTCTTTAAAGGAACTTCCTTTAAGGCGGGTTTTAAAAATAAAATATAAAAGACCTTAATCTACACTTTTATACTAATAGGTAGGTTTAATTTATAATTAAAGGTGGTAACCTTTTTCTTCATTTAAAACAGTCCGTACCTTTTAAAGTCGAGCTTCTTACTAGGTTATTTTAAATATAAGTTTTATAAAGAAAGGTAGACATAATCCCCCTTTTAAAAAGTCAGTCCCTTAACTTATTTACCATTATAGTAAAGTCCTTTTTTAAATACTAGTTATTTAATTTAATACTTATTAGTAAACTTTTTTATTTATTTATATATAAACTTAAATTTAGCTTATAAGTGGTTATGTAACTTTTACATCCAGTCTGTGTAGATTATAACTTAAGGGGTGTTAGTAAGTGGGCTTTAATAAAGCTTAGGCTTGTTACTGTAATTAGTAAAGAATAGTAATATACCTGTTAATTTAACTAATATTATATTATAAGTTATTTACGTTATTAATAATAACTTAAGTTAATTATCTTATTTAAAGTTAACGTAAGTTTAAAAATATATTATAAGTATCTAGTTAACTTATTCCGTTTAATTATCTATTTATAAGTGGAAGGCTGTAAAGAGTTTACTCTTTACACCTATTCTCTATATTAACTTTTATTAAAACTTTAACACGATTAACTTATCTTAATCTGTAATAATATTATCTGGCTAAAGGTGTTATAAAACTACCTCCTTTTTAAAGATATAAGTAAGTTATTCTGCAGTTATATCTTTTAAAGTTAGTAAAAAGTAGGCCTATTTTATTAATCTGTTAACTATTATAAGGATCTGGTTATAAGTGACTCCTATAACAGGGTTTTTAAACTCTAAGATCCTAGTAATAAAATTAAGTAAGATTAAGCTTTATAATACCTGTGGTATAAGGAGTGGTTTAAAAAGTCTGTAAGGTTTATAATATTAATCTTACTTTTAATAACAGATATTATAATTATTAACCACTTCCTTAACCAGCTTCTTTATTTTTAAGAAGGTGTAAGTGTTGGGTTTTTACAACCCTAACCAGGCCAGTGTGGTTAGAACAGTGTGGCTGGATCCACGCAGCCGCTCCGCGGCTGCATCCGTGGATCTGCACAGC
>Ga0247770_1001762_pt1 | contig 15118 bp, 19 predicted proteins | sample UWRJL136409B6_FD_179943 | JGI IMG/M metagenome (GOLD analysis project Ga0247770, IMG submission 179943) | Plant litter microbial communities from Arlington Agricultural Research Station in Wisconsin, United States - UWRJ-L136-409B-6 | ecosystem: Environmental > Terrestrial > Plant litter >... | reverse complement strand
TACGCTTGCCTCGACGAGGTATTATCATAACAAGCGCGAAAACCGCACATGTCTCTCCATCATGAATATGACAATACGCCCCAACTGAACTACCCTACATACAATACACAAATGGCTAGAACCCAATAATAAACGCCACTGCTTGGCACGCCCGCACAGAGCAGCAAACATTGATGGGGCATTGGATCTCGACCGTGGGCAGAGCTGCACCTCCACCTGGTGAACGAATGGCCGAGTTTGGTTGACAGTCATTTATTACAAGACCTGCGTGGGGTGCATCACGAAGTGCCGTCAGCGGGTTTCCCATTATTTTCTGCACATTCAGCGTAGCTACGGTTGACAACTGAGGCAGCGGCAATATGAGTAGATAAGATAAGAATGGCTTGATCTTGCCGTTGATGGTACTCCCTGACGGATACGGAGTAGCAATGATGAGCTGAGAAATATTATCTCTAGCTTCGAGAAATAATCTAGGTGGCGCTCTCTAACGTATCGAAGGTGTAGGGTACGATGAACCTCCCGGACAGCCCACGGTGATTGCACGCCACTCTGAAAATGTCATGATGACTTCACCGGCCCTCTCAGCCCAAGCGGGGTGCTGCCGAACCCCACGCATCACGCAAATACCACCCAACCCATTATAAACACCTATACTGTGATACGGCGACTCGATCTGAGTGAGGGGTTGTAACACACACACCTAATGCGGAGGGCTCCAAGCGATAGGCTATGGCTTGCTACGATAGACGTCTCAGCCCAAGCCGGATGTGTCAGAATCTAGGACTTGGGGCTTACGATGCCTAACCCCAACTGACACGCACAGAGCCGCCTTCGTTTTCGAAAGGTTATTGGAACAAGTGAAGTCGTTTTGTCAGAAACAAGGCAACGGCCAGAAGCGGAAAGCACAGCCATCGGACATGTCACAGCATACATAGTTCCTGAGCGGAGTTCAGGGATCGGCAAACTCAATAGTGGGCTGGCGACTGGCAGAAATAAAAAGGGACGGCGAAATGCCTACTTTGAAGATGTAGGTTAGGCTGGCTGATGTAATACGCAAGAGACCACAGCCCTACAGAATATGCCTAACCGCAACCGGCATCCCCACTTCATCTTGCAGGCGTCCAAAATTAAACCCCCACCATTTGTGACCTCAGTCTCAGCTGCAAGGACGTAAACCGAGTGCCAAGCAAGCTGGTGCAAAAACAAACCGGACCCATTACTTGGTAGGAAAAACCACAGGGTCAGTTTCATATGTAATATAATTATTGAGATAAGAACAAATTTTTGTCATTTGAGAGAAAATACAGTGGTAATCATTATTAAATGCTAAATTACCGGGTTTTGGCACAAGACATCGGGTGGGGAGGGGGGTGGTGGAGTCTCTAGCCGGCGGCCGAAAACAGGGCCCCGCTCATTACTGTGTACCGTTCACCGTTTGACAAGGTTCAGAGCGCGTAAGCGACCTGCGTTTACGGCGGCAAACAAACTCTCTTTTATGGCTTAGTGGTCTGGTGAACATTCTTAGATGCAGCAGGTGTCGATCTACACCCACTGCAATCTCTCGGCTTCAGCCAACTGGCAGGTCATGTCAATCTTGCAATATCCTTTCATCTTGATGTGGTCGGGCCTGGTCATGTCTGCAAACGAGACCTCTGGATTCTTTGGTCCCATGTGTGGGAAAGCGTTGCATATTGCGGAATGTCATCGTAAAAGGTCGACAGTTGCCGCGACCGAACATGAAGCAATCATGTCTAGATATGCGCTGAGGAAAAGGATGGCGACTAGAAAAAGAGCGGGCGTCAAGTTCGTGGCTTTCTCTCAAGTTCCAGTGTAGGCAAGTTAGGTCGGCAAACAGAAAGCTAGTGGAGTGTATTCATGTTTGAGGTCAAAAAGTTTGCGAAGAGGGGGGCTTGGTGAGGCGCGGACCCGTGTTAAATCAGCAGCTGGTTGCGCTTGGCTGCCTGTTAGAGAACTGACCAATGGTTAAGCACTTGGCACACTACTACCTAAAGAGGCTAGACTGAAAACATCAGCACCCCGAATCCCATCCCCCACTCGCTCGTTCTCATCATGATTTGTTGCTCCCAAAAATTGTAGTTCCCATGTCATCGCAGCAGTCGACTTCCAAGTAAGTGCGCGAACTATACCAATCCCTCTAGACCTGCATCATATTTCATAACTCATCTATCAGTGCTGACTGTTTGTAGATGTAAAAGTCGGGTTCAAACTTGCGAGTGTTGTTCAGATCACAGCTCAGCGACTAGATTTCTCGGACTGCAGTATAATCTGGTTATCATTACACTTAGTGAAAGAAGTGTTTATAATAATAAGTTTAGAAAAATAGACAACTTAACCTAGTTGTAACCCGTTTAGAGACACTGGAAAAGGTCGAGAGTAACACTTCGGAATCCGAATATAATATACATGATTTATCGATGAGTTAAAATTGCAAGTTTTTTCTTCTCCTGTAGTTACAGTGAAGGAAAGCGCAGCTAGGCGGCGGTAAAGGTCCTAAAACTGGGTCCTCGTAACTCCACCGCCATTTTAGACCCGTGGCAACTGTAGCCGAGGCAGCCTAGAACTGTGACCCCTCGTTCAGTCTGGCTCAGTCTACCTCAGGCTAAGGCAGCAACTGCTCAGTTCCGAAGAAGGAAAGGGAAATTCGTGGTGTCGATTTTGGGGTGGTGAAATGCCTGTTTCTCAAGACTGGCTGCCAATGGGCGTGGCAAAGTTGCCAAGTTGAACAATGGATCGGCTGAAAGGCGATTCTGTTCTTGGGCAAAAGAGCTCTCATCTGGCCGTAGATGTCAACTGAATGCAAGCACGCAAACGCTCCTGCCGTCTTTCAGCGCTGCGTGCACGAGAGAAGCTGCCTATCTCCACACAAGCTGCGCCTTAGGAATTTACACCGCCCAGTCTGCGTGGAAGCGAGCGGATCCAAGCTGAGAATTTTGCAAACGCACGCTTCTCGGCGCTCCTATCTCACGACACGCAAGCCGGTTTCTAGAGCTGACCCAACTTTGGCGTCCTGAATCGCTGCCCGAGCGACAAGCGGCCTGAAGCTTCAAAGCGACGACTTCGAGTTTGTAGTATCCTGTTCAATATGTACAGTTTTCGGCTCCCTTGTAACATCAGCCTCCAAGTGCGATCGCATTTATATCCAAGGCAGTGTCGGGCCTCGATCCATGGGTCTACCAGTCCCTGCCCACGTAAGAGTGGCCACCGGCATCTGCACATCGCCGGTCCCGACTGGCAGACGACAGCTCTTCCCGCCCGTTGACGTCGCCACACACTCCTCGACAGGAAGCTCCTTGCTGGCCGCTGCGGTAAAATAGACACTGCGTATGCTCATATCAGTCAAACCCCCACAGCCGGCGTCAGGTTCTATAGCACTTACGGATGGAGAGGATCCCTGTCGTCACAGTACCACGAGAACCGGAAGCTCGCTTGCCGGAGCGGCCTGTCCAGCGCATATCGACATCCGGCGAGCTGCCATGGCAAGGACTCTCCTGCGGCGGGCTCGCACACATGCCACATCCCGTCATCGATCACCGCGATCCGGTTGAGAAGATAGACATCCCCCGGACCCGGATTCAACAGAGAGAACGTGCCTACCAAAGATGTCTTGCCGCTGGCATCCGGAATGGAGTCGATCTGATATTCCTGCAACGTGATGTTTGTGGTGTTAACAAACGACGCGATGGTGCAGCTGTGGCTGTAAGTTGTGTGCGGCATCAGAGGCGCATCCGGCCAATAGCCTGAGAATCGGGTTTGTTCGCCAGCGGCCGGGGTGGGAAGACTGCAGTTGTAAGGGGCTGCGTTGGGCGAGGTGGCGTCGCCGCCGCGGAGTCGTCCAGGACAGATCAAGGTAGACGTGAGAAACCCTATTCCAGTGTATAGGTCCCTGTTGATCGGTTAGCTAGCGTTACTAAAGCTGATAAAGAGTCCTACAAGTCGATGCCCTTGATGATATCGGGACAGGCCCACGATTGTCGAACCCCTAGGACCCCATAGTTTGGGTCGAATGAAATCTCCATTGACTTAACCAGAGTTCCGGGGTGTGCTGGGGCGCATTTCACCCAGCGTGTGGCACCGTTAGTAGTCCCCCCCGTTGGGCCAACTGTGGCAGAACACGACACCAGCTCGCCCGTGGGGATGTTCGTCAGGTCAACGGACACATCAGACTTGCCATCATGATGTTGGTAAAAGAATTTGTCAACGACCCACTCGGGGTCGATGGACCGATCAGGACACCGCTCGGGCGGCTCGTCTGGCGTGAAAGGCAGAATAGGGAGCTGTGGCGTGATGGCGACGGGCGTCGACAACGCGCCTGATACCTGCGAGTTACCCATGATGCACAAAATCTCCTGTCCCCGCGGCGCATCCGGCTCGTCCAAACATCCCTGGATGACAGGCTCTTCCCACGTCCCAGTCGAGGAGAACACGAGTCTACCGAGTCAGCATCACGATATCCTAATGAAAGGACGGAGTCGCATACCCAGTGGAGTTCTCGCAAGACCAGCTGCCCTTCAAATGCATTTCGAAACTGGTCAGATTGAACTGGAACTGGACACCCGTCACATTGCAGCTATGCCACTCATCCCGGGTCTTCGGATCAAGCTCAATGTTCCTCGCCCTACACAGGGCCATCACGTGTGTGGCCGTGTTGAAGGCTAGGAAGCCAATGTCGCCCTGGGAGCCCCCGCTGGAGCCATTGACTGTGGTTAGCTCGGGCCCAAGAATGATGTAATTTGGGTTGGTGAAGGACCGCTCCAGGCACTCGGCTGCGGTTGGCGGGGGCGCATCAGGATCATTCGAGTATTGACGTTCCCGCAGTGTGGGAGAGGCTGAAACTCCAAAAGCCAAGACAAACGCGATGAACACGCCAAGACGCGCCATCCTTTCCAACGAAGATAATAAGAGGAGGATGGGATTGTGATTATCCCCGCTACAGGTCGAGCGAACCGTCAAAGCACGCCTTCCATTGTTCTCTGCACGAGCAACGACCGAATTATACCGTCTTGCAGAAAAGGTGGTAATCTATCCTTGATCAAATTGCCGAAAGCTCAATGCTCCGGCTAAGTCGGTGCATAGTGCTTGTGCACCGATTTTGCGGCACCAGAGCCTCAGATACCCCGTCTCCGGAACTAGAACACATGCCAAAAATATGCGCGGGACATACGGCAGCACTCGGTATCAAAAGTACGATGGCCGCCTAAGCGGCGACAACTATTGGGCGACGGATGCTAAAAGAGGATGGTCAAATTGTTGAGCTCTGGCTGAAAGTCCGCTATTATATATTGACATGCTACGTCATGGTTGTTGGCTCCCTGGGGTCCGACCATCCTTTGCACTGCATCTGAATTCATCGGAAACCCCTGCATTTTGTCAAAACCTCGATGCACCCGACATTCTTGATCGCCCCAAGATCGCAACGTCGATGTAGAGCGGTTCGACGACTCATGCTACCAACCCCGACAATACTAGCAGCAGAGATTGTTCTTGTGGCGAGGGTTGAGCCCGCTGTTTCGTTACGCTTCTACGGGAAGAAAACGGCATCCCTGATGCTGGAAGCCAGCACACTAGTGCTGCTAGTCTGACTCGATACCGGAGATGTCCCTTGTGGCCGGGGGAACCTGGGGCGAAGTACACCCTGACAAAAAGCCCCTAAACAGCACGTTTCTTCCGCCACGAGGCCCGCCAATGTGTTATCGGGTCAAAGAGCGCCATACCTCGGTGGAGAGGCCATATCAATGACGCTATCATGTTTCGTTGGTCCAGCCGGTCGGATCCGTTCCGCCAAGCACGCTACAGCGCCGAGATTGATGTTTGGGTCTGGAAATGTTCGATGTTTCTTCATCGACGGTCCACTAATGGAATTCCATGAAGTGATTGTCCCGTCAACAAATTCAAGGCTGACAAATGGGCGATGTGGAGCGGATTCTTCGGCAGGCTGGGTAGGCATATGCCTGCAACGATAAGGGTCGGCCTCGATTCAGTGTTTTGGGGGCGACTTCGAGACAAATTTGTCGACTGTCGTCATCAAGTGGATATGTGATTGAGAGTATAAGATGGTCATGACCCAGTCCCTGACAGGCTCATGATGCCATCATCATACGCCTACGATTCTGAAGACTCTCAACAGCATCAATATCTTCCGCAGCACAGCTTCATCGCCCGTACATTCAGTCACCGCAATGGCCGCCACAGACTACAAGTTCGAGGGGTGGCTCGGCCACGATGCGTCGGCGGCAGAGGGCAAGATGCAATGGGGTGAGTTTGAGCCGAAGCCGTGGGAGGAGACGGACGTCGATATCAAGATCACGCACTGCGGCATCTGCGGCAGCGATATCCACGCCCTTCGCAGTGGATGGGTAAGTTCCTAGTTCCTGTTTGATGATGTTCTCTAACACTGTTCCAGTGGCCAACAGACTACCCATGCTGCGTGGGCCACGAGATCGTCGGCCGCGTAGTACGGGTCGGGACGCAAGTCCGCGACGTCCAGATCGGCGACCGCGTTGGTGTTGGTGCGCAGGCAGACTCTTGCCAGGGGCGCGGCGGCGATTGCGAGGCCTGTGCATCGGGTAATGAGAACTACTGCACCATCAAACACATCGGTACCTACAACAGCAGACATTATAACGGCGGGAAAAGCTACGGCGGTTATGCCACCTACTACCGCGGCCCAGCCCACTTCGTCATCAAGATCCCCGATGCCATTTCCTCTGTCGAAGCGGCACCCATGCTCTGCGCCGGCGTGACGACATACACGCCACTCAAGTTCCACGGCGCCGGGCCCGGCAAGAAAGTTGGTGTTATCGGGCTGGGCGGCCTTGGTCACTTTGCCGTGATGTGGGCCAAGGCCCTCGGCGCTGATAAAGTTGTCGTCGTCTCGCGCTCCTCAGCCAAAAAGGAGGACGCGCTCAAGATGGGCGCCGATGATTTCATCGCCACTGGCGAGGACTCTGACTGGGCAACGAAGAATGCGTCCACCCTCGACCTTATCATCTCCACTGTATCCAACACCGACATGCCCCTTGGCAAGTACCTCGACTTGCTCCGTCTGGACGGCACTCTCGTGCAGGTCGGTGCGCCGGATGACGGACTACCAGGCTTCCGAGGGTTCCCCCTCATCCTGAAGCGGATCAAGATCACGGGCTCGATGATCGGGTCGCCGAGTGACATCAGGGATATGTTTCAGTTGGCAGTTGACAAGAATGTTCGGCCGTGGGTTGAGGCCATTCCGATGAAGGATGCGAACAAGGCGATCCTCGATATGGAGAAGGGCAAGCCAAGGTACCGGTATACTCTGGTGAACGAGCCTGAGGTCAAGGCAGGTCTATAGATAGGGGTTCAATGTTTTGAGTTGGCGTTACAATACCGCACTTTTGGATAATACAAGTGAGGGGCCCATTTCTAAGGCATTAACGTATTCCAAGGCTGGGGCGTTTGCTATGTTAGTCGCAGGTGGCTTACAGTCTGGCAGGGCTATTCTCCGCAGTTCCAATTGTGAGAAGCAGTACGGGTAACAACTTCGAAAAAGAAAAAAGCGGCGAGTTTGATGGCGGCGACCGGACCATCAGGAAGAAAGGGGTTCGCTGTTTGGCATATGGTAAGTTAATCTTGTTCGTCCAAAGTCTTTGATTGACCTGACCTTTTCCTTTGACATTCGTGCTTGTCCGCTGCAATTGCCACGAAAGATGCGTCAAACGCGCAAAGGGAAGTCGGCCGGGTGAAAGGCGCCAGTCGCTATTCTAGACAAGCTAAAGCCAGCGTCGTATTTTCACGTCACGTCACATCAGGCCTTTCAACCATGCCTCGGCATCGTCAGTCTTCACGTACAATTGAAAACATGACGTTCTTCGGACTGGCCCGCTATGGCCAGCATCACAGTCCGCACATCAGCGGAGCCATCAGGCCTTTTCCCATCAAGGAAAAAAAAGTCGGACCGTTTGTCGGCGTTGGTCGACGGATCTCGGAGCAGGGTTCTGGAAGGGGGGAGAGCTCCGACAAAGCACCGACACTACTAGCCGACGGATGGAAGTCTAGCTGCAGAATTCCCCACAACTTGGAATTCCTGGGGCCCCGGATTGTGGCGCGCCGGCGATGGGATGCTTAAATCCTCCACATTACGTGGTACGCTCCCCGCTGGACGCACTTCGGTGTCTTTTTGACCATGGGCGCCCGAGTCGCCGAGGGGCCGACAATGCGACCGTGAAGTATGAGGAGGGATCAGTAGAGAGGCCGAGTTTGCATGATATTGTGTTGGCAGGCGTCAGATGTGCGTTTTCTGGCTTGGAGGGATGGGTGTCTTTAAATACTTAAAGCTGGCTGATAGCTCAGCTGTAGAACAAAGAGGAGGATATCAGATATCAGCCTCTTTCCAAGTCTTTCTGGCCAGTTTTCAACCTTCAACGGCGCCATGAAGTCCACACTCGCATTAGCCATCTTCGCTGCGGCGACAACAACTGTGGAGGGTCATGGTTATCTGGTGAAACCGTTCAGCCGGACGCGTCTGGGTGCTGAGGTAAGTTGGGGAGATTTCTGTCTCAAAGATGTTGACCAAGGTGTTACCTAGCTAACTCGGTCAGGCTGGTCTCGATTCCTGCCCCGAGTGTTCCATCCTCGAGCCCGTCTCTGCATGGCCCGACCTCAACATCGCCCCCGTCGGGAGGAGCGGCCCCTGCGGATACAACGCGCGTGTCAGCATCGACTACAACCAACCGGCAACCAACTGGGGCAACAACGTTGTCGCCACCTACAAGCCAGGCGACGTGATCGACGTGCAGTGGTGCGTCGACAACAACGGTGACCACGGCGGCATGTTCAGCTACCGCATCTGCCAGAACCAGACCCTCGTCGACAAGTTCCTGACACCGGGATACCTCCCTACTAATGACGAGAAGCAAGCCGCCGAAGATTGCTTCGAGGCTGGAACCCTTCCCTGCACCGACGTGTCAGGTCAGTCGTGCGGATACAACCCCGACTGTCAACAAGGACAGCCATGCTGGCGCAACGATTGGTTTACTTGCAACGCCTTCCAGGCGGGCAGCCGTCGCGGTTGCCAGGGCGTGGACGCTGCGCCCTTGGGGTCGTGCTACACTAGCATCGCCGGCGGGTATCCCGTGTCCAAGAAGATCCGCATCCCCAACTACTCGTCCAAGCACACGCTTCTGTCCTTCAAATGGAATTCATTCCAGACCGGCCAGATTTACCTGTCATGCGCAGACATCGCTATCGGCGGATCCGGGAGCGGCTCTCCCTCGACTACCGCGACAAGCCCGACAGCTACACCCACCGGCGGGTGCACGCCTGCTGCGACGGTTGCGGTGACGTTCAACGAGCTGGTGGCAACATTGTACGGCCAGAACATCAAGGTTGTGGGCTCCATCTCCCAGCTGGGCAGCTGGAATGCCGCGTCTGCTGTCGCGTTGTCGGCAGCGCAGTATTCTACGTCGAATCCTCTGTGGTCGGGTACGGTGAATCTTCCTGCTGGGATGACCTTCCAGTACAAGTTTGTTAAGACCGAGAGTAATGGGGCTTTGTCGTGGGAGAGTGATCCGAATCGGTCGTTTACGGTGCCGCAGAGCTGCGAGGGTGGCGACGGTCAGCTCTTCTTGGAAGTGAGCTGAGGTGGGTTCAAGGGGTTCAAACGATATGATGATTATTTCCTTTGGGTTCTGTCTCCAGTTTCTTGTCTATACTTTACTCTTTTGCCTCGCAGACATTTTGGTCCCCAACCTCTTCTCCCCTTTTGGCTCACCGTTTCGTACCCCCGGTACAGGGTGCGCACCCTGTTCCTTAAAACCCCAAATCCGTCCCCAATATCTCTGGGGGCTCACCAAACCCACAATTCTTCTCCCAACACTTCGTAATCGTATGCACATACCGAATCTTCCCGCCCTCCACCCGAAACTCATGGCTATCCGGCAACTTACTCCCCCCAAACACCAAAAACACACTCACCACCCCCAGCTCCTCATCAATTACATACCGCCTGTCGGTCAGGGCAATCCCGCTCGGGACCCCGCTGTTACAAGTATCCCCCGGCGCGGTGTACAGCCCACCTTCGAGCCGGCGGCAGGACGGGTCCCACGGGACGGGGACGCTTCCGGTGCCGTTGAGGAAGAGGTTGAGGTAGGAATCGCCGGCGGCTTGGATTGTAGCGCGGGAGGTGAGTAGGGACGCGGGAAGAGGGAGCCAGGACTCGGAGAGGGCGTAGTGTAGGGTGTGGGCGGCGTTGAAGAGCCAGTCGTTGGTGGTGGTGACGATGGAGTCGATTTTGGAGATTGTTACCTGGGCGGGAGTGGTGGAGTTGGAAGGGGAGAGCCAGATCTGGGTGCCGATTACGTAGGGCTTGAGCTTGTCGGCGATGATGAGCTCGGTGTAGGAGGCGCAGGAGGTGGGGTCGTAGATGCTGCGGCGGTGGTCGATTTTGAGTGGCATGGAGAGGATTCCGGTGGTGATGTTGGCGGGTTTGAAGTTTTCGTGGTAGATGGTCTGCGGGGTGAGGGTCTTGAGGTAGCGGACCTCGGCGAGGCTTTGCGCTGCTACGTAGCGGTCGGTCACTTCGGCGAGGGTGGCGCGGTCGCACGCTGCGAGGGCCAGGGGGGCCGTCAGCAGGAGGGTGAAAACATGGAGGAGGCTCATGATGATCATGATCGCGGATCCTGGTCGACGCCAAATTGGAGGATCGGTTGAGGGACTGCAAGGTACGAGAGACGGCTGGTTGGTTCGGGGTAGATGAGTGCTTGTATTTCAACTGGACTACTGCCTCAAGTCAATGCTAATTTTACGACATAGGATAAGTTCACGTTCTACCCGCCGCGCCAACACCCACAGCCGCGACTTGTCCCACAGCATCAGCCAAGAAGACACGAGCATGGGAATCTCTCGATGATAAAGCTTCCCCAACCAAACAACCCCACGATATCTCTCATCGGCCCTGCTTCTGCATCCCGCATCCCACCGAACGGGACGGGCTCGAAATCACCCGCTGCGCCTCCCGCCTATAATAAGCCAATAACAACCCCAATGAATTGCCCCCCTCTGATTGGCGACACCGCGGCAAACACGTCTTTAGCCTCGATCCCCTCATCCTCAGATAACCGACTGCTACGCCCCTCACCGCGTCACCTCTTCGAGATGGGCCCTCAAAAGACTGGGCGGTTATTTAGATGAGACCGCGAGGTCCGCTCTCTTCCCCCATTCCCCCGCCGTTTGGTGTTAAACCCCATCGGCACCTTATTCAACCAAGCACCGCCAACTAGTAACTCCCGGCACCCAGAGAAAGCCACGAACCACCCGACCAGACACATAGCCAGACCACTCGAGACGCGACAATGCGCCTTCTGTCACAGCAGCTCTCGGCAGCAGCCTATTGGCTCACAGCAGCAGTACTTCTGGCTGCCGGCGTGCAAGCCCGCTCGATGTATGTACCGCTCTCCGCACCCACACAAGACCTTAGCGCATCTTTATGACCACCTAGTAACTGGAGACGTGACTAACACGGCATCGGCACCTCACACAGACACCACAACCGCCAAGTCCCCCAAGAGCCCGACTTCACCTGGGCGCTGACCGGCTATTCCGAGCCAAACTGCAAGGGCGACATCGTGGCCAACTGGCGCGGCGCCAACGACGTCCCGGCATGCATCAGAATTACCGCCACGAGGTCGATATCGGGTGGCTCCGGGGGCGCCAATACTGTCAACCTGTGGAAGGACAGGACGTGTAAGGTCCCGGCTGACGATGTAGTGGCTGCGGGGCAGGACGGGAATCGCTGGCCGTGTTACAATGCTGTGATTCAGGGGTTTAGTGTGGGGGATGTGGTTTATGGGCTAAGTGGGAATGGGAATACGACGGGGGCCGAGACGATGTCGAGGTTGGACTTTACATCGGTGTGATGGGTTGTGGTATTTGTAAGGTAGTAATGGATAGAGGGATAACACAGGGTTAGATTGTCATCGTGGTTTAATAGCTGTACTGTACATATAGGAAATCCGTATTCATCGCGTGTTGCTTGACCTCAGAGGAGAGGGTATTTGAGGGTGTCCCGGGATCCTGGGGAGTCCGGGTCAGGAGTTTGTATCAATTCGGCAAACAACTGCCGGCCATCGGTCCGTCTTTTCAATCCAGGGCCGAGCCCCTAGGGGGTTTGATCCCGTCAGAGCCTTGACTACCTTAGTGTTCGAAGACTATACCTACCACATGTAGGTAGTTTGCCATTTCCGGCATACCGCTCTGCATTAGCGGCGACTGAAGGGAGAAGGCTTCTGGTTCTGAAAGGTCATGTATATTCGATGATCGGGAGCGCCTGATGGTTTTCGGTCTTGTACTTGATCTACTCTCAACGACTTTCAAGTTTCGTCAACTTCCTCGCTGTGCCCCTGTTCACCATGTCGAGGGAAATTCAGAAATTTTCAATGCCTTATCCAGCGTGAAGCGAGTTCAGACCACGAGGATTCTGGTATTGACACAGAGGCTCCCATACGCCACGACTCCTGGGAATGATTTGCCGTCTTGCAGCTCCGATGATGACGAGGCTCCCGCAGTGCCTCCGCGTTCGGGGTTGGCGATGTTGGCAAGCCGGTAGGTATGTTCTCAGTGACGATTACCATCTTATTCTTGGAATACTACGGCATCGGGCTGAACGGCCTGGTAACAGGCTGGGCGGCATTGGCACTGCTGGATGTTGAGTCCTGAATTTCCACGCCACCATTGCCTGCTCCTCACTCGGATACAACGGGTTTGACCACGGGGTTGGCGGCATTGTTGTCAGTGGCTTTTTCCTTTCGTCATACCGCTGTCCTGACGCACCAGTTCTCTCGGTGTATGCTCCACCATTTCAGGCGGATCCAGTGCTGAGGGTCGATTTCCCCTCGTTTCTCCTCTGGGAGATTTGCCTCCTCCTTCGGACGACACAACCAAAAATGGCCCAAACCGACGCACTTCGCCGAGCCGCTCGGCGGATCACGCCGGCATCTACCGCCACCAGGGCTCTCCCCTGCATCAGAGGTGAGTGGGAATCCTTGAACTGGTGTTCTCCAGTCCTTGATGTCTTTTTTTTTTTTTTGGATCGCTGACTGAGTTGGGCATGTGAATAAAGGTCACCAATGCAAAGACATCGCATAAATGCGAGGCCTGTAGGGACCTCAAGGAGCCTTCGACCCGGCAAGTGCTTTTTTATTGATCCTTGATGAATATGAGACACAAGAATCAGGCTTGCTAACTTGAGTTCCCTCTTGGCATACCTAGGTACTTGAGGAGTTGAAGGACGCAGTTCGTGCCATGGCGGCGGCTTACCACAAGGATACTCGAAGCCTGCCCGCAGCATCGTGAGTGAATTCCCTCCCGCTACTAGCTTCATACATATTTGAACACCATCCCCATCTATTCAGGTTACCGATACAAACACTTTGAATACAGGAGAGAGTCGAGTTGATCCAGGCGATCAGACCCCTTTGGGGTGACGTGCTTGGTGGCACCGTGACAGCCAAAGAGAAATTCAAGAGCCGCCGTGTGGGCATCAAGCCCAATAGAAAGACCAGCCGCAAGAATGCCAACCGCAAGGTGGGAAAGATGGTATAAATACCTAGTCATGGAGATGCCAAAGAAGCGATAGGGTTGGTGAAAATGCTTGGTTTTGGCACCTATCCGATTGCCTGGTTAGGGACGGACTGGGGGCAAATATGGCCATCAGCTTGAACAACTGGGGTTTTACTAGGTACCTATGCAAATGGAAAAGTTGCCTGACTGCTAATTTACCATTGATTTGAGAATGTGTGTGAAAAGGGCAAGTTTGATTTTGAGCTCTTGATTTTGCCCCCGTTGCTGGCACAGCTTCGACACTGCTCGCACGACAACTAAGCGTCCATTTCCAAACTTACGTGACAGCGCTGCTTTGATCGAATTTTCTCTACCCGTCGTCTTGCCCTAAATACGGGGCTGCTCTTTTTCCTCCTTCTTTTCTCCAGGCCCCAGTCAACTTCTGTCGTGCTTTTTCACCTTGACCTGCCAGCTCCAAACACTGAACTCTTTCAAGTCTTCTCTGCACCTCTACCGGAATTCTCAAGCCCTCCAGTCGTTTACCTGATAGTGAAGACCTTCACCTTTGTTCTCCAAACGCTAGACCTCTCTCTCTCCTCCAGTCTAGCAGCTCCAAACCTCTCGTCATCTCCCGGCCAAGAACCTCACCCATTCTCCCTTCTTGAACCCTCCGAGCAAGCACAAGCTTGCAACTTTAAACGGCGGCCCTTTTTCCCAAAAGAAAAGAACACACCCAGCCTTGGCATCCCGGCAGCTTTCGGCGAGCAGTTTGGCTAGGCACAAAGTCCGAGACAACACCGACGCTGCAACGGCAGTTGTCCGCCTTCAACCTTGCGTGGACTGTACCAGGCGTATGCTCACGTACAGGGGCCAAGACTCTCCCCATGACGTTGATGGCGTCTTCCACGGGGAGGTTGTTTGCCACCATGGCCAGCGTATGTCCTGTCACTTTGGTTTTGCTGCCTCTCTTAGCCCGGGTGCCTTTGCTAACTTAACCTTCACAGATCAAAGGGCTAATACGGGGTGCTTCGCTTGCCAATATGCTGGTGAGAGTTGTCGGGTACGTAAATTTATACTCTTTCATTAAATTGGTCTCTTTGGAAGCAACAGAGAAGACTCCTCTATTATCACCCACCTGTTTCTTTCCCACTAAGCTGTTTGTTCAAAGGCTGCAGAAGGCTAACCAATTACCTACCCATTCACAGAAGATCACCAACGCTGTCCTTGCGCGCCAGGCCGAGGTCCTGGCTGCGGCCTACAGACGCGCTTGGGGAAACCCAGACCCAAACAGCGCTGTAAGCAGCCCTTTGACAGAGAACTTAGCTTTTTCACCTCACTGACAGTGTGTGTTGATAACAGGAGAGACTTGCCCTGGTTGCGGCCATCAGGTCACTGACGGTGAATGGGGATGGGCAGATCCATCTGCCGGAATTTAATTCTCGCCGGGCAGGCCGGCCCAGTGCAGGCCGGCCTCGTGCCAGCCGTGCTCGCCGGGCTGCTGCCCAGGCCCCTCAGGCTGCCGCTGCTGCTGGCCCCAACAACGCCCCTCTGGCCCTTCCCGCCCTTCCCC
>Ga0247770_1001761_pt1 | contig 15138 bp, 13 predicted proteins | sample UWRJL136409B6_FD_179943 | JGI IMG/M metagenome (GOLD analysis project Ga0247770, IMG submission 179943) | Plant litter microbial communities from Arlington Agricultural Research Station in Wisconsin, United States - UWRJ-L136-409B-6 | ecosystem: Environmental > Terrestrial > Plant litter >... | reverse complement strand
TCTGGCTTTCTCGACAGCTTTTCCCTAAGGAAAGGGCTAGCCCGTAAACTAGCCAAGCTACACACAACCCCGGCTCCGATACCCAACCGCTTTACGCGACCGCAATTCGGCTTTCCCGTCACAACGTGCTGCGGGGACACGCCCCAAGACAACTCTTACAAAGCCTCGTGGGCCTAGTTTTTTCCGAGAACAGGCTGGTCCCCATGCTGGAGCGCTGTGAGGGCTCCCGTGGCAGCGACGGCGTCGCTGCGTCTGCGACGCTGAGTTCAGAGAACTTGTTGACGGTGTTATCTGCCCCGTGGTTCCTCGACTTCTCAGCGATTAACATCTTAAGAACGGCAATAGAATTGTTCCAGTCGTGGTACATAGCTACCTCTAGTGCGGCAACGCCACCTGTAGCAGGATGGCCGATGGTTCGCTTGAGGACGTGATCTTCGACCCCTCGGCTTGTTACGCCCACAGTGGATACGACCTCGGCATCATGAGAATGCTTGGGGGCTTTGGAAAGTCATTTCCTAACGAGTACCACAGAATCTTCTCCAAGACTGAGTCAGCGGAGGAGTAAGGGGACCGTGTTCCCCTATATAACTGTGAGTTGGAAGATACCCTGTATTCAAACAGCCCCTGTGTCTAACTGTCGATTGCTAGGTACCAATACATGAACCATTATGCAATGTTCGGCAATAGGCACAAGTACTACTTCCTCGGTGACAAGTACAAAGACGGCGCCGAAATGATCACGCGGAAACTTCTGGTAAAATATGGCTCTTGAGTAGGTCAGCCTCAAGGAGTGACCCGGCACTGGGGTGCTGCTATTCGTTCTCAATGAACTTCATCTAGATGTGATGCTTGTTGGCATCCTTCCCATCTCTCAGACCTCAAGCTTGCGAGTCTAGAACGAGCTTGGGGCCAAGTGTCGATACGTCTGCGCTAAAAGCCCTCCCCCCCAAAAACAAGCTCACTGATAACTTTCCCAGGTCCCAAAGAATTCTGTCTTCCCCACTGGTCGTTCCATGCAGCCAAGGGTTCTCGTAATAGCGCTAATTCCTGTTCTGGGTTGGGACATGGTGCTATGTGGGCATTGGCGTTTGAAGTACATGTACAAAGTGGCAGCCATTTCGCTCATTCTTGAAGTGGATCCAATCATCAGCCGTTCCAGTAAAACAGCATTGCAAACGAATCCAGGTTCCTGTCTGTATATAATTACCACCTCCAAGGTGGCATTCCGCCCGTCAACACACTCAACTCTGCTGATACTCCTGCATCAAATCCCACAACACCCCCCCATACTCCGGCCACTTCACCAAATACTCCACCCAATTCCCCCTATCCTCCACCGTCACACTCCCATCCTCCCCCCTCTCCACCCGCACCGAATACCCCACCGTATAAAACTGGCACCGATCATCCCAGCACCGCCTTGCAAACCTCACCTCCAGCTTCCTCAGCGCCGCATCGAGTGGGAATCTCCCCATGATCACCTTAGCCAACCGCCCACAGGTCCCCCTATTCGGATCCGGGAAAGAGATACTCCCCATGGCGTTCCACGTATGCTCACCCGCAAAGGAACTCTCTTCGTCAAGAAGAGGGATATTGACATGTAACGACTCCAGCCGGCGGAGATTCGCAAGTTCCACCGCCATAGGCGAAGCCGCGGACATTTCAGAGACAGGCGACTCGGAATTTGACTCCGCAGAAACCAGCCCCTCTGCCTCCTCAAGCGGGAGGTCCATCTCTAGGTGCGTCAGTACCGGAAACCCCGCACCGACAGCCTTAATAATCTCGGACGTCCAAACATGCGAATGCTCCCTCGGTGGGCTATGAATCCCCAACCTTCTCAGAGACTTCGCATGATGCAGCACAGCAGGCCACAAAACGGAGCCGTCGGCCTCGTAGTTCAGCACGGATAGATGCTCGAGGGCGGAGATGGAGGTGACGAAGTTGTGGGCGATGCGCAGGTCGGGGCAGGGGAGGTGGCATTGGTAGGTTACTTGGCGGTGGGAGAAGGAGGTTTGGAGGGTTTTGAGGGCGGCGACGGCGGAGGGGTGGTTTTTCAGGAGGGATTGCATGAGGGTGCCCGGGCAGGTGCGGCCGAAGGAGAGGGTGGTGGAGGTGATCATGCCGGTGGTGTTCATGGTGTTGAAGTTCAAGTTGCGGTGGGTGGGCGTGAGGAAGTGTTGAGGGTGTTTCAAACGGTCAGTCGGCTGGAAGGGCGGAATATTGCTGTAGTTGAGCAGACGGGAATCTGTGGCGAATGGCTTTATATTCAACGTTGAAGTCGACATCGAAGTGAGGCGGTGGCTGAGTCTGGACTTTCAGTTCGCCTTATAGGAAGCCTGTTCCTGGTGTTGAGCACCAATACAACCTCGGACTTGTTGATCAGGGGCGAATTCGGACTCGAAAAGCTGCACCGCCACACGCGCTAACAAAGGCACCAGACCACCACCGCGGTTCTTGCCAGGCAACAAAAAAGGCCAAACCAATCAAGACAAACAAAACACCACCGTTCTATTTTATTACAACGTCTAAGCCAATGGTCGCTAAAATCGCCAATACCCAAGATGCAGCCCATACGTACATCGTACATCGACTTCATTCCCTCGCATACACGTTTCACCTCCCGCCACTAGGACGATATGCATCCTGCTGCCCCGGCAGCTCGAACCTCTGGTGTTCCTGGTACCCCAACTCGTGTCTAACATTTTGCTGTGGCAGCTCGTGCGCCACCGCTGGGAAATACTTGACGGGCGTCGCGGACATGTTAGACTGCGGCGATGCATGTCCATAATACCCCTTCGTCCCATCTGGTCCAGCTCCCGTCATATCCCCGCCCGCGAGATCTGGTGTGCCGTTGTCGACTTTCCCTGTAGTGGCGGCCGAGGATCGACGCCTCCTCCCGAGAAAAAAGGCAACAGCCACCAGCAGCAGAATGCCAATAACGCCTCCAATGGCGGCGCCCGCGATAGTGCCGGATGATGGCCCGCTGGACTGCGCTACTGGGTCGGCCAAGCCTGATCCCCCAGGCGGGGAGGTTGATTGGCTGTTCCCTGCTGTTCTTGAGCCACCCGTTGTGCCTGCCGAGCCGGTGCCGGTGGTACTCGCGACGCTAGGATCGCTGCTAGCACCGTCCACGGCGCGGCGCACGATGTTGTACCCGTTGACGGGCGGGGCGAAGACAGTAGCGACGGACACGGCAACGACGGTGGATGTTGGGCTGACGGTTTGGGCGTTGTTGACGTTGGTGAAGGTCATGTACGAGACGGTGCCGCCCGGCTGCACGGTCGAGGTGCACTGGTTCACGGACCGGACGTTGGTGGGGAAGATGGTGCCGGATTGGAAGCCCGGCGGGCAGCAGTAGGTGTAGTGTGTTGCTGCGGCGGCGTCGCTCTCGACGATGCTGTGGACGGCGCTGTACGACTGGGGACACGCAAAGGTGGGCCCCAGGGCGGTGGACGTGCTCAGGCCGTCCGCCTGCAGCCACCACAGCGAGTTCTCGGTGTGGAAGCAGCTCGCCGCCTTCGCCTCGACGATCAAAGGGTACATGACATCGTAGGCGAGGATCAGGCCCCCGTTCGACTGGCGGTAGATGTACTTGTCGCATCCTGCTGATAATGGCCATGCCGTCGGCACCGGGTACATGAGCACCTTTGTGCCTGACAGCGTTGCCAAGGTTGGCCCGGGTGTGACCGCCGCCGCCATTATGAGCGTTGTGCCGATTGATAGTAGTTGCGATCCTGGATGGAGGGAGCTGTCGCGCGCCTCGTAGTTGATGTCTCGGAGGAGTGTGTTCGCGGTTGAAGACGATTGCCGTGCGCGTAGGCGCGATGGCGAGGGGCGTCGGCATTTTACGCCAGACCCTCGGCCGGCTCGCCGCTGCACCCCTGCGCAGAAGGATCTCGCTAAGCTGGAGATTGGGGGCAGTTGGTCGATGGTGGCATTTTGGTCAGGGTGTATGGGACGAGTCCCTGCGCTTCAAAGGGTCACTTGGCTCGCCGTCCGTACGGTAGCGTGTGAGAGTGCCAAAGCGAGCAGGAGAGCTAAAGCGGTGCTGGAACGGCCAATGAGGGAAATAAGGTTGGGGCTCATCAAACAGCCAAGTGGAATCGGGACGTCGAGTTGGGTGTCAGAAGCTTAAGGTCAATGGTATCGAGAGGGCTGACAGGGCTGAGCTGACCGGGGTTCCGCTCCTTCTGTCAATGCCAAACCAGGGGCCAAATCCTTCAACGTTAGGCGAACGATTAGGCGCGCTGACACAAACGTGTGGGTCCACGGGAGATCCTTTGCCGGGCGGCCGCTCAGTTGCCACACTGGTGTTAGCGCTTGTCAGCTTATGACTGAATGCGGCAGTTACCGGAGACTCTTGAATGAATTGGCGGTCCCCGGCGGATCGGTCGCAAAAATGCGGGACCAATTGGGTGAAACGGAAGGAGCGTACAAGGAAAACTTGAAGTTACAACAATGAGCGCAGTTCGTTGGTGAGCGCCTTTACCAAGCCAAAAGCACCTGGGCACTGTCGCACGACGGGACAGGAGCCAAGAGGCTGGACTTCGGGGTTAACTTCGGGCCGTCCTATTAGGTACTTGGTATTGAACTTACAAACAATACCCGATGGTAAGTTGGGTACGGGAAGGATCCTGCGGCATCCTGTCACCGTAGAAGCTTGACAGCGCCAAACTTTGTGCTATTGGTTGTCAGCCTTCTTTCCTCGGTACCAGCTCCAGTGCTTTACTACCTCAACCAATACGCGCATGCTGACTTTCAGGATCTTGCTGAAGAAATCCAGAGGTTCCAAATCTTGACACCCCGTTCAGGGCTACCCCAATGCCATGCATAAAACCTTGGACTGATAACCAGGATTGCTTCGCACTTCTCAGCGACAAGAGTAGGTTCATACAAGCTCTCATCTACTAATCACGGAAACGACCAAGCAAGCGAGAATACCAAACTCACCAGAAATCAAGTTTTTTCTCGAGACAAAGCAAGGGATGTCGTGCTGAGTAAACAAACCCACTTACCTTCTCCATTCCACGCCAGCGAGACACACTGTTGTCAGTATTCCGTGCTTATCTCAACCCCACGAATGCTCCTCGGGCGGGAGACGTCGTATGTCTCGGCCAAATCTCGCAGCACTCCAAGCCGAATATGCATTTGATGTCATAACTGCACCATGAACATAACATCACGAACTCGTAGCAACAATCTGAGATGTCTATAAAAACTATTCAAGCCCATCCCCGATCACATCACGGACGTTGCAACTCAACCCCCTCGACACTCGGCAAGCTTCATTCCCGACCATGAAACTCTCCCTCCTCACCCTCGGCGTCACCCTCGCCAGCGGTGCCCGAGCTCACATCGAGAAGGAATACCGCGACGATGGGTCCATCTCCAGGCTGAGGGCTGCAAAGGCTTGCTCCGCAATGGCAGCGGCATCGACGGCGTCGTCTGTTATAGACGCTGGCCAGGGGTAGGGTTCGTGGAGGAAGGAGCCAGGCTCGACGCGCTGGTCATAGGACGGTTCTTCGGTCATTTTCTCGCTTTCGATGAGAACAAGAGAAAGAATTTCGTTTGTGCCTTCGATTGACAGCCAGAGAGCGAGGAGATGGCTATGATTTGAGCAGGAATTGACCGCGCCTTCCGCCCCCTTTTCTACCTTCCCCTCATTCCCCACTTCCACAACATTGTGCCGTGTTTGAGTCCTCGCCATCGGAGGTCGCATCCGGTGGCGCGAATCGACCGACCTCCACCACTCATTCTCCGCACCGGAATCGGCCCGCAGGAATGTGCTGCGGGACTACTGCGTCTCGAGGTGCTTCTCCGCACGCGAGGAGTGACACCGGGAAAGAGAGGGCCGAATGCACTCCAATCCAAGACGCCAGAGTCGACCCGCCGAAGCGCAACACCGCGCGCTTCAAGCAGCCGTGCGGTCTATTCTTCCAGGTTCCTATCGGGTACCCATTTCCTCGCTGAGTCAAGCTGACCTTGCGGCCTCCAAGCAGCAACGCCTTCGAGAAGCGCTCTCAATATCTGCTTCACGCCCTTTCTATCAACCCGCCAGACTTCGAATGTATCTGCCAAGTCGACGTACCTTGCACTCAAATCCCCATCCCAATCAACTTTCACCAACAAAATATCCTCCTCCTTGGCACTATTCACGCGTCATCGTACTGCGGAATCTCTCATCGAAGCAAATGCTCAGCCAACATTGCACCGCCTCGGCCAGCGAGTATTCCATAACCTTCGCCCGCGCTTCCACAAAGTCTATCCGTGGCGCGAACACCGCCAACTCATCCCCTGCCACACGGTCACTCGCCTTCGGCACCAACATATTCACAACGCCGTTGACGCCCCTCTGCCCCGCACAGAGATACCCCCATAAACTTTCTTTTTCCACAGAAACTTCACATCCCTCTTTGCGTTTCTTGCATCACTGACCATGCGAAGCACAAAGGGAACCTCACACTCGGGAAAGACACAAACCAACCAGATCACCACGCTGAACATCCCACGGACCCAGCCCAAACATGCCGCTTCCTGTCGCAAACACCTTTCTACCCGCGTACGCCACAATACCACATGCCTATATCGTCACAGCAGGAAGCGCAATATCGAACGGTGCGTTGTACTTTCTCAGTTCGCGGTCGAAACCCTTCAGTACCCCGCTTACTAACCCCCTGGTAGTCCTCCCAGCATCGGAGAAGATGCCGACCTCACAATCCAAAAACGACAACCGGTGGAGCGCTTTTTATACCACGAGCCACACGAGGTCTGCGCAAAGTTGTCCAGCGAGGATGGTCCTGGTGGGGAATCCCATGCGACAATGATGAGGTCGGCGTTGCGCTTGATAATCTGTTCCTGCAACCGGCAAAACGAATACCAACCTTCGCTGTAGAGTAGCGGCATAATAATGCTGAAGATGCCCAGGAGGCAATAAGCCATATCTTCGGTTTTGGTTGTCTTGCGAGATGCTGCCCAAGACATCCGCTTGGCGATAAAACAAAACCTACGTGTCAACCTAAATCTAATCGAGATGATCTTATACCTTATTTGCAGCAACTCAATCCTGCGGAGCCCGGCTTTCCCGGCGATATTACCTCTTTCCCAGTCGTGGAACAAGACCTTGTCCTTTTCCCACGTGTGCGAGAGAATGGCGTAGGGCGGGATGTCTGTGTCTGATGAAAATTCCTCCATTTTCCGTGTCTAGACGTGTGTGAGTCGCATTTTGATATCTTTTGAGGTTCGTAGCTCTCAAGCCTACCGTGTTGTTCACCTGATGACGTGGAAGAGCAGGGCCATGGGCATTAGGCATGTATTGGGCAACCAGAAGGCTCCAGCCGTTAGACGTCGTGACCCCATAATACAATAACCCCAGAATGCAACTTGACTATCACAGGAACTCCCGTCATAACAATATTAGTAAAACATCCATTCTTCAATTAATTATACGAATAAAATACTCAGCATATCTTCTCCGCATCTTGACACTGTTCAGCAATAGAAGCTGGATTAAAACCTCCCTTGAATCCAACCAAATTCACTGAAATGATCGATGCGACGTTCTTACCCAGCTGTGGTATTCTATTGGACTCTTCTGGACGTTTGCCCAGACGATGATCGATCGCTATCTTGAAATATTCCGGAGCGGTGCTGCGGGATCGTGGAGAATGATTGGTTAGGGCACTGACCGCTATCTCTTTGGAAACCTGGAAAGTCAGGGGTAACAAAATAAGACGGACAATCTTTGCTCCAGGCGACCAGGGAGTTGACCTTGGTTGGACCCTATGTTTTTGAGCCAGCTCCGTCATGGGCCATGCTGGGTGTATAAATCAGGAATTAGCCTTGGGTTCATTCATCTTCAAGACTGCATCACCAAAAACCTCAACTCCTCCCACTGCGACGGCAACGATACAGGCGCAGCCCTAGACCAGTGCACCTGCGCTAGCCATCTCAATGCACCCAGACGCTTCGAATGCGTCAAGACCTGCTCCAAGGAGGACCAGGCCGTGTATGCTGGAAAGCTGCCCGCGCTGTGTCGTGAGCAGCTGCTTCCTGGGATTACGCCTTCTACGACCGGGAGTGGGAGTTCAACTACTACAGGTGCTGGGAGTGGTGGGACTGCGAGTACGACTACGACAAGTGGTGGAGAGGCGGCGCAAACAAGTAATCTTGCTGCTGTTGTGAGGGTTGGAGGCGTGGAAGGGGTTGTTGCGTTGGGGGGGTTAGTTGGGGGTTTGCTTTTGTTGTGAACATTATATGTGGGCATTGCTGCCAATTTGGGGAAGTCTAGCGCTGGGGTTTTGTTTTAGAGCAGACGCGTGTGATCTATCGAAGATGGAAGGCTCATGGGGATGAATATCAGCTCCCAAGTTTCTGAGGATGAGTTCATTCTGTGAGAGCGGTGCCCCTGAATTTGGACACGACAAGACCCAAAGCCCACCAAACTTCATTACCATCGGATACAGAGCTCCCTTTCAAAGCGCTGTTCTATTCTGGCCGACGCGCACGCAATAGGTCCAAGCAAAATAAACCGGAGTGTCAGCCCCGACTGCGTGGTTGCCGGTCATTTTCGTGGGGTAGGTCCTGATCGGAGATGAGATTGCCAATTCGGCACTCGACCGATGTTGGATGTGCGGGGATGACCCCATCGGCTACAGAGTTTCAAACATGATGGATTTCTTGAATCACTTCCCACATGTGGCTATCACGTGGTGGAAAAAATGAGTTTGTCATACTTTCCTACCCCTTCAGTCGGAAGAACCCATAGCTCCTTACATTCCCAATAGGCCTTGCGTTTCTGGGTAGAGGTTGAAAAGGATCCTTCGCATACCTCTTTGCATTTTTATAACGCCTTCTCCAGTTCGTCACAGTGCTCCCGTCTGGGTCGCGCGTGCTCAAGCTCACTTCTCCAACCGCGCGCCACCCACAACCACCAGCCGCGATCCCGAACGCAAAGGCAAGGGGTCAATCCCAGGGTCCCCGGTCACCAAGTACGGTAGCGGTCCGATCTTCTCGTCGGCCCGTCTCCTTGCATCTCTCCCCCTTTTCTGGATCGTGGACCAGCCAATCACATCCCCAAACCAAACCACATCCCGAGGCAACCACGCCTAAGAACACGTTGAAATTGGGTGTGGCGGTCGAGCCCGGCCCCCTTGTAGACATCTAGAACTGCACCACACACATAACCTTGTAATTTTCTGCACGTAGGGTGTTCCTGGAGCCGTCTCGTGGAAAAATAAGATCGGGATAACTTTCTCAGGTCCAAAATCCCGAAATCCCCACATCCCGGTATATGTCAACCCGCACACTACCTCGTCGTGCGACCTCGCCTCCAACCTTCCCGCTCGCCAAGAGCCGCACAAGGCAGCTCGCTGATTGCACGGTAATTTCATGGCGATAACCTGCAGCGATAGGTGTCACATTCTCTATTTTTGTGGCATCGGGTGCGATGCTCGGGGAGCTCAGCTCAGGGGTACGCTGTCCAGTTGTTGGCTTCCGTGGTTCGCGGGGTAGGATGTCTTCGATGCTGCTCTATCATTATTGATGTTTGGAGCATACCCGCCGTGCAACGTTAGCACGCTGCTTCTTCGTCGAGTTGTGGAGGTAATGGATACAACTTCATCATGCGATGGGAAATGAGCGAAGTTGTCATCATTGGACTACGTCGGTGGAATGTTTGTCCAACAATAGGGGTTGGGGTCGTCATGCCATTTTCGCATACATACCTAGGTGCCTTACCTTGTGGTAATATATGTTAAGTAGGTACCGTCGACTATTTTCTTCGGGGTCCCCGGAAGATGGCCGGCAACGCCTGATGTTATCAAGATTGCTTCACTCCTTTGCATCTTAAACCGACATTCGTTTTCCAACCTTCACTCGCGCAACATGCGAGCTCTCCTTTTCCTCTCCGCCTTCGCGGGATTCAATCAGGCTTACGCCTCCATCGCAACCACCGACTACGTCGACCTCGAGCCCGTCCCCCGCCACCTTTGGGATCCCGAACTCATCTCCCTCAACTCAGACCTCTCAAAGCGCGACGATGCAGAAGCAAATGTCACCCTCAGCGACCACGAGCAAATGCTCTGGAGCACCGGCAACAAAACCGGAACCAACCACTCCACCATCGTCTCCCTCGTAACCTGGACACCGCAAAGCCAACGCATCATCGACATGGCCAAGTTCGCCTGGGAGCTCCAGGCCGTGCGCTGCACGTCCGACATGATGCTCCAGTTCCGACACAACATCAGCTTTCAAGCCGCCAAGCGCGAGTGGGAATGGGTCAACTTCAACACGATGCGGTCTTTCGTCATGGTCGCGGATCACATCAAGTGCGGCAAGAACTGGTCGGCTGATCCCTGGGTGGTTAGTCGTGCCGTGTACCATGCGCATAACCTCACCATTTTGCTGCACGCTGAGAAGTCTACCTGGAAGAAGGTGACGCGTTCGTACATGCTCGACTTTGGCGAGATTCAGCGCGATTCTTCCGGGGGACCTGGTGGTCCCGGTGGCAGCCCGTGGCCTCCGCATCTCGCAAAGCGGCAGTTCGACTTCAACTTTGACGGCGCCTTCACGCTCAACCTCGCATCTTCCTGGCCGAGAACCTTCATCAACAGGACCTGGTCGGGCACCAAATTCTCCGTTACCTGCGCAGACTGCGGCGTACAGGGTGCTCTCGAGTTCGCCGGGCACATCGAAGGCAGTGTCTTTGGCGGCCTGGACCACCTCATGCTCTCCGCCCGTCCGTTGCAGCTAGGTGCCGCCCTGAACCTCGAAGCTTCGCTATCTGGCTTTTACAACTTCGCCGGCAAGGATTGGGCTAGCGATGAGTTCGAGTTGTTTTCCATCCCGCTACCGTCCGGTTGGAGAATCCCGGGCGTGTTGACCTTTGGGCCCAACGCCAAGTTGCTAGCCGGCTATGAACTCACCTCCATCGCTGGGCAAGCGACCGTTACGGCCGGAATATCAGCCAGCATCCCGGATAGCTCCATCGCTAAACTCGATCTCATCTCTGCCGAGAGGGTCGAGGTGTCAGGGTGGCTGCCGACATTTAACTTCCAACCTCCCACACTGACTCAGGGCGGGATCACTGCCAAGGGCAAAGTCTGGGGGAAGCTCGCGGTTGCTGTGAGTCTTGAGATTTTCGACGAGGACGGGATCACCGCCGATGTGTACGTCAAGATCCCGCTTTCGATCGAGGCCGAGGTGGGTTACGACGAGCTTGGATTCTGCGAGGGGAGCACTGACCCGTTTGGGGCCTCTTTGGAATTGGATCTGGGTGCTGAGGTCGGACTTGAGGCCTGGAAGGAACTGAACGGGAATAAGGACGTGTTCTTTGAGCAGGTCATTTTCTCGGATTACGAGGTCATCGAGCTGCCTGAGCTCTGCATCTCGTTTGGGGGTGCGCCCGAGGGTGCTTGTCTCCCTGACATGGACAGCGACGCGGTGAGGGCTTGGTACGACAACGAGGTGAATCCGTACAGGGGCGGTGATGACGGTGACGATTTCACGGCGGCCAAGGCGAACACATCGGTCGCCCCGGCGCATGCAGCACGCGCACAGCTAGAGAGACGCGCCAAGGACGACGCCGAGTGGGACTACTACAACCTGGACTGCGACCCGCGCAACCGCAAGGCCGGCAGGCACTCGAACTACAAGATCAAGCTCAAGGGGTATCCGTCGCCCACCGACATCCAGGAGCGTGGTGAGGCAGGCTTGTCGGTGCCCATTATGAAAGTCGGCATCGACGGGTGTGCCGATCCCACGGTTATCGACGCCTGTGTCCCCACCAACTGGGTGACCAGGCAGACGGACGACGAGAATGACCTCAACGGCGTGACGTCTTGGAATAGCGAGCATGTATACGAGGGCAACTGGATCCGCAACTTCCTCGATCATCTGCAAAAGACATACTTCCCCGGCGACAGCGGGTGCACGCAGATTGCCGACCTGTTCGATATTGGTGAGACGACAGGCTACACCAGCCAGATGCTAGACTGTATTGGCACGAGTCGGACATATACAGATACGATGACGCTGTTTCCGCTGCGGGAGAATGGGTATAAATTTAGGGTACGCTTGCCACCTGCCCCTGCCCTCGTCAGAGGTCACAGTATAAAAATAGAACATGACTTACACGGTAACAGGCCTTCTCCCCCGACATCACCACCATCGACACCGGCTTCGGATCAAGCGGGTACTCCGTACACAACGGTGTCTGCGCCCTAGGGCGTCTAGTGGCGACGTGCAGCTACATGGAACTCCCCGAAACCCAAGAACGTCTCAAGTTCTCCATCAAGGCAATGGACACACTCATGACCACGGTCGACAGCGACGCATCCATCCCCAAACCCGGCGGTCTTCAAAGCTACCGCGCTGCGCACCAGGAGTGGCTCACCGAGATGTATGGAAAGGGCATCACGAAGTTGCAGGAACAGTATGTTACTGCGGCCAGGTATTTGACGGATCCCTCGCGCACCGCTGAGTATGGGGCTCTGCCGCAGGTCATTCGAGATCAGGTTGATAAGTTGGCTCACCCTACTAATGGCGAGGCCGAGTCCAGGACGCTTTGCGGCGGGAGTCTTTTGTGGCCTGCTTGAGCCTTGGAAACTGGGAAAGCGCCGTGGAATTATATATAATGTACATTCATCGCCTTTAAGTGCATTGTAGATATACAAAGCGCTGTTTTGTTCCGTTTTGTTTGGTTGTTATTTTCTTGGTTACTATTTTGGCTTTTCCCCTCGATTGGCGAAGCCAGCCACCATAGGCAAGTACACGGTGTGCAGATGATATTATTCGCCTAGTCTCGGGGAACAAAAAGTCAGACATTTTGAAGTCCATCCTGAGCTCACCATTAAAGCAAGCCGGCCGATCCCCGGCAAGAGCAGCGTGATTGGGTTATATAGAATTTAGGGTGCCTGTGGAGCGGCTGAGAAAAAAGTTTGGATTCTGTTGCGGCGCATGGCCGGGAAGGAGAGGAAGCAGGGAAGCCACTTAGGCTGACAAGCTTTGGTTACGGTACTCGTGGCTGCTGCTGCACAATGTTATTGGTCTCACGCTCAATGGGTACACAGCTGTAGTGAAGGCAGTGTCGAGATGCATGGAGGGCATGATGGTATTTGAAACTGGCTCGTCGAGCTCATGATAGCAGCCAATAGCACCGAAGCTGCCGCGACTGTCCGAAGTCGCACGAGTATTGGCCCTTGCGACCGGGGCGGGCACTTTTGCCCGCTGTCGGCGTAGTGTCATACAAGGTGCTCCGTGGAAATATTCACCGGGATCGAGTGGCGAGGGAGATTTCGGGGGATCAGTGCGGATGGCTCTTTTGTTTCTCCCTCACGCCCCTGAGTGGTCCTCTGTAACAAGTGGCCATCATGGGCTGATATTTGCTTATTCCTCACATATCCGGGGAAGCCGGCGCGTCCAGTTGAGTGCCGCCGGCCCCCCTCCCCACCTCCCTGTTGTGTCCGTCTGCGGCTATCCGAGCCATACCCCCACCAAATCTTCCGACGCAGGCCGAAATGGTTCCGTCAGGCTGCATCGTCAACAGGAATGCTCATTGGACCCATCGACGTTGACGCGTCCGTCGGACATGGGCTAAAGTTGTCGAGCAGTCCTGCGACCTGCGGTAATCACCGCAACTTTGATCCTAGGGGGAGGCCACGGAAGGATTGTCTTGAAAGGCGGAGACTTTACTCCCGCACCCAGCCAAGAACAGCCGAATGAGATTAGCGGTAACCGTTCACAGTCAGTTACCCAAGGCTCCTGCATTTTGTCGGACAAACTTGAGCGCTCCCCGGGCTGAGGCTGGCCAAGGCGCTTGCTGCGCAGGCTCAAAGCTGAGCTCTCGGGATGCACACATTAGACTAGCTGACTGTTCAATCAGGCCACTGCACAGCCAAAGTCGTACAGCCACCTCGGTTCCCAGAGTTGCGTACTGACACCGATCAACCCCCCCCCGTACCTATGTATATTATCGCAGGGTTTGCCTGAGATCTCAGGAGGAATCCATATCAGCTGGTGGCGGCAGGCCCCAGGCATCGCGATCTGACTCTCAGATATCACAATCGGAGAATGCTAAGACTCCCGGGGCTAAACTGCCTGATCTGATGATAGCATGATGAAAACCCGCTCGCATTTGCAGCCAATATGAGAACAGGGTGCTTAGCATCCCTGAAAGCATGTCCCGCGACACCACCGCCATCTCCTCTGCCATGGCCCGCAACATGAATACCACCACGCTCATCGGCATGTCCCGCCGCGAGCCTCACCAAGCAGAGGAAGTGGTTACTTCCAAGGAGCCGAAGAAGCCGGTCGGAGAGAGAAAGGGAAAGGGAAGGAAGCCGAAGCCTGGGAAGAGCTCAGGCAAGGAGCCAAAGAGGGCGAAGAAGACGAAGAAATCCCGGGTTGGGAAGTCGATGGAGCGTCATGGTGATGCCCACCAGCACGACCGGCGGTGCACTACAAAGTGCACGCCGAAGCCGAAGCCGAAGCCGGTGAGTTTTCCCGAACCTTTGTGGTTGTGATTGACGCTGATTTGTGCCGTAGGTTGTGTCCCAGCCCTCTTGCAGCTCTCCGGGATCGCCATGCACCGTCTTGAACTTCGCCACGGTCTGCTGCCAGGACAAGGACGGCACTATCGGATGCTTCTTCCCCATCGGCGACCCGCGCAAGGGAAATTGTCAGTAGTGGGTTGTGGACAGGGAAGAATCAGGGGGGCTCGAAAATAATCCCCTCCCATTTGTGATACCACCTAGGTAGCATCTTTCCAGTAGTACTATTCGTTCCAACAGGAATCTTACTATGAAGTGACCGTGTTCAACCGCAATACCCACCCTCACAACCAATGTTTCTTCAGAAACTCAATCCCCTCCTTCACCCACGGCTCATCTAGCCCACACTCCAGATCAAACAAATGCGGGCCTGGCTCAACCGTATACTTGACCGGCGTCTCCGGAAGCGCTTCCCGGATTCTCGCAACAACCACATCCGCCCCCGCTTTCGGAACCTGTCTGTCGTCAGTAAACCATACACTTAATTACTCCATTTCACTCCTAAAACTTCCGAACAGAAAAAAAGAACAAAAACAAAAGCAAGAGGAGGAAGAAGAAAAACTCACCAAATCATCCCCCTCCCCCTGCAAAA
>Ga0247770_1001760_pt1 | contig 15141 bp, 17 predicted proteins | sample UWRJL136409B6_FD_179943 | JGI IMG/M metagenome (GOLD analysis project Ga0247770, IMG submission 179943) | Plant litter microbial communities from Arlington Agricultural Research Station in Wisconsin, United States - UWRJ-L136-409B-6 | ecosystem: Environmental > Terrestrial > Plant litter >... | reverse complement strand
GTTATAGCTAGTAGGGGGTGGCTTGTTGTGGCTGGTAGGGGGTGGCTTGTTGTGGCTGGTAAGGGCTTGGCAGTGGGCTTAGTAATGGTCTTGGCAGCAGAAAAATTTTTGCTCCGGTCGGTGCCTTGGTGCTCCCCACCTTCCGACACCTGCTGTGGCCGCGCACGTGGCTGCGCGCGGCTGCAACTAGTGTGGATAGATAGAGTTTTTCCAGGGCTTTCGAACGGCGTTGGTCTCGTCAGTTTTGCGCACTTGGTTAGTATAAAGGAATTGTGCGATATCCCCTGAGCAGTTTTCATAAGGTCTATATATATAAATTAAGTTTTGCTTAAATAATACCCTTTAATAATATAAAATATTATTTGCTTAATTTTAAACTTTAGTATAAAGCTTTTATTTAAGAAAAATAAATCCTAGGGTTATATATAGGATTTACTAGTAAACGAAAGCCTCGAACTTTAACATTGAATAAAACTATAATAGGTAGCTACAAAGAATAAAACAAACATATACTCCTAGTAAACTACTAGTTAAGTATATTCAGCAGGTTTTTGTTTTTATCTGGTAATTTCGCTTAATTAATTACGTGACCCTGGTTTTCAGGGTTATTTATGGGAATGGGTGTTCCAAAGGCAGGGGTGCCAAAAGCCCCCCACCTGACTTACCGCGGGCGGCGGGGCCGTCGATGCTCCTGCTCCGGCGCCCGCCCTGGTGCAAGGGCTTCTGAGGACGGCCCGCCTGGAGGACGCGACCAAAACGTACACGCTGCTTGACCTTCCGCAAAACTGGGCGGAAAATCCCGGATTGGTCGTTAGTCACATATTGGACGTCTTGGAGCGGACTCGAATTTCCAAGGACGACGGCCTGGCCAGCGCGGACTGGGAGTATGCGTTCGCGGATTCCATCCTTCACGTCCCTCGCGTATACCCAGCTCGTGATCGTAGCAAGGACGAGCCTGAAGTTGAGGTGCTGCTACAGTCTTTCCACCAGCCTGGACGGGCACTTGTATGGGATGAGGGCGTAGCCTTGGAGAAGCCGGGCTTTGTCGATTACGACTTGCCGACAAAGGCCATCGCGGACAACATGGTCGAGATCGAAACCAGAGCTTTCAGTGTGGACCCGCCCAACAGCCTCGGCGGTCGTGACGAAGACGTTGTCATGTACGAGGCAGCCGGAGTTGTCACACGCCTTGGCCAGTATGCGCTGACCAACGGGCTTCAGGTTGGTGACGCTGTCTGCGGAGTGGTCAGAGGACCCTTTGCGAGCAGGGTCCAGACGGCTTGGACCAGCATCGCCAAAATCCCTGATGGGTTGTCCTTCAGCGATGCTGCAAGCGTTCCCATGGCGTACGCGGCGGCGTATCATGCCCTGGTGCGTGTAGCGAGGTTGCAGAAAGGCGAGAGCGTGTTGATCTTGCACCCAGTAAACAGTCAAGACATGCGGGCAGCCCTCGCAGTAGCACGCCATACCGGTGCTTACCTCTTTTTTGCCGCCGCCACCGAGGCAGAAGCGCAACTCCTTGTCGACAGGTACCACGTCCCCACAGACCACGTCCTCCTGTCCCGGGGAGGTTCGAGCAATATCACGGCGGCAGTCATGGAAAAGACCAACTCGAAAGGCGTGAATGTGATCATGGCCGGGCCGACTATTCCCGCATCGTCGGCATCGCTTCTCCGGTCCGCTTGCGGGAGTGTCGCGCGGTTCGGCCGCCTGGTCGAGATTGGCTGCGGCGGCTTGGGTAAAGGTGTTAACCTGGCGGCTCTCGCGGCGCGATGCGCCACGTACGCATGCGTCGACGTACTGCAGCTGGCTGAGCACGATGACCAGGTGATGAAGGAGGGGCTGGAGGCGAGCCTCCGCATTCTCAGCGACGGTTATCTACCGCCTGCGACCGTGACGCAGTTCCCAGCATCACACCTTGACAGAGCGCTCCGACATATCCGTCAGCAGCAACGCCAGGGCGGCCATGCCGGCAAAGTCATTATCGCTCCCCAATACGGCGAGTCGGTCAAGGTCCTCCCCCGGGCTCAACCGCCCCCGCTCGAGGACGGAAACGCAACGTACCTCGTTGTCGGAGGCGTGAGCGGGCTTGGTGGCGCCATTGCGCTCTGGATGGCATCCAGAGGGGCAAAGAACGTCGTTGTCCTTTCTCGTAACGCCCGGGGACATAGACAGGCGGCAGCAGTGGCAGAGGAGGCCGCAGCAAAGGGCTGCCGTCTGCAGTTCCTAGATGGCGACATGTCGACCGAAGAGAGCCTCGTCGCTCTGTTGGCCCAAATATCGGCGACGTTGCCCCCCATCTGCGGCATGGTGCACGCGGCATCCGTCCTAGACGTAAGTGCAATCGTCAGCCAAAAGATTGGCATGCTGGCTGACATCCTGACGTAGGATACGATCCTTGAGCGCATGGAATTTGCCCAGTGGCAACGTGCCATAGCGCCCAAGGTTGCCGGGGCTGCCAACTTGCACAAGCACCTGCCCAAGGACCTCGCTTTCTTCATACTCCTCTCTTCCATTACTGGCGTTGTGGGTCACCCCTCACAGGCAAACTATGCCGCCGCCAATGCTTTCGAGGATGCCTTGGCTCGCCACCGTGTCTCGGCCGCTCTGGCAGCGACAAGCCTCGATCTTCCCGCCATCACCGGTGTCGGCATGGTAGCCAACGATAGCGGTGCGCAGCAGCGCATCGAAGCCCTCGGTACCGAGTCGGTATCCGTCGAGAGCGTGCTTGGGCTCATCGGCGCTGCCATAGAAAAACAGGCCAGCAAAACCCCAGGCCATGCTCAGGTGAGGAAGGGAAGAAGAAGGTGGCCGAGGCACTGTCTGCACGCCTCGCCGCGATATTCAACGTACCAGTGGAGAGCGTGGATTTGGACATTGCAGTTGCAGCGCACGGCGTCGATTCTCTGGTTGCAATTGAGCTGCGGAATTGGTTTGCTTCGGCCGCCAAGGCGAAGTTGTCCATTTTCGATATCCTACAGAGCGCCTCGCTAAGGGAACTTGCCGAGTTGGTAGTGGGAAGGAGCCCATTGACATGAGGTACGGACAGGCCAATGTAGAAGTTGAGAATGATATTCCCCCAATGCATTTCGCACCAGCGAATGAATGATGTGCGAACCGATTGTGAACCGTATGATGCGTGGGATCGGATGACTGAACTACTCCTCATCTGCGTCGGTTATCGGCCCGTCCACGGTCTCTGTCCCTCTCCCGGTATTGGTCCCTGTCTCTGTCTCTAACTCTCCCGTGATCTCAATCCCTCCGGTCTCGACCATCCACCGAGCATCCCGATATCTCTGGCTATCTCAGCCGCCGCGCTCGTCACGATAGCGGTCTCGTCTTGGGTTTCGGCTGCGGCGAGGCTCTCGAGTCAAAAAGACCATAAAGGGCTGGGGCCGGGTGTGGACGTCTTGCGCACCCGTCCTGCTAAAGGTAAAAAGATGGAATACCCAGTCCATTCCAAGGGTCGCCCGTCTAAGGAGGACATTTAAGTGATGGAGAAGTTTTTAACTCTAAACTGATTAAGAGTCACAAAATTATGTAAAGATTAATTGCTAAAGCTAGACTCTGTAATTTACTGTATTAGTTTACTATCATCCTGTTACTTTCTAGTTACTAAGTGCTCTGTAGGCCCTCTGTATTACAGGAGCTTCTAATAAGCAGTAGCTTGCAACAGCTGACTGCGTACCCTGTTCTACATACCGTGTAACGTAGTTGTGTACCCCACAACCACCACAGCTGAATCTTCCATAACACTGAAGGGTTCCAGAGGATTCCAGCCCACTTCAGTTCCTGTCAGAAAGAAGGGGGTTTAGAGGCCCTGGACATCTAGTCAGCGGAGCTAACTGGGTGCCTGGCACTGCCAGAACGCCAGTGAGCCTCAGCCACTGGAGTGACGAAGCCTGAATCCTGCAGAATAGTCTACAAAGAAGCCTCTGGCTTCCAGCCAGAGCCAGAGGAAGCTTTTGCAGGCCTGTTAGGCTCTGGAATATAGTGGCTTGTGCGCTAACCATTTCGCCCCTTAGTAATAGAATAACAATTACAAGAAGTAGTTATTTAACCCGGAGTATAGGGTTACCTTGACAGAAATTAGTTATAGATTTAATATATAAATTTACTAAAATTACTGTAAATAGAATAGATACTGTACAAGGCTGTCTGTTTATCCTCAGGTAGTAACTTGAAAACATGAAGCCAACTATATCTATAAATGTCACAAAGTAGGGGTCTCTAGCCATCTAGTCCGTGAAGCTAACTAGATGCCTATCTCAGCTACTGTGGTGATGAAGTCTAAATCCTATAGAACGGTCTATAGAGAAAAAGGTTCTGGCTAGAAGCTAGAACCATAGGAGAAATGCAATCACACCACTACAACCAAGAGTGCTGTGCTATCTGACGGGTGTTGCATTAGGAGGTATGTTATATTGCGGGGTCGCCACATATAGGGTTTACGTCCTGGAAAGCCTTCGTGGCAGCAACACCCCTCAACCACACGCTAAGCTTTGAATGCGCCCTTTTGATCTTCTTTTTCAGGACTTTCTGTTGCAGTGCTGAGCAGGTTCGCTTTCTAAACTTCACTGACCTCACTTGACCCCCGTTTCCGACAGATCGGGACATCTTCTTGGACCAAAATTCTAGACTCTGTAAGCATGCAACAATCAACAAGTTGCTTTGGTGGAGAGGCTAGCTAACAAACAGCCCTGCTGCCTCCCAACTGGTAAGCGCTATATCTATGAGTTTCTTCCTCATGGTGAGGAGGTCGTTGCGCCTGATTGGGCCGTTTAGTCAAACTGAAAAGTTGGGTGGAGTGCCTTGTAACTTACACGCAGGTCTGGATACTAGCTTCGCGTCGCATAGTCATCACTTCCAGCGCCTAAGCAATCTCGTCAGGGAGATTAGTCTTGGCGACGTGTCTAGTTCCCATATCAGTTCGTATCCGCCGTGAAGATGAAGTTTGACGGAACTGATGCAAATCACAGATGGATCTCACAGCCACTAGTTCCCGCCTTTAAAGGCCTGGATTTCCTAACCCACGCGTGCGCACCACATCCCCGCAGCGTAAGCGCTGCGCCCACCGATCTTGGTAAGCAGAACCGATTCGAGGCCTCTCGGCCATTCCACAACCTAATCGTAGAGCAGTTGGCCGCCAGTGGCCTGTGGGATGAAGTTGTGTTCTAGACTCTGACAGAATGTGGCTCTGTTGGGATCTTCCCCGCTCTAGCATCTCCATACTGCCGACGAGGGGCCCGAAAAGAGGGGTGAAGCCTGCCGAGCCCTACCTTCAGCCGCAACCGACTAGTACTGCAGCTGTTTGTAGCGACTTGCCCGATCTACTCTAAGCCTGTCTCGCTCAAATGTCCACTTCCCCAAGAAGGAAAGCCACCAAGACCCGCTGATGGAGGTCAGATTCTGGAAACGGGGATGAAGGCAGCTTACATCCTGTACCCGATGAGGTCAGATTAGAAGCACGTCCGCCTAGGGTGTTGGTAAGACTGGAACGGAGGCAAGTCCAAGTTTAAGCCAGCGTTTGTGATACTACCATAACGGGTTATTATATAGAAAGGTATCATCCATCGGTTAACTTGGATGCATTTTCGTAAGTGGTCGAGCTAGCAGCGTACTAGGACTAGAAAAGGCTGTCTCTACCCCTCACCTATTCCTCCTCCTCTCTCTCTCAAAAGAAAAAGGAAGTATTTAAAGGCCAGGAAATCGTACCGGTCATCATGTTTATAGGGCTCTCCCATCTACCAGCGCGGGGTCAAGCTCCGGCTGGACGAAGCCGCCACCGTATTCGACAGCGCTTGGCACCCACGCCGCTAATTTATGAGGAGACATTTCTCTCAGGACATCCTCCCGTGCGATTTCCCCCGCCAAAGCCCGTCTGAACAGCGGCTGAAGCACCTCGACGCAGTATCGACAGACGCGAATCACTGAGACGAGGTCAAGGCTAGCGCGATCCAACCGCGTAATAATGGCACCCCCTTCAAAGACGGACTGCGACCTGCCCCAGCTTTCGCTCAAGACGCCAATATCTATCATCAGGGCCGTGGCGTAGGTGTTGTGTAGGCCGCCGCCTTGTGTGGACTCGAGCAGACTAGCACTGGCGGACTCGAGGTCCGTTCGTCGAGGCTTAAATACTCTTAGCGGGATGCCTAACAGGTTAGATACGGAGGACTGTTTATGTGCGAAAGGGAGGTCGTTCTGGATGGAAACGGCGCAAAACACGTCGTGGCCATATAGCCTCTGCTCCAGCTCGCAGCTGATGCGCACCGCGCGGATGGAGCCCCCTGTCGGTGTCTCGCGGACCGTAGTGTCGCCGCGGGTGCTGAACAGATCTAGGACGTGGCGGAAGTCGGAGAGGGTTATGTCGGCGGCCGCCGACGGCGGCGTGTTAGCCCTCCCCGCCATCGCCACGAGCTGCCCGCTGCCCGCTTCGCCCGGGACCATCATGCCGTGGCACGCTTCGACCGCGTGACGCAATGACTTGTTCGGAAGCTCATCGCTCCGCCGGTGAAAGACGGTGATGTCATGGCCCACGCTAACGCCTCGTCGTCGGTTTTGCGTGATAGATATCGCGCTGAGAGCTCCACGCTCGTGTCCGAGAAACGAGGAAAAGTTGGGATAGTATCGGTCAGGCAAGCCGGGCTTATGTTTCGCTATCATTGGTACCCAGATGAGCTGTGGCCGCTCGGTGCCTCTGGGGAAGAAGATGCCGAGCCTGTTGGGGCTCGATGGTCGGGACCGCACAAATGTGACGTATGATGAGCACAGAAGCTGATGTGCCGGCCAGTCAACCGACTGGCATTGCCTTGAGCAGTACCAGACCGATAGACACCCCGAACACTCGCCGGATCCGCTGGCGTCTGACTGGCACATGATGCACATCTGACTGCCCTGGGATGGGCATGCAGGGGGTCGGGCCAAACGGGGGTGCAGTCTGTAATAGTGTCAGTGGAAATTTGTACCCAGAGGCTTGCTATGTGGGCTCCGTTACAAGATTTGCAACCTCTCGCGGAACTCCCGGTTTCTTCTCTCGAGCTCTTCCCGATAGGCAGACTGTTGTCTGAGCCCCGCCATATCAACCGTTCTCAGATCCGACATGACCGATGACTGCGGTACGCAACGAGGCACAAGCCTGTTACTTGGGGATAGCTGGGCGATAATTTTGCTCCTGACTATGCCGCACAGCTGTTGAAGCTGCTGGCGCAGATTCTCCGACTGTAGCACGCCGACACCCCAGAACGGATAGCACACCCCATGATGCCCACGCAATCTTGTCTGGAGTGCCAGTACCGACAGCAGCGAGTGGCAAAGAAAGCAGGCCTTCTTGCTACAGCCGACATAAGGTAACGACGGCACTAAGGAGGGTTCCGCCGCGTATCGTAAGAGCAGCTGGGCATCACAATGGACCGGAAAGGCCCGGGCGCAGTCTTTCCGGAACTGCTCTCGTCTGCAGGATAGGGACTTGGGAAGGCAATGAAGACGAGGCAGTCCCAGTCGCTTCCATGCTGCTTCGAGGTCCGGGATCTGCTGGCTGACAAGTTGCGTGAAGCCCGGGCTTTCGACCTTGATAAAGGCGACGGCCCGAAAACTGGGAAGAAGATGAGCAATGCGAGCCAGTATCCACAGATTGACCGCCGGTCTCGCGACCAGACGGCAGAGCCTCGCGGCTTTGCTCCCGTCCACGCAGGGGGCTATCCGTTTCATCTCAGCCGAAGCCGCTTCGGGTGATCGGGCGACCACGGCGGCGAGCCGAACCATCCTAAGCCTAGCCATTGCTGCTGACTCTCCGGTGGCCGGAGCCAAGACGGAAGCCCGTGCCCACTTTGCAAACTCCTCGGCCGCATCCCGGACCGACATACGGTGTTCTTCACCTGGGTTGAAAGAGGGCCGTGTCGCAGCCGACAGCACAAGCATATTGCCCATGCCCATTAGGAGTGTGGCAAACTCCTCAATCCACCTGTCCAGTCTTGTTGCATTGCGCATCACGGTGGCCTCTAGGAGGGAGGGGCAAGAATCCTCCACGCAGTAGGTAGTATCATCTGCGGCTGTTGTCCTCCGCTCGCCACAATTGGCGAGAAAGTGTGATAGGCAGGCGAGCCACTGGTCATCCTCGACGCTGAATGGGCTGTTACTGGCAACATCGACCTCGACCGAGTTCTCCTTCTCTCTGAGGGCCGTGGCCGCGACATGTTTTCCGCCCTTTGTGTGGGCAAGCAACTCGGCAACACAGTCCAGGAACTTTTCGCGGATGGGTTCGTCACGGACAGCTAGGTAATCCGGAGCCTCGGCGGCGATGATTGCATCCGTGTCGAGATCGTCATCCCAGTCATCTTTGCTGTCGTCCAAATCCTCGGGTAAGACGTCTGGTACGAGATTGGGCCTCGATGGGCCATCTACCGTAGAGCAGGTATACGGATTGAGATAAGATAAAATGTGTGATGCCCAGACTACCCGGGCATACTCTTTGGAGGGGCGGAGAGGCTGTTGTGCGGCAGGCGCCATGTTTGTGGTAAAATGAGGTTCGACAGCTCGGCGGAGGAGGGGGGAAAGCTAGGGGGCGGAATGCAGCGCCCAAAATCTCGCCATAAGTCACGTGTGGCAGGCCTCACTGCATACACGTTGCCCTCCCCCGGCCCCGCCCGCGTGGCACCATTGACAGCGCTCCCAAGCTCGATCCACTCCATACTTCTGGTTACCGCAGTGACGTTGAGGAGGTGGATTCAGCTGAAGGAGATGATGGAAGTGATGAGGCCGAGCATGACGTTAGCCAAAGGGCAGCTTCGGGGGAAATCGAGGGAGCGGAGGATGGTGAGGGTCCCGAGAGCGCCTAGATAGGTACCTACCTAACCAGGGTCGCTAGCAGTAAATATTTCTCGGTCTATATGGCTGCCAGCCTGCAGCCGAGCCAAATTCATGATGGGCCCAGAGCACTGGAAAATCAGCTTACCTCAATGGAACACCCTCCAGGACTACCATTTTTCGTTACGTGAATCCGACACACTAGGTGCCTACATTCAGACCCGGAAAGGAGAAGACCACCAAGATGCGGAGTAAGGAAGAGATAGAAACGTGATGTGGGCCGGAAGATATCAAAGCGAGGTGCAAAGCCGCGAGGTCGACTACAAGGCCAATTCAACTACAGCCGGTGAGCAGGAAGAGGCAGAGGCCGGGGAGGCTAGAGACGATGAGGACCGTGAGGATGAGACGGATGACAACAGCGAGGATAGAAAGGACGTTGATTCGATATAAGCTGACAAGGACGATGCCGTGTACGATGCCTGCTGCCTGGCAGTAAAAGACCGGATTTCCTCAAACCAGAGCGAATGTAAATTATACCCTTCACTGGGTATCTACGCAGCCTCCATTGGGTTGCGGAAGGGATATTCCTGTGCTGGATGTTGACAGGAAGAACGTGCACTGTTGCGGCTTTCCACTCTTGCTGGTGAAACAGACCTGGCACGATTTCGACAGCGTGGGTTCGAGTTTGGCCAAGCCCTCAACTGATAATTGCGATTGGTCAGACTCTGGTTCCCTGTGACACACGATGTTTGGATCGTGGGAGTGCTCGGACCTGCCAGTTAATGCGTTTCAAACCCACGAACCCGGCACTTGGGGGATCTGCCGCTGCTTTAAATCTTTGGATCGTCGTCTGGTACCTTATTCGCACTTCCATCACATCATTCTCAATCTCCAATTCTTGAACTGCATCCCGCCGACCATGTCTCCTGAAAGCGAGCATCAACCATTCCTTCCCAAAAGCGACAGACGGTCACCGAAAGGGGCAGTCTTATCCAACTTTCTCGTCTTCGCGATCACCTCTCTACTCTGGCTTGTGGTGGTAATCATCAGCCTAGGTGCTTCCAACAAGGACATCCACACGATCGGCACGACAAACGGCGCTGGCCATCGACACAATGTTACGACAGACGCTACACTCATAACCTGCGGTAACTCCGCTGCAGAGGCGAGATCCCTTGGCTGCAAGTACGATACTCTTCTCAATCACTGGGTGCCGGCGCCGTGCTACGACGAAGAATGGATTGCCGAATACCAGGACGACGGCAGCTGGGGCGCCTATGCCAACGAAGACCTCACCGGCCGCTTGACGCGTCAAGATATGGAAGAGAGTGACTTTTACTACACGTCTCTCCGAGACCACGTCAACCACTGCGCGGCGATGTGGAATAAGCAATTTTGGGCGCTGTATGAAGAGCGGAGGGCATTGGACACGATCATTGCCAGCCCCGGCCACACAGAGCATTGCGCTCAGTTTCTCATGGATGCTGTGGAGATGAATGCAACTCAGGCGACTAAGACGTTTGTGGGATTCGCTGGGTGTTGGATTAGAGAGGGTTGAATTGTGAACGATGTGGCCATGGCGTAGCTAGGTACCTACTTTCGGGTTCTTAGCGGCCGAGATAATGAGGGGTGACAATATTGTGAAGCTGATAATGAGAATCAAACCGACGTCAAAGGCCTAGACAATAACAAAGAGAATGCGGGGATGGAGAATTGAACGAGGACGGGAAACCCAAGATGAGGAAGTTAGCAAGGATAAAAGAAAACTTACTTCACGGCGAAAACTTTGGGATTTTCTTGCAGACTTCAAGGAACCACGCACTTTAGATTTGCTTGCTCGCCCCGCTTGGGGTCCGAAGGGTGCTGCTCCGGTGGAAGTCAACAACCGGAAAGTTGGGACACTCGCCGAGGCATAAAATCTAGTAAATTGCAGGCACGCGGCGGCCGAGCCGACATGGGAATCTGATCTCAGGATGATCCCATGAATGCGCGAACCAGCCACAGCGTTCTTCTGGACCCGAGCGCAGAGGCGGCGTTGAGCACTCGTGGTGATAAGCCAAATAGTAGTAGCAGTATCAGGACGCGCAGAAACGGTGCCCTCGACCCAAGAGGTGCAAAGAAAGCATTGTGCAACCGTGGCCTTGAAAGAAAACGAGCGCGCTCTCGTGCCGCCGAGGATGAAGTGCCAAGACAAAGGATTCCGGCGGCTCGCCCGGGGCGGGTCCTTCGTTACGCCGGAAAGTCCCCGAGAACAAACCGCTAAAATCGCCATGTCCTCGAGCGGCGTTTGGGGTTACACACGCCCGATTCAGCGCTGGTGATGGTCCAATTGCAACCCCTCTGCAAACAGTTGGTTGGCTGCTTGGTCACGATTGCGGAAATGAATTGCTCGAGGCATCAAGCGAAACGCGGCCTTAGCCTCGGCAGGTGCGTGACCCGCCCGCCATCTATGAGCTCATCGCTGAGCGCAACGATCACGGGGGCAATCGCGACCTTCTCATAAAACAGGATTGCCCCCCGCCACGCCAACTTTCCACTTTCCTCAGTTATCCTGCAAACACCACCCATCGACCTCAACCACAATGGCGTCCCTCCCCGAAACAATGCGCGGGTGGCAATACTCCACCATCAAAAACGGCCTCGAAAACAGCCTCACCCTGCGCTCCGACCTGCCCATCCCCCCACTCTCCACCCGCGCCGACGTCGCCGAACTCCTCATCGAATCCCTATCTGTGAGCCTCAACCCCGCCGACTACAAGATCCCCGAGCTCCCGCCCCTCCTCCGCCGCGCCGTCATCCGCACCCCCGCCACGCCCGGCCAAGACTTCTGCGGCCGCGTCGTGCGCACCACCCCCGCTGCCGCACCCGACTTCTCCCCCGGCGACATCGTCTTCGGCCGCTTCGACCGCCTGCAGCATGGCACCCTGGCGACGTACTTCCCCGCCTCTGTCGCCTCATGCACAAAACTCCCTCCCCCTCCGCCCTCCGCAAAGCATGAAATCACCCCAGACGAACTCTCCTGTCTCGGCGTCGCGGGCCTAACGGCGTACCAGTCCATCGCGCCGCATGTCACCAGAGGCGACAAGATTTTCATCAACGGCGGCGCAGGCGGGTGCGGCACGCTGGGGATCCAGATCGCCAAGGCGCTTGGTTGCCATGTGACTGTGTCGTGCTCGTCGGCGAAGCGCGAGTTGTGTGCGCGGCTAGGCGCGGACGAGGTGATTGACTATACCAAGGGGAATCTGCTGGAGGAGCTGAAGGCGAAGGGCAAGGTGTTTGCGCTGTGTGTGGATAATGTGGGGTTTCCGGCGGAGCTGTACAAGGCGGCGGATGAGTTTATGATTCCGGGGAGGAAGTTTCTGCAGATTGGAGGGGGTTTTGATCGGGCGATGATTGGAGCGACGGTGGGAAGGGTGTTTTGGCCGGGGTTTTTGGGGGGCGGGAGGACGTCCTTTGCGTTGTTTATGCTGAAGGGGAAGGAGGGCTCGGAAGAGTTGGTGAGGTGGGTGAGGGAGGGGGAAATTGAGGTGGTGATTGAAGAGGTGTTTGAGTTTGAGAAGCTGAGGGAGGCGTTTGAGAAGCTGAAGAGCGGGAAGTGCTATGGGAAGTTGGTTGTGAGGGTTGGGAAGTGATGCAGTGTGCGGCTCTTCGCGGCTATTTCACTCTTGTCGTGAGAAAGAGATGGGCAGCTAATTAGTTATTGGGCGGGTGGTGACGTTGGACATTCATATCCGTAATACAACAGACCGTTCTTCCAGGTATCTACTCTCCTTTTCGGCTTTCTCTCTTTGACCCCCCTCCTTTTTCATACCCCTCGTCACCGGGCTTCCAGCCAGTAACACGCCACTTCACCCTCAGTCTAGATCACAAATGGAAGGGGATCTCAAGAACAGTAGGGTCAACATAGGTGTCTTGGCGCGTCTCCGATCTCGTCGTTCAAACAAGAACCAGTGAGAGGCTCCGAAGCTAGTAAATGAGGCGGTGTCCAGGAGCCAGTCCGAGTTGGGCTTGTGGCGTGCCCAGCCCCTCCAAGATGGGAATAGGGGCAAGCCATCCGCGCAATATTGCTCTCGAATGCGACTCAGCCGCATTCACCAAAGGCTTTAAGCCTCCTGATCTCCCAACACCTCCAACCAGCCCCGCATCCTCTCCAAAACCCACGTCACGTCGCCCTCGCGATGCCCTCCCTGCTGTCCCTGATCCGGGCAGTCTTGGTCCTATCAGTCCTGCAACCATTCCTCGCCGCGGCCCAGAATGACGGCACGGTTTCAATCCACGACACCAACGGATACACCTCCCTCCGCGAATGCGCCCGCCGCATCGTCTCAGAAGACGACTGGCTCAAAGCCGGGCTCAGCTGTCCCGCGCCGTACTACAACTTCTGCTACTGCCGCAGCGATCTCGGCTCGGTCGCCACAGCCTACATCAGCAGCTGCGTGTTCACAGACTGTCGATACAACAGCGCCGATCTAACGTCGGTGGTTGGTCTGTACGACGCGTACTGCGCGACAGCGACGCTGTCTCCGGGGACGACGCCAAAAGCGACCACGACATCGATAGGTCCCGGCGGCACGCCGGTTGTCGTTATCCCGACCACTGTAATCGTCGAGACGGGCAAGTCTCCAGGTCGGTTGCTCTCTCATCAACTAGTGGTCGTCGCACTATCGGCCGCTGTTGCCGCTGCCCTTGTGCTCATCGGGGGCTGACGACATCAATACCTCGCTACCTAGGCAGCCCAACCGTCTTTACCACCGCCAGGAGTTCAATTCCGACGTTGTATTCTACCGCCACGTATTACTCGACCCGACAGGCCACGCAGGGTGGAGGAGGGGGCGGGGGATTGAGCCAGTCTGACAAGATTGCGCTGGGCACTGGCATCAGTATTCCTTTGGCTGCGTTGATTGTTGCGGTGTATGTCTGTTTGAGGCGGAGACGTTAGACAGGCGCATGGTTCATGACACTGGAGAGTCATCCTCTGAATACCATGCATGAGATGAATATTTCAGCATCGTTGATTCCTATTCGACGCTCATCTCGTCGCGAGTGACCCATGACCCCCCTACGCCTTCAGTTCCTTCAAGATATCATCCGCCGCCTTCTCTCCCACCATATACGTCGACACTGCCGTAAACGTCCCCGGTATCCTCGGATACACACTCGCATCCACCACCCTCAACCCCTTCACGCCCCTGACCATAAACTTTGAATCCAGCACCGCCATCTCATCCCCATCCGGCCCAATCGGGCACGTACAGCTAGCATGATGTCCCCACGCCTGATCCCTCACATATGCCTCGACCTCCTCTCTCGTCCTAACCCCCGACCCAGGCAACTCCTCTCTCGTCGGCACAAGCTGCCTCGCCAGCGCATCCCTCGCCAACCCAATCGCCTCCCCCATAGCCTTCAAATCCTCCCCACCCCCCTCCTCAAAGTACCGAAACACCACCTCCGGCGTATCCAGCGGATCCGCACTCCTCAGCTTCACACTCCCCGCTCTGTTCCTCGGGTGCGCCTTCAAGATCGCCCAGCTCCACCAGTCATGCTCGCTCGTAGCATTCACACTATACCCCGGCCAATACCCCCTGAAATTCACCGGTCCGCCAAACGCAAAGATATCATAGCTGTCGTCCGTCGTGACCGACGATTTATACAGCATCGCCGAGGCAAACCCCGCAGAGGCGTACGTCCCTCTGTCACCTAGCAAAGGGCGTTTCCACTTCTCCAAGCACGGGTCTGGAGCGCCGTAGAAACCAAAGGTGCATCCGTTCAGCGCCGGCCAGGGGAGGGGGACGCGCGCGTTGACAGAGATTTCGTAGTGGTCTTGGAGGTTGGCGCCGACGCCGGGGAGGTCGACGAGAAGTGGGATGCCGAAGCGCGAGAGTTCCGACGCGGGGCCGATGCCGGAGAGTTTGAGGAGCTGGGGGGAGTTGTAGGCGCCGGCGGAGATGATGACTTCGCGGGAGGCGGTGGCGGAGCCGGGTGTGCCGGCTGTTGGTGAGGAGGGGGAGAGGGGGCTGGCGCGGTAGAGGTGTGCGCCGTCGAGGAATTCGACTCCTGTGGCGACGGGGGGCGAGGCGGAGGTGTTGAAGAGGATGCGGGTAGCTTGGCAGTTGAGGCGGACGTCCAGGGGGTATTTCTTTTTCCCGTTGGGGTGGACAGCGTCGCGGACGGAGAGGATAAACTCGCGGGAGCCGGTGCGGGCACCGGAGTTGGTGCTGATGGGGACTTGGTAGTAGGCGGGCTCGCGGTCGCGTAGGACAGAGTCGGCGTTGAGATCGCCGGCGAGGAGGGTGGCGATGTTGATGGGGGATTTGGTGAGGTTTCCGAGGGCGAAAGCGC
>Ga0247770_1001759_pt1 | contig 15148 bp, 5 predicted proteins | sample UWRJL136409B6_FD_179943 | JGI IMG/M metagenome (GOLD analysis project Ga0247770, IMG submission 179943) | Plant litter microbial communities from Arlington Agricultural Research Station in Wisconsin, United States - UWRJ-L136-409B-6 | ecosystem: Environmental > Terrestrial > Plant litter >... | reverse complement strand
AAAATTTTCCATTTCTAACGACCACGAAGACCTCGCCCAGGCTAATTCAACGCCCACAACGGTTTGTAGCATCGCTTTACTATTAATTCCACTGTTAATTCTATGGTCCCAGTATGCCCTGAAGGCTTTACAAGCATTAAATTCCTACGCACCGTCACGCCGTTGCGATCCGAAGCATTCGTAAAGATAGCAACCAGTGCAGGGCAGCGCCGCGATTATAACAGCGATTCCGCTAACGATGACGCCTGGCTTTCACCTTCACTACGTAATCTGAATCCTTATAACCGTTTAAGCCCTAGAGTACGCGATTCTAAGACCTTACTACTGATTAATTACGCCTTTAAGCTGTGGTTTTCTCTCCCTTTAATTAAACGTACCCCTAGCTTTAATTCTTAATTTAACTCCAACTTTCCAGACTCTCTAACTAAATATTCCGATTAGGAAGGTATTAATAACGATAACGATAATAATAGTAACGATGTTATCTCTAAGGTGTGACGACCCTGCAGGCCGTCACTTAGGCCGGAGCGGCCCAACGAATCCCCCACAGAAGGAACAGTGTGGGGGGGACGGTGTACACTGTCCAGACACACTAGGCTAGGGGTGTAAAGACCCGAAGCCCTTGTAACTAATAAGGCGCCGCTTATAACATACTGGGTGCTCACATCGCAAGCAGAGGAAACCTTATAAGTAAAACGCTTACGCGGTGTAAAGTGCTCGCGTAACAAGCACTTACAACGCTATAAGCAAGGTATAAAGTACCTTTTAGTTAGTTAGTATAAGGTAGTTATAATTATACCTATAACTACTATGAGGGATTTTAGTTCCTTACATTAGTATTTAATTATTCATTTGTGTCTTACTGTTCAGACTTACCTTTATACATTATAGTAATAACAACTTATAGTGACATTAAACCCCCGTCTAAAAGTGTTAACTTAATAAGCTGTCTTTAGAACGCCCTTTACTTATTAATATCCTGCTATACGTTCTGTCTTAACCCACACCAGTCCTCTTAAGGCCTGTGTTAGGTGCAGGTTGTAATATGATACTAACGTTTATAATTCTGAACGCTGTTTATTAAACTTTTAAACACCGCCTCCCTCTTAACATATTAACCTTTAGTAAAGGTAAAGAGCCTAAGGAAGCGTAAGCTTAGCCTTAGCTCCTTATTATTAACAAGTTAGCTGCATACCATAAAGAGTTAAACCTTAATTAGTAAAAGCTGGTTAAAAAGCTTAATAAAGCCTTTTTAAGAGATATTAAGAGCTATATTAGTCTTATTAAAAAACTCTAGGCCTAATTTAACGCTATTAAGCTGGAGAATAATAACCTAAAGGGCTTATAAAAGAAACAAGTGAAGCTTCCTCCGCCCTTGCGCTTTAAAGGAGACTTTATGTAGCTAAAGTCTTAGATAGCCTAACTTTAGAGTTATGTCACCTATTACGATAAGTAGTTCTTTAAAGAAGAAGGAAAGGTTAAGTTCACTAGAGCCTTACTAGACGGGGTAGCTGCCTGCTAGTACAAACCCTATGTGAAAATAATTAATAACCTTTTTGTAAATAGAGTGTGTAAGGAGGCCCTTAAGACTTAGGCCCTCTTTAATAACTTTAACGTGTTTATTAACTAACTCCAGACTGAGTTTAAAGAACTGGACACCTTAAGGTGGGTTAAGTAACGCTTTATAACTTTAAGACAGATATCTTTAATCTTTAAGTTCTTTACCCACTTTAAATTAAAAGTAGTAAAGATTAAGCTTAGTTAAAAGGCCTTAATAATGCTGTTCTGGAGCGGTTTAAAAGAGCACGTCACTGGAGACCTTTACTAGGAAGACTAACTGGACCGTTTTTAGGAGTTAGTCAAAATGGCCATTAAAGCTGATAATTAGTATTATAATTATTATTATCGGAAGAACTTCTAGAAGGAATAAACTCCTTACTAGTTAAGTGAACTTAAGAAGAGGAACCAGTCGACTGTAACAGGTTATTATCCCAGACTTATAAACATTAGTATAATAAACTGTTAAAATTAACTTAACTGTAATAAACCTTAACGGTAATAACAGTAAAAGCAGCTTAAGGACCTATTATAAGTCTAATACTTTAACTACGATAAGAAAGGCTATATAATATAGCAGTGCCTATTGTTAAAGTAAGTTAGATGGAAACCAGTCTTAAAAGGAGGTAAACACGTTAGGTTTAATTCTAAAGATATCTATGTTAGGATGGTAGGTAATAAAGAAGACTGCACTTAAATAGATAAGTGTAACTTAAGAGATAAAGAAGAAGAAGAACCTTAAAACGTAGTATACTTAATCCTTAAGGATGGATTAGAAGAGTCAGTTATAAAGGTGTAGGTTATTACAGACCGACTCCAAGGTGGAAACTCAGAACCGCTAAAGGTGTAGGTTATAGAAGACTGACTTTAGGAAAAGATGTTCCAGTTAACTGTAACAGGCCTTAAAAGTCTTACTCTATAAGCTTAAGAATTAAGGAAGTTTAGGAAAGACCCTAACTTAAACCTTATTAAGATGGTAGAGGGAGTTAAAGAACTAGCCCTTTAGGCCACTTAGGTAGTAAAGCAGGTACTGGAAGGTGAAAAAGAGCAGACTGAAAGAATTAAGTTAAAAAAATGAAAGTTCTTTTCAACTATACCCCTTAAGACTCTTAAACACTTTAAGCACGTTAAGTGGATTAGCACCCTCACCTCCTTAGAAGAAGGACAGCTTAGATAGCTACCCCGTATTAAAGCTGGCGTGCCTTGGACTGGTACCTTAAGGGTCCCCTGAGAAGGTATAAAGTAAGCATATTAGTAAAGGGTTTAAGAGTTAAAGGAGAAACATTAAGAATTAATAGATAAAATAAAGGACCTGTAAGTTAAAGGCCTTACTGTAACGTTTAAGGATAAAGTGGTAGAAATTAGGTTATAACTCTATAATAGAGTTTACTTTACTAATTAACTTAAACACCAACTTATTAAAGAAGGCTATTTCGTGGAAGAATAAGCTGGGTTATTACTATTTAAGTTCTGGGAAGAAGTGTGGGAGAAATAGCGTATATAAAGGTAAGTGGAAGAAGAAAAGAAATAAGGTATTACTTTACCTATTCTATATTTAATAATTATAACACTAGTAGTTAATATTAACCACCTTAATTATAAGGATGTATTATAGATAGACTGTGTGTACGATAACTACACTTTTAACTAATATAGTGGACCTAAGGCCCTTTATAACCACTTCCCTAGTGTATAAAAATAAGATTACGCTGTTATAAGGATAGAGTTGGAACCGGCCTATTACCAAGTCTCCTACTCCCTGATAAGAGAATCTGGCAGTAAGTGGAAGGTTACTGTAGTTAACCAGGCCCTTACTACGTGCTGGTAAGGAGGAGTATTTAATAACTGCCTAGCCGCGACATACTTGTTATATCTTAATGGAAAAGCTAAAGAGTGGTAAAAGTAAGAGGATTACTAATAGATTTAAGAGTAAAAAGATATTATTATAATTTAATCTTATAAAGCATATTATTAATTTATTAAAGACTTTAAAAATATTAAACCGTTTAAAGTCGACTAGACATTAAGGTGTGAAAACCTAGGAAAGGTTAATTATTAAGTTTACTAAAGCTGCTTATTTTTCTAAAAGGAATTGGGAAAAGGTTACAGGCCCTTTAAAAGGGCTGGAAATTAGTAGTTTGCTGGTTAGTAAAAACCTTAAAAAGAAGGAGAGGTATTTAAAGGTTAGGTTAAATAAGACCTTAAAGAAAGATAGTTATTATAACTTAGATGTTAAAAAAGTATAAGTATTATTTTATTAATGTTAACTTAATAAATAGAAGAGGGAGGCTGTTTAAGGTAAGAGTAGTAATTAATAACAGGAGTGTTTTTAACCTAATACACCCCTTATTAGTTAATTAAAGGAAACTCTTTAATTAAAAGTATAAAAAGGCTATTCCTATCTGGAATAAAGAAGGAGGCTTATATTAATATAATAACAGTAAAGTCACTTACCATTTATTACTTTTAATTAAAATAAATAGGGATAAATAATAAGTGGATTTTAACGTTATACTAGTTATAAGGTACGATATGATCTTAAGTCTACCCTGGTTAGAGAAGTATAACCCTGTAATTAACTGGAGGAGTGGCTACCTCGCCTTTAGTAAGTCCCTTAGTAATGATTACCATTTAAAGGAAGTTAAGAAGGTATTAAACTGCTTTAGAGATGTATAAAGCATTTAAAAGCATATTAAACCCTTAAAACTAAATACGGTTTAAGTTAGGTTTACTAAGACAGTTAAAGGATTAAAAGGTCTACTACGTTACCTAAGTGACGATTTAAAAGGTAAAAAAAGGTAAGAAGCTGATTTACAGATAAGTGAAGAAGTTAACTTATTTAAAGTACTTGTAAAGTATAGGAAGTTTACCTTATTTTAAAAAAAGATACTGTGATTACTGGACTATAGACTGTAGGATTATAAAATTAAGCTGAAGCTGGAAGTGAAACTCTATAGCTTTTAACTATATTATCTAAACCCCTAACAGGTTAAGGCTTTAAGGGAGTATATTAATAAGAATCTGAAGAATAGGTTTATTATAGAATTCCAGTCCCTGGCAGGGTACCTAATACTGTTCGTCTTAAGAAAGGGAGATAGCAAGCTACATATAATTATTAATTACTAAACGTTAAATAAAGATACAGTTAAAAATCGTTACCTATTACCACTTATTATAAAAATGTAAAAACAGATTATTAAGGTAAACTGGTTCTTTAACTTTAATTTTCCTATAAGATTTAATTACGTTAAAGTGAAGGAAGAAGATAAGTATAAAATGGTTTTTCAGACTTATAACAGGTATTACTAATACTGTATTATGTTAATAAGATTAATAAACACCCCTGTAACCTTTTAAGGCCTTATTAATAATATTCTCTACCTCTTTCTTAATAAGTTTATCTTTATATACTTAAACGACGTTTTAATTTATTTTAAAATTTTAAAAAAATACTAAAAATATATATAATAGGTTCTAATAGCTTTTAAAAAGGTAAAACTGACAGTAAACTTAAAAAGAGCCATTTTCACGTTTAGGAATTAAACTATCTAGTGTTTAAAGTAACTTTTAAAAAGCTTAAAATATAAACGGAGAAGATAAAAGCAGTTAAGGACTAGCCCACTTTAAAGAATTAAACAGAGTTATAAACCTTTATTAACTTTATAAACTTTTATTAATACTTTATTAAGTATTTTACAAAGATTGTAAAACTGTTATATAAATTTATAAGGATGGGTAAACTGTTTAAGTGGACTGATAGACAGTAAAAGGTGTTTAAGGACTTTAAGTACACCTTTATTACAGTATTAATCCTAGCCCTCCCTGATTTTTTAAAGCCTTTCTAAGTTAAAACGGACTCTTTAGAGTTTATAATTAGCAGAGAACTTAGCTAAATCCAGGATAATAGGAAACGCCACTTAGTTACCTTCTTATTAAAAGGGATTTACAGCCTTACCTTATAATACTTAATTTATAATAAAGAACTAATAATAATTATTTAATGTTTTACTAAGTAGGTATTATATTTAAATAGTATAAAAGAACTGGTTTAAGTCTTTTTAAATTATAATAACCTTTAATACTTTTTAATAAAAGAACTTAATTTATAGTAAGTATAATAAGTAGAGTTAATAGCCCTGTTCCACTTTTAGATTTACTATATTAAAGGAAAAGATAATAAGTAAGCTGATACTTTTAATTAAAGACAGGATTATAAGGATACTAACCTAATCTTAATCCCTGTTATTATATTTAATAAAGTTAAAAACGGCACATTAAAGTATACGTTATAAGTGTTAAATAACTGGACGTTAAAATAAACTATTAACGTTTATATAAACTTATAAATAAAGTATAATATTTATTAGTAATAATAGGACTTTTAAATAAAAAGGCTGGTGGAAAGAACTTATAAGTATAAATACCCCTTAAGAGATTTCTTAAGGCACTTATAAGACTGTGGTAAAAAGTACTTAATATATCTAAATTATAACGAAACTGGTTATCAGCTAAAATAGTTATTAAAAGGTGTAAATAGCGTGCCTAAACTAAGAGTAAGGCTTTAATATTAAAAGAAACTATATATTTATAACTTAAACAGATAAAAGGAATATGTTTAATAAATTTATAAATCTTAACTTAAAGGATATATAAGTTAAGTTAAGACCCTCATATAGACTTAGTAAGCGTATGCCTTTTTAAGAATAAAGAAATTAGTAAAGGAAATGGTTAATAACTGTGATATCTGCCATTAGAAGTAAAACTAACGATATAAGCTTTACAGACTTTTTAAGCCACTCCCTGTATTACAGGCACTATAAAGTTCCATCTCACTTAACTTTATTACTGGGATTTTCAAGTTTAAGGACCCTATTATAAAAGTTACTTATAATTAAATCCTTATAATAGTTAACAGATTAATAAAATGGGTTTATTTTCTGCCAACCTTAAAGGATATAACTGTAGAATAACTTATGTATGTTTTTAAGAAAAAGGTAATTTTATAACACCTTTAATTAGATAATATCGTTATAAATTAAAATAAGTTAATTATGTTAAAATTCTAATAAAAACTAATGTAAAAGATAAGTGTGAAAAGTAAGCTTTTAACAGCCTTCCACCTATAAATAGATAGCTAAACAGAATAAGTTAATTAGATACTTATAATATATCTTTAGGCTTACGTTAACTTTAAATAAGATAACTAACTTAAGTTATTACTAATAACATAAATAGCCTATAATATAATATTAGTTAAGTTAATAGGTATATTACTATTCTTTACTAACTACGGTAAAGAGCCTAAGCTTTATTAAAACCCACCTACTAACACCTCTTAAGCTGTAATCTGTGTAAACTGGATGTAAAAGTTATATAACTATTTATAAGCTGAACTTAAGTTTACACGCGAACGAATAAAGAAGTTTATTAATAAATATTAAATTAAGTAACTAGTGTTTAAAAAAGGACTTTATTACAATAATGAATAAGTTAAAGGACTAACTTTCTAAAAGGGGGATTACATTTACCTTTTTTTATAAAACCTGCATTTAAAACGGCTTAGTAAAAAGCTTAACTTTAAAAGATACGGACTATTTTAAATTAAGAAAAAGGTCACCACCTTTAATTATAAACTAGACCTACTTACTAACATAAAGGTGTGGATTAAGGTTTTTCACATCTCACTTTTAAAACCTGCCCTAAAGGGAGTTCCTCTGGAAAAGAAGATTAAAATCAACACTGATAAGGATAAGTATAACGTTAAGGAAGTTATAGATTTATAAAAAGGAAAGAATACGTTTAAGTATCTTATTAAGTAATTAGATTACAGCCTTAAAGGTAACTTATAAAAGCCTGTTAAAAACCTCAAGTGCTTAAACTTAATTATAGAATTCTATTGAAAAAATCCAGACTAATTAAAACTACCTGTAAAGGAAAAGTAGAAGGTGAAGGTTAAACCAGTTAATGTAACTTTAAGGAGGTAAATTAACCAGTTTACTTTAGAAATAGAGAAATAAAATAAGATCTGATATTTAAATTACTAAACTGAAAAGTAAGATTACTATAGGACTTAAAGCTTAAAAAACGGCAGGAAACTCCTTAATAAGTATAGAAGAACATTTATTAAAAGCCTTAACTAAGGTTAAAAAGACCTTAAACCTAATAAGGAGGCTAGGCCTTTAAAGCTCCTGGCGAGCTCCACACGAAAATAAGTGCTATTAAGAAAGGAAATTAGTAAAGAAAAGTAATAAAAAAGTCGCCTTAGATCCCCTAGCCCTGAGGAGTGAGGATCCAGAGTGATAGAAAACCCTTATAGGATTTAAAATTATAACGTCTCACTGAAGGAAGTAAGCGTGTTATTACTGTATTAAAGAACCGTTTAGGGGAAGGAGGTTACTAACTAAGTTATAAAGTAACCGTTTACTGCAGAGACCCTATTAGGAAGTTCCTTTAGTTAAAAGACTCCACGTCTTTAAGAGGAGCGTCTAATTTAGCTTCCTTACCTTCCTAGAACTTTAATAACTCCGCTTTACAACTAAATACTTTTACAGCCTGGTCCTTAAGATAAAACCACTGCTTATAAAGGTGTGTTAAACGTGCTAACGCCTTTTAAAGCTTAGTAGTGGCCTTATAGAGCTGCTAGGTAGTAGATTTAACTTACGAATCGAGGTTTTACTTTTTAATAAGGAGAGCCTCCAGCTTCGCTTTACTAATATTAAAAGTGTTACACTGGGAAGGCTAGTGCCTTTTTAAACAGTAATTATAACTGTCAGACCAGTTTAAAACCCGACAGATAAGTAAAGGAGTGGCAGACTTATAAAAAGAATAAGGGGATATTTCACTATTAAATACGTATGTGTAAGCTGTAAGGTTTAAGTGGTGGTTAGTGCTTTTACCCTATTCCCGTTTTAAGATCCGGGAGCTGGATATTTGTTATATAATGAAATGGTGAAAGGAGAAACTTATTTTTTAAATTCTTTATGGGAAAAGAACGTTAAAAAGGGGGAATCGTGTAATAACCTTATAAGCCGTCACTTAGGCTGGAGCGGCCTAACAAATCCCCTGTAGAAGGAACAGTGTAAGGGAGACGGTATATACTGTCTAGATATATTAAGCCAGGGGTGTAAAGACCTAAAGCCCCTGTAACTAATAAGGCGCCGCTTGTAACATGCTAAGTGCTTGCATTACAAGCAGAGGAAACCTTATAACTAAAACGCTTATATAGTGTAAAGTGCTTATATAATAAGTACTTATAACGTTATAAATAAAGTATAAAGTACCTTTTAATTAGTTAATATATAGTAGCCATAGTTGTGCCTATAACCACTGTAAGGGACTCTGGTTCCTCACGCTAATATTTAATTATTCATTTATGTCCTACTGTTTAGACTTACCTCTGTATATTATAGTGATAACGACTTATAGTGATATTAAACCCCCGTCTAGGAGTGCTAGTTTAACAAGCCGTTTTCGGAACACCCCTTACTTATTAACGTCCTGCCATATGTTCTGTCTTAACCCGCGCCAGTCCTCTTAAGGCCTGTGTCGGGTGCAGGTTGTAATATAAGGACGACAGCTACGTTACCTTTAAGGATAAAGAGATTTGTAATCCTATAATTAGCTTCATCTCCGCTACTATTAAGGGCCTTTAAGCAGCCGTTAATAAGTAAGTTAGCGAAGAAGGATTTACTGTTATTAAAGTTAACAGTTAAAGCTTAATAAATAGTTAATATATTTAATATAACCTTACCTGTAACTATTACAGCTAGCTTTAACCTTTTAAGTCTATTAGCCTTTATTCTACTACATCTTATAAGTGTAATTACTTATAAAAAGCTACTGCTACCTAGTTAGTAATTAGTTAGTATTACTAGGAGTACAGCTAAATTAAATATTATATATATAATTATAAGCCTTCTTGTAATCCCTTAACTTACTTATAATACTGTAAGTAACCCTTTAAAGTTATAAAAGTTATTACTAACGTTTTAAGTTACCCTAATATCTATGTAAGAGAAGTAGGTAACTTTATTATTACTTAGTTTCCCTTAAGCTTTTACGTTAATAAGGATATTTATAACTTAAGGGTAGAGATTTACAGATAACGCCTTAATAACTATACTGTTATTATAACTGTTATTAAGAACTTTAATTTAAAGAGGATATTATATAAGGTACTGTAAGTAGACTTAGTTAAGAAAGAGGAGCTTATTAGCTTTGTTTTTTCCTACCTTATACTTTTATATATAATTAAGGAGTTTTAAGAGCTTACTTACATTAATATAACCTATAATATTAACGTTTTTAAGTATGCCTTATTTTAAGTGACAGGTTAAATTAGTTATAATATTACCTTTACCTCCTGTTTCAGACTTATTAATAATAAGAAGTAAAAGGCTTTTAAGTTCCTTTACTTTATTATAAAGAAGATTTATACTAGATACAGTATCCTTAACCCCTTAATATTTATTACAGACTATAGTAAAGAGATAAGGGGAGTTATTTACGTAATATACTTTAATAATTAGCTTTAGTTCTGTATTTATTATATTATTAAAAACGTGCTACTTAACACTAAGCGGAAGATAGTGAAGAATAAGAAGCCTAATTTAGATAATAAAGCTAAGTAAGAGTAAGATAATGACAATAAAGGTATTGTTATCATTATAGATAATAATACTAAGTTAGCTAAGCTGTAAAATAAAGTAGAGATAATAGGGGTATTTAAAACAGCCCCCTTTATTATATATAACTATTATAAGGTTAAGGCTATGTTTAAGCTTATAATTTATACTGAGATTAAAGACCTATTCTTTTCAGCCTAGTTTACCTTAAAGAAAAAGTTTTCTAACTAACTAACTATATTCTACTATATTTAGAAGGTTTAGATACCCTTACGTAAGTAGTAAACACGTTATTATATTAAAGGCTACTGTAATTTCAGTATTAGAATTACCTCTTTAATTAAGTTAATTAACTTTAGTGCTAAAAGCTATCTTATTAACAGTAAAGCGAATACTTTCAGACTGGTAAATGCTTTATAAACTATAGCTAAACATTAAGTAAAGGTATATAAACAGAAGAAAACTTATAAGAGTGCTTAATAATATTAAGAGTTTATTAAATATAATTATCTTAATTCTCTACTAATAAAGATATTATTTAAGGCCTTAAAGTTAATTAATAGTAAGTATCGCTACGTAAAGGTAACGTTTCTTAAAAAGAATCGTATAGTTAAGCCCTTAAGTCCCTATTAACTAAATTACACTGTTTTTATCTAATACAGTATTCCTTACTGTTATATAATTTACACATTACTTAAAGATATTAAGAGGATTTAGCTTTAAAGTGTTCTGCCCTGTTAGTATTTAAAGATACTACTTATAAATACTTACCATCTTTATTTTTAACTATTCTAATTATATTAAGATATTAATAACCTTTACCTTTAAATCTAAGACCTTAAAGTTACGGAAAAGAAGCGTAAAAGGCTAAAGAATAATCTAGTGTAAATGCCAGCTTAATATATAATATTAAGCAGTACGGCACTAAAGACTCTTACCACATCACAGACTCTAGGAACCTTAAAAACACCGTAAAATCGGCACTGTATAGCCCCCAGACCTCCACGTAATAACACGCTACCTTTACAGGACCTTATACGTATTACAACCTGCACCTAACACAGGCCTTAAGAGGACTGGCGTGGGTTAAGACAGAATATATAGCAGGACGCTAATAGGTAAGGGGCGTTCTGAAGACGGCTTATTAAGCTAGCACTCCTAGACGGGGGTTTAATGTCACTATAGGTCGTTATCACTATAATACATAGAGGTAAGTCTGAACAGTAAGACATAAATAAACAATTAAATATTAGCGTGAGGAACTAGAGTCCCTTACGGAGGTTATAGGTATAACTATAACTATCTATATTAATTAACTAGGAGGTACTTTATACCTTACTTAGTCTATTATACTTAATGGTGCACCACACAGTTACAGCCAAGCAGTTAACTGAGCGGTGCTTGGTGTTGCCGGTCCTTATGGACCACTAAGCACTTTCTTACTAGTTATAGGGGCTTCGGGTCTTTGCACCCCTGGCCCAGTGTGTTTGGACAGTGTACACCGTCCTCCTGCACTGTTCCTCCTGCGGGGGATTCGTCGGGCCGCCCCGGCCCAAGTGACGGCCTGTAGAGTCATCACAATACGCTAACAGTTATTAAAGTAAGAGATAGAGGTATTATTAAAGCTAGAGATTTAGAAGGTATTATTAAAGTGGAAAACTTAGAAAGTATTAACACCAGTATTATTAAAGCGGAAGACTTAAAAGGTACTAAAGTTAAAGACTATAATGTTAAGAAAACGGGTAATGGTAGGGAGCACTATTAACGAATTAGTAGCAGAATCAGTTCCAGTCCCTAAAAGGCTTATAAAGAGGACTCGCAGTGGCCAAGCGGTTTAACTAACGGAGAAGGTAGTAAGTGTTGTTTAATCTGGAAAAGCCTAGAAATCGCGTTTTCTGGGTCTTTGGGGCCCAGTTCTAATATGTGTGGGTAGAGGTATTAATTCTCGGCCTTCTAAGCCTAGCCACACGGGTGAGGGAGGCTGGTTCTGGCGTTCCAAGCCCTCCACGCACGAGGTAGAGTGTTGAAAACATGTAGATTAATTTGTAGTAACAATAATTGCTGTAGATCACTGCAAAAAAAGATGTCTTGTTGATGATGGTGATGTGGAAGTCATTAGCGTCTGTGGAAGGCATTCTTAATAACCCCCATAGATAACCCTAACCCTGTTTGGGGGGGGATGCACCCGCAGTAAAAACAGGATGCACCCCCATCAATTGCCTAAAATTATTGTGCTGTCACTGCTAACAGATCAGTTTCAAATTCTAATGCCTGAATGTTCATATGAAAAAGAGCTAGTCAATTAAGTGTCCCTGACGAAGCAGCTAGGTTGCAAGCGGGTCAAAGAACACCATCAGCCCTTTTACCCAACAACATAGCGATGCACTGGCTTTGAAACCACCACTTGCACTCCAACAAGAGTGAGTTCGCAATGGCCCAATCTTTCCCAAACAACTACTTCCTCTCGTTCCACAGCCTTGTACACACTATGATCCTCTACTGTAACCCGCAGGGATGTCTTGCGAAGGACAAGACCCAACTCGCAAAGGGTCCCCAATCTATCTGGTTCCGCCACCCCGACCATATGGATATTATTCGAATGAAGGTCTTGAAGAAGCGACTTGGCACAAGCTCCGCCGTCTGCAATCGAAAGATGAAATTCTATCCTTGAACAACCGATGCTCCAAATGATATTGGGAGCTCTCGCGCGGTGAAGGTTGCCTGGGTCTCCAACACCAGGGGGCCCAGGCCCGAGGACGACCGAGTCAGGCAACAAAATCGGTCGGCCACGGACCATAATGTATCGGCTCAAAATTTGCGACAGACCCGAAGAATCTTGCGGCTCCTGTGACGGCTCCTCTAGAACGAAAACTCTTTTCAAATGTTCCCCTGGGTAGTCTTTCCGTGGTAGCCTGAGGAGTTCCTGGATGAATTCGTCTGGCTGGTGACGAACATCGCTTCTCTGCCAGGTTCTCAGTACTGACTCGGGGATTGCGTCGTCCGTCAGCTCGATACCGCCATCTCTCATGAAAACCCGTACCCCAAATGGAAATCGATAGGGGTTCTTATCCCAGGGGAGAAGTCGCCCCAGTGATTGAATTGGACCATCCCTGTCCATCCAGCCCATGACCAGGAGGGGAACTGGGCTATACGTTGGATTGGGACATGCGTCGAAACAGCACCAGTTGTCAATGAGTTGTCGTGAGTGTGGGTCCAGGCGCAGAGAATATTTTCTAAGCCCTCCTGGTTGACTGTAACGGATCTGGTGGGCAGATAGACCTTAAATCCACGGCCGCAGTGCGGTTGGTCAAAGACCGGGAGGCCATAGTATGTGGGGAAGCCATGAGAGTTTAGGATTCCACGAAAAGCATCGAGCTTGTCTGAGTTGTAACTGAGCTCCCTAGCACTGTATTGTGAGATGCAGTCTTTCAGGATGGTAAGGTGGCTGAACTGTGTCCCGGAAACACCTTTCCGGACATGTAAGTTCTCCTTATGGATTGGGTTGAAGTGCCGCCGACCGTCCAGGGGTCCGGGTGTCAGGAAATCGCGAAACCAGTGTGAGCCTACTTCGTGTAACTGAACAAGGTCCAAGCAGAGGCTCTCATAGCAAAACATTGCGTTGCACTCGTAGTAGACCTCGTGGTCGGTGAATATCAAGCGTCTTCGAGAAAGCATCCCTTCTTGGTATGTCCAGCCGCGGGTCCACCATGACGACTAACGAACCGCGTATCGGGCGTCAATCGGAGGCATGAGATGCAATCCGAATGGTGTTCCGGGAAATTGTGACGAGGGCCGATGGACCGAGACTCCCGGAAGGCCGTAGTCGGCATCTTGGCCGGCAGTGGCGACGATTGTGAGCTGAGCTCATCGGTAGATCAAATCCATTCTGGAAATCTGGTTGTGTTTGTCCCCTTTCGGAATGCAATGCCGGCCGACCCAAAGGTACCGGAAGCTCAGGGCTTTTGTGTGCTGTCACCGCATCCTGGACAACCTTGGGCCAAGGCGATGTCGCCGATGGTTGCTGGGCTTGGCCGCCCCACACATAGCTGAGCGCGACGAACTTCTCAGACAGGGTAGATGGAACGACGGCCGCATCGATGGTGTCGATTAGATGGAACCCCGAAAGTGAAGCTTCCCTCATACTATCGGATTGGGCGTTTGGGTGGCGCATGTTGCGGCACGGAACTCCTCTGTGGTTTATCTCACAAAAGCCTACCCACCCTCGTATCCTGTCTAAATCCACAAGTGAAGGGACCGGAAAACGCAATGCATGCTGGCGAGGGCTCAGTAGAGGTAGTTTCAGCCTCTTGCAAAGCGATCCTCAGCCCGGAGAGGGGATCTGAGGACCGAAGAATATCCAAGGAAGACAACAGTTCTTGCTCGGTCAACAACGCGCAGACGACCTACTGCTGTAGACGAAACTGAGGCGGGAGTGGTGCTCGAATGAACGGAAGGACTTGGGTGGGGAATGCGACAAAACATAGGCTACGGGACACGCCGTCGAGATTGCGCATGTTGCGAAGGAGTTGGCACAGGCCACATGCTGATGCCCTCTTTTGCGAAAGGCTTGGCCTCCACTTCGCAAGCAAAAAAGGGTGAGGAGTTGAATCATTGGCCGTGAAGAAGGCATCTGCCTTGTAGTTTCGTTTCGCGATTCATAGTGGCGCAGGCCGCGTATATCGATGTGTCATGGCCCATCTCTAGTTGTGTTGGGAGTGTTTTTTGCTGAGTGCAAAAATCCAGCACTTGGAGAGGCATCGATGGTCTGAACCCCTCTTCACGTGATGGCAGCCACAATGTATCCTACACCTTATCCCAATCGAGCGACCTGTGTGGCAAGCCATTGCCAAGATATTTCCGGGGAGTTGAAACCGGCCATTCGGGGGGCTGAACTCATTTCTCTCCTCCAAAAAAAAAAAAAAAAAATACACAAAAAGATACCCTTTATTTTTTTTTTTTTGTTAGAC
>Ga0247770_1001758_pt1 | contig 15160 bp, 16 predicted proteins | sample UWRJL136409B6_FD_179943 | JGI IMG/M metagenome (GOLD analysis project Ga0247770, IMG submission 179943) | Plant litter microbial communities from Arlington Agricultural Research Station in Wisconsin, United States - UWRJ-L136-409B-6 | ecosystem: Environmental > Terrestrial > Plant litter >... | reverse complement strand
GTAGGCCACGTAAGTGCTTGTGTGACTCACTGGGTTCCAGAGGCTTCCACAGCTCCGCTGTGGCAACTGGAATCCAGTGGAAACTGGTGGAATTTAGGGGGTGAAACCCCCTTGATTCCAGGGGGTTCCAGAGGGTTCGGCGCAGTGCGCCGACCCAGTGGACCCACTGGGGCTAGAAACCAACAAACTTTAAGAGATAAAAGTTAATAATAAGCTCTTTTAAGTTAAGGCACTCCTTTACTTCTTTTTACGTAAAGATGTAAAGATTAAGCTTTTTGCCTTTAATATTTAATAATAGAACGGGGGTATGGAGCGTTTAAGGGGTGTAATTAAAGTGAAGGTAGCCTTTATAAGAGCAGGTTTAAAACTACCCCTTTACCTTTAGTGTGAAACTATCTCCTGTACAGTATATTTAAATAACAGAACGTTACGTTAATTGCTAAATTAAAGCACGTTTTATAAGGATACTATAGTCTATATTACGAAACTGGAAGGCTAGCCTTAACGAGCTTAAAAACTGTATTTAGCTTATTTACACACTTATAGCTGTAAAGCCTTCGCCTTTATTATAAAAGCGATTCTTAGTGAAAATAAGAAGAATAAGTTTAAATTAAGAGCTTAGATTAGTTATTTAGTGGGTTATAAGTCCTTAAATATCTATTAGATTTAAAACCCTTTTATAAATACTGTGGTAAGTATGTAGGACGTGGTTTTAACGAGATAGAGGTTTTTTACAGTGATTTAAAGTGTTTAAAAGATAACTTTAAGAATTAATCGTTATAAGAGATAGAGGAGCTTTTAAAGGAGTTTAAGCTTTCTGAAAGGAAATAAGATAAGTATACTTTAAGTTTTATTAGAGAAGAGGAAGAAGAAGTACTCTTTCTCAGTTTTAGTAGAGTATTTAAGTATGTAAAAGAGGTAATAAAGCAGTTAAAGAGTATTATTATTAATTAGAGTGTATTTAAAGGGTGTGAATAAGGAGTAATTAATTATTACTAACTAGTTCTACTATTTAAAGCGTTACTAACTTTTAAAAGTACGCCCTTTCTTTACGTAGCTATAGCAGTTACTATTATTAAAAGACTTCTTAGCTTTTATAAAAGTGTACCGAATATAATATATGTGTAAGTAGACTACTCCTCTTACGATTAACGTAAGATAATGCGTTAAGGTGGACTTTAAGAGGTAATGTTTAACGTTAGCTGCCTGGTAGCGAGTATTAAAACGTTAAAGGGGAGGTGTATTATTAAAAAGGCTTTAGAGAAGGTTATAAGCTCTTAAAGTGGTGGTAATAATAGGGACCTTAGGTATAAACTTAAGAAGAAGGCGCTTAAAGGGTGCCCTTTTAAAGGGAGAGTATACTGTAAAAATTTACCTGTTTTTCTGAAGAATTTTAGAGAGTTATAACATTACTTTTAAAATTTAGAATTTATATAGGTGTAGGTAATCTACTTGTAAAGTTACTGAGAGATAAAATCTTAAATTAAGACTGTAAAGAGTAACGTAAATGGTTATTAAATGCTTAATTGTATATAAGTATTAACTTATAAGCTTAATAAATATGGTTTTTTATAGAAATGTAAGGTAAGATTGGTAATCTGTAGAGATTAATAGTATAGTTTGATCTTTAAGAGTACTTACGTCTTTACACTTATAAGCCGATTATTCCAGTCGTTAATAGTGATTGTAACGCGCTTTAACCTTGAGTTAATTTAATATAATATAGTTAACGCCTTTATTTACGTTAAACTACCTTATAATATTTATATGTAAATATTATTAGGTTTTAAGAAGAAAGGTATTATTCTCTTACTTTAATAAGCTCTTTACAGGCTTAAAGAGTCCCCTCTCCTTTAGTAACGCTATTTCAGTGCTTTTTTTCGTAAAAAGGATTTTAAACTAGTATCTTATAAGCCTTATTGTTTCATTAAAGGAGGTGTAGTTATTTTCTTTTACGTTAATAATATAGTAATTACTTACAGAGCTAAGTAATAATATACTATAATAAAATTAATAAAGTACTTAATGTAAACTTATAAGTTTTAAGGCGGTAAGCTGCTTTAATAATTCCTTAAAATAGAGATCTTCTAAGACTGTGAGAAGTGTTTAATTTAACTAAGCTAATTAAAGTACATTACGAAGTTAGAACGCTTATTTTACGTAAGTTAAAGAGAGTATAAGAAGGAGATAGTATAACCTTTAAGGAACTTTATTATTACTAAAAAGCTCCTAACCTATTTAAAAGAGGTTATTACAACTTTAATATAAGATTATTAACATAAGGTAGGATTTATCCTTTACGTTACTGTGATCTTTAAGTTAGATATCGCTTTTATAGCTTTTAAATTACTGTAATTTAACTATAACCTTAAATCTCTCTATTACTACATAACCGATTATTATATCTATTACCTCTTAAACTTATAACATTTTACATTAACTCTTAGGGGTAAGGATACCTTTAAGACTTAAAGTGACGTTAGTTTTACTAATAACTTTAAGGATTATAAAAGCTTATAAACTTACGTTATAAAGCTTTTCGGTAATATAGTAAGGTAGTAAGTAAATAAATAAGATACTGTTATTATATTTATTACAGAAGTAAAATTCCTTACCTTAACGTAAATAATAAAGGAGGTAATATACGTGGATTACTTATTAAGTGAACTAAGCAGTTACCTTACATACTGTAAAGTTATCTTTTAATGTGATAATTAGTAAACGATCAGCTTAGTTAATAAGGAAACGGCTACGTTACGAATTAAGCTTAAATATATAAATATTTATAATTACTAGTTTTAGTAAAAGGTTATAAATAGGAGGATTACAGTTAACTATAAGCTAACTAATAAGATATTTACTAACGGCTTTATTAAAGCCTTATCAGTATTAAAGTTTAAACTATTTTAAAACGTTATAGGTGTATAAGACGCTTCTTCGTAACTAGCCGCGCACGTGACGCATAAGATCACGGTAAAGGACTTAAAGGCCAGGGAAGACCTTTTTAAAGGTGGTGAAGTGGTGGTTTCAGACCGGTTATTACCGGATTTGGAGTACGAGAGTATAAGTATAGGTGAGAGCGATTAAAGAGGCTCTGGAAATTACACTGTTTTACGTTATTTTAACTGTTTCAAAGCTCTTATTTAGGAGTCAATTAACCACTTAGAAGTGGAAGATTAAGGGGGTGTGTCAAATTACGTAATCGCACCTTGGCGCCACGGAACTGCAGTGCGGCTGAGCACCAGAGCTTCGCTTGTTTGAGAGGACGGCTCCCGGAATATAACAAGACTTAAGAGCGGTAATTACTGTGTTCTTAGTTGACTGCGTTGAATTCTACACGGCTCCCTTAGGTGTCTGATCTACCTCTAGTTGTGTAAGACGGCATGCTCCTCCTTGTGTGTCAGTGAAGTTTCTGAGTGACACCGCATCAGTAAGGTATCTCAACGAGGATGCAATCTGTAACATCTGGGGAGAACTCACCTGCTGTGCGAGGTCCCCGTGGCCTCCCTTATCAGGTCGCGTTGGTTTTTTCGCCCGTATTCGTGGAGTTGAACGAGTGTTGGAGGACCAGTCGATGCTATCCGCCTCCAGTACATGGTATGCGCCGAGCCCCGACGCCGACATCAACTGCTTGTGTTTGCCAACGGCCGTGCAATCCTTATAAATCTGCATTCGGCAGGTCAGGCAGGAGTACACAACAGGCCAGTGGTCAAACCAGTCGCACTTTTGAACTAGTCCAATGCTCTTGGTCCATTTTCTGTGGATTGGCGCCATTGCTTCTGGTGTCTGCACGGTCAGCATTTTTCTCGGATGCTGGCATTGGCCGGAGGCTGGACTTCGGGCCGCCGCGCTTTTGGGTGCCGTTGAAGTCGGTGATGGGCGGCACACTTACTTGCGCTGTGAATGCTGGTATGAGATGGCGTCGACTTGGCAGAGATGCTCGAGACTGAGAAAGTGGTGGAGTGAGGAAAGCTCGTTGCGCCCGTGAGGATGTTGACGAGCGGTACTGAAAAGCGAAACAGAATGAAAACATTTGAGATCCACAACTTGGATTTTTATATATCCATATGTGCTACCAATAAAAGAGTTTCCAAATTCTATCCTAAGTTCCTGCTTCACAATTCCAAGTCCCCAGGCAGCCTCACCGCCTTTCCAACTGTCAAACAATGTTTCCCAAGTGAACCAAGCCCTTCTCAACCAGTAGTTCGCTTTGATTGTTCCGGGCCTCTGGTGTTGGTCTCAGTTACCGCATTGCTTTCTATTTACGCATGTGCGACGTATCTCTGTTTTGCGTGGAGGGCACCCGGAAGCACCTCAAGGCGGTGATCAACACCCCATATGAGGATTACAACAAAGGAGGTAACAAAGGAGGCAGCAAACAAGGCCGCAAAGGAGCGGTCATGCAGAAGAGAATTTGTCGCTGTTCCTCCTCCGCATATCTTGTACGTGCTTGATGTACTACTGGAAAGTACATATTTCTGCCATCAACCTGGACTTGGCCTCATCTGAGAAAGTTCGCTTTATGTAGCTACCATTGAGCCTGGTAGCAATATGGATATGGCCATACCCAAGCCTCTCCGCAACGGCGAGGCTGTCCGAGTTGATGGGCTCTGTCCGTCACGGAAGCCTAAGAGCAGCCGATGGGTACTAAGGTACTGAGTCAATGATGTATCTCGCATCAAAAACAACCTAGACTCTGGCCATGTTTCAGATTACGGTTGACGGAATCAACATATAAATGACACAAAATCTGGGGAGATAAGCATGTCAAGCAGGAAAGAGTTAACTTTTGACCAGGGTGCTTCACCACTGAAGAAGGGTTGTCCATTAACGAAAAACATTTTACCTGAACCAACTTAGAAGCGCTCTGATATTTGGAGGATCTCACTGACTGGAAAACGGATATAAGGAGATTCTAACCAAGATAAAACATATACAACGTTCCCGAGCCAGCTCATTACTCATCCCTGGGGGTATTTGCTACCATGTGCTTCCATGTCCCATTACGCCGGACCTGTAAATACCGCTGTATGACCTGGCCATCGCAGTTGAAGCATCGGCGATGGCACTCGTTTCCTCCCGACGCTGTGGGAAACTTCAGGCTCTCAAAGAAGATCGCCATCAACCCGAAGGGCAACAAGGATCACCTTACTCGCCAAGACGACTACAGAAAATTCAACGATGCTTTTAATGGGAAAGATATGAAGAAAAAAACCAACCCTTGGGACGACCCGGCCCTTGAGAAGTGATTCGGCAGCCTGCTGAAGTTGAAAGAAAGTAAAACAAAACAAAAAGAAAGAAAAGACACCCCTTCGCTGACCCTAAAGTCGACCATCATGCCGGCTGCCCAGTTCTCGACCGTCTCGAGCTCGGTGAGCTGTCTTCCAGACATTGTGGACGTAGCCGGTTGTAACTGGCTCGCTGTCGTGCCGGAATGAGCAGACGTCAAAGGCCACAGCGGGCGCGAATGGTGCCAGCCTATAAAGGAATCAGAAGACGTGATCAAGAATTTTGGCGGGCCCTTACTAAACTCCCAAACCAAACTCCACATTCCGTCCACATCAAGGCTCTCCTCCTGCCTTTACGTCGCCGCTGGACTCGGAGTCGCCGTCGACCGACCCCTTGTCCTCCGTCAACCCCCCCGGACTGCCGACCTCACTGCCTCCGCCGACATCAGCACCGCCGCTCCCCGTTCCTGAGTCCGGGTTGGGCGCATCCTCGGCGCCCGAGCCGTCAAGGTACCCCTCTGGATACGCCGGGGCCACAACCTCCAGGGCAAAGAAATTATCCGGATACGCCGGGCCCATGCCAGTGAAGTCGGCATAATTCGACCAGTCGACTCTCTGTACGTCCAGAACGTGGACTACGCCCTGTTCCCCGGAAGGGAGCTCATGCTGCGCGTGATACGCGCAGTTTTGGCAGACCTCGGCTCTGCAGGTTATGCAGACGTAGACGACGCCGACGTATTGGTGAGGGCCGAGGCGGCACCAGCTGCACCCTGCGGCTGGATGTGGGCGGATACGTTTGATCCATTTTTGGTGAACTGGGTATTCAGGCTCCATGTTATGGCTGTAAATAGTCTGGATGCTTAACTTGTTAGCGTCTTGATGGTGGTAGATTGCTGGGTCTTGTGAGACTGACTGGGAAATGAAGGTGGGAATGTTGCCGTTCGGGGTGCTTGATTGTGAACAGATGAAAGAGGAGGAAAACGGATAGGTCTAGGTACAAAGAAAAAGGCTTTAAATATTTTTGTCGAGGCGGCGTGAAACCGTATGTGGCAGCCATGAGGAGTTACAAAGTCAAAAGCGCCACGGCATGAGACAGATGATAGCTTGAACTTAAACGTAGGGCCAAGCCCTTACACTGTTGCCGGAAACAAACGTTTGCCTATCGCCTATAGGAGGGATCTCGCAGGGCGGCGAGCTTTATCACGTGTCAGCTTTAGTCAACATGAAAGGAAGGACAAGTCTGCTTCTGCTTCACGCAGTGAGTAATTGACTTATGGGAAGACATATCACAACCCTCCGTGATCGGGCCCGATGGATCCAAGGCTCTCGTACCACGGTTCAGGGATCTGGATACAATTCCGGATGCCCACACTGAGGATCGTGCAGGTGTTGGCCCAGTTGGGACCGGTATAAAGTTTTTACCTTAGGGAAGAGTTAGTGTCCTCAGTTAAGGTGTGAATGAGAGGAAGACGTGTCTTACATTCCCCGGAGTGCGAGCGACGAGCGACGAGCGTTGTAGAAGAGGCTCAGGTTTGGGGCTAGAGAGGGCGATAAGCAAGCTTATCACAAAGAAGAAAAATAGAAGGCTGAAAAGCGGTACTGTAACGACCAAACACAAGAAAAGGAAAGGCAGATAAACCACCTAGTGATGCTATTTATGGTGGTCAGGTGGAGGATTCCGCCCACACGCCATGCATACGTTTACTGTTACCGGCGAGGAGGCGCCTTGGTTTCGCGACAGACGCCAGCAAGGGGCTGCTTGCTGTTTTTGTGGGGAGAACCAGGTAAGGGCGAAAGCGGTTGAGCGATGCATGAGGCCGGGGATGGGAGGGAGTGTTGGTCGGGGAGAGCTGAGAAATTTATCTTCGCGCCGCACTGGCATGCAGAAGGAGGTGAGTCGTGGTTTGCTCCAGCTCTCAGTTTCCAGGCAGGTGCGTTTCCTAAGATTGTGGGTCAGGTCCAAACTGCAGATGATTCACCGGCGATCAGATTTCTTAGATCAAAACATGTTTTCTAGCTAATTTCTTTCGCAACACCCTTCGCGCTGTTGTTAGGTGAAGCCTCAGCTAAACGTGGCTTCAAACTTCTCAGCTCCATCTACCCCGCTAAACCACGAAACCCGATCCTTGATGAACTGCTCTATCTGAGGCCGGAGCTTGGTCTCATGAAGATTGAAGTCATCGACGGTGCCAATACGCAGGATACTCTGACCTGGAAAGGCCTCGCCCACGCGGTACATGAGTGTCCCGCACGTCGAGCAGAAGTAGTTTGTCATCAGTTTGCCCGAACCAATCGTGTGCGATTGACCGAAGGTCTTGAGGTTGTCACGGCCACGAACGTGTTTCAGGTGGGTATCGGCAATGGTGAGGTTAGAAGCGAACATGGACGCCGTGATCTTGCGGCAATCGGTGCAATTGCACACGAATGTGTTGACCAGGCCTGGACCTTGGGTTGGCTAGATTCATGCAAATCAGTGACACGGTAAATTGATCTGATAAGTGAGGGGTAAAGTACGAAGGCTAGTTGCACGGCACCGCAGAAACATGTCGCTGTTGCTTCGTCCTCGGTTGACCGACCATCGCTCGCATAACCGGCAAGAGGTATGTACGGGCTCGACTTATCGGCGGTGGCAGCCATGATTGTGTCAGTGCCTCTCCGATCCGAGTTTCGCGTGATAGGGCGGCGCTCTCGAAAGAAACAAAGAGCACGGCAGGATTGTCCGCAAAATGGGTATCAGAGTGCAGCAATGGAGGCCGGCGAGATGTTAGGTGCGAAGTCAAGAGCACAGGAATTGTGACGTAATGAAGGTGCAGTCTGGGTATTTATGCTGTCCAAAGCGCAGCACATTCGGATGGAATGACGATGACGCGGGTTTGGGGGCCGATATGCAAGTAACGGTGAACAACGTTGCAGCAGCGGAAGATTCAATTGTTCCCCCATGCCTACCGTTGATAGGTAAGCAATCTTTCCCGCACCACAGCAGCAGCTGGCAGAACAAACGGCCGCCATTGGTAAGCCCGAACGGGAGGTGCATCATACCTAGATGGTGCGACAGCATGTTTTCGTCTACAAACATTATTAATCTTTCAAAATGAATGCAAACCCAATATACCGCCCAGCAAGGCAATGCAACCAATCCACCCAAATGCAGCCCAAAAAGAGACCCCAGGCTCTCAATGCCTGATGCTATCAAACCTCAAACCGAGGGCAAGAGGCCGTTCAAGGTCTGGGCAAGTTACGAAAAGAACAAAAAAAATAAACTCAGTCCAGAATTGAACTGGGGACTTTCACATCTAGCTAACGCTAGACCCCCCTCCGTGGAAGCATCGTTTTCCAGAAATAGAATAAGAACACTTTGAAGTCGGAGCGAGGCGCAACGGGCTGTCTAACGTACACCACTGAGTTGTTGAAAATACACAGCGCAGAACTTCCCCATAGGATGCCTTCCTCCAGCCGATTGCCCCCAGCCCTGCGCCGGCACCAAATGGCACCTAACCACACACGATCTATTGCTCCCACCTCCATTTAAATATGCGCCTCAGCCTCCTGCTCTCATGCCCCCCACTGCCTACTGCTCGCGCCTTCCCCTTCCCCAAACCCCCACTAAACATTCGCAACACAGTACGGAATCCCATTCAAATAATCGCAGTGGGACCCGCTCGGACAATCCCCCACCTTCTGCAGCACATTCTGCGTATCGCACACCTGGATCGCATACGGCCCGAGGCACTGGTACTTGCCGGCCGTGTCGCACTTGTCGCCGGGGCCCTGGCCGGGCCGTCCGTTGCGCTTGTACACGCCGGCTGTGCAGAACGGGAGGGTGAAGCCGTTCTGGGGCAGGTCGTGGCAGGAGCTTCCCGAGGGGCAGGGGCCGACGAGCTCCCACTGGTTGAAGACGTTGCAGATTTCGATGCCGGTGTTGGGCGTGGTGCAGCGGTAGGTGCCGAATTTGCAGGGTGCTGGTGTTGAGGGGTGGGGGGAGGGTGCCGCGAGCGTGGTGGCAGCGAGAGTGAGGAGGGCGGTGGTGTACTTCATTTTGGTAGTGTGAGTTAGGTTGGTTTTGATGTGATGCTAATACTGAGTCTTGTGCAGGACTTGAGTTGTTTGATGTGATGCTGTCTGATGATTGATAACAGAAATAAACTACGAGATGCATCGACTCAAGACATCTTATACTTCTCCTGGCTCATCACGAGAATCCATCAGGCTTCCGACATCACAAGATCACGGCGCAGGTGAATCTGAAGTTATGGGTCGAGGATGCTATTCTTACAATACGAGGTTCAGATCCGGCGCCCGGGTCACACCGGGCATCGATGTTGAGAGCTGGAGAGCCGATGTTGCGATTCCTGGGCAGTGCCTCTGCACGAGGCAGTGTTGGTGGCAACCTCAATACTAGGTAGTAGCTGCCGTGGTAAGACCGGAGGAGTCAAGTTGGTATCAGATGCTTGGCCTGGCCTCGGCATGTACGTAATGCCGTTGCCGGGAGTCGCAGTCCCATTGGACAAAGAACCGAGGCTGATCGCATTGGTGGGCAGATTCGACACCAGCAAAGAGGCAGGCGGTGAACTAACGGCTCAGCCATCAGCCCACACCGTCCAATCCGGAGCTCTGGGTATTTTTAGCCCCACACCGCGATACGTCATGGCGAACCCAATACGAATTCTGAGGAGCTGAACAGCAATATTCCTACAACACTCAAGATTTATTTGCTCCGCCCTCAAAACCTCAGGGTCAAGTCCAACGTTACCTTCGCTTGCTGGTGACCGGATCGCCGTTGCACAACCCAGCCGGGAATACCGGAACTGTTGTTTCCAGCAGCCACCCCAATGGCAACGCGACGGTAACGTGACGGCAACGTGCTTACCGTGCATACTCGGAGAAAAACCGCAGTGGCGTTCTCGGCTCCAAAACATCGGGCCAGAATATCTTGGTTTGTTTCTTATTGGTAAACTCCCAGAGCGACAGATGAGGCAGCCCCTGACTCCAAAGAAAACTAGAACGCTCGTCACAGCAGTGCAGCTTCCCTCACCAGAACCCCCCATCTAGTGTTTCCCCATCATCTCCAGGCTCTTGTGATAATCACTGGTGCCGTTCTCAGGGTCCCTGTCCGTGGCTTTGCAGTTCTTGGCATACTGCCCCTTCCCCTTGCCATGGGCCCCATCAATCTGCATAAAGCTCTGGCCCTTGGCCTTGAGCATCTCCTTATTGGCGTCATCATACCACCCGTTGATAAAGTCCCCATGGAAACAATACCCAACACCAACCTAAACCCACGATGTCAGCTTCTCAGTCTCATGCCACAGCAACCGTATCTCCCCAAACAAACCACCCCCTGACACCAAGAAAAAAGAAGGGCAACAAACCTCCCCGCAAGCCAGCCTAATAGGCGGTACCCCCTTCCACCCGCCCGGGATCGCACTCCGCGTATTATATCTCACCGAAAACCTCAGACTCGGCATCCGCTTCATCCCCGCCGGACACTTCCCCCCATGCAGCGCCGCATACGTATACTCCGTGACCTTGCTCGGGTTCACACAGTCCGGAAACCGCAGTATCGCCTGCAAGTGCGCAGTGCACGTCGATAGCGGGAGCGCCGCGCGCGGGCGCTTGTCGCGGTCCTCGGGGCCGTTGCCGTCGCACCACCAGGTGATCATGGAGACTTTTTCATCGATGTCCGATTGTGATTTGGCCGAGGCGTTGCCGGCGACCATGTGCAGGTCCTTGGGGAAGGGGATTTCGGCGCGGTCGATGTTTTCGTAGTAGGTTTTGAAGGTGGCTGGGTAGATCTCGGTGTAGGTGGTGTTGTTGACGTAGTATAGGGTTGGAGCCCCTGGGGGGTGGTGAGCGGGGGGTTGGGTAGTTGGGAGGGGAGGGAGTGGTTAGGGGCTCACAGTATACGGAGAGGTCGTTCGGGTTCTCGCCGGAGGGACACCCCTTTTGTAGCTCTTCGGTTGTGGGGAGGTCTTTCGTCACGGCGTCGGAGCCGTAGAAGGAGTGCATGTGGGAGACGTATTTGCCGGGGAATACGATTGGGTCTATGTTCTTCCTCATAAAGGGTCTAATTCTCAATTAGTTTCTTTTCAAGGTCGATCGCGGGCAGGGAAATGTCTCGGGCGTTGGTGAGGTCGTTGAAAACGGCAGTTTGACATACTTGTGTTCTAAATTACCGTTAGTTATTCCTCTTTTAAGTTCGTTGCGGGTAGTAGGGGAATACCATACCAACGACCGTCAAGGCGGAGGCCGTCCCCGCGAACAGGGCGGCAGCTGAGGTGGCGCGCATTGTGTTGTCGACGTCAAAGAAACTCGACTCGAACTGCCCTTGGACTTCAAAAGAGGCTGCCGCACAGGGAAAAGAACCATGGCCAGTGCTTATATTTCTACTTTCAACGGTGGTAGTAGGACTGCTGTGCGGCGATGCGGCTAATATGGGGCTAATACAACCACTGGGTGTGATTGCAACGGTTGATCTGGGGGTTTATATCACGGGGCCTGAAATTGCCTGAAGGCCCACCGTCATTGGTGGCAGCAAAAGCCCCGAACTTTCAGAGGCGTCGGTAGTTGTCGTGTCGAATGCCAAGGATGGCCAGGTCTTTGATATATGCCCGAGATTCCAAAGTGCTGGGAGCCTTCCTATTCTAGCAGAATGTCAACTTACACGGTAGCCTCCGTCTCTTCACACCGTAATAATCCTAAGTTCCGAATTGAAGGCGCCAGAGGTAAAGCAACGATTCCGTATTAAACTCAACGCTTAAATGAGTTCCTATGTGACCAAACAAGGGCCAGTCCAACCCACATTCACCACTTCAAAGCCAACAGGGCAGAACAAAACCTCCCTCCAAAACAATACCTATGTAATTCAGGCCAAGCAATGCAGAAAAGAAATCAATACATCAAATCAACCACCATTGCCCTTTGCCTAGCTCAAATCTCAGGCATCCCCAATCCAGCCTCTCCCTTCAAACCAAGTCAAAACCAAGTCAAAAGTCACCGAAAATCCATATCCAAGCCAAATTTACTCCCTCGCTTCCAATACTGCCCTCCCGGTCCACTGTTTCCATCAAGCGATCTATTCGTACCCTTCTTCTTCTTCGGCGGAACGCAGAGTTTGCAGCCTCTAGATGCGGCCTAGTTCTAGCAGACGAGACCGGTATGATTACAGTACCAACAATACTCTTGATTCTTTGGGTTATACTTTTTGCGCGCGCGGCACCGGTAGTGTGTGGATTTTGCTGTTGGTCGCTGCATGTGGTAAGCCTGCTGTATTTTCCATGGTCGTTGTCGACGCCTAGCGTGGCGGGCTCTCGCGGGTCGTGGTGGTGGTGAACGGTGGGTTGGTTGGTACCCATCAGGGCGAGCTTCTCGTTGTTTATGATGGGTTACATCTTGAAAGCTTGGAGGTCGAAGGTAGTGTTCGGTGCTTCGTTTGTTTCTAGTATTCATATGGTCATCAGAGTTGTGAGATACGAGCTGGGCTCAGGGCGTCGGTGCTGAGTTCAGTGTCGTACCGTTGGGAGACAATGTGCGTCTGTGTGTTGGAAGGTCAAGTTAGCTCGTTATGAAGGCGGCTTTGGTTCTCGCAGTGTTGTTTGTGTGTGCTTGACTGCTTGTGAATGTTGCTGATGATGAGCTGGATCTCGATTGCCAAGAGGTCGGCGGGAGCCCATCCTTTATAGATTGGGGTTCAGCTGTTGACTAGTCTGACGTTGAACCGATCACGTCGAACCTCGTGATCACCATCCAGTATTTGACGCCTCTAGACCCCGTCATGACGTTTAGCGCTGTGATAATGACTTGACACTCTGCCCTCAAACCTGCCACGTTACCGTATGTCAGGGCGAAGTCGCTCTCTATTGAGCGCATGTCCTTGTTGGTGAATTCGGATGCCTGAGTGACGAAGAAGAGTTTCTCACAACCAGCCAACGCAGCTCACCGTCGGGCGCCCCGTGAATCACGCAACCCTCGATAGCATCTCGAAGGAGAATGGACGAAACCGCTCAAGTATGACAATGAGTCACAGGAAGAGGAACAAACATAACCAAGAGAGTCCTCGCTGAAGCACATCCAGCATTTCCGTCCCAAGACTCCCCCTCCCCAATTCGTCAGCGAATTACTGACTTCAGCAAACACCACGGCAACCTCACCCGGCAGCCCTCGAGAAACACCCCTGCAGCAGAAACGCACACGGTTTCTAGAACTTTGGGATCCACAATGCGCGCGTCTTCTTGCCCTGTTTGATGTGCCAAGCATCACCGTCTGTGCAAAAGTGGACGCTCATGCGACGACTCCGGCTGAAACACGGGGAACCTCATGTAGATCGCGGCGTCCAGAGCATTTAGCCAGCCCAGTTTCCGGGAATAACCACGTCGCCCTTCTCACTTCAGTAGTGATAAGACAAAAAAAGACGAGAATGCCCGCCCTTTTTTGTGCCAGTTTCTGATCGGTCTTGGCGCGCTGTCCCTTGACTCTCCCCACCGACAACAACAACAACAACAGCCCGATCAAGATGATCGCACCCAGCTTGACAAGCCTCGCTCTAGCAGGTGAGAAACCATCTCATCCATCTCCTCATGACAACCTAACTCACACACCGTGCAGCAATGACCATGACGACGCTTTCATCCGCAGCCAGCATTCCCCTCCGCATTCTCCCAGTCGGCGCTTCCGTAAGTACTCGATCACTCCCCGTTTTACCCCCTTCCCTCTTGCCTCGGGAGTCCTGAGAGACGGTTGCCCCACCTCCACCTTAAACACAAAGAAACCTCCCCAAAAATGGGAAATACTCAGTGGCTAACATCCACCAAGGTAACCTTTGGTGTCGGCTCCACCACCGGCAACAGCTACCGCAAATCTCTCCACGACACCCTCACCGCGGCCGGCCACCTCGTGAATTTCGTCGGGCGCAAGCATAACGGCAATTTCACCGACAACGACGTCGAAGCCACCTCTGGCTTCGTCCTCTCGCAGATCGCCGAGGCCGCTCGCGCCGCGGCGCCGCAGTTCCTTCCGAACCTGGTGCTCATCGAGGCAGGGACGAATAACTGCAATAGCGGGCGGAGTGTCAGCGATGCGGGCGCGAACTTGACCAGCTTGGTGGATGATTTGTTCAGGTTGAGTCCGGGCGTGACGGTTGTGGTGGCGACGCTGCTGGCGAATAAGGATGCAGCGCAGGACGGGTGTCGCGTGGATGTCAATAGGCAGTATGCGAATCTTGCGGTGGGGTTTGCAGCGCAGGGGAAGAGGCTGGTGCTGGTGGATATGCGCTCGGCGGAGGGGCCGACAACGGCGGATCTGGCGGACTCGAGGCATCCGAATGATAGAGGGTATGCGAAGATGGCGGCAGTGTGGAATCAGGGGATTGCAATGGCGCTGAGCAAGGGGTTTGTGGGACAGCCGGTGGAGAATGGGATTCCGTTGGATGGGGAGGGAGGGACGAGAAATGCGAGCTTTGGGGGGCAGAGCTCGGTGATGGGCGTGGCGGTGATGAGTGGGGGGATGCTTTTGCGTGTTCCTGGTAGCATGATGTCTATGATGGCGGTTTGGGCGGGGTTGCTTGTTGTGCTGGTATTTTCGGGTTTGTTGTAGCGAAATGTAGTTTTCAAGGCTGTTGACCTTAAAAGATTGGGATTGACGCTGGTAGTCCGTATTTGCTGCTCAATGTAGGGTGGGCCTGAGGCCCCTGAGCAGAATATAATTGGGCCGCTGAGACGATAAAAGAATGCCGGAATGCTTGAAGAACCGCACAGGAAAGAAGTACCCTGAACATTGACATACGACTCTGGAAAGATGTGCCGAGTGCTCAATATCAGCAGTGACACGACGGTGTACAATCACATACGGCCATAGATGGTGGAGAACTCGGGATCCCGTCTGCTCTCCCATAGATAAGCCACCAATCGCCAGACTAGTAGTTGGGTAGGTGACGACCAGCG
>Ga0247770_1001757_pt1 | contig 15162 bp, 8 predicted proteins | sample UWRJL136409B6_FD_179943 | JGI IMG/M metagenome (GOLD analysis project Ga0247770, IMG submission 179943) | Plant litter microbial communities from Arlington Agricultural Research Station in Wisconsin, United States - UWRJ-L136-409B-6 | ecosystem: Environmental > Terrestrial > Plant litter >... | reverse complement strand
CTCGTCCCCCCTCGGCATCTCCTCCTCCTCAATCTCATACCCCAAATGCCACTTTTCCAACCCCTTCAAAAACCCCCAATCCACATTAACAAAGCTCTTCCACAAATCCACCTCCCTAAACCACGGCTTCGTCTGCAGCGCAAACGTCACCGCCGTACACCACCTCAGCAAATCCTCCTGATCCCTCCCCATAACCAGCACCAGGTCTCCCCTGTGGAAAACCCTCTCATCCAGCTCGCAATGGCCATAGCTCCACTTCTCATCAGCCTTCCACTTCTCTGCGGAGTCCCACTCCTTCTTCTCGCGGTCGTACTGTTTATCCCACAACGTCTTGTCTTTCTTCTTTCCGTAGGCCTTCTTGCCTTTGTTCTTTCGACGCTCCTCTTCCTCTTGCGCGGCTTTCTCCTTCGCTGCGCGCGCGAGTTCCTGGTCGTTGACGCCGAGCATTGTCTGCCGCAGACATCCCAGTCTGAGCCGGACGGTGTTGTGGATGCTCCACTCGCTGGCGGGCATGTCCTTGGGCAGGAACTTCCACTGCCATGACCGGCCGGATGGGTCGAGGAACGCAGTGGCAAGCCGGCTTGGGATTTGCAGCATGAGCGGGTAGAAATGGGGCGCTGACCAGAGCTTGATGAGCGCGAAGCGGGCGGTGGGGTGGGATGCCGCGAAGGGTCGCGCGATCGTCAAGAGGTCAGGCCACTCGGAGTAGTCGATGTAGTTGGCTGGCATGTCTTGCACGAAGTCCTTCGTCCAGTTATACTGGATGTACATGTCGGCATTGGCCAGGTGGGGTTCCTTCACGGCAGCACAAAGGCCAGTGCAAATGGAGTCGTCGGGAGAAAAGGGGGCAGGGGAGATGGCGCCACCGCGGTATACTGAGACGCATGTCAGCGGCATTAACGGGGAAATCACAACGGCAAAAGGTAGGAGTACATACGTTTTGCGATAGTCGGACGAATGAGCTTGGCCCATTCCATCGGGTAGACTTCAAAGATTGCCTTGTTGTTCACGTTCTTGAGCTTCTCCAGCTCGATCCAGAATGAGGGCTGACGGAATCGGTTGCTCGTCCGTGTCCGGCATGCTGGGCGCTGTTTCGATCGCTCGACGGCGTTGAAGATGGGGCTACTTTTGAACTCAGAGCCCTCCTTTGTTTTCAGGTAGTCGTGTACGACCGAGGTAACGGGCAGATCTGGAAAGAAGAGGGCCATGGTGACGAAGGCTTGCGTGATGTCCTGGACCATGTACCGATGGGGCCACGGGTGAAGCGGCTCCGTGCTGTAGTTTCGGTAGTGCAACTTGAGGTTCATCCAGTCCAACGTCTGCATGCAGAACCAGGCCCAGTCGAGGTTGGGAACGTCGGGGACATACCTTTGGATTCCCCGCAGAAGCCTGGTGGAGATGTCGTACTTCCCGCCTGCACCCACTTCGAGATCGCTGAGGTGAAACGTATCCTTGAAGACGTAGCTTCTATCACGCTCCATGACTTCTAACTTGCTCAAGATCTTGCCTAGCTGAGAGTAGGGAATCTGTAAACGAACCGAGTCGAAATCAAGTTTGTGAAGGAGATCCTGCTTTTCCTTGCTGAGCTTGCTCGCCCGAATTTTTCGATGTGCTTGCGCCCAGAGGGGGGAGAGGTAGTAGTTGAACTCCTCAGAACCCGGTGCATATGGCTTGAGTCCCTTGACGTCGTCATCCGACTCCCATGCAGAGTCAGAGTCATCAGAAAGAGCATTCCCGACAGGGGCCGCCTTCGTTTCGGGGAAGAGCGTTTTGTGCAAAACGTTAGCCTGGTAGTTCAGAATACTAGGCGACATACCTCCCGTTTCCAACATATGCAGCGGGTTGGTGATCTCGATAAAAGGGAAGTGGTCGGGAAGCCCCTCGTCGAACAGGATTGCATCTTCAGCGGCGTCGGATTCGTTATAGAAGAGATACGGACATTCACCCGGCAGAATATCCTCGCTGGTTTGAATCAACTGGCCGTGTTTGGTTCGAACCCAGTAGGTTACGTTAGGGCCTGTCATTTCCTCATACAGGTTCTCGACCTGTTCGCCAGGTCTAATGGGGCGGACGGCCATCGTCTGTTTGTCTCTGGTCAACCCCTCGATGACATGCTTTTGCAACTTGTACTTGTCGCGCAAGCCCCTGACCCTGTGCGCTTTCCACAACGAATCTGAGATAAGGCGATAGAGACTTTCGATCTCTTGGCCAGGGGCGTTGTCCCAGATATACACTTCATAGTACGAGTCGAAACCAAGTTTCCATGCACGATCCACCTGCGTCCTCGCGAAGAAGTTCGCGTTGACCTCATCCTTGCGCCATGGCAACGAATCCGAAACATGGTGTCCAGGGCGTGGCCCCATAAATCCGGGGATCGAACGGCGCCACCATCTCTCGTTCTCTTCAGGAGCCACGACGATCTTGCCCGTCTTGCCATCGCGAACAAGGATCAGAGCCTCACCGCGGCTCAGGAGGATGTACTGGATGAAGCGACGGGACGCAGCGTCGTTGCGCTTCATGTAGGCGCAGACCATGTTGCGTGCTTCCACAACCATCGGGCATGCTTCAATTGCTCTCTGTGTTACCCTGTGCATCTTGTTGTATGACGTCTCTGCCTGTGCCGTCCCGTCGATGTAGAATGGAACGAATCCCTTGCCAATCAGCTCCTCTGTCATCAGGTTGCCGCTCCACGTGAACCAGCCCGAGACAGGGAAATAATGCCAGCCGGTGAGGAAGTGGAGATGTGCGAACTCGTCCCAGTTGCGGCAGAGCGACATGGCGTCGGGGAAGCTGCAGTTTCTGGCCATGATAGAGAAATGAAGCCATCCGTCTCGAGGCATGCTGCTCTGGCTGGCGTGGTTCCAAATGCTCTTGCCGCACACCTTGATCTTCATCTTTTGATCCTTTGGCTCTTTTTGGAGCTCGCCAGCTGCCAAGCGCTCGGGGTTGAACATGTTGCGGGCTTCTAAGCTGGTGAGATCATTACACAGACCCGTTCCACGACGGCCGTTGTCTTCCAGCGAGCCATACCGCATCGCATGTGCCACATACTCCGCTATAGGACGCGGTGGAACGACCACTTCCTCCTCTTCGTCGTCGTCCGGCTCATCACCTCGTGCAAAATCAGCGCAGGCATCTCGGAGCGACTGCAGGCTCGGTTGCTCGACTTTGAGGCAAAGATCACGCAACTCCGAGTCTGCAACTGACTTGTCGTCAAGGAACTCCTCGATGCTGTTCGCCCGGAGCGCTGCTGGCAGCAACTGGGGCTGTGAGAGAAGCTGGCGGCAGAAAAGGAGGAGTTTGATCTCGGCGATCTCCGAAACAAGCCGCTCGGTGTCTTCTTCGGAATATGGAGCCGTCCTCTTGTAAAGCTCATGAGGGAGCTGAGCGCTTCCCACAACGAGGGGTCCCTGGATGTGGTCGTACTTCTTTTCCACGCCTTCTCTTAGACGTTTCCTGACATCGTCCTTGCTCCCAATGTTGCTCTTGTCCAACTCTGCCTGCTTAGCTTGAGAGACCGAGGCATTGCTGGCGGATGGTGTCTCCTTGGGGGCAACGCCTTGCGGTTTTCCCTTCCTCTTGCCTCGGGCCTTCTTTTTCTTCGGAGCGGGCTCGGCCTCCTCCCCTTCCACATTCGGCGTCTCTTCCGGCTGTTGCTTCGGTTTGGGCGCAGCAACAGGTGCCAGCTCCATCCACAGAAAGTGCCTGATGAGGTCGATGAACTTCTCCCTGTCCTCCTGGTAGATGTCCTCGATAGGATCCCAGTCCACATCCGAGTCATCCGAAGCGGCCATGCGCTCGCGCCAGACCTCTTCCAGGTACTCCTCCTGGCGCCTCTTTTCCTCCTTCTCGCGCGCAGCCTCAAAACGAGCCTTTATGCCGCCCCAATGACGACGGAAGAGGGCCGCCTCCAGTTTGACCTTCTTCTTGGCCTCCATCTCGCGATTGGCCTCATCTAGCTCCTGCTCCTTGCGCACCCAGTCGTACCACTTCTCCTTCTTGAAGATGACCATCGAGGAGCGCCGCTCAAGGTTCTCAAGGGCTTTGCTCACCGCCTGTTCACGGCTAACGAGCCTGTCCAGGTAAGCTTGGTGGCCGTAATCCATCTCCAGTGTGTAGAAACTCTGGTGGTGGATCTTCCGGGCCTTGATGACTTTGCGAAGGAGAACATATTGCTTAAAAAGAAAGGTGTGGATCTCCTGGAGCTCATGCACGTGTTCCTCGGTTAGGCCTTCAAAATTCTGGTTGACAAGCGAGACTTTGGCGTTGCGGAGGAAGGCCGGTTCCTTCTGATCCAGAGCGTCCAGTTCGGCGTTGCGGCGTTTATAGCCTTTGTACAGGTCGAAACACTGTTTCGCATGTGGTCCACAAAAACGCTCGTTGTTGTGGGTGGCGATGTGCCGACACCGCTGTTCGCCGTGGATGTTGATAGCTTGGCATTGGGGGCTAGTTGCGCTGCCAGCGGCGCCAGTCGTTGCGCCTTCCAGATTAGGCATTACTGTTAATTCAGTGCATCTGTGCCCAACTCGACAGACGTTCGATTGATGAGGTGAAGATAGAAAGCAGGGAGAGAATTGCGGTGAGGTTGAAAATGCCTGCGCCCGAAACTGCCAGTCACCGCCAATCGGGCACGGCCCAATGGGAGACGCGCGGACGTCAGTTTCCGCCTTCCACTGACCCACAGGTGGATAAGGGTCTCATCTCTGTGCTAAATTGTGTTTTTAACATCCTTACAGGCCTTTTTAACATGCAGAAAGGCCCTGTCAGAATGCAGGAAGGCCTTTTCAGAATTGATGGAGGTGTTTTCAGATTAGGAGATGGCCTGTAACAACTTTGCGAACTATCCTCCGATCCTGAACGTTCTTCATTTGCAACCATGCAATTGCTTTAATACTCGTTCTGCGTTGCCAGCCGATCGCCGTGCCAAATGATCGCCGTGCTAAATGATTACTGTGCTAAATGATCCCTGTAAGCTCACTTCTCTTCCTTCTTGTCCTTCAGAGCCGTTCGCGTTCGTTTGTCCCAGTCCAGCTTGTACCGCCCCAACTTGTTAGGACTGGGGAAGAACCCGTATTGAGGTTTTCGGGCTGATCTGGTCTTTCTTCCAAGTGACACCATTTCGTTCTCTGGTCACATGGGTTTAACCGCCGTCTTAGTGATCCGTGATCAAAATCGGCTTGGTTGGGGTTCCGACTGGTGACCCTACTTGGCGTCTGGGTATACCCTTTATATAACCGGGATCATCCGGTTGGGATGAAACAAAAAGAATACCCATTAACAGGATTGAACTCTTGACCTTCGCATACCTTGTAATTGTCTTTCGACAGTTATTAGTACGACGCTCTAACCAGCTAAGCTAACCAGGCAATGTTATTAGTTGAGGTTTGAGCAGTATCGAACGGCCCATCGCCGTCGTGAGGTGAGGGAGCGAGAGCAGTAGTGTTGCTTGATACTTCACCTCGGCTTTATCAAGATGTGTCACGACCTAGGCGTAGTAGATTGAACGATGATTGCGTGTCTAGAGGGTGGGCTCTTCGATGGGTTTCTCTTGCTGCGGTACGGTGACGTCGATCCAATGACCCTCTCTGTGCTCGCTGCCCAAATTTGGCAGGACTGAAAGAGCAGGAATGCTTTTTTGGGGGCGAAAGTTAGAGTGAGATGAAAGGTAGACGTTAAAAGAGGATCAGTGCCGGTAGAGAGCGAGGTTGGTAAACCTACCGCATCAAGATGAACCTCAACTCGGTGTGAAGGCGGGTGCCCTCTGACTTGCAAGACGGCCCCAGACCATGGGTTTCAGTTATACAGCTCTCATTCTCTCCTTCCCAAGCTACAAGATGCGATGATTCAGCTGCCCCTTCTTTTCGTACAGCAAAGCGATCATTCCTGCGGCTGATGGAGTGTTTAAAGTTCACCTAGACCAAGATGTGGACGACTGGCAATTTCTGTGGTGCAAACCCTTGATTTTTCATGATTCTTCGGCGTGGGAGGCAGATGGGTGATCTTGGTGTTGGGATGAGATGGGGTTACAAATAGACAGGAGCGTTTATCAAGCCGGAACCATCAGCTGGAATGTGCCGGCACTTGACCACAAATCCATGGAGTTTCCCCGCTGGCTGGAGCAAACCAACGAAAATAAGCAGCCCACAGACAAGAAGCAAACGGTTTCGCCCGGCCTCATCGGATTTTCCCCCACTATTATCCTCGGAAAAGCCATTCACCAGCACGCAGCAACAGCAATTGCTCACAAATCACCGCTCAACCCCTCATGTTAGCACAAGCACCAGCCGCTGATCAATTCCATCATCATATCCATCTAAGCGAGGGGCAGCTGAGCTTCAAGGGCGTGAGTGTCATTCCTGTGTTACCAAACTGGCCTAAAGACCGCCGCGATCGACTACCCCTCTCCATCTCCCACCTGTTTCTCAATCAACACCCTCCAATACCCCCTTTCCCACTTCCGCCTCCTCCAACGCTAGGCAAGACCTTGACCTTGTCCCAAACACCAAAACCAACATGGCATCCCCAACCTCTCCCTCCCCTCCAACTGTGACACTAGTAGTAAACCCCAACCCCCAGCTCCAAGCATACTACTCCTCCCTCGAGCCCCGCCTCGGCTACCGCCTCCTCCTCAACAACACCCGCCACTTCGGCTACTACCCGCACGAGACCTACTTCCCGTTCCCCCTCTCGACCACCATCCGCGCACTGGAAGACCACCTCGCCTCCCTCCTCTCCCTTCCTCCCGGCTCCCACGTCCTCGACGCCGGGTGCGGCGTCGCCCACGTCGCGCTGCGTCTCGCTTCAGCCCACGGCTTGCGCATCACCGGAATCGATATCGTCGATCACCAACTCGCTAAGGCCCGGCGGAATATCCCCCACTCGGGACTACAAAGCGAGACCGTCACGGTGCAGAAGATCAATTGATGGATTACCACCATCTCGAGTCCCTACCCCCTTCCTCTTTCGAGGGGGTCTACACCATGGAGACCTTCGTGCACGCCACCGACCCGGAGGCCGTCCTGGCCGGTTTTTCTCGACCCGGCGGGCGAGTCGCGCTGTTCGAGTACGACCACGACCTGCCAAGTGACGCGCCTCCCGACATGGCGGCGTCGATGCGGACGATCAACAAATACATGTATGCTGTGATGCCGACGAACAAGCGGTCGAATCCGGGGGTGTTTAAGGGGATGCTGTCGGACGCGGGGTTTAAGAATGTGGTGGTGAGGGATCTGTCGGAGAATGTGAGGCCGATACTGAGTTTGTTTTTTACCCTGGCGGTGGTGCCCTGGCGGTGGTGCCGTATATGTTGGTGAGGGTGTTGGGGCTGGAGAGGTATTTTGTTAATACGGTTGCGGGCGTGGAGGGGTGGAGGGGGCGAGGGAGGTGGAGGTATGTGGCGGTTACGGCGAGGAAGCCGGGAGGGTTGCTGGAGGTTGCGAAGGGGCGGTGAGTGGTGATGGAGAGAGTGAGATGAGAGCTGGTAGGAATGTCTAGGTACGTCGCCGCTGGATCGGCAGGAGGCTGGCTTTTGTGGCTCTTTCTTGGGATGTTCTCGACTGGTATGTGGTGCTGTTACCTTCCCCCTTTCCGTCTCTGACGCGTTCTCCAGTCTAGCTCAAGTGTTGGTGTCCTGTCTGGGCAGCGTTCGATCCCCTGTTGTGCCTTTGTTATTTTTTCTCGGTCCTCTTCCCGCCATCAACGGACGGGGCAGACATCTTGCCCAAGTCACAAGTCTTGGACGGCTGAAGAAATAAATGCATTGTTAACGCCCCCCCAAAAAAAAACCAGGTCACGCAGGTGCGCCCTGTTTTGGCCTTGGGGCCGGACTCTCTGGGCTCTTTCTGTCCATGTCCGACTTAGACCCCATCGTCTCACTCCCACCCAGCGACGACGACCCGCTCCGGCGGTGTTCCCCTTCCTTTGGCATTCCCTCTCCCATCTCCACATCATGTTCACGATGGCCTTCACTCCCAAACTGGGAAGTATTCATCGTTCCAAACGACATGTCGTCACTGACAAGCGGATGTTGACGGCCAGGGGAATGCCTCGCTACCGCCCCAATGTTAGGTCCGCCCGACGCATCTACGGCCTTCTTCCCGCCCAAGCACGGCACCACTTCCCGCAGGCGACGGTAGAGCGGACGGAGCGTGACGACGGATGCGCAAGCAATACCAACGTTGATTTCGATAATGCCGAAGATGGCGCTGGGGATCTTGTCCCAGGAGGGATCGGTCGACGTCGTAGAGGGATACAGCGTATGCAAGCGGAAGACGGAGATGATACACGCCCTGGAAAACAAACAAGTCAGCACCAACCCCCTAACTCAGCAAAAAGCGCAGCAGAAAAGGGACTCACGACGCCCCAAAAGCCAGCACCACCCCAATCAACACCCGCTGCAAGAACGGCGCCCTCGAATGCCTCAGCACCACCATCGGCACCACCAGTATCACAAAATCCATCACCATATTCCACGCCTGCGACGCAAACATAAACCAAGTGCTATTAAAAAAACACCTCGCCCCGGGCAGCTTCACCGTCCACTGCGCCTCGATCGGGACACACCGCACCATCCTCAACACAATAAACACCACATACCCCGTGCACAACACCGCAATCAGCCCCTTGCACATCCTTCTATCCCACTCCGTGACGCTAATCCGCACATACTGCAGTAATATCGACAGCTTTAGGAACAGATGCGTGAACGAGTACACCTGCGTGATGACGATGCCGACCTTCAGGAACTCGACGTACTCGGGCGGCGTGATTGTTTCAAAGTGGCGTCCGCTGCCGTACACGACGGCCAGCTGGTTGAAGACGGACATGACGATGGAGAAGACGAGGGCGACGACCATGGAGAGGTCCTCCCAGAAGCGCTTGCGGATGATGAAGAGGCGGGTGTAGATGCGGAGGGCGACGAGGAGGGAGGCGAAGATGGGGCAGATGATGAGCGCGGTGGTGAGTTGGTAGGCGCGGGATTCGGAGGCGCGGGAGGGGGAGGGGGTCGGAGGAGAGGTGGAGTTGCTGGTGCTGGTGCCGGAGTCGGAGTCGGAGCCGGAGCCGGAGCCGGGAGTTGACATGGTGGGGGATGTGGGTTGCGGGAACACCCGGCGCGATGGTGGTGTGGAAGTGGGGTGGAGTGGTGGTTAGGCCTTGAGAGGAAAGGCTGGCGACACGATCCTGCAGGGCAGGAGGACGGACGGGAGTCTAGAGCAGACAGAGCTAGGGACGTGCGGGTGCGGATCCCTTGACCTTTAAGCTCCGTTCATTTCATTGCAAAAAGCATCCTCCCATGGACAATACCAAGAGAATTGGCAAATGCATAGCACCTTTGAAGCCGGCGAGTGATCCTGTCGCGGTGGCTTTTCGGTCGATCCAATGGTAGGCACAACCGGTCACCTAAAACAAAATCCCCCAGAGGGGACATGCGGTAAAAGAAATGGGACCATCTTTTTTTGCCCATAACCCTCACCAAAAAGATGGTCCCATTTCTTTCATCGCGTAAGGGAGTCCCATGGGGGTGCGCACAGACAGCCCGAGGAAGGGCGCCGGGAAAGTCCCCCGGGGACGATCCCGGCCCAGTGCACTGGTCTGGGACAGGTCGCGAGGCTGTCCCGCGATGCTGGGAGCTCCCTTTTGGTCTGTGGCTGCATCAAAGTCCACACCGGTGGTTGGACAAATCGTAATCTCAGTCACGCGTCGGAATGAAATCCAACTTCCCCAGGATGGAACGAGGCCAAAAATCGCGATGAACAGCAACAATTATGCATGACTCTCTCCTGTCAGTCCTGCTCCAATAATAATCCATGCATCCGGCATCCTGCAACCACACCACAGCTCCCTTCTGTCTGGCATGAGTCGCCACGCCTTCCTTTTGAAGGTTGCAAACCCGTGCCGCGTTGCTTTTCCCCAAGAGGGGTGTTTTTCAGGGGTGTTCCATCGCAGGATCCATCCGTCCTTCGGCGGTGGCTTGCAGGGCAGACAAACCGTCATTTTGATCCCCAAATGCGGGCGTTCAAAGTCGCGATCGGCAGGCAGGCTCGGCAGGCACGGCACTGACCACCTGCCTCTTCCTGGCACTCGTGAGCTGCAGAGCAAACCCCTGAGTTTCTGTTCGCTTCGGCATCCATTACTGGTATCTCGTGCATGCACGCAGGCTGCTGAGGCTGCTTTCTATTTGCTGATGAGAAATCCATCAGAACACTCATCACCGATCAGCTTCGGGAACCAAAGGCAGGGATAAAAGGACTAGAAAAAAGGACTCCAAACGGTTAGCGCATCGAGATTCACCGAAGCTTGGCTACTGCCCGGTGTGGAGGAAAACACCGAGGACGCGATTCAGCACGTTGCACGTTCCGAGTGCAATTGAAGGTTGTTTCATTTGATTTGTTACCCGAAATAATCTCCATTATACAATCATCACGTAATGATAAACATGGATCCCAAACGTTGCTGTCCCATCCTCAAGCAGATATGTTTAAACATCCCTCCCCACAGACATGACAGTCCCTCCAACATGCTCAGAGCCTCAGCAAGGCCCGCTATACTTGTCCGCAATCTCGACATTCGCAATATACGACACGCTCGGCCCCGTAGCATTGCCAAACACGACGATGTTGCCGCTGGGCGCCGTGTACTTGGGCCAGACCTGGCCCAGGTGGTTCGTGGGGTCCACGTTGGAGTTGGTGGCAAATGCGACCCAGTAGGCTGTTTGGTGAGTCAGCCTGCGTGTATATACAGGAGGATGAGAATGGTTTGCTTACATTCCATCGCAAAGCTCGTCTGCCATTCGAGCTCGGTCGAGTTGCCGCGGAACAGGTGGTGTGTGCCAAAGATGAGGGGAAGGTCCGCTGTGTCATGGTCAGCACACTGAGGAGATGAAAAGCGGGGGAGACAAACAGCAATGCATGCCACCCAGCCAGTAACGAGGCGTCGTGTTGGTGAAGTTGCCCGAGTACAGATATCGGTACGTCGTCAGGCCATACTTGCTGCGGTTTACCGTCTCGCGCTTGATGCCGCACGCCAGTCCCTCGGTACCCGGGACGGTCGGGGCCGGCGGCGTGGTCGCGAGGGGATCAAAAGCTAGAAAGGCGGCAGGTTCATTGTACGTGAAACCAGCGATGAGCGGCTACGTCTCTAGTCAGCTTGACGCTTTTTCTGCGCCCTGGCAGATACTTACAATATTGGCCACCAGTCCTTGTTCAAGTCGCGCCGTCAGGTTCGCAAAAGCGGTCACACCGTCAGCAATGGGGCGGAAGAGGCCTCGGAAGGGGTTCGTGTTGAATTCGTCAACCTTTTGCTGCAGCACAAAGGCGTCGATGTTCTGCATGCACGCGACCTCGGCGGCGGCCGAGAGGTTAGCGCACCCGATGGTCTGGGCGAGGTCGTGGAAGATGGTGCTGGAGGCCGCCGTGATGGTCGGTGTGCCGCTCGACCCAGCGATCAGACCGCGCACAATGGGCTTCTCCACGTTGGCGTAGCCGTACATCAGGGCAGCGTTGGCACCAGCCGACTGGCCCCAGAGGACCATACGGTTGGGATCGCCTCTGATTTCGGGGTTAGTGATGTCAGCGAAGCTGGGGCATGGAAGGACTCACCCGAATGCCCGGATATTATCCTTGAGCCACTCAATTCTAAGAATGTGTCAGCGTAGGCGGCAAGGCTCCGTGTCCGGGTCACTTACACGAGTCTGATGTCCATCAAGCCAACGTTCTTGTTCGCTGCTGTTGCACCAGGAAAGCCGAAGATGTTGAGGCGGTAGCTTCAGGGGTCAGCACACTTCCGGTTCCTTTGGTTGGAGCAAACATACTTGAACGTGACAACAACATGTGTCTGTGTCCTCTGGATCCAGTTGTCAGGAACATAATAGGCCGCATGGCCGCCGCCCTCTTTGAAGCCGCCGCCAACGAGCCAGATAATGACGGGCACGGCCGGCGTGGCGGGGTTCCGCGGGCCCCAGATGTTGAGGTACAGACAGTCCTCATTCTCTGGGTCTAGATTCTGGTACTCGGGCACGAGCTCCCAGAAGTTGCCGACCTTGTCGCCTGTGTCTTGGAGACAGATGGGCTTGTAGGCCTTGGTATCGAGGGCGCCGTTGTCGGGTGCCTTCTCCGGCGGCATGAAGCGGCGCGTGCCGAGGGGCGGCTTCGCGTACGGGACGCCGAGCCATTGGTTCACATCGGGCCGGGTTGGGTCCACGAAACCTGCGAAGGTGCCGCTGGAAGTCACGGCTGTGAGGCTGTTGGGATTGGGCAGTGGATGCAGCGGACCGCCCCCTTGGGCCCGAGCCAGGGGGGCCAGCAAGACAGACGCCGCCAAGAAACAGTGCCACATGGTCATGATGGAGGCGTTTGGTAAGCGAAAGACACACGCGTTTCCCACGTCGAATTCGGCAGTTGCGCAACTTGAACTGAGCGCCTTCGAGTCGGTCTGTCGTGATCAGTGAAGAAAAAGAGAGATGCCCATTGTTGTGCCCTTATATTCCCCAGAAGTTGATATTCGGGCGGATCCGAGGCCTCTGCCCTGTCGCGTCGAAACCGCTAGCGCTGAGGGCCAACTCCTTCGAGAGACCTTCTGTAATTTACTTTCGTCCCCGTTGGGGATGCCGACAGCACCAGTGGCGTTCATCACGCACTGCCTAGCCAGTCGCGATCAAGCGCTGAGGATTGCCTGCCAGGTTCCTTGCGGGGAGGGGCACACATTCGCGGAGAGACCACCCTGGAAGAAACAACCGTCAGCGGTCACTGGTCGAGAATTGGCGGCGCCAAAACCGTGCGCAGGGCCCGAGCTCACCACTAGTGCCTACGTAACACTCCGTATTTGTTCGCAGCAACAGCAGCTAGTTACTATGAATGGGTGTGCAGCCTGTGATATTGAAGAGGGGCTGAACCAACGGCTGAGCTCGAGTGCGAAGATGGAGCGGTGTCCGATCGCCGCAATCAGCCGACGGAACCCGGCATTGGAAGGCGGGGCAGCAGAACATGGAGGATGGTCAGGGCCAAAGCAGGGCAACCCAAAAGATAGAAGTTGCCGAAGAAACTAGGAAACAAATCCGAGCCGAAGCGGTCTCATTCGGTGTGATGGCGGTCAGATTGAATCGAAAAAGAAGATTGATGGAATTGGAGAAGCGGAATATCCTCGGGCAAACAAAAAAGACCGCCCTTTCCTGATGATTGATAAGCCGCCATGTCTCCTCTATCTAGAAAGAACGTCACACGATGCAGTCAGGCATCATCAGAAGTCACGCGGTTGAGAAGCAATTTGTATGGGCGACCTAGGTGATTCTTTGCTGCCCGTGGTGCTAATCGCGGTCTTTGCCCATGTCTCTTTTCTTCCTTCACTCCATGTCTGCCTCCGCCGCACATCAAGCCCAGGGGACAAGGCCTGAGGACTACACCACACATAGCGCAGTCCCTCTGGTAGGCTGAATGCCGCCATAGCCACCTAGCATCTAATCATGACGGTGTAAACGGTTTGGGACTGACTGAAAGACAGGTGAATATGGTCTTCCCTCGTCAGCTAATGTACCTGAAGCGGATATATCTCGTATATCATCAGCCATTCACCAAGGATGGAATGTGTGGGAAGTACCGGGACCACTGTGGTTTGAGATAGACTCCATCCACCACATATGGAAGACTGATGAAACTTTCCACAACCAAGTACAACCTCGCCAAGACGTAAAAGTAACATACAAGGAAGAATGAAAGAATCGCAGCTGCTTCAGAGTAGTACGTTGTAGGCCTCGAGGACTTGTCCTTGCTTGTGCGACGTGATGACACGAACCCCACATATGCCGCCAGTAGTAACTGAGCGACAGGAGTGGAAACGATGAGCACAGCCGCAATACGCCATAAGTCAAGCTCGGCTTTTGAATTCAGTGGGCCGCCCCAGACAAGGAGATGGATTCCGCCGTAAATGATGCCGGAGATCCACAGGAAAACCGGAAGAAATTGAAGCTGCAGCCACGCCTCTCCAAGGTCCTTTTCTCCGATTATGACGTCATGTGGCCAGTTAGAAAACCGCACGGCTCGGTAATCGAGTTGGTACCTGCTGTAGATTGTTGGTGAAACAGTTGGTGAAACTGTTGGTGAAGGGCTGGCGTCGAAAGCTCCTTCTCCCAAATCCGAGAACCTTTGAGCAGAGTGCTGAGCCAGTTCAAAGCATTGCAAAACCCATGTAGGGAAATGCAGTTGGGTCTGCACAGGCAGCCTACTTGAGCTTCTGTACTTGTATAGGGGGCTTCAAGTTTCAACCAGGAGCAGCCCCCGTTGACATCAACCCCCCACCCTATCCCCAGTCCCCATCCGTCTTAACGCCCCATAGCTCCAATCGCCCCTCCCCAATTCCAACAATTCAGCAGCGGCTCAGCTGGCGGGAGAGTCACTCTCTCTCCCATCCGATGAACGCGGTGCCAACTTCCGCACAGGTTCTGGATCCAATTCTTGGTTGTTGTACTGATCGACGTTCTTTGGTTAGTGACACCGGGCGTGGACTGGATACTGACAGTGACCTGGGCAGGATCTCCTTGGGTGAGCGTTTGGGTATGTGACGGTAAGTTTCCATAATCTCTCCCTGTCATAGCTCAACCGCCAGATGGGTTGTTGTTGGGTTGTTTCATTTTTTGTGGTTTTCTTTTTGCTGGTGGTGTATACACCTGCCATTCCAGTGAGTTGAACGAAATTCCATGTCAAAGGAAATCAGAATATTCAATGATAGCATTGATAGAGAGGTTTGCTTTCAGTGCGGAGTTTCAGCAGGTCGAAAGGACATATCTGGGAAAAGAGGAGATCTCCAAACACGGATTTTGTCCCAGCTGAAAAGGAAAGAGCCACCCATCAGTCACCCCTTCCCACCAATCCTCGCTCCTCCCGCCGCTGGCAGTTACAAAGCCTGCGCAACTTTCTACAAGCGAAAGACAAAGGGCATTCTTTAAACACATGGCCCGAGCCTTCGTATACCCGACGACTCACTCCCCCTTCCCAGCCCTCCCCTCCCAAAGCTCCTTAAACTTCCCCCCTCCCCCACCACTTAACAACTCCCCGGGCTTATCCATCTCAACAACCCTCCCCCCTCCATGACCACCACAAAATTATACCCCTCCACCATCTCAATCCAATGCACAACCTCCACGACCGTACTCCCCTCCAGCCACCCTTACCC
>Ga0247770_1001756_pt1 | contig 15162 bp, 15 predicted proteins | sample UWRJL136409B6_FD_179943 | JGI IMG/M metagenome (GOLD analysis project Ga0247770, IMG submission 179943) | Plant litter microbial communities from Arlington Agricultural Research Station in Wisconsin, United States - UWRJ-L136-409B-6 | ecosystem: Environmental > Terrestrial > Plant litter >... | reverse complement strand
CCAGGCGGGGGGGCAATTTCCAGGGGAAGGCGAGCTCGTAGTGGCGGAGGGCAAAGGCGCGGGATTCTCGACAGATTTGGAGGAGGACGGGAACCCGCGGCAGGGAAGGGCGGAGGGCGAGTTGGGAACGCTTGCGGGAGACGAAGCGTGAGTCGAGGCACGTTATGGCTATGATGCGAGGTTGGAGGAGTTCTTCCCAGATTTTGAGGCGGAGTTCGTAGGGGAGGTGGGGGAAGAGGTAGAATTTGGGAGGGATCAAGTTTGAATCTGTGGGTGATGATGATGTCTTGGCTGTGGGGGCTGTTGGTGAGGATAGTGGTTCAATTCGAGGTGTCGCTGGTGTTGGTGCTGGTGTTGGAGTAAGACCGTCGGAAATGACCTGGAATTCGAGCCAGAATTTGGTCTTTTCGTCGTGCCGCGCGTACCAGGATTCGAACATCGTTTGGGATTGTTAGGGATTAGGAGATACGCCGGAGGGGAGGTTATGGAATGGTTTTGGTGGTTTGTTGTTTGAGGAGGGAGGCGGTTGCTGTTGTCGTTGTTGTGGTCGTCAAACGGGGATGCAGGTCAGATGGGGGCTCGCACCTACCTCGATATGCAAGGCGGGGGAGGGGCGGTGGTGGTTGGAAACTTAGAAGCTTGGAAGCTCTGATGGAGCGGGACAAAGTGCAAAGTGTGGGACGGTTTCTTTGGGGTCACTTTGCTTGGCCTTCTTCCCCCGCCGGACGGTGTCAACTGATAGACAGGGGGTGAGGGGCTCATTCATCTGATTGTTCGCTTTTCGATCCTCCGTCTCTTACCGACGACCGAATGCAGCAAACATCCCATTTGGCAAAGTACATATATCGCCACTCTCTATCGGCAGTTGGAGGTCAGTGGAAGTGGCATTTTATGAAGCCAGGCGGCCCCCGATGTTTTCGCGTCGTAGTCGTTGTGTGGCCAGGGTTCATAGTTGGCATTGAGGTGCTGCATCACATGCTTGAGAGTTTCTTGAGTTGAGGTTGGTAGGCTAAGTTTGGTGCTCGCAGTTTGCAAAAGGCATAGTCACTGATTGGTTACCGGCCAGTCCGCAACTTCAAGCTAGCGAAGATGCAGCGTGCATGTACCTATATATTGCACCCAGAAAAGTCGGTTCTTGGGTCGTCTCCCCATTTCAAGACTGATCCAAACGTCGCAGGGTCAGTACGGTATCCGCTGCTGCGTGGCCTGGTACCTGGATTAACTTGATTATGGCCCTTATTGATCGAGAGGCGGCCATGTAAAACGGAATTCTGTCTACAGCCGTTACTGGGAGTGAGTTGTTGAAGAATACTAGCTAGACAACGGTGATGGCCTTTATGGGTGAATTCACGTCGTGAGACTAGAAATATTTGTTAGAGTGAGCTTGAGTTGACTCTCAATCCCTGAAAGAGCACCGACACGCCCTTAAGCTTGTTGTTGCCGATGGCCACGACTTCAGCATGGGCATCTCTTCGTCCTGGGAAAGTCGCTGAGTTATAATACCGCCTTATGACGCCGCAAAATGTCAAATGAAAATACGACAGCTCCGGAAAGGCCTGAGAGCCGTGTGATCCAGTAGTTGGGGGTGGGATACCTTTCTTCGACAATGGGGAAAGTATCATCACACATAGAATGGTGTTGAACCGAAGGGATATATGCCAGCCCTTACTAGACTCGGAAATGGTGCTGTCGGTTTATGCCGAAGACGGCCACGAGTGCCGGCTTGAGGAGGGTGTCGGTCGACGAGGCCATTGCTCGTGGCTCCAGGCAGTCCTGGAAAGGAATGCCGCTAACTGCTCCAACGTTCATCCCGGGCTTTCTGAAGCAGTAACGAGATCACGGCCGCCGCTGTTTCGGGCATATCCGCGAGGCCTGGGGTTTGAAATTAGTTCCGTGGAGTGGCATTTTTTATGAGCACATTTCACAGCTATCGACAGTGAAAGCGCAGTAGTTGTTGAAATGCTACCCAGACTCCCCGGGCATGCCATTTTCTCGGCGGAGAGGCGAGCACGCATCGAGGTGGGCCGATGTTACAGGGCTAGCCACTTTGAAGGAGACAAGCGCCCTATGCGATTGGCGAAAACTCTCTATTCGACAACGCTGTCATCCGTCCAAAATATCTGGACGGACGAGCCGCAGCCTCCCCAGCTCTCTGGATCGTGACTATCGAGTTTTCCGAGAAGAATGGGGTGACATGAACGGTCCGGCTGGCGGCCGGCTCGGATCAGCGGACGATACAACCGCGGCCCCGCCTAGTTGGTCGATCCGTGGCCCTGACAGCCATGAGCTTGCTGGCTGGCCAATGGGAGCGACGGGAAATGACGGACAGGAAGGGAATCAACCTGTAAGGATAACACCACTAACCCCTGGTCAACAGGAGGATTATGCCTTGACCTTGGAGAGACTGCAATGTCAAAGGTTCGGTATCAAGAAGCGATGCGTAGTCGAAGTGCCCACTTAAGCATTGTATGGATATGAACCAAGTGCGCAAAGTGAAGGAGGTGGGTGGCATGAGAAATGGCGAAGCGCCTCTTGAAGCTCATTTACAGTTTGTACGTAACAATTGTGCACACAAGCTTTAGCTCAAAGATAGTTGCAGATAAACAAGCATTGAGGCTTGATGCTTGAACCCAAATATGACGAGACTCGAAAGCGCATGTTAGAAACTCACAATGAGCTTTGATGAACGGCCTCACGTCGAGGAGATTTATCTGCATGTTGCATGGGCAGGTGTCAGATCCGTTCGGCCGGCAGCCACGATGGGGGCCTTCACATGCTTTCGTCATCCCCAATCCCCCTCTCCAAGCGGCAGTAACCGCTTGACGCAAGTGGCCAGATCAGGCGCGCCTAAAGCGTGCAGATGCCATCTGCACCCCACCTTTGTCTCGGAAGCCTCTCCTTCAAGGGTCATCTTGGGGATCTGGGCAAAAAGTCACACTTCAACTATTATCCTCTTGTCTTATTTGAAATCGCTTGATCCAGGTTCGTCCGACTGGTAGTCCAGCCTGCGGGAGCTGGTCATCTTGGCGCAGAATCCGGGGATTCCCTCCCCGCAAAGCTCCGGTTTACGGTGGATCCTTTCGGCAGTCCTGCTTGATCCTGTCCCTGGTCGCTGCGGGGATCGCGTGTCTCCAAGAAGCCATCCAACCACAGCCTTCCCAGCGCTTCCTCTTGTCCGAACACCACCTGAGTACGAGCACAAAGGTCTCGACAAGGACGCCCGGTTGACCACCGCGCGCGATTTGTTTCTACGCCTGCGCGATCCTTGCGAGCGGAGGAAGACGTGCGACTGCTAACAGCCAGCGTCTGTATGCAGCCAGCCCGCGCCGTTTTCTTCCCCAAGCCTCGAGTACCCCGCTGCCTGGCATCGTGGGGCCAGCCAAGACGGGTTGGGGCGCCGCAACGTCATTCCTAGTGACCAGCACTCGTCTCGACCCCATCCTCTTCCCCGGTCAGTGACGCAGGCTTCAGCGCAGTGTGCCATCAGCCTGAGCCTCGGTGATAGGTGGCTGGCGGTGATCTGGCGCTTGGTCAGGCCAGCGAGACGGCGAACGGCGGCAGCCAGGTGATCGCTACCGAGGGCACCGGGCAGCACCGGTGTCACAGGGCAGAAGAACCTGGCCCTGGTGGCATAAAGCGTGCGAGGGCGGGCCAAGTCGAGCGACGGGCGCGGCAATTGGAGCTCCCCCCTTTTTACACTCGACGCCGGTCAAACTCACGCCCTCGCTTCCTACCATCAGAAATATACAGACGAGGCAAACATTGGAACTCACCAGCACACAACCCGCCCGCCAGGTCTAGGCCCGGCCAAGACGTCCCGACGAGCGGCAGCACTGTCTCGTGCAGTTGACCTTGGGGTTTTTGGGTACGTCGCGCGTGTCTCGTTTCTTTCTTTTATCCCCGATCTGCTGGCGTCTCGGCAGATTATCAAACGGCCTTAAATGTACCCATATTGAGAATTCGGTCCTGCGGAGGAGTTTCGCAAACCCACTCGCCGCCCCATGCCCAATCATTCCAGTCTGTCACGTTGTGTTCCTCTGAGCCTAAACCAGCCACATGTCACTGTCCTGTCTCTCCCCATAGCCCGGATGTCGTGGGCAGTCCCACATGGCAGCGCATGGGAGGTAACAGCGGGCGCTCATCTGCCCTCGCACCCTGCCCCCTGCGGCCATCGTGGGGCCATGGCTCGCTACTATCTACTGCGCTTGTCCATCCCGTTGCGCCTCGCGCTTTACTTGTATATCCCCGACCTTCCCGGCCTAGGACCGGTACCTGCCTTGCCTTCCTTTCTTGTCTCACAGCATCCTTCTTTTCATTCTTCTAAGTCAACTGGCTACCCGAGCCATTTCAAGTGGGATGCCACCCTACTGTCTACACGACTGCCATTACTTCTACCGCACAGCTCTGCGCGGCCTGAACATCAGCACCCGCGTCTCGCCTCTCCACGGTTGATACGGGCCACCTAGCCGAGCTAACGAAGATGCCTACTCAAGTCCGAATTTTCACCCTACCAAGGTCTCTCGACGAGACCCTCGCAACCAAACCTAAGCCGCCCTCACCCAAGTCTCCACGCTCTGTAGTGGAGTACCCATTGGTCCATAAGCCTACCAGCAGCCCAGGGCTCAGGGCTCGCCAATACACCATGTCAACTCACGAGGACAAGAGTAACGGGGGCGTCACCTTCGCACAGCAGGACAAACTTCCAAAGCTCCCCATCCCAGACCTGGAGCAGTCGTGTCGGAGGTATTTGTCCGCCCTCAAACCACTTCAGTCAAACAGAGAACACGCAGACACAAAAATCGCTGTGCAAGAATTTCTAACTGGTGAGGGGCCCGAGTTGAACGAAAAGTTGAAAAAATATGCCGAAGGTAGAACAAGCTATATCGAGCAATTTTGTACGTGTAACAATCCTTAATGCGTGCCGCTGTGTTGTGACTAACTTGTGTAGGGTACGACTCGTACCTCAACTTCGACAATCCTGTGGTCTTGAATCTGAATCCCTTCTTCTTACTGGAAGATGATCCGACGCCTGCCCGCAATAACCAAGTGACGCGAGCTGCCTCGCTGGTTGTGTCGTCTTTGGAGTTTGTGCGTGCAGTCCGTAAAGAGGAGCTGCCGCCTGATATGGTCAAGGGTGTCCCGCTGGACATGTACCAATACTCGCGTCTGTTTGGTACCGCCAGAGTTCCAACAGATTCAGGGTGTCAGATCGAACAGGACCCGGAATCCAAGCACGTGATCGTCATGTGCCATGGTCAGTTTTACTGGTTCGACGTCTTGGACGACAACTCCGACTTGATCATGACAGAAAAGGATATCGCCATCAATCTACAGACAATTGTTGACGATGCTACGCAAACTCCAATCCAGGATGCTGCCAAGGGCGCGCTCGGCGTTCTCAGCACAGAGAACCGCAAGGTTTGGTCGGGACTGAGAGACCTCTTGACGAGGGAAGAGGGTTCCAATAACGCCGACTGCCTCGGGATTGTCGACACGGCTCTATTTGTGATCTGCTTGGATTACACTGAGCCCACGACCGCGGCGGCCCTCAGCCAGAACATGCTCTGCGGAACGAGCGAGATTGAAAAGGGGGTTCAGATTGGCACGTGCACGAACCGTTGGTACGACAAACTTCAGATCATTGTTTGCAAGAACGGCAGCGCCGGCATCAATTTCGAACACACCGGCGTAGATGGTCACACAGTCTTGCGGTTTGCCAGCGATGTTTACACGGACACCATCTTGCGATTTGCGCGCACGATCAATGGAGGCGCGCCGACGCTATGGGCTTCAACCAGCCCGGATCCATCCAAGCGCGACCCTGAGAGCTTTGGCGACGTCAACACCACGCCTTATAAGCTTGAGTGGGATATGATCCCAGAGCTCAGTATTGCAGTGAGGTTTGCCGAGACCAGGTTAGCGGACCTAATCGAGCAGAACGAGTTTCAATGCCTCGATTTTGCTCCATACGGCAAGAACTTCATCACATCGATGGGATTCTCCCCCGATGCCTTCGTACAGATGGCGTTCCAAGCGGCGTACTACGGACTGTACGGGCGTGTTGAGTGCACATACGAACCGGCGATGACCAAAATGTACCTGCACGGGCGAACCGAAGCGATCCGGTCCGTATCCGAGGAGTCGGTGAACTTTGTGCAGGCGTTCTGGGCGGACAACCCGGCAGATCAAAAGATTGAGGCCCTTCGGAAGGCATGCCAACGGCATGTGACAACAACAAGAGACTGCGCAAAGGCCCAGGGGTGTGACAGGCATCTATATGCCTTGTTCTCCCTTTGGCAGCGGATGTTGGACGAGGACCGCACCGTCAGCAGCGGGATGAGCACCAATGGGTATTCCAGCCCTGTGACCGCCAATTCTGAGCGAGGTTCGCCCGTCGGTAGCCTTAGCAATGATTATTCTTTTGGGGCGGACGGAGAAGTCCGCGTCACAAGGGAGCGAGGCGACAGTACCACCTCGCGCGGCAGTCGAGACAACCAACACCAGCTCCCCCTCATCTTTGCAGACTCTGGGTGGGATAAGCTCAACACGACGATACTCTCGACATCTAACTGCGGTAATCCGTGCTTGAGACACTTTGGCTTCGGCCCCGTTTCGGGAGACGGATTCGGTATCGGCTACATCATCAAGGACGACGGCATATCAATCTGCGTATCCTCGAGGCATCGTCAAACAAAGCGGTTTGTGGACACACTTGAGAGCTACCTCTTGGAAATCCGCCGCATCTTGCGAATCGCGGGCCGCACCAACGCCCCAGCCAAGCAAACTCGCGCCCGCGAGATTGATTCGAACCGACCAAAGGTGGCAAACAGACTCAAGCTCAGGGGGCGTCTAATCACCGGGAATGAGCTCATCAAGTCCCACAAGAGCCTGAATGGCAGCGTGTCACCAACCGAGGGCAGCATGACGATGAGTGAGGATGATGAACTGGGTGGATGTAAGTGCCCGCAGACAGTCCCACTTTCTGCCCACTGAAAACAGATGCTAACTCGCAACAGATGGATTTTTCGATGCTGGCATGCTACTGCAGGCTCTCAAAGCTCGGGGCGAGAGCTTGGATAATGACGAGACGAAGCCGTCTGAGAGGGCAGCTGTGTCTGCGAAGAGGAGGGATGTAGGGAAGAAGTTGAGGCTGATCGATTACTGATTTGGGATAGCATGTGTTGTGTGTGTTGTGTTGTAAGTCTGTCTTGTATACGATGGCTATGGATGATGACTATATATATATCTGGGTGGTATTTGTATAGCTAGCTACCTACCTGGTTTTGATATAACTGAAGATACCTCTACGATCTACCGTTTGTTTCAGTTAGAGTCCTCATGGATTTGTTCGGTGGGTTGGTACGTTGTCTGTGGTGCTGTTCGAGTTCAGTTGCTTCAAGGAGATGATAAAATAGGAGAATGTCTTGTGTAATAACTCAGACTTTTTCATTTTAACACATGGTAGTCAGAATGTTTCTCCAACACATATACACTGTAGTATTACAGTACAAATAGAAAAGGCTACGATGCAAATACACTCCCTAAATAGGGAGTCGCTTCCTCTCGACTTCGTCCCCCACAAGGCGCTTAGTTTTTGCCACCGTCATCCCCTTCGCTCGAGGCTAAAATTGCAGTGCTGCCCTGCAAATGTAATAATGACTCTGGCAGCACGCACTGTATCTCTGGGCCGATGGCTTTGTCAGGCTCGATTACCATTACTATATACTGTTCTCGCTAAATTCGATCCAAGTTTTCCTAGTTCCACTCGTGTGACTTCATGATCTACAAGGTAAATATCCAACCCAGTAACCTTCTCTTAATATTCTGCGCTTCACACAACGCCCTTTTTATCCTTGACCGGAAATACAAAAAGAGCAAATCGTACAATACATACGTATAGGCTAGGTCAAGCCGAGCCACTTCAACGCCTTCTCGCCGTTCCCCTTTTCCGCTTCCCGTTTTAGGTATAGCGGCATTAGACGTCGCTCATCGGCATCAAACTCGTGATCATCATCGCCTCCAATATCATCCATCGTTGTGACGTGGCTCCTCCTGCTTCGAATGCTGCTCGGGGCAAGGGAGCGAATTCGCGAGGCGGCGCTGCTGAGAAATACGCCGCCGCGGAGTGCTTTGTCCCTGTTCTCCGACTCTGTGGTACTGGCAATGAGGGACCCTGACGGAGATCGCATAGGGGACTGGGGGGCTGTCATGTAATAACCACGCGGCGACGCTGGTGGTGTGTCAAGAGTTGAGGTCGACAAGAAGGTGCTGTCCTGCTTGAGGTGCGACAAGGTGCTCTTGGTAGTCGTAGTCGTCCTCTTCATACTTGCTGTCCCGTTGGTGTTGATGCGCCCGTAGACGTCGGACTTGGAAGCCAGGGTATCACGGATAGCCGAGACGAAGCCGGCGATCTCGGCGCGTGTTGCCGACGAGGTGAGAATGTAGTTGGCTTTATTAAATGGAATGGAGGCAGTCTTGGGTGAAACTGGGTTGTTGAAGGCGTCAAGACCACCGACTGAGCGCAGCTCTGCAAATGCGTACTTCTCCGAGTCGGAGTGTGCCGTAGGGGGTCTCATATCGCTGCCAATGATCCCGGCAACCTTGACAGATTCAGAGCCAATGAGCTTGCGAAGGGCAAGAACAGTAGAGAGGTGCTCGGCCGTGTACTCAAGGATGAGGAAACGGACTTGGGAATGCGCGGACAGATACGATTCTAGATGTGGAATCAGAAGGCTTGCGAGTGTGGAGCTATTGGCGAATGGGCTGTCACGAGTCTGTTTGGTGAGCGGTTGGCAAGTGAAGGCTTGCATCGCATTGGCAATGAGATACCTGCATCGTATTTCGTTAGCTGCGTGGGCTGTGGGAAGATGCTCAAAATGTTGTTTACCTCAAGTCCAGGCGCCCGCTGCGTGAGCTACCTGACACAAATCCGAGCTTCTCAACCTGCCCAATAATTGCAGACGTATAACCTTGCTTCACGCTTCTCTCGACGCCAATGGCCAGGATCATGTCCAATTCCTTGCAGGATCGCCCCCCACCATGCGGCTCAGGTTTCCAAAGCACCGGTTTCCAAGAGGTGCTCGCATTGGAACCGGAGGAACGTAAAGGATACTGAGTCCACACCTCGGAGGGTATATACGAACTCAGAATTAAGCGCAATATATTCTGAACAGATGTCTCTGTCTGTCGCCGAACGCTCAGTGTCTGGAACCTCTGGCCCAGCCCAGGCTGGGGAGTTGCTGGCAGGTACAAGTCATAAGGAGGCGTTGGGAGGCGCCCATATGTAAGTTGTGCATGGGAGTGCCCGTGTTGAGCACCATGCATCATTTCATGGTCCATGATAGCCTGAACTGTGGATGGGTCCCCTAGGGCAAGCGCTGTATTGTCGGATGTTAGGTCCCGGCCCAGAGTCCCGTCTGTGAACGCGTTGACTGGAGTTGAGGGTGTTGATGCGGAAATACAGGTTGCCACTGGAGACGGTGTGTCTGTCTCGGGGACACTGCTTCTAAACCCATCAAAGATTCGTTCTAGGGGAGGATTCGGCCTATCACCCAGGAGCTGGACGACGAGATTTTCGAGGAGCGGCAGCACTTCTACCGACTCGGGCTCAATTACATCATCAGCTTCCAAGTCCATAGTGTCCGTGGCCTTGTCGACATATCTGTCCTTGTATTTTGGCTCCTCACCAGGTGGGGAGTTGTGCAAAAAAGAGGTAGCTCCAGGCCTTTTGTTGACGATTTGGAGGCGGGTGTCCGAGCTCTCGTTTGCGCACTCCGGCCCAAGGCTACTGAGGGACCGTACCGCTCTCAACCTAGTACATTGAGTATTGATGACGAGAGGCAACATCGGGGGCCGCTTCCGTCGCGGTGGTTTTGGTGGGGAAGGTTCAATCTGCGATTCGATCCCGAGACTGCCAAGCTCAACTGATATGGGCCTTTTGGCATCCGCTCGATCTTCTCGCACCGCGAATAATGGTGCTACTGTAGCAGAGTGCTGTTTGTTAATAACAGAGTCTGGGGTTGAGGGTTGCGATTTGGCCGAGTCTGGCCGTGACGTCTCGTTAACCCAGCCAAGAGTTGACGTCGGAATCGGTGTTTTCAAGGGCCATTGCGCAATTGGGGGAGCCGTGTGCATCCTTTCGGCCAACAAGTCCTCGACGGAAGTGAGAAGTGATCTCTGGGTAGATCTCGAGTAAGGGACTTCGGTGGAAACGGCTGGTAATCTCGGGCTCCCCATGCTGCTTGCAAAGTCCATGAAAGGCAACATCAAACTCCCCCTTGACCAGGTCTTTGAGTTGTTAAACCAACAGGCGGAGAGGTCGACCTCGTTGTTTGGGGACTGTAGGCTTTCGGTTTCTTTGTCGAGGGCATCTGCAGCTCGCATGGCTCGCAAAATGGGATCCTCGGCTTCGGCGTCCCCAAGTTCCCCCCAAGGTTCCACCCCGTCAACCAGCTTCGCGCCCCCATGAAGGGCAGAATTCCGACTAGTCGGTTCCTTCTCATCCAAAAGACCAGAAACGCCGTTACTTATCAGCTCGTTGAAAATGAGTTCTGCCTTTTCAAGATCCCCGCCAGTTTGGTTGTAGCTAATGGCGGATAAACACAACACTCGAGCGCCAACGGTCCCGCCATTGAGGAAGACAACGCGCTTCTTGTCGGCAGCAGCCTGGTCCAGGAAGTCGACAGCCTCGGCATGTCGTTTCTCTGCTGCGAGATGGACTCTGTGGATGAGCTGTTTTATCGTTGAAGGTGGTGAGACATCTGAGTTGCACAAGTACTGCTGGAGACTTGGGAGGATCATGATCTGTGAGGAGACGGGCAGGAGACGCAACTGGGCTGCCACGATCTCCGAGGGTCCTTCGAGGGCCACGATCTTTCCACGACCAGTGGGCGGTTCTGACGATTTGGCCATGTTTTCCGAGGTTGTCCCAAGTCACTGCTGGGCCCCAGCTGTGCGTTATCGAGCAGTTGGCCAACCAAATAGCGGAGGGTTGCGCCCCCATCGGCGACAGGTGAGGAGGGACAGCAACCAGACAGCTTGAGAGACGGATGGGAGGGCTCCTCAAGATAATATTAGGCCGTCGCGAACGGCCGACACCCCCGGGGACCTTTCTGCAACAATAGAAGCCCGCAGCGGCGTGGCTCGGCGTGGCTCGAGAAAAAGAAAAGAAACAAGACCAGACCCCGGCTTGAATTCCGAGAACAGGAGGGGCGATGACCGTCTAACAGGGCTGGACAAGCCAGCGTAGATCCTTAGCGCCAACTTGAATTCTAGTGAGATTGGGAAGAATGAATTGGGAATGACGCAAGTAAAGTAAAGAGAAGAAGAGAAGATCGTGTTTGCCAGAGGTCTCGAAGAGGGTAAGAAGGACCCGCCGACAGCTGCGAGGAAGGAGCAAACCGGTCACTCAAATCACCCCTTGACTGTTTGTGTGAATGCATCACTCAACCAGTCTTTCAACGGGCCCCCGTCATGGCCAGCCTCTGCTCTGACCTCACATGGTACGGTGGGTGGGATTCCTTTTCTCTGGTCCCCGATTCTCGGGAACGTCGTCCGGCGCGGCAGCAAGCAGCATGGGGGTGTTGAAACCGAACGACGTGATTCGCTGACGGACGGAAAATCCGGAATCTTCTGTTCAACACAGACCTTGCGTGCATGTTTCGTGCACAACCAAGACGGCACGCTGCAGCTTGCCCGAGTGCTCGGACGACGCTTTACCGTTACGTCTGGTTTTTCCCTCTATCAGGGAGCCACTCGTCACGCAGTCTCACACGCTCTTCTCGCTGCTCCGTTAGTGGGTGTCTATCGCGCCCAATTCCTTCTCCGAACGAAGAGATGGCGACCAGAGACAAGGGCGTTCGAGGGTGGAGAGGTGACACGAGGAATCCAGTTGTGCCACTGGCTGAGATGCATCAAGGGGTTGTGGAGGTCAATCTCACAAGGCTGCCGGGGCCTAAACGGCAAATCCCACTTCTGGCTTCTAAGACGTTCTGAGCCTAGCGGGATTGCCGATCGAGAATCCGCGCCAGGGGGAAGCTTCGGAGGCGGGAGCTGGGAGCTGGGGCGAGCCTTGGCAGCCGGGGCTGCTAGGGTCGGCCAAGACTGCCCACGGAACACTCAAAATTGGTGTCCAATCGCGCCCACCAACTCCCGACGCTAACATTCTTCGTGCTGTTTCACTGTTTGACGTCGAATGTGATTCCAACTACCCGTGACGGTTGCAGCGTCAATTTTAGGAACGGATGCTCAAGTTGCCGCTGTCAGTTACGAGCAGCCTGCCACAATCAGAAGCGAGGCGACCTTGCAGCATGTCGCTGCGCTGTAGTGCTGCTGCAGCGCGCCAGAGCCCCCGAGACACCTTATCATCATCTCATCAGATTGGCCGTGGCTGCTGACTTCAGCTCGAGCGCCTGCAGCGATAATCTATCTCGAACCTCTGCTTGCAGTATTTTTCCGAGAACGCGGGATGGTGCTGCTCGTCGATGATGGATGGATGACCGCACGGCAGGGAAGCCAGTGAACGACAGACGTGGGATGCCCGTGCTTTGCCGGCTTGCCTTTTTCTTGGACCTCAACCCAGGTGGCGGTCGTTTGGTAATACACAGTACTGTGATACGACGGAGGGTGGTTGGCGCGGCTGCCGACATCCCCCTGCAATTTTCCTCAAGAGCGCAACCTCGGGACCCTGCAGAAAGCTGTCCACGTTCATCGCGATCGTTCATCACCCTACAACTGAATCCGTGGTTCAGTGGTCACACAACTCGTGCGAGGAAACATGTTCAAGGATAAGAAGTTTCAGGTTTGCTAGGTATGTTTATTCGGTAAACGTCCGCTTCCGAATCGACCACGAAGAGATCTCCCCTTTTGGACGCTTGCTTCCTGATTTGGAGTGGGAGCATGTAGTATTCAGGTTCGCATGGATCTCTCCACTCATCAGCTGGACTCTACGTGCTCATTTCTGCCGAGGTCTGGCGAGACGAAAGGGTCACACATACACCTGGCGCCTGGGTGTTTCTTTCTTGTTTACCATCACCAACGGTTTCTATGAAGCCACCTCAAACCCAGTGATAAAGGAAGGCCGGGCTTAGCCATACGGGGGTTCCTCTGCGTAATGGACTGACTTGACGACCTTCTCCGCCAAATTGAAGCCCTCAGCTTCAAGCTTCGCCCTCATCGGCTCACATATCTTTTTCTTGTATGGCGCCAGCACCGCGTTCAGAGGCGCGAACTTGTCCTGGAGCATCTGTGTGGCAGTTCCACATACAAAACCAACTGATTTGGACATGCTGAGTAGCCGCCGGGCTCGCCAAAGAGCTCAGGCGTCGCCGCGATGGTTCACAGCATAGAGTTGGTCAACGCCAGGGTCAAACCCGACTTCGTTGAGAACCGTGATGCCTGCCTCCCTGGCCGCGACATTCAGTTCGCGCCTGGCGGGGATGCATAGCTGAGGGTTACGGCGTGGCCTTACATTTGATGGCCGAGCAGAATACAACTGCGTGATAGATGAACGAGGCGAGAGAGATTGCTACATCGCGGTTGGATATGCCGATCTAAGTCGGGGAGACTTGACATTGAGAGCAAGGGGATCTACCATCCGTCGGCTAGCTACGAGATTCAAGGCCGTGGAGAGGGTGCGGCTCGCGAGTAAAAACTCAGGGGTGAGCGTGGGGATCATTAGACTCGCAGTGCGCGAGAGCAACAACGGGTGGGCAGTCACATACCAAGAGGCAAACAGTTCTTAGGATATCGGAGCAGGTACTCGACGCACCGCTTTGACACTAGGGTGCTACCGAGCACGAGGATCTTCTTCGGTCTCCTTGCACGAAGAAGGTCTCCCACGCTCCCGGTGGACACTGCCGCACGTTGTCTGAAGTCGACGTCTCCAGACATTTCTTCTCGAAATATTTCTTCTAACCTGGAAAGCATTGAGTATGAAGACTGAAAGGTAAGTTCGCAGGTTTGGCGTCTGACCTGGCGAGCCCCTGGTCTGATAAGCGGGAGCATGCGTTAAGATTTGGCTTCATCGAGCTGAGCTGAGCGCTTCTTCACCCGCACGAATCACCTCGCAACGTCAAATGTATAAAGCAACAGCCACACATCGCGTTTCCGAATACCGAAACAGCATCTACATTAGCAGACTTGGATGCTTTCGAGTCTATCAGTCATCTTCCTCCATCAACGCAGCCAGCTCCGCCTCTTCATCAATAGACAGCAGCCCATCCGCCTCCTTCTCCGGCTCCTTAACTTCCTCCTCCTCCGCCAACTTCGGCTTCTGCTCCGCCACCACAGCATCCAGCCCCTTCTTGTCCAGCGGCCAAGTCCTCACCGTCCCATCAATACTAACACTCACCACCTTCCCCCCCATCACCAGCAACTCCGTAACCTCATCAAAATGCCCCTGCAGCGAGCAATACAGCCGTCCCTCAGAGCGATCCCAAAACTTCAAATCCTCATCCCTCCCCGCCGTAATAACCCACAGATCCGTCACCGCCACCGCGCGAACGTGATCCCCGTGATGGAACGTATCATCAGCCTGAAACCCCCTCAGCCTCGACAGACACTTCGCCGTGCCGTCGCCGCTCGAGCTCCACAAGTCCACCTCGTCCCCCTCCCCCTCCAGCACAAGCTTGTACACCGTCGTCTCATGCTCCAGTATCGTCCGCCGCTCCGTCCCCGGCACATCAGGCATCTCCTCCACGACTTGCTCCCACCCATCCAGCCGGATCCTCCACCGCCTGATGTGCGGGTCACTGCTCGCGCTGATTAGCATGATCTCCTCGCCCTCCTTCCCCCCTTTCGCCTCCACATGGTGGTGATCAACTATCAAATCTTGTATGCTCATCATATTAAGTACATTGTCCTGCAGCGTGTGTAAACGCCGCCCGGAAACGGCGTCCCACACGATGATCTTCTTGTCGGCGCCGCCGCTGATGAGAAGGGAGGTGCTGCCGAGCTGGGCGCACACCACGGCCTTGACGAAGTCGGAGTGGCCGGTGTATTTGAGGCCCGGGGCGCGGGTGTTGAGATCCCAGGACCACACGGACTTGTCCCAGGCGCCGGCGAAGACAGTGCTGTTGGTGGGGCCGCCGGTGGTGAGGCAGCTGATGGGGGTGGAGGGGCCGCGGTAGACTTCTTTGGCGGTGGGGTCGTCCTGGGGGGTGT
>Ga0247770_1001754_pt1 | contig 15206 bp, 10 predicted proteins | sample UWRJL136409B6_FD_179943 | JGI IMG/M metagenome (GOLD analysis project Ga0247770, IMG submission 179943) | Plant litter microbial communities from Arlington Agricultural Research Station in Wisconsin, United States - UWRJ-L136-409B-6 | ecosystem: Environmental > Terrestrial > Plant litter >... | reverse complement strand
CCAGAACCAACCCCCCCTCCGCCCCCCCCTCCCCGCCATGCTTCAACACCGTCCCGTCCGTAAGCGTAACCGCCACACCATCCACCCTCGACGCCCCCCGCAGCACAATCTTCTGCACCCTCGGGGCCGTCTTCCCCGCCAGCACGAGCACGTCACTGAACCAGTTCCCGTGCGGCCCGCCGTGTAAATTACTCTGCTGCAGGGCCGTCCCCGCAGCGTAAGTAAAGTTTACCAACACGGGATTATGGTCCGAGAGGATATTTCCGTCAGGCTGGAGGAATTTCCCCCCGACGTAGGTGTACGCCGTCGGGGTAAGTGTGAGCAGCGGCGAGGAGCGGAAGAAGACTTTGTCGACGGTTTCGCAGGCGGATGTGGGGCTGGGGTTGGAGCAGAGGGATTCCGTGGTGGGAGGGGTGGTTGTGCCCCGGGAGAGGAGCAGCCAGGGGTCGGAGAGGGCGGTGGAGGGGGAAGAGAGGAGGGAGAGGATTGCGGTGTCGAGGGGGCGCGAGTAGCGGGAGTTGGTGTCGCCGAAGACGAGGACGGGGTTTCCGGTGGACCAGGTGGAGATGTGGGAGGCAAGTTGGTTGATGTTGGCTTGGCGCGCGGTGAGGTCGCCGGGCTCGGTGCCGGCGTCGGCGTGGAGGTTGTATACGTCGAGGTAGGTGGATGTGGTGGAAGAGATGGAGAGGGCGAGGCGCATGAAGGTGAAGCCCTTGGGGGTGAGGCAGTCGTTGGAGGAGGCGTCGGAGCAGGTGGCCCATTTGATGCGGCGGAAGTCGAGCCAGGGGTGGTTGGAGAGGGTGTTGAGGCCGGAGCCGAAGGGGATGCCGCCCGAGGTAGAGGTGCGGAAGGGGTGGGTGTCGGTGGCGTAGATGGAGGCGTGGTAGTTGAAGTCTTCTTGGGCGTGGATGATGGAGTAGTTGTGTTTGGAGAAGAAGGAGCCGATGAGCTTGGCGTTGGTGGTCTTGTCGCCGGGCACGTCGTTGGAGTTGAGAATGGCGGGCAGGCCGGCGACGTTCATCGAGAGGACGGTGAAGTCACCTGAGGGCGCGGCGAGGGCACCGCCCAGGAGGAGGGTGAAAGTAACGAAGGACTTCATCTTGTGAGCGAGTGGAGCAGACGAGGAGAAGGAAATCGGACATTTTTTCAGGTTTCTACGGTTCATGACCGACATATATACGTCGAGGAACCTCCAGTCGCTCATCACGTCACGTCAACTTCAAGTTCTGCGCATAGCATAAGGCAATTAGCTCCCATAGTTCGCTTAGGGACCCAGCAGTGCTTTCCGGGCTTCTACCTTCCCGGAACGGTGCGTATCTCCCTTACCGAGCCGCTTAGCCGGGGCGATGTCACCCAAGCCGGACGTGGGGAACCCCTGTCGCGGCCCTACCGAACATGTGCAGGCTTGGCCCAGCGTGATTTGCTCACCTTCTTTACCTTCTTCACCTTCCATGTCTATACTGCGATGATGTGACGGTGCGCTCAGTTTTGGAGCCGTGATTTGTTGTTTTAGTGATGATGTTTGGTTGATGGTGCTTTGCAGCTTGGGTCAGCCCCTATTTTTACCTCGACCGTGACGAGCGAGTTGAAATTGGTCGCAAGTTTCCTCTCTCCATAAAAAGTACAGGTTGCCACGTTCAAGATTTCGGGAACACCTCAGCTGCTGAATTGATATCCTGCGGATGCGGAAGTTGTCGAGTTTATCTGGTAACCGGCGAGGAAATATTTTGTGATGTTGAAGACATACGTCTGGTGAGCTGCCCGCCACATTGTGTGCTACGCATGTAGAAATGAAGTTCGCTGCCGTTATTTCACAGTGCGGCTCCAATTAGAAGGGTAAATTCACTGGACTTATTTGATGAGGCGCAGCCAGATGGCGGAGGCGGCAAGAGCACACCACGCTTCAGCAAACCCTCCAGTACCACCAACAGTTTTATGCCAAGGATCTTAGCAACTAATCCAGTGGAGTACAAATCCATTTAAAAGATCAACGCCCCTCTCGCCACGCAGGATCACTCCCGGCTTCTCTCTTCATTTCTACCTACACACAGCAACCAAACAAACAACCCTACAAGCATTGAAACAACCAAACCGCCTAAAATGCATCTACCAACATCAATCCTACTAGTAGCAGCCACCCTCCTCCCCTCCGCCCTCGCCCAAGTCCGCTTCACCAAACCCGACACCGACAAAAAGCTCAACCTCTCCTCGCCCGAAATCACCATCGCCTGGACTGTCGACAACGACCGCAACGAAGCCCGCACCCCCCTCGTCGACATCTGGTTCCTAGCTGCGGGCTTCGGCTACGAGCTAAAGAAAGACTTCCCTAGCCAAGCAGGGTCCAGATCCCTGGTGTGGAATCCCAAGGACGTGGTCGATGCGTTGATGAGCACGAATCATTCGCTGCCTGGGGGGAAGGAGTTTCAGTTTGAGTTGAGGTTTCATGATAGGAATAGCTCGAGGGGGTCGGGGGTGTTGAGTGAGAAGTATGCCGTGGAGGGGTATCGGTTTATGAACAGTGCGAGGGGGAGGGTAGGGGTGGAGATGGGGGCCGTGGTGGTTGCGGGTTTGGTGGGGGCGGGGGTTTGGTTGCTTTGATCAGTGGGCTGGAAGGGAACGAGGTGCTTCTAGATGCGTCGCACTGAGTGTTCGCTGTGCACGGTCCAAATGGAAAGGGGAAGGAATAAGAATAGGAGAGTAATGACATTGAATGAATGACCTCTTTATCAAACCTGAAAGAAAACTCTTGTGAGAATCGACCCCTGAGCACCAAAACACTCTTGAAGGCAAATGCGACTTGTCACACGAAAAGGGTCAATAAAGGTACCTATGTCATGAAGCCAAGGTCCTGAGCTCTGGTTGGATCTGGTGGACATTTTTCACTGTACAGTTGTAATACAAGCGGTTCCCATCACACATCACTTCTAATACAGTGGACTTTTGTCGCCAGTTGGCTGGCTCTCTTTCAACTTTATAAGATGGCTCTGCAGGTTCACATTGGAAGTGGGTTGGTTTTCATACTGGAGGTTACGATCACACCTTAGTTATCAATCACCCTAGTGGTTTGGTTATCGGCGGTTCTCGTCACAAGGCGGCTGTAATACTGGCAACTCGGATACTGTGGCTCAAACACTGCGGCTTGATTCTCACGATCCTCATCTTCGTGCGGCTTGATACTCGCGGCCTGGTAATTGCGGCTTGAATGCTGCGGTTCTCATCACACGGCGGTTTTGATCACAACCACCTTCCTGAAGTTTCTGGACTGAGGCTGCTTCTTCCACCTTCTCGAGTTGAAATTTTCCAAGTCTTCTCTTCTTTCTCAGAACTGTTTCTCAGAACAAAGCCTTCTTCCCCCAACACTCGAGCGAGACCAGGCTCTTCTTTTCTTCAAATACTCGAACAAGACCAATCTTTTACTTCTCTTCTCTCTCAACACTCGACCAAGACCGGCCTTTCTTCCTTCTCTCAACATTCGAGCAGGACCAATCCTTCTTCCAGCGTCTCGTTTTTCAAGCCTGCCTCCTTCACTGCCGCGACCTTAGACAACGACGACTGCTCTCGAGGTATTGCTTCGTCAGTTGACATCTGCAGCCCCGCTCACGGTAAGGTTATTTTCATCATATCCGTCTCACTCTTGCCGTTCCCGTCGCTCCCGTCGCTCCCGTCCCTGCTACCACGAGGTATCCACGTCCCCTATCTACAGCATCTAACTTTGACTCTACCGCAGATCTTGAGGGCTCGCCGATTGGGGTTCCGCCCTACCAGATACTTTCGCACACCCGCAATCGCCGAGGCCAGAGTTTGGAACAATGGATGCGTCTACCAACCAATATTTCAGCGCGGACGAAGACATCGACCTGAACTTAAACCCCGTCAGCGCCACCGGGAACAGCGTCATTGACAGCAGCGCGACTGACACCAGCATCGCTGACCAGGAGCAGAGAGCTGATAACAGCGACGATATCGCGCGCGACACCCTCTTCAATAACTTGATGAGCAACGAGCTCCAGGCGGCTGATTATTACCGATTTGACGTGCCCTGGGATATTGAACCTTCCCTCAATTTTCCCTCTAGAACTCGTGGCCTCAGATACCCAGGCCTGGACGAAAGTGAAGACTACAACGACGAAGACTTGGACGCTGGATACGAGCTCGACAGCGACGGAGGATATGCAAGACTGTACAGCGACAGCAACAACGAGGACGGCAACGAGGACGAGGACCAAACCGAGGACGAAAACGAAAACGACGACCAAACCGTAGACCAAACCCACAACCACAGCGACGCCGAGATGGCCGACAACGCCCCCCCAACCCCTGCACAGACTCCGAGTCCCAGTGGCGAACAAAGCCCCCTGGCCTTGACTCCTCTTGTAAACGGCCCGGCTGCTCCTAGCAGCAAGCCCACTTTCACGGTGCCGATCCCGGTGCCCATGATCCCCTTCAGCGTCCACCTGGACCGCATGGCCCAGGAGCTAAACAAGATGATCGGACCGCCCATCAACATCAGCATCAACATGCACCACGCCAGTCGGCACAACCCAGCCGACATGGCAACCCAAGGCCTCCGCGTCCATGACACGCTCAGCACCAAAAACGCCATCCGTCCACTGGCTCGGGCGCCCCGTACCATCACAACACCGCCCGTCCCCGACACCAACCCCGCCCGCCCCGACGCCGCGCTCTGGACGCACATCGCCGCCTACCTCGCCGCCCCGTCCGGCCCGCCCCCGGTCGCAACCTGCCCCATCTGCTACCGCGACCTCCTCATCCACGGCATCCCGCCACGACACACCACCCCGAGCCCCGAATACACGCACGGCGTCGTCCTGCCCTGCGCGCACATGTTCTGCGGCGCCTGCATCGACGAGCACCTGCACAACAACCTCAACACCGCCCTCGCAACCCACACCACCATCACCGTCCCCTTCGCCCCCGTCACCGCCACCCTCCAGCAACACCTCTCGCCCACCACGCAAACCCTCGCCCGCACATCCGCCAAGCCTCCCATCCGCCACACCACCCCTGCCTTCCCCCCCTCCCTCATCCCGCCCGCCCTGCGCACCGCCCTCACCACGGCCATCACCGCCGCCCTCACCCATACCCCGGGCCTCCTCCCGCCGCTCCTCGCGAAAAACCACCCCGCCCGAACCCGCATCCACGCCCTCACCGCGCGATTCCCCGTCGCGCCGTGCTGTCCCCTCTGCAAGACCTCTCTCGGCTACGCGCGCTGCCCGCACGCCACACGCGGCGCGCCTATTAGTGCCGACTGTCCCCAGTCGGAACTCCTTCCCTGCGCGCAAATCCCAGACACGGGGGCGGGGGTCCTCCCGGAGATGTGCGATGCGTGTATGCTGCGGAGGGTGGAGGTTCTGGTGGAGCGCGCGGAGGCGGTTGCGAGGAGTCGGGGTGTGGCGGTGGAAGGGGGGGTTGTGACGGAGGGGGTGGATGCCCTGGAGGGTGCGGAGGGGTGTACGGTTTTGGATGCGAAGAGGGAGGTTGAGGCGGTTGTGAGAGAGGAGTGGAGTCTGAGGGAGCGGGGGAGGAGGGATTGGGGGAGGTGGGTTTATTATCATGGGCATTTTAAAGTTGGGGAGTTTTGAGTTGTGGAAGGAAGGAGGGAGGAGGGAGGAGATAGGAGAGGTGCCGTGAGAGGTGAGAGGGGAGGTTGGGAGGAAGGAAGGGAGGAAGGAGCAGGCATCAAACGGATGCGAATAAACCCTCGGGCTTTTGAAACAGGCCTAATTAGAGGCTTGATAAACATCCTTTGGGTTTAGCAAGGCATCAAAAGCTTGTAAGGAGGTGTGTAGGAGAGTGTTTTCGGAGGCATCAGAAGGATGTCAATATGCGTGTCATAAAAATGCAGAGGGCTAGACTTTAGCAAGCAAGGCGTTTTGCTTCGATAATTAGCTTTTTAATTACGGAACGAGGCGTTTCTTCAAAATAACAATGCGTACAGTCCTTAAAGTAATGCGTTCAAGTACCGAGGTAAACTGAAAAGGCTTATGGTTTATTATTAACGGAATAGAAATCAAGAATTCACATTACGGAATGAAGGGAAAGGTATCAGTTAATTTTCCTATCGTTACAACTCATAAATGACGACCGTTAGCAATCTCGGCCAAATCATCCTCACCACCTCACCAACTGCAGTTCGCGAGTGACCGTTTCAAGCTTATTAAACACTCGCTAAAGCAATCACGGAGAACCTCTACAAGATGATCAGCCAAACCCCCAGTACCCCCTCGTCGGTCTCCCTGTTGAGTTCCCTTTTGGGGAAATGGCCACGGTCTACAAGCAAATTCTCACCGACGTGGACGGCCCGAATTTCTCGCCGTTAATCACTGGCAGGGTTCTGGAATTCTCTGACATTCCCAGCGCTAATCAACTCGCCCAACGCCTCCGTGACTTCCTGCATTTCAGATGTGAAATCTCAACAAAGTAAGGAACCCGAGAATACCGCCAAAACGTCCACCAGTGCCAGTGTTCGTCCTCTGGGCCAGGTTTCAAGGGGGTGCCAATCCCACTGTGGAACGGCCGGGTCATGACTAAGCTCCAAAGAGTCTGATATTGAGATGAACTAGGCAAGCAACAAACAGCGGAGATCCGGCACTAAATCTCGTGGCGATAAACCAGATTGATGTAGATCTGTCGGTCCGGATCGGTGGACTCGAGGTTCAGTTTCGTGATATAAGGGAGAACAATGTCGCTCGTACTCGAAATCCGAGGCGTTCTTGCCGTTCCTTCTTACGCCGGGTTTGAGGTTGGCCGCGGCCCCGTCTCTCTGCTTCCGTTGTTGGCCTTTCTCTTCTTGAGTGTCATCATAATTGGCCGTGGGGCCCGGGTTGACTACCTGAAAGAATTTCCCCTCATAATAAAACACGCTTGATATCCAGTCTAAGTGATACAGAGCGTGCCGCCGACACCCTTTGAGGACGTATCAACTCTCTGTCTGCTGCAGCTCAACTCCATAACCTGTCTTGGAACGGTTAATTCATATCAAATGGTTTTGAAGGCTCGACGCTCGCCTGTTCCACATGTGCTGCTGTGATAATGTATCGCGATGTGATGGCCTCTTGCCTTCTTTTGATCCCAATCATTTCTTTCTCAAAGGCAGCATAGGTATTTAGCTACAATTCCAGACCGTTTGTCGAGCGAGTCGTTGATGTTTCTGCATTACCTACTTCGTACCTGCATAACCTTAGGTATTGCTGAATATTCATAACAACTTTGGCAACGCGTTCAGTGGAAGGTATGATGTGCTGCAGCCTAGGCTTAAGGGGGGAAACCAAACGATTTACTTGCACGAGCTGCAGATTGTGGCTCAGTTTATTGAGCTGGACTTGGAGCACGGTACGGAGGACCAAGACGCAAGTCGAATGTCTAGGTAGGCCCGGAGTTTGAGTCGACGAATGTGTTCTAGGCGGTTGGCCATCAAGAACACACGTTTACCTCGCCCATCGTCTCCTTTGTTTTTCTAAAGGAACCTGCTTTTCATTTTGTCGGAGCCGAAGCGCGCTTGAAAAGAGCCTCGTGGCGAGCAGATGCCGGAGGTGGTCACAAATCGCTGTCAGCTGCCAGAGACACCAGTGGACCGGCAATTCAGGACTGCCGTGTGCATGACTGAAGTCATTTGGGCCATCCCATGCGTTGCATCGCTGGCGAATGGCGGCTTTTGGCAAATACTCCCTGTTTCAAATGTAAAGGACCACCGCCATGGCACAGCGTCCTGACTGGTCGTCGAGTTGAGGTCCCGCTGCCAAAGGGGTGATCCGGATCCTGTGGCGGGGCATTGTCTGCTGCGATGACGTTAGCCGCAGTGGCTGTCGCCTGAGGGGCTTGGGACTGAAATCTGTCCTTCATGCTTTGTCGCAATGATGAGATACAGCTTCGCAAGCTGCAATCTGACAAAAACTAGTTTGCAGAAGTTTTCGGTCGGAAACCGTGTAAAACTGGCCTGGAAAGGAACCGGTGATCATTGCACCGGCGGTGCTTTGTTGAAGAGCTGCGCAAGAGTGGGCAGCTTTGGTCGAGACTCTGGTTGTGACGGTGCACGGTTGCCACGGCGGCGCAAGTGGGATTCTTAGCGCCATGCGACGCCAAGGGGGACACAAACGAGCGCCAAGGAAAACACCCTCGACCTTTGAGGAGGATCCTCCATTCAACAACAACGACGACAACCGACCGACGACAACGACGACAACCCGGCTAGCAGGTAAGTAACTCGGTCGCCGGCTCCGGGAACACGACACAATCGACAAACGACCGACACGACAACAATCTCCCGGATTTTCTCGACGCGCGGCTCTGCGGCGCCCTCCCGTTCTCCTCCGCTCGCGATAACCTAAATCGTGAAAGCTCGTCGCTCTGACTCGGAGCACGACGATCGCATCGCAGGAAGCTCTCGACGCCTGCGAGCATTCCTACTACCTAATACTTTCCTCGACTGCTTGGAGCGACGCACGACCTGCCATTTTCCTGATTTCGCCGCCGACAACCGGCCGCATCTCCATAGTTCCGTCCCTCAATCAATCAGTCAATCACATGCAGGACCGCGCCAACTAGCGAGCCGCGACGTAAACAACACAGATGGCTGAACCACCATCATCGCCACCGAGCGCCGAGTCGACCACCGAGGATGCGTTGGCTTGGTACAAATCACAATACGAGCTGCTGGAGCATGAACTCTCTGAGTTTCAGACATCCAGCAAAGAATTAGAGGCGGAGCTCGAGAAGGACCTAGACGCGGCCGATAAGCGGGAGCGGGCGCTGCAGGAGAAGGCAGAGTCATTGAGCTACGAAGTGGAGGAATGGAAGGTACGCAACACCACCTTTGATGGTTTCTCTGCGATGCAACCCCTGCTGGAGGCGGTCAGGCTGACCCACTGACCCAACAATAGAGGAAATACAAGGAGTCGAAATCTGAGGCAAATGGCGCCCAAGGGGTGCTCGAAAAGGAGATCACGACGCTGCGCGATTCCAACAGGACCCTCCAGCTCAAGCTACGCGATATCGAGGTGGCCAACGACGACTTTGAGCGCCAGGCGCGGAATACCACGTCCTCTCTGGAGGACCTCGAGTCCAAGTACAATGTCGCGATCGAAAGAGCCGTCATGATGGAGGAGGAGATCAAGATTGGCGAGCAGGAGAGAGAAAATCTGCGGGTCGAGACTCAGCGGTTGCGTGAGGAACTCTCCGACCTGAAGATCGAGGCCGAGATTCTCCAAGACAAGATTAAGAAGCAAGAGTCCCGCCATCTCTCCCACATCTCCACCGACATTTCAATTCTGGAATCACCCATGTTCGACAATTCCCCGAACTCGACCGCGAGCTCACCTATGATCTCGACGCCGCCCGATACAAAGTCTCTCGCCACAGCCGATACCGTCTCCGAGATCCAAGATCCGCCCTCGCCGCCCATGTCGGACGCCTCAGCACCCTTGGCCAAGGCTGCTCCCGCCAAGACACCGATGTCTTCACGACAGAAGACCCGACTTCCTTCGGCCGATAATAGCGTCACACCGAAACCCAAGCAGTTCACGTCATCTACAACACGCGCTCCTGGCACCCGCTTCGCCACCACTGGCGCGCTGCGCACACCAGCCCAGAACAAGACCCCGGCCCCCAGGACAACACGCGCGAGCTCGCACAAGCTCCCCCCTTCCGCCTCGCTCACTCATATTCGGACACTCACTGCCCAGATGCAACGCCTGGAAGCCCGCGTGCAGTCCGCCCGCTCGAAGCTCCCGGCTCCGATCAATACCCCACCAAAGTCGTCGCCCCGAGCCTCGGCCGTTCCATCCACAATCACGATCCGGAGCCGCAAGCGCACCGTCGGCTCAACTGCCTCCAGCGTCACGGGCAGCGTCACAGGCAGTACTGCTGGCGATGATGCGACACCTACACAACCACATCATTTGCGCAGCAGCATGTCTTCGAGCACGAACAAGCACGTCCCGCGACTTAGTACGTCCGGCGTATCACGGCTCTCATTCGGCCCGCTGCCGAACCGCAACCCAGGCAACGTGGATTCCGACATGTCACGGCCCAGCAGCAGAGCTAGTGTCTCGAGCTATGCGCGGCCCGCCAGTCGGACAGACTCGCACGGCGCCTCAGCCAGCAGTATCATGCCCCCGCCACGACCGATGAGCCGTTCGAGTCTTGGTGGTGCGCGGACGCCGCTGGGACGCCCCCGAAGCAGCCTAGGCGGGAGCATGCACGGGCATAGCCAAAGCATGAGCTACAGTACGGCCGAGGCGGACGAGCTGGCAGCGGGGTTGGATGGGGAGCACCGAACACCGAGCCGACGTGGTACCTACAGTCGCTTGGAGATTGAGGGTCTTTCTACCGGCATCCCGGTACCGAGCAGTATTCCCATGCCTAGCAGCACAAGGAGACAAAGCGGCGGCGGAGCAGTCGGGCGTAGGACAAGCTCTGGTGCCGGTCTCGCACTGCCCGGGACGACGAATGTCAGAACGCTCGAAGATGTTGGCGAGACTTACTAATTCTGGGTTTACCCGATCGATGCATGGGAGGAGTTTGTTTCTCGCCAGCGGACTATGTGCTTCTGCTGGCACTGCTTTCTGAGGCGGCCTGTCTGGTCCGGTATCTAAGTTTCTTCTGCCGGAATACATTATAGGGAGCGACGGGACTGTTGGCGTGACTGACTGCCAACCCCTCTACTGCGTTACGAAATACCTGGGTGCGCTCTTTACCTTTTTGTTGTTGCGGGACGAATACCTGGCGGTGGCCGCTGGCTAGTGGGCTACTGTTGGACGGAGGGAGAAACCCTCGTGCTAAGAAGGAGGAGTTGACGGACGACCTATGTGTCGTCCTGATGTGTTGTTGCTGTCCCCTGTATGAAGGGGAGCTACCTACTTACGTACGGCTTCGGCCATTTTCCTTTGTTTGCATGGTTACCCTGAGATGATGGAGGGACAACTGGGAGCTGGGTGGGTTCTGTTTTGGGTATACATACCTGGGCCTGCTGGAGGGGGAGAGTCGTAGGTGAATGAGCATGTTTCTAATACCCCATATCGTTGTCTTTTCGAAAAGGTCATCTATTGGTTTCAGTTTGGAGCAACAGTATTAGTGAGCGGAAAGACCTGTGTGTTTGGAGGGTACAGAGCGTGTATGTGTACCGTAGCAGGTGTAGGAACTGAACGTTGAGTTGGCAGATGTCTTTGTCCACGACGCAGAGATAGATACAAGCGGCACCTGAACCCATATTTCCAATTTCGGGGCCTGTACCGTGCCTTTGGTGCCCATCCTCCTCGTGCTCCCCACATCCCGCACCCGTGCCATGAGGAGGAATGCGAAAGGTACCCAGCGCCGCGGGCCTCGGCCGTCACAGGGCTGGAAAAGGCGTGTGAACTGGCTGCACTGCCCTGGATGCAGGCCGAAGCACGTCACTGACAGCGGAAGCGCAGGGTGAGGTGAGTTGACGCGCCCTGGTTCAGCCCGGCTAGGCTGGGCGCTGGAGGGCAGAATCGTACGATTCTGATGTCAGGGGGGATTCGGTGGTGGGTCGCGAACACTCTGGGCCTGCCTGCCTGCGTCTTGGACACGTGCGTTCCCTCGTTCGGGACGTCTGCCGGGCCTTGCCTTCTTACGGGAGATGTTGTAGAGCCTCATCTTGGAGGGACATCTTGAAAGGACATCATACTTGAGGATATTGGTTGAATGGGGCTTGCGCCTTGCACCACTCTCTCCCGAGCCTGGGTCTGGATGTGGGCGATGTCCTCATGGAGAGCCAGAGATAAATTGTGGTCAAGCTCAGCCAGCAGCGATATGGTTCTGTCTTCTCTACTTTGTAGAGACATGGTCTGTCTTTGATCCGCCACCAATGTATTCTCTAGTTTGTATCACATTTTCTCGGATAGCACAATGCCCCTCACAGGACTCGACGGACTCGACCTTCCCCGCGAGAGAACCCTGGAGCTACGTCTCGCGGCTGGAGCCGGGGTCTGTGGAGGAAAAAGCGAATTGAGGATCCCCGTTTGGGACCATCCTTTGCCACGGATTGTCTGAGCCCGAGGTCTTTCTACGCTGTCTACGTCGAAACCAACTCTTCATGTCGACGAGTAGACGGCGTCGTCAGCGGAAAGTTTCGGCACTTTCAGCCGGCACTTTGCTCGGCTGCGACGCGATGGCACATGTCTTCCCGCTGCGGATGGCGTGCGGGCCACGGGAAGCTACGTTCTGGTGGCGGTCTAGCCGACTCTCGAACACGATCACCGACAAGGTGTGCGAACTGCGCTGGAGGTGATCACGATGATCCAGCGCGATCAGAGTTCGCACAGCGCCCGGTTCCCCTTGCGCCCGGAACACGGAAATGGAATGGAGACTGAGGCTGGTGGAGCCGCCGCTTATGCAAGGCCGGGATCCAAGGGCAGCCGCCCGTCCGGCCAGCGCGCGGACAAGTGTTGGGGATCTGCGGGTCTTCTTTTTTTGTCGATCGCCTGCGAATTGGCCCCTGGCTCGTTGCCGGGGGCGCCGCGCCGCCGCAGGTACGCTCAACAATTGGGGGACCCTCATGTTATTTGGCCGCTTTCTGATTGGCGCCGGACTGTTTGGGCGGAACATGGGATGGCCATCGCGGTGGGAGGCTCTGCGAATTGGTGCTTCTTGTGCCTGGGCGTTCCCCTGCAGCCAGGCGTTGTGTGCCCAGCACGATCAACACTGTCGATATCCGAGGACTTGGTAGCTGATGCATTTCAAATTTGCATGCACTCAGTCTGGATGGCCTGATGGATTTCGGTCTTGTGCCTTTTTTGCCATGCCGCGCTCGCTTCGTGAAATTCCCGTGGTGGGCTCCGCTGTCATCGACGCAAGCTTTCCCCGGGATCCACTAGACCGGGAGAAGAAAAAAGGGTTGAACCAGCGCCTCCTGTTGTTGGGGATTCCAGGCGTTCATTTTGCTAGTGCTCCGCGACTCAGAAGTACCCCATCTCGTGAATCCGCGCAGTAGTTCGAAACCACGTCAAAACTGGCATCCAGCAGCACTAGACATATAAAATGGACAGGCCAAATCCTGAAACGAGACTATTCGCAGCGAAAGAGCATGTGTAGTTGTACCGGATGCGTGCCTGGCAATTTGTGACTGCCAGCCGAATCCCGCAGTGCAGACTGTCGGAGTCCGAGGCCATCCAGCATCTTCCCCCTTCGGACCTGGGAGTTAGGCACAGCGCTCACATCGCTGCGGCGGTATCCGCCAGTAGCTGCGCCATGCTTGCCGCTAGGCTTCGCCGCAGATGGGATAAAATATTGGCAACTCCCCGAACACAAGAAGCTGAGATGAACCATGATAATTGGGAGTTGCACAACTGCATGGAACAAGAGATGTAGGAGTATTTTAGCACCGAGAGTCAGCATCGCGAAGACCGGCGTTTCGGACTCGAGGTACCCCCACTGGGAAACGTAGTAACGGGGATACCTCTCCAAGCCCCTGCTGACAGCCGGTGGGTCCCTGCCGCGTTCATCACTCTGCAAGCTGACGTTTGGTCGCCCTTGCCCCGGTTGGAGCCGGGCAGAATAATTGGGGCACTTGAAAACTTCCCCAACGTCCTGGCAGCGCGAGCGATCATTGGGTTGATCGAGAAATGGTGGCGCCGGCTGGCTGAATGCATCCCTTCCTGAAGTGCCAGATTTGCAGTAATTTCTCGTTTTCCACACCCTGCAAGGTGGCCGGGTGCGCTGGGTATCCGATTCTTGGGGTGAATGCGAGAATGGGAAAGAAGCAGAAAGATGCAGCCAGGGTGTCGCTGCCGCATGTAACTTTTTTTTTGGTCTCCAAGCTCGGATCCAATTTGGGTCCCCACCCGACTCTCACCAGCTTCGGTCGCCGCGGCGCACGGCTTTTCGGGGCGCGCCTCACAGAACTCTCAAGATTGTCATCATTCATCTACCCCGTAACCCCCCGATCCGCTCGTTCCTCCCGGAAACCTTTTCTCTCTCCCATCCTTTCCGATAGAATCATCCGCCGGGGCATCTGATCGAGCCGTTCCCTTCTTGTACTTTTGTTTTGCGCTGCGACTGTCGCATTCCACCTAATAGAGCGGCGAGCAAGGCCCCCATCCCTTGCAGAGAGATACCCCGTTGTCGTGTAATTCTTCCCTCGTCGATTCTTCGCTCAGCCTCAGGAGTTGGCTGGACGTTCGGACTTGTCTTCGAGGACAACGACAACGACAGCAGCGGCCAATTGCAGCTCGCAAGACGCTGACACCGCGCTGCCACAGCCCGTAAGCATTGCATCCTAGGAGTCCACCTAAGATTCGCCAAAATCCGCATTGGGCAATTCTGACCTGTACCCCATTTCTGGGCCGCCAGTACCGCACTCCATTTCGATCCCAGCAGTCTTTACATGACGCAGTAAAAACGAGTAACGACCTTCTCCACGACCCGAAACCCGAAAATTCTCTCTACAACCTCAGTCATGGCGGAGACAAACGGACGCAGCAAGAACCGGACGGTTCCCAAACAAAACGGGAAAGCGTCCTATGCTGAAAAGCATCAGATCGCCGACCACTTCATCGGCGGGAACAAGCTCGCGAATGCCCCGCCTTCAAAGGTGAAGGACTTCGTAGCCAACCATGACGGCCACACTGTCATCACAAACGTGGGTAGCTTCAGATTCCGAGCGCAGGAATATGGGTGCATCGTGGGGTCGGATCGCTAATGTGTATGGGGGGTAACAGGTCCTGATCGCCAACAACGGTATCGCAGCCGTCAAGGAGATTCGATCGGTACGGAAATGGGCATACGAGACATTCGGGGACGAGCGGGCCATCAAATTCACAGTGATGGCCACGCCGGAAGATCTACAGGCCAACGCCGACTACATTCGCATGGCAGACCACTACGTTGAAGTTCCCGGTGGCACCAACAATCACAACTATGCAAACGTCGAGCTTATCGTGGATATTGCCGAGCGAATGGACGTTCACGCTGTCTGGGCAGGATGGTGAGTTGTCTAAGATGAACAATGGCGCACAGTGACGAATACTGACAGAAAGTTCTCAACAGGGGCCATGCGTCAGAAAACCCCAAGCTCCCAGAGTCGCTCGCCGCATCAGCCAAGAAGATTGTCTTCATTGGGCCTCCGGGGTCTGCCATGCGCTCTCTTGGTGACAAGATTTCCTCGACGATCGTCGCTCAGCACGCAGAGGTTCCCTGCATTCCCTGGTCCGGCACCGGCGTTAACCAGG
>Ga0247770_1001753_pt1 | contig 15209 bp, 9 predicted proteins | sample UWRJL136409B6_FD_179943 | JGI IMG/M metagenome (GOLD analysis project Ga0247770, IMG submission 179943) | Plant litter microbial communities from Arlington Agricultural Research Station in Wisconsin, United States - UWRJ-L136-409B-6 | ecosystem: Environmental > Terrestrial > Plant litter >... | reverse complement strand
TCGCCGATGGTACTATCCAGCTGACAGACGGCGTAGTCATCGTCCAGGCCGACGGAAATGCACCGCTCCGCGAATGCGCTACCCCAAGGCCGCGGTTGGCCCGGGTCCTCCGCGTTCAATGCCGGAATAAACTCAAGTGTCCAGTCGTTGGTGATGTTTCGAACACAGTGGGCCGCTGTGAGCAACAAGTCCATCCCAACCAGCGCCCCCGAGCACGCGCTCCGCAGCTCGCCATCGTTGATCAGAACCTTTCCTATCGCGCGATAAGGGTCTCTCATCCGAGCGGCCTGGAGAATCTCGCGCCGGGAAAACAGCCGAGCCGACTGCGGTGCAATGAGCAAGAAATCGTTGAGGTGCGGGTCCTCGAACAGTCGCGTCTCGAGCTCAGTGGCGTTTGCGGCAGTGGGTGCGCCGTCGGGGCGGAACGAAGGGACGCCGCCGAATCCAGTGTCAAAGCCGTCCCAAAATTCGGGTATCCTGTTTCTGACTATCTCTGACAGCGTTGTAGGGTCGATTGTTGTGGTTTGCGGCGTGGGCTGTATTTTGCAGAGATCGGTCAACTGCGGAGTTTTCGGAGCTGCGTTTGCGATACTCATGATGCTCATTGCTAGAATGGCGGAGAGGAGTTTGGGGCACATGGGGAAGGGAAAGCCAAGGTCGGTTTTAGCGGATACCGACGAACAGGTCGCAAAATCTGAAGGGAAGATGAGTTGGGTGCCACTCGAACTCTTGGATAACCCATGGCTTGTCGTCGGGAGTCGCGAGAGTTGAGACTCCTTGCTGGCGAGGGGCCACATCAGCCGCGGTAATTTCAGGGCATGGCGGATAAATTCAGAAGCGACGGGGACTGAGTTTCCATGGAACCTGGGCGGTTGAACCGTAGTTTGCCAAATGTAGGTACCCAGGTACTCATCAACAGTGGTCGGGAAGGAGCCTCCGTGTCATCAGCTGCTGTCACACTCAGGCTAGCCTGAGAGACTGGATCTGACATTGCTTAAAGAAGGAGCTTTGAACTCTTGAGATAGAGTTTAATGTGACTCGGGCACTGTGATAAATTTGTATTCGGAGAATTTATATCCTTGGTCAAGGTCCCGCTCCGTGCCATCTTCATGTCTCACTGTGAGCGTAAAATGGCACTCGGCAGCCAGCCACGGAAAGCCACCGGACAAGTACCCAGCTTTCTAGAAGCGATCTTGCAACGCCACCTGCCACCGCAGAGTCCACAATCGGCTAGAACAACCTCAACTTAGGTCGGTGTTTGTCCCCCAAAATATTCTAGATCACTAGCGGCATTGGCTAGTATTTTTTTTATCGCGAGATGCAATGATCGAGCCCTAGCTCTACCTACGCAGGGCTCTCGTGTCCCCACAACAAAGAAGAGAACATTGCGAACCGCTCTACCCCGTTCTTGATCTCCGATCCTCACAAGTCCTCCAAGCCGCCAACTACAGTCACTCATTGAGGTCCCGCCCGCACATTCTTTTCGGCGATGATGCGTCCAATTCTTCTTCAATTCCTTGTGGCAGGGACCTCGCTTGTCGACCCTCTCACGGTGAGCTCAATCATATTCGTGCCGTCGAGTTCCAGCGCTCCAGCGAGCCCTACTATTAGCATCGAGCACATGTGTGGCTAACGACCTCCTACGTCTCCTCAGGCCCAACAGGCGACAGGCTACCCCTTTCCGTCGTGGAAACTTCGGCGTTGGGCTTTCGACGTCCATTGAGTCTACCGTGACACCCTAGGCAGAGTACGTGCAACTGTCTTGCGTTGCTCACCAGAGTCCACTGACAAAGTCAGGACCGTCTTCATTACCAAGACGCAGACCATCACCTACACCGATCTCACTACCCTCGTGGATAGAGAAACGACCATCTCGGCGACAACGATAGAGGTTTTCCTTAACATCATCAGCGTCCCGCCGGCAACCCCGGTTATCCGTCAATCTGAACCACCCAAGCTCAAAGCCCGTGTTACAGCAGGTTCTCTGGCCGAAACATTGCTCGATGAGGACGATGAAGCATCTCTCGTCAGCGCTTGCAACTGCCTGAACGTCCCGATGTGCATTAAGAGACGCCGCAAGACTGCTTCCGCACTAATTTCAATTCTCGTCGGCTCCACTGCTACCATGGATGCAACCTCCACGTAGACCACCACCATCCCCGAGACTATCGTTGTGTCCATAGCCCTGACCTTCTCAGAAGAGAGTACCACTACCGTCACCACCACTGTCTCGCCATCATCACTGTCGCTACCATCCGCCCCGACAAAATTCCGAGTCCACCGGAAGGACACCTAGACGGGAGACAAAGTCCCGCTTTCGCTTGACGACCAAGGCGGGATGCAGTTACTCATCTACCGGTAAGGAGTCTCCATCACCAAGACCCCCTTCTTTACTCTTAACGCAAACAGGCATCTGTGTTTCAAGGATAAATCTGAATTGACATGGTACGTTTAGGAAAGCATCAATGCAGAGTCCATCGCACAGCATTATGGCGTCTCCGCACCGATGGGATTTATACTGCAAAATTCGGCAACTATTGCCGAAGATTACCCCTGCTACCGTTGAACTCTCGAGGAGGATACGAGGCTCCTATCAATTGACCAGTTTGAGGGGTTGAATGTAGTTTTTCAGTCTTGTCTTTACGGTATCAGTGGACCCGGAACTGAAACGCCGCTGGTGTCAAACTATAAACTTTCCCGAAATGAGTGCAGAGATTACGCGTTATCGATAGAGTATGCCGAACCTCAACCTCTGTTTCTAGGGGAGCTTCAAGGGGACACATAGAGCTGTTGGGGATAGGTCCAAGGGCCTGCAATAGACTTATGTACTGATGGACTCTCTCAAGTCACGATCATGTCCCCCTCGAACTTGAGCCTGATCAAAGACTCATGTTACAACCTGACTGCTGGATAATGAATCGAGCGAGTGGGGTTGGAAATCAAACTTTGTTTCTGTGTTCTACTTGCCCATGTTCTACGGCTAGGGTGCTTAAGGCGTCTGATGATCATGGCTGGTCCTTCACCCACAGTTTGTTTACACCATGAGCACACTTTGTGAGCTAATTTTGTTGGTAGCTCATGTAAATTTGCTCGCGTTTCCTTTTCCCGAGTCAACGGGGTCACCGCAATTATTTACCTAGCTACAAGACAGTTTCGTATATTGCGAAATTCCAATACACCATCAGAGAATTGTGGCTGTCGGAGTTCAAAAACCAAATCGTTGTCTTCTAACACCTCATGTGTATTTGTGCGGAAGGAGGTGTTGTGGTATTTTCCCTACGGCGAGGGAGAAGTATAAGGGCGTTATGTAGCCCTTGGGCCGCTGGAGGGGTGAACCGTGATCCTGAACTCGTCTCGTTTGAGCTGTGGAATAACCATGTTAGTCTGTAGTTTCTTGCTGAATGGGGAATTCTCAACATTGCTTACTTGAACGGAGTAGTTCCCGAATGGGTACTCATGGTCGAGAAGTTTCTTGAGCCTGCTGCACGAGACACGTGTGGCCGGGACAACGGCAACTCTTGTCCCATCTATGTCATATTGCCAATGAACATCTGTGATATATGCACCGTTGGGCTTAGTTCGACTGGACATTTTGTGTACGAGGTGTGGTAAATTGTGCAAAGAACTTCTGCTATGAGAACACAAATGGCCGTTTCCCAAGGGACCCCATCGTTTTAGTACCTCTCCCCGGATTCTACGCAGAGCCGCCACTGAGGCCACTAAGGCAGAGCAAATCTTTTCACAGAGGCATTGGGGATTTTGGTCTTACTGCCCCACCGCAGCGTGGTGGCGATGTCAAATTCTGTCCCCCACACGCAGGTTCGCCCCAGTGTTTGAGCTTCCGCCAGTTCCGCTGATGCGAGATGTGGGTGCCACAGTGCTGGGACCACCTATCACAGGAGTTAAACCTGCTTGCACAAATCCCGGGTGGGTACAACCAACATGTGTGGCTTCTGCACGAGGCATCCCTGTAGGCAGTCTCCCAACCCAAAGGCTTTGATTCGCTGATGTTAGTCTCCGGTCGGTTCAAAGAACAACCGAGGAGCTGATCTGTAGGACCCTAATACACCAAGATCCTTAGGGGCAGGGCGTTTTCGTCTGAGCCATGCTAATGCTGGTGTGTTCACGCAGGTTGCCGTATTTTGCAGGTCTCCTCATTGTGGAGTTCTCTTTGAACGAAGGTCCATCTGGGACAAGGGGCGGCCGACGGGGGCCTCCGTCATCAACTTTTGCGGGCGGGGTAGTATGGCTGATCAAAGTGCGTCAGTGACCCGGTAAATGGCCCAATAGTAAGGGGATGATGGTTGGGTAGCATTTGGCTTGGGATGTTGTGCAGGTTGCATCCACCAACATGCACTAAGACTTGTGAACACTGATTCCGCTGCTGCACAGCTACTGCTGGTGTACTTCAACCGCGATATCCCCAAACCGACAAAAGTGCCAGGTGCGGCTCTGTTGGGATTCCGCGACATGCAACATGACCTTGCTATCACCTCGAGAAACTCAGTGCTTTCCTAGCTGTGCAGCAGAATGTTTTTCCTCAGGGTCAAGAGTGACAGACTAACACGCCCTGCACCATACATGTTCTTTGCGAACATACGGTCGGGCACTTTCAGCAATTTGGTATTCAACATGATCGGATTGGTTGTATCTGTTGAGGCGGGCACAAGCGGTCTTGGCTTGGGGTCTGCCGAGTGTTGACCGAGAACTTAGCCACCACAGTCGGAAATTCCACATGCACACCGATATCGGGGTCGCCTTTCTGGTCCGCGGCCCACACTTGGATTGGCATTCAGCTGGAATATATAGAAACTGCACAAAATATTCATTGGTGATTAAGTCTCGGGCGCGTTCGAGAGAAATGGCATACCAATCGGCCTACCATAATTGCACTTTTCAGCCAGGCAACCATCCCCAGAGAGAAGGCTCTGGCGGGCAAAGATGCCTACTTTCCTAGCCCCCACCGCATGGTCTTCGGACTCAAACCTGGTATTTTAGCGAGGCTTCCTCCCTGGCGTTCCAAGATTTTGCTCGTTTCTTCACTGTGATCCTCGTGTTCGTGTTCCTAGACACCACCATCGTATTCTTCGGTTTCAAGCCCCTACTTTCTCATCGGTTACACCCCTTCGGCAGAGGCAACTAAGCTTGAGACTCAACTCTGACTCGTTTGATTCAACCCACTTCAACGAATGGCCGGCGTACCAGAAAAACACAAATTCGTGATTGACGACCCGCGGAAAGTCCTTGTTGTCAGGGACCGGGGAGAGGCCAATTATCGCGAGACGCAGTCAGTCCTACATGTGCCGAGGCCTATTTCAACGTCCGTGGACAGCAATGTGCTCGACAGTGTCGCCAACAAGCTTGACAGGGCGCTGATATCCTGTTTCCTGGAATGTCACAACAAGTTTGTTCCCCGAGCCACATTCGATGAGATTGTCACACAACAGATTGTTTTTCAAATTGTTTCCAACCTGCAGGGATATAAAGACAAAGATTCAACAACCAGGCATGAGATTGCTTTGAAAATCTACTATGGCGACCACAACCAAGGCCCCTCCCGAAAGCTGCTCTGCGTTCTTCTGCAAATCGAACGGGTGGGGGAGTTCGAGGAACTGACGCAGCAGGGGATGAGCGATGACTGTCTTCCATTGCTGATGGAACAAAGCAATATTGATCGCGAGTTCCGCCTGCACTGCAGACTCCACAAAGGGAAGCACACCAGAATCAACGGCTTCAGGCCATACGTCCGTGAACAGTTCGCCCAATGGTCCCGAAGACTGACACCTCCTTTTATCGTGTGGGAGCCCGACTCCAAACATAAGCATTATGTGCTGGAGCAGGGTGATCCTCTCCCGATGGTCAGGGATGACGGAGACGGGGTTGGTGCGGACGGGATGATGCCCGAGGAAGGAGGTTTTAGTGAGGTTACGCGAGTGAGAATTGATGCAAGTGGTGGAAGGTTTACCGACCATGCAGTAAGTCCTGTCGTCAAATATGGACTCTATGTCCGCAGTTTCCTGGAGTGACTTGTGTTAACTGGTATTCACCCACAGCTCCACAATCCCAGGCGGCTTTACGCGATGAAGAAGCTCAAACGCAACCCAAAGGACGACGCACTGAAACATCGCATGGAATTCGACATGGAGGTTTTGACCTCCATCTACGCCAACCACCGAGCAGACCACGACGATATCTCAAGATATGGAGATTTCCGGAAGCACCTCATCCCTCTGCTTGGAACTTTCGAAATACGCGACCCCTTAAGTGGCGACAGCACCTATTATCTCTTATTTGACTGGGCGGATGGCAACCTCAAGGACTTTTGGAAAGCAAACGCAAGTATGGTCGGAGACAAGACACAACTTCATTGGATGGCAAAACAATTCTCCCAACTCATCGGCGCACTGGACTGCATCCACAATGGCCGTGAGCGGCTCCGTTCCGAGAGGACATGGTCGAATCTATATGGCCGCCATGGGGACATCAAGCCGAGCAATGTTCTGTATTTCAAGCTTCCGGACGGCAAGAAGCTGCTGGTGATTTGTGATTTGGGGCTCGGGAGGTTACACCGTGATATCTCTCGCTCAAAACAAGACCCGTCGGACATACCAATGGTAGGTGTGCATTCCACTCTCACCCTAAATAGCCTTACTGACTAGTAACGTCTGAATCTCTAGACCGCGACATACCGAGCTCCTGAGTTTGATGTCAACGACGGCAAGCTGTCACAGAGGTCCGACATCTACAGCATGGCCTGCGTCTTCCTTGAGCATATTACCTGGTTCCTTTGCGGCGTGGATGCTGTCGAAGAGTTTGCTCATGCCAGGATAACCAATGACTCAAAGTGGGGGTTTGAGTCCGACATCTTCTTTACCGTTTCACATGACCTCCGGACGGCAACTCTGAAGCCGGAGGTCAAGAAGTGGGTACAAGGCCTCAGAGATCACCCCGGATGCTGTGAATATCTACATAGTATGCTCCACCTCATTGAGACGAGGATGCTAGAGTCAAATCCGGATGCTCGGATAGCGGCTTCCAACCTTTATGAGAGGCTGAAGAAGCTTGAGTCGTATTTTGACTCGGAACGTTCGAGTTCATTTTACATGAAACACTGGACGGATAGTAAGTGGCATGGAACCACCCCCCAACGTGCTTTGAGAGACTCTTTGATCCTGACAGCACTCCTAACCGCGAAGGCTAACAGGACGGCACGCCAGCGGATTTAGACCATCCTACAGTATTTGATACTAACGAGACTAGGATGACGCTGTGGAGAATGGGACAGGCTTGTTTGATTTTATGTGTTTTCACGCTTATTTTCAACCTTAGGCATTTTTCGTTTCTTAGGGATGTTTTATTACGTGGCGTGAGTTATCGAAAAGGGACTGTTTGCGCTCAAAACAGACTGCTGGAATAGAAGACACCCTGAAGACGGGGTTGGAAGCAGAAACTAGCACTGCTTGTATGTACCTAGATATGCAAGGTATCATCCAATTCGTGGGTGACTGTAAAAGACCACGATTATTCGTTCCCAAAGTGAATGTGCGATACTAGACTCGTCCATACGAATGCACAGATAGAGCGCACAGGCGCTTGGTCATAGGGAGTTCCGAACCAAACCTCGTCAGTTTGGATTATAATGAAACCGAATCCTGTCCTCGATACTCTCCAGCTCGCCCTATGCCATTGCATATTGTTAGAGATACAACGTTCCTCGCATGTACCGGGATGGTGAGATCTCACCGGCTGAAGCTCCTGCGGGAGGGAGAGAATCCATCTGTTCAAAATGGTCTAACGACAAGTCAATCACTACTGATTAAAGCAACGCCGTCGCGGTTTTGAAGATGTTGATTACCTTGACTTTATAATTCCCTCTGCCGTACATTTTGTCGAGAACCTCGACAAGCATCCTTGGATTGTTGTACTTTTGTCTCAGTGTCTCCTCGTGCCACATGGGCTGACTTTGGGCTGACATGGTGCCCTCTAATAATCGGGGCTTTGAAGCAGTCAGAGTGCTGACGCTTGTCAAAAATGTGACGTCGCTGTGGGATGGATCACAACGAAACGACCCGGGATGTGTCAATCGCTCTGACAGCCGCCGATCAAGAGATGAACAAACTGACGAGCGAAATGCAGATCGCTGAGTGAGTTTTTCCCAATTTCGCCTCGCATGCCACGACTGCCGATAGCTGCCCGCCCAGCCGCATGTTTGCGGGAAAAGCGCGGGAAATGCGGCACCAGCTGCAAGCACCCATACGATTGGGGCGCACGCAGCGAGTGACGGCTCACCACGTAGGTACCCTGTGGATGCACCACGGTGGCAGTGCCTGTACTACCAATCCAATACAGCCAACGGCATGCAGCCATCTTCCCCCCCCACTCCGTCGCCCACCAATATATCTCACCGCCCGAGTCTTGGACGACGTGGGCAGTCTAGCGGGCGTAGAGGCTCTGCGGTGAGATGTGACTGCCCGATCATGATGGAAGGTGGAAGAAAAGAGACAAAAGGGGAATGCGCGCCGTTCCTTGGGTTCAATCATGACATATTTGTGGGAAATTGTCGACTTACCATGACTCACTTCAAAATCATCAAATCCCCGCGCCTCCACCAATCAAACCACAATGAACTGGGACTCAGGCCAGTCAGACTTCACGGAGCATGACAAGTCCAACTTCAACTTCTACTATGAACGAGAGTGCGTGGTGATTCGTACAGTTTGCAGTGAGGATGAGGTAAAGTGCTTCATAGCCATACACACCTACATACCTAAGCAAGGATCATTTTATTCTAACTTCTCAAATAGCCTCCCAATGTGCAAGTGGTAAATGGGAAGATGATGTGGGACACTTGGATCCAACACGTCCGTCCCCTGTGCCCAGATTGTCTACTGCTCTATACCAACTCTTTAAGTTCAGGAGTCTGATATCATCAAGACCACCGGAAGCTCATACATCGTGTAAGTTTGTGTTGAGTCTTCTAGGCTGAACATCCATATGCCTGAACGTTCGGGACTAATAACACACACACCACCCAGCTTGTGCAGCAGGGGTGAAGAGATATTTCCTGGCCAGCCTGAACCAGTTTCCCATTTGCCATTCGGACACGACACCTGGAGTCAACTAGTCCGACTGTTGCGAGTCGACCGGAGTATCACCCGAGTGATAGCAAGAAATGTGGCTCATTTCTCGGCTGTTCGCCGAGATGGGGGACCTGGAGGCGTGGAAACAGTTGGTAAGCCTCCCTATACGATCTCAGACAACGTCTGTCTCTGACAACGTGTAGCATACTCAGCTCGAATGAGCACATCGTTACCCGATGACCTCGCCCTATCCACAACCTATATTCCCTCAACGGGAAATACGTATTCGGTCGTCTATGGGTGTAGCCCTTCGCAGGCGAAGTCCCTGGAGAAAAGGCTTCGATCAGCAGGACGCCACATGAGCCACCCCCTTCTCCCTGCCGGCATATTTGCTGAGCTGGAACGAGAAAGGTTGATCGCTGCTGCTGAGGATTTGGTCGATAAGTTCGCCCGCTGCTCAAATTTCTCGGAGAACACAAAGTGGAACCCAAATAGTTCCCAGATTGGGGATTATTTCGCAATCTGTGTCAAAAGCCGCAATCTGGTGGACCAAATTCGGGCCGTCAAGCGGCAGCTAATCTCTTTTGTGGAGGAACTCGGTGTGCTGGACGAACAGTGGCGCTTTCAGCTCCATAGATACCACCCGGATATCGGGAATCTTTCGGATCAGACAAGTGAAAAGAAGCGGCCAAATCAGCTCCAGAATGCATTGGAGACGGGAGAGAGAATCACGCGCAGGCTGACCGAGATTGCGGTTGAGTATGACGACAAGATCGACGAGTGCGAGATGATCGCGCAAAACCTGCCACTTGCAATGCAGACGGTACGGAACCCTACCTTAGGCTTGTCCTTTCTAACTTGCACATGCTAATTCGATCTCACTGGCAGGTTTGGAACCAAACGTCAAGACAGGAATTCATTATCAACACGAGAATCGCCAAGGCAAACAACACCATTGCCCTCGAAACCAAACGGGAGAGCACCCAGATGCGCTCCATTGCGCTTTTAACGGTGGTTTACCTTCCCATGTCGTGTGTCGCGGTGCGTACCGGTCCCCCCAATTCCCAAAACTGACAACAAATGGCTCATACGTTCCGAATATCAGTCCATCTTCTCTACTTCGCTGTTCAACTGGAGTGCTACTGAGGGCGAGTCGGTTGTTTCTAGCTACATCTGGATTTTGGTTGTACTGTCTGTGGGACTGACCTTTATAACGATGCTGGCTTGGCACTGTGTCACCACACGGGACAAGAAGAGAGAGGGAAAACGTAAGGACATTGAGTTGGACGAGATGGTTTGAGTCATTGGTTTTTGTTTTAAGACGGGGTCTTCATCATTGGAATGTCTGGTGACAATGGCCGTAGCGCGGTTTAAACGTGGTCTGAATCAAATAATACCTACGTTCTAACAAACTTGGAACATTGGTCAGCATCGGGAAAGTCGAACCCATTCGTTTCTACACCTGATTAGATGGAACATTATTCAAGTTAGACCGCCGCCCCCACTACTACCTAACTTCACCAGAACCTCATCTTGAAATCGGTAATCCGTACGCGGTTTCTGTCTTGATGTGTCTCCATGACCGTTCGGGTTCGACGAGGTAATTGATCAGGACCGCGATAAAGAAATCGAGAATGTCGGCGACACAGAAAAACGGCGACTAGCGCAGCTAGAATCGCTGCTCTAGCGGTCGGTCAAGAAGTCGTCCTGCAGGTTGGGTCATGGTGCCCAGCGCGAGGGGCACTAGGGCAAAGGCGACTTGCCATGTTACCTGGTTCGTGGGCGATTGGGCTGTGGGAGGTCCGGGTACGGTCGCATTTGAGGGGAGGCATTCGAATGGTGTTGATGCGGTGTTTGTTTCTATCGTGCGAATTGTGCGATTGCGCCTAGTGTGGTTGATGCGCTCTTGTCGGTGTGGGGTGACCAAGACAGGTTTGAAGAGGAAAGTGGGACTATCTAGGTGCGATGTGAATCTCGAGCCGGGTGTTGAAATCATTCACCGATTTTCCCGCACTACGTTTGCCCGAGCTCGACATTGGGTGGGAGCCCCGCTACCCTGGGAGGGAGCCAGCTGTCGAAAGTCGGGGAGTTGCGCGGGGCCGTGAGCCCAGAGCCTCATCATGGCCACTAAAGCAGGTACCTTACCTGATACATGCACACTGCCCTAACTGGTTACTGTAGCAGGTGGCTGGAGATTTGGACGCTCAGTCTCCAACCCCAAAAACAATCTAGTGCCCATCAGCTGTGTTCGCCAGCTGAACTGATAAGGCGGGGACGGAACCAACCCCGGGCTGCGAACAAAAGGATTGTGAGAAAATGCCTGCAGGTGGCCCCTCGTGTTGTCCTACCACTGGGCGCCACTTAATCGACTGCGACGGCCCGCAGGAAACTTGGCAACGAATGGCGCAGCGTTCACTTGGCAGAGTGCGGGTTAAGGGATTAAGCTCGGAGTTCCCCCCTTCGCCTGCCGGCACCACGTGCCTTGGGGCTCGCGCAACATCATGGTCCGGATTTCAGTCAAAGTCGCCTTGGTGGCTGCCGTTTGCTCCAGCCGACGCGTCGCAGCGCGTGAGTTTGCTTTCCCTACCTACCTACCTGATTTTGTCCTGTCTCGAACTTTCCTGTTCTTAGGCAAATCGCTGATAAATGGCTGTCTAAAGAAAACGCATGCCTTGAACCAACCCTGACCATTTCCGACGACATTTCCCTAGCCAGGGCTACCAGTTGTGCCCTTGTTATTGGCGGTTAGAACACAATCAACAGCTCCCTGTTGATTGACCCCGTTCAAAGGGTCACTTATATTGACCTCCGCGGAGTTGAAACCATCGTCAGAGGTATTCAAGTTACAAATGTCCTGAGTTGGATAACCCTCAGGAGTTCAATGCTTCAAAATATCACGCAGGGCTATATCCTCATCCAGAAAGCAAAGAACTCAAGTGTAGCGGCAGAGAGTGCGGCCTTTCTCGAATTCCCACGTCTTGTATCAAAGCTTCGTCTCTCCGTCGATGGGCCACTTACGAACATCAAAACCCAACTCGGCGAATCGGAACTCAAAGTGCACATTGGGGGCACACAAGCCCAAAATGTTGAGCTCAACGGACTCGGTTGAATTTCACAGGCTTTAACTTTAAGTGGAACCCACCACCGACCAACCCCGAATACAAATCCTCCCTCACTTCGAACGCGACAAGCACTCTTTGTAATATTGAGATCCGAGGCAACCCGAGATTCGGTAAAGTTTCGATGCCCAACCTGAACCAGACAGGGTGGATCGCTATTTTCCAAAATCCCGACCTTGACACGGTGGAGCTCGGGGTGACTGCCGCCCACAGGGTGAGACTGGGGATCAACGGCCCCAAAACCGAACTCTCCCTCACACGACTTCGAACCATCGATAGGCGTCCATACGAAGACCAGGTCAAAGTCGGCTACTTTAACAACTACCAAGGAGGCTACTTCGGCGGCCTATCCTTGATCAATCTCCCGGCTTTTGGAGTCCACGGCCGGGCGTTTCGGCCACCTGACCTTCACCAACAACACCATCCTTGCACTCCAGCTCTCGCAGCTTGGATCTATTAACGGCTCACTGGTAATCGAAGACAACAAGCTCCTCTTCGATGTCGGATTCCCACGACTTCAGACCGTTTATTCCAACCTCACGGTCCACAACAATTCCCAGCTGCTGAACTACACAGCAAACGTTCTCGAAAAGGCCTCCTCTATTTCCATGAGCGGTCCGTTTACAAACGTCGAGTTCTTTTCCTTGCAGGAGGTATCCGGGGACTTTGAAATCATCGGCGAACCATCAATGGATTGCTCGTGGTTCGACGATCATTTTCGCAACAAGATTGTCAAAGGGCGGTACAACTGTGTCGGTGACCACAGCTACAAGCCGCGCTCTCCTAGCGCTTCGACGGAGTTACCCTCGGATACGCCGAAGGACCCTGCAGACTTAAGAGGACCCGGCAGCGAAGAAAATAGCGGCGGACTCACTAAGCCGCTCGGGCCGGCGTTGGAGTCGGCGCCGCCGTCGGTGGACTCGCGCTGATCGGCCTGGGCGTGTGGGGCTTCTTCCGATGGAGGCGGAGGGTGGAACCACCAGGCCCCACTGGAAAGCCGGAGCTGGACGGAACGGGTAAACCGCCAGTAGAGGCGGACGGGGCAGCGCTGGCAGAGAAGGACGGAGCAGAGGTTGACAAGAAGGAGTTGCCAGTGGGAGAGTTGCCAGCCAAGGGGATCGAGGGTGAGGAAGTGGGGGATGGAGTGTCTGGAGTGAGGAACTTAAATAGGGAGGGGCAGGTTGTGGAGTTGCCGTAGTGGCGTGGTGGGCGAAAGGAATACTCGAGATATCTAGATGAAAAGGGAGATACGCACTGTTGGTGGAGTGGTCGGATAAATGGTACTAAACTGGGTTACGTTCACCAGGGATAGCAACCACCAAGGCGGCAAAGTTGCATGTGGGTTGCTTGTAATGTCTATTGTACGGGACGTGTTTTGGGGGAGAAAATCACTGTACACGGTTAGTCAAAGTGCTTCGGTTGGTATTCGTTCTTGGCATCCTGATTTCCTTGGACCTGTTAAGTTACCCCGTATATGCCTTGAAAACTAGTACACGGGGTCAAAAATCGACCAAACTGATTCATATCGGACCTCTCCTGCTAGGAAGTGTTGCCGCTCCCTCCAATGATCTCTTCAAAAACAGGTTCTCCGCCAAGCCCCCTGTGACGCCAACATCGTGTATCTGTCTTTAGTCATTCCTGGTTGATACGAAGGCAGTGATCTAGAGAGCCGGGCGGTGGAATCCGACCTAAAGTGCTGCAGCGCCTTCTGGAAGTTCCTCGTAGTCTCATCTTCTATTGGCAAGACTCGAATATTCGCTCCAAAAACACTATCGCGTATCCTGCAAATGTGCATCACAACCTGTTAGTGGATGTCAGCGCTGCATGCTTCAGCTCAGGCAGGCTAGTGAATCCTTCAATCTCTTTCAGTGCGTGGTTGGGAGGTTGGATATATTGACCAATCAACGCCTGGCACTTGGACTGCCAAGGCATGGGCCCATGTTACCTAACCACTCAGCCCTGCAGGCAAATCCAGGGTCCGGCACGGCACGGCACGGCAACACCATGGTGCTGCATATGGCGTTGGCTGTTGCCCTCCCACTGGACTACATCTCAGTCCATGTGGATCTATCAGAAGAACTTTGACAGCACCTAGCGTTGTTTGGGCTTGGCACATGTGCTGGGCTTGGGCTCGAGGAATAAGAGGAGACGCGCCCCAACATCGCCCGCACTGTGTTTGTGCCCCGGGGCTCACGCAACATCATGAAGGCGCATTCCCGGGCCTCGGTGACAGCAGTCATCCTCTTGAGGGCCCGATTTGTCATGGCGAGTGAGTGTTGCTTGTTTCCCGTGTTCCCCTCCGTGCTGCCCTCCATGGGCGACTGGGAATTACCAAGCTGATATTCGGGCGGGCGAAGAAAGCGCATGCACGCAACCGACCCTGACAATTTCCGACGCCGCCTCCTTGCCTCTGGCCACTGGCCACCAGCTGTGCCGTCGACATCGCAGACGTAAAGACCCTAAACAGTTCAAAAATCCGAAACATCACCGGCCAGATGTACGTCATAGGGAAGGCCCAGAATATGGACACAACAGTGAAACTCGACTTCCCTCTCCTCGACTTTCAGGACGGGCTAAAAGTCAGCGGCTCCTTTGCGGGCATCACCGCTCGGTTCGGCCCATTCGTCGACAGCATAAATATCCAGTCCACCAAGATCGACGAGGTCAAGATTGACGCGCCAAGCCTCTACAGCATCTACTTCAACGACAACCTCCCGTCCCGGGCCGGAAGGAGCGCCGTCATCGGGTCCAACGCAACACTCGTCCGAGACAACATCCAAATCAACAACAACACCGCCCTAGGAGCCATCACCTTCCCCAACCTGAACACCACTCGCTCCCTCGACGTCCTCGACAACCCCGCCCTCTCAATCCTCTCCCTCGCCGCAACCACCATCCAAGCCCTCGACATCTCCAACAACAGCCCCACCACCGCCCTCACCCTCCCCCACCTCCACCCCCCCCGCCCCCCCCCAAAACCCCCCCCCCTCCCCCCCCCCCCCCCCCCCCA
>Ga0247770_1001751_pt1 | contig 15230 bp, 17 predicted proteins | sample UWRJL136409B6_FD_179943 | JGI IMG/M metagenome (GOLD analysis project Ga0247770, IMG submission 179943) | Plant litter microbial communities from Arlington Agricultural Research Station in Wisconsin, United States - UWRJ-L136-409B-6 | ecosystem: Environmental > Terrestrial > Plant litter >... | reverse complement strand
CCCCCCTCCCCCCCGATGTGCCCGTCCACTTGCCGCCGGCGCACGCAGATAGACACGATGCTCTCATCGGCCATTTCGATGGCCCTCGGTAGGCTACACATTCTTTTGTTGCTATTTTTCGCCGGAGCCACCGTGGCCCAGCAGGTGCAGTGCAACACGCTCCCGGACGGATGCGATGCCGGCGCTGCCTACCAGGCCGTCGTGGAGGATGCCATCGCCAGGTTTGACCCGACGCGAACATATGGCAACCGGCTGGACATCTTCTCGACGGCTCTGGATGGCGGTGTGCTGGCCCAAATCTCCTACGCCTGCCAGGACGGCACCAGCCCGCCCCCGCTCCTCAGCGGATCAGCGGCGCGATATTTTTGAGTCGCCCGAGTCCAGACTATCTACTACTTACCACCTGGGGGTTACTAACGCGCCCCGTCATTAGTCTCCAGGGCATCCTTGCGTGCCCCAATCGCTGCGGTTCCGTGTCTCTTCCAGGGACCAGCCAGTGCGGGTTCGGCGTGGTCATTGCCGAGGTGGCAGGCGAGGAAGAGTGCTTCTCGCGCGCCGTCAACGTTGTCCCGGAATGGGGTTATCCGGCCCCCAAAGGCACCTCGGGCACGTGGGCGCACCGAGGCTGCTGGACCGACAGCGCCGGGACGCGGACGCTCGCCGGCGGGTCCGTCCAGGATATGGAGCAGGCTGTGGAAAAATGCGTCGCGACGGCGAAGCAATTCGGCTTCCGGTATGCCGGCATCGAATATGGCTAGTAGGAATTTTTTTTTTTTTTTGACTTTTCCTTTTTTTGGTTTTTATGAGCAACAGCAACTAACAGCGGCTCGGTGGGAATAGCGAGTGCTTTGGCGCCAACCAGACCGCGGCAGGGGCAACGCAGACCGCGGCAGGCGATTGCAACATGCCCTGCCTCGGCGACCCGGCGGAATCCTGCGGCGGCATGGAGGACCGCATCATCGTGTACGAGGACACCGCCTGGACCGGGGACCCGGAAGACCCCGACCCCCCGTCGCCGGGATCCGCATACGTGCCCGCCGTCGGCACCTACGAGGCGGCCGGGTGCGGCTACGACAGCGCCAGCGCGCGCGTCCTGGTGGCCGACACATACCAAGACGCGGCCATGACGGTGCAGAAATGCGTCGAGTTCGCCTACGAGGGCGGGTTCCGCTACGCCGGCGTCGAGTGGGGCACCGAGTGCTTCGTGGGCAACACGCTGCACAACCTCAACCAGGCGCCCAACGAGGACTGCGGCCAGCGGTGCGGCGGCAACCCGGCGCAGTGGTGCGGCAACGTCAACCGCGTGCTGGTCTACACCGACATGGCGTGGACCGATCCGACGCGCGCCGAGCTGATCGCGCTGATGGTGCAGTACAACGCAACGCTGAGCGACGTGGCCGACGCCATCACCGAGTACGAGCGCCAGCTGACGGCGCTGCAGGCCTTCCATGAGGGCGGGCTACCACCCGGCGGGGGGGCCGAGACCCAGCAGATGCAGCTCTTTTCCTCTACATACTCGCAGGCCAATTTGGAGGGTTTTGGCCAGATACTGAGTATGTCCTCCTGCCATCCATGTTACCGCTCCTCCACTTCACTCCTTTGGAAAAAGAAATTTGTTGACCGCCGCGGCAGACGATATAAGCTCCGGGGCGACACGGGCTTTTGAGAGAGCCGCGAACCTGGATGTTATTCGACCGGATGGCCGCCTGGTAAGGACTCTGTGCTTGCCTTTGCTTCTCCGTCACAGCGTGTTCCTATGGCTGACATAAGCTATTGTTTTCTTTAGATTGGCGGAGACCTGCTCACACAGCTTCGGCCAGCCTGTCAGTGCCCCCCGCCCCCCTCTCCTTCACCCCTATCCTAGCTCCTGGGATACGCCGTGACTGCCCGCTAACACTCGACCAAAACACAAAACAGTGCAAAGAGTCAAGGATTCCCTTCAAGCCGTGGTCTCATCGGCCTTGGAGAACTTGCCCATAGTCATCAATGCGCTCCAGACCGGCACCAGGGCCGCTATTGACGTTGCCAGGGCCAGCGCGGTGATCGTTACAACTGTGCGTTTCCACCACCTGGGGCCGCGGAAAAGGACATTTTGACTGACGTGCCTATTTTGCCCTTCATTCAGCGGTCCAGCACACAGATCGGGACCTGCGCCATCTGGGGCGCGTCGGGCGCCTGTGAGTTGGCCACCACCTCTACCTCGCTCTCGAAGATGTTGCTAATTCAAGGCGCCTAGTTATTATCGTTGCCACTATCCTCATGTCCCTGCAAGGCAACGAAGCTGGACAATACACCCCTGTGCCCCGACCACCGGAGCCGGGCGACCCACTTATTTCCGTCGTCATCCTAGCCATCTAGGGAATCCCGATACAGCAGTTCGTGAACCTTGCAACCTGGATCGCTACGGAAGGCGGCGCGGCTCAGACACCAGTCTCGTACGCAACAATCGGTTACCACTACATGCTCGCTGACATTACCATGGCTATTTATGCCTTCCTGCTCAACAGCGCCATCGTCTCCACCGTATCCCGGATCCCGCGTACTATCTGGGGTCCCGTCGATGCTCAAAACCCGCCCGCCAATCCTATCCCACCGCCTCTAGCACGGCGACGAGCCGAGTTGAACACGACGTTGCCTAAGCCTTTTGGGCCGCTGCCTCTCGGCAAGCGCCAGGTAACCCGTTCTTTCAGGTCGATCTCAACAACCACATCGGGACATCCGCCGATGCTGAAAGTGCCCTAGAGGTGAGTGCGCTGCGGCTATTCACATCCTTTTTCCTTTCCGCAATCGCTACATCCTGCAACTCGTTTTTTTCTGATCTCGGGTTGCTAACTGGTACATGTCCAAGGTTCCATGTGTGCGTCAAGGACCTGTCTAAGCTATTTTTCTTTTGGCAGCCCTCGCCGGTGCTGCCAGTTCTTCAGCCTCAGGCATTGTGTGAAGTATCTTTACCTAGCTACCTATATGTATTAATTATATCGGCCTATGTCCCTATTGGCTCTTAATGTTTCGTCGTCCGTAATTCGTGATTGTGGTAGTAAAACCCGGACTGAAAATGGCCTCTGAGCAGACTTGTAGGGGATCGCCCTAGCTCAGGGACAAATCAGGGGAAGCTCAGGACAAATCAGCCGCCACTGAACCCAGCTCAGGATTACAAACGAAAAGGGGAATTTCTTGTGCCGGGATTCATCGCAGACAACCAGGCTGTTATGCCAGTCTCCGACCCCTGAGTAACTTGTGAGGTCTCCCAAGACCTGTCGCTCACGTAATTCTCGGATGATCGGAAACTACTTGCTCCGACATCCCATTATCAGTGCTGAGCGCGGTACATACCTAACAGCCCCGGCAGCACTCCGAGTGGGGACCAGAGTGGGCAAAGCTGGCGAGGGCGAGATTGGGACCTCGGACCTCTGCTGACGGCTTTTGCTTTTCCGAGTCGAAGCGGGTTGGACAAAGGGACCAACGATGGAGGCCAGTTTCGAGTTTTTCGGCTGCTCCTGCGCGTGAGTGGCCCGACTATGGGCCGACGTTTAGTCCCCGCGCTGCGGCATCTTCAACCCGGCCGGCCGGCAGAATCGGCTGGACACGAGTTAGACCGCTGGCGATTCGGGCTATTAACGCGGAGATCTAACTACCCCACGCCTGTGATTGGTCGCGCAAATGAAGCCATAGTTGGGCGGTCCTCCTTATGCGATATTATAAGTGCCGAGCCACAGGGCTTATAGCTTGATATACTGTGGCACAGGGGCTAACACGGGTGGTAAAAGCATCTATCATTTCCCTTAAGTTATGCCTGTGGACTAAGTCCGGGTTTACTTTTACGCTCCTTAAGGGCATGTAAGCCATTACTGCCGCTAAGGTACATGGATGTGTAGAAGCTTTTTCGAAATTTTTGCTTTTCTCCCTACTCTGAATGGCCCATCTCAAAGGTCCCATCGCAGCGGGCCGATTAGCGTCCACTTTACTGGAAGCTTATGTTGGGCTTTGTCTTCTCTAGCGATGGGTCCTGAAAGTTCCCTGCTCGTTCTGATCGATTATTCTACACATCACAGGGAGGACTTCCGATGGAGCTGATAGGTCAAGCAGGTTCGCTTCGTGCGAGAGCCTTCATGCCGAGACGCGAGACAAAGAATTTTACGTTCAGCATTCTACAGGTGATGATAGATTTGCTGCTCTAACAGTCTTTGTTCATCAAGGTCGGCCATATCTAATCACCCCATGAGGCAAGCACCGCGTACCAACACCAACATCGGCTGACAACCCGCAGCCAGAGCCAGCCCGGACCTCACGACTGCTGCCCCTCACCCTCCTCAGCGTCCTCCTCGTCCCCGGCAGCGGCCCGCTCCCTCCTCTCCATCCTCCGCCCATAGCCTTGCATTTCGTCATGGCCCACACCAGGCCACGTCTTTGTGTCCGGGACGCCGTACGTGCTGATTCCCCTGCCCCACGTCGTCCACGGATACGTCCAGCGAATCACCTCCTGCGGAACCGGTCCGCCCTCTGAAACACCGGGGATCATCTCCCGCCAGTTCTTCGGTTTATCACGATGGATGAGATACCCGCCGAGATGTCTGTGCCATATGTCTGGGGGGTGATCGTTCAGCCCGTCCTCGTCAAACTTCCAGTGCGTGGCGAGAGATAGCTGGATCTGTCGCTCGATGCCGCGGTGGCCGGTGACGGTCGTGAGGCGGTTCGCCCAACCGTATAGGTACACGGAGCAGTTCAGCTTTGACAAGTCCCGAGCGATGCCTAGCGACATCGGGGGGAGCCGACCGTCGGATATAAATGACTCGACTTCTTCGACCGCGATGTCGTCGACGATTTCAACCGGGAGAAGCAGATCCGATGGCAAAGGGGTGCTGGAGAGTTTCTGGAGTTTTTCGATGAGCTCTTCGTGGGTGGCGCCAGAGCCTTCCGGGGGGATAATGAGCGAGGCGCGTGCCTCTTCTGAACTTGTGGAGATGGAGCTGATAAGCTGTCGGAAGTAGCTTGCCGCGAACCTCGTGCAGACGAGCTTGCGGCCTCGAAGGGCGGGGAAGAGCACGTTGGCGAGGATGTCCTGTCGGGAAACCAGGTCGTTGTTCTCGGTCTCGTGGTCCAACACGGATCTGGCGATGATTTCTTGCTGGGCGAGGGGTTGCAGCGGGTTCGGCCCGTGGTGGAGATCTGTGACCAGCGAAGTGAGGGCGCTAGGATCGAGATTGACGGTTGGCGCGAGTCGACGACAGTCCTCCCCCACAACGAGGTCGCGCTCGCCGACAAGGGATTCAATTGCTGCGGAGATATCGGGCGGGGCGTCGGTAAGAAATGGGCTGTTAGCGCAGCTGATAGTGACGGAGATGTCGCTGCCACCGAGTTTGGTTCTCACGTAGTCCAATACTCGCTCCACCACCTCCGATTCGCCCTCCCTCAGCCCGGGGAGCAGCAGGTGGATGTGTGGACAGTAATTCCACCTTGCAGCAAGCGCCAGTTTCCTGATGGCGTCAACAAACTCGGTGTGGGCAAGGCCATCGCTGGGTTCCCGCGCTCCCGCCTCCTCGTCCTCGTCGTCGTCGCCCTCGCTCTCCCACCCCTCGGCCATGACCTGATACTCCAGCGTCTTGGGGGGTATTGAGATGAACTTCAGCCAGGTCGCGCCGCTGTCCACCACGGCATCGACGGAAACAGACTTCTCCTGGAAGGGGCCGTCCTTGAAGGCCAACCACCCGCTCCCCGGCGGGACGGGGACGCGGGGGCTGCGCGGGAACTCCTTGTTGACGCACACGAGGCCGCGGGACTTCTTGACAACGGCCCATCTGTCCTCCCAGCAGCAGCTCTTGATGCCGAAGTAGTTTGCAGGCGAGAGCAGCCCACGCTCCTTCTTCTGGGTCGCCTTATCGAGCGCCCGCTGCTGCACTTTGAGGAGGTTGTTCAGGCCCTGGATGGGTGCGCGCGACGAGGCAACCGACAGCTGCCGCAGCTCGTCGATGCAGGTTTGCCATTGGGCGGTGAGTGCCTCGACGCACTGGTCGACGGCGATCTGTTCTTCCGACTTCTGGGGCTCCGAGTCCGCTTGTGACTCGTCAGGCGCGGACTGCGGGGTTCCTTCTCTAACTTGGCTACCTGCGTCACCGCCGCCGGCTTTCTGCAGCACTATTTCCGGAGCATCGTTGCGGCTTGGGCAGATCCCCGAGGAGGAGGTAAGGCCGTTATTCGCTGTCATAAGGCAGTCGTTCTTCGCGGCGAGGATGTTGCGACGTCACAACCTGGAGGTCACAAGTCGCGGTTGGGCGCGACTGGTGGGGGCAGATAGAGTTTGTGTGCCTCGCCAGCTGCGTGGCGGGCGGGCGGCAGCTGCGGGGTCGATTTCTTGCTGACTAAGATGCGTTGGGATCATGGCGGCCCGTCAACGACATGCCATCGCGAACTGCCATGACAAGGAGCAGCGTTGGTGTTGTGGTTGCTTTCAATTGAGGCATTCGCTTGTCTCGCGATGTATTTGCTCGAGCTGACCTGTGTGTAAAGTGGAGGGTGGCTCGCAGCTCGGATTGCAGATGGCAGGACGTTGAGATGGCTAGCTCCTTCCTCAGAATTATGCAAACAGCGAAACTCGAAGCGCAAGGTAAAGAGAAAGGTAACTCCAAGATGTACGAGGAGCTCCTAGCAAGTCGTCATTAATGCGAGAATTTCGTCTTTCTAAGAAGAGAAAAAAAAAGACGACAGCAGGCCGGATTGCCCGTTACGCGTTGGCAGCCTCAACAAATGTGTTTGGAAGTCTTGCGGTAGGTGGCTGATTAGGGAGTGAAGCCACAATCTTTCACGCCTCTCGAATAAGTCCCTGACGACTAGATGGCGCGTTCAACGATCGACCTACCGCTCAGCCACAATGCCAGGCTCTTGCTGTCTTGGTAGCATGGAAAACATACTGCCCTATAGGTTAGCGGAGGCCAGGTGATAGGTGGTCCAAGCACCTCAAGGCGAACCCCCGCTCTAATCTTCACGGCCGGTCTGCCTTCCTGCGAAAGTCTCGATCACGCAAGGCATCTCCCTCTTTCCGGCACAGCGGAACGAATCACTGTCTGCCCTCTTGCCAAACAGTCCGCGACCACCGATCCAGCTCAACCGGTGTCTATTCCCCACAACACTGTCTGGTCGGTATTTACCCCACCGCCGTTCGCGCAGCTCTTCGCCTCTAGCCCGCTCGTCTTCGCCTCTGGCGGCCTGAAGATACAGCCAGCCAAACCTGGAACGTCGCTCCATATTTCCGAACGTCTTTGCTATCCAGAACCTCCAATGCCGACCTCAGCTGACCTTGCAGTCTCTTTGCGCTAGATTCATCTCAACCTCAGCATTTGGCCCGTCGTCGTTCGGATACTCGTCTTCACCTTTGGCCTGAGATTTCAGCCATTCAAACCTGGAAAGCAGAACATCGCACGGTATGATCAAACGACTTTGTTGCCTAAAGCTATTCGAACATGGAAGGCATTGCTGACCTATCGGCCTCACGTGTAGATTGATTGTATGTGTACTTCATGCTGTCAACATGGATGCCGAACTGGCACCTCGATCTGTAATACCACCATCTATCTCTCCGAAGCGGATATTAAAGACAAGCTCGGTCGGCTCTTTGAAGTCTGCCACGAGAAGCGAGGCCTGCTCCATACCAAAAGCCGGATGTGGGAGCCCTTCTGGGCCAGTGTCAAAGCCCCTGAGCGGATACAATAGGCGAGGAATCTCACCTCACTCCAACTAAGGTTCATCGTCCTCACACTCACTCAGGCAGCATGGAAGCATCTTCAGGACCCCAGGACGAACAAATGGGGCGAAATAACTGCACCGACGAGCTTGACGTACCGTGGCTGTCTGTTCGCTCATGACATTCAGGTTTACGAGGCCCACATGGAGGGTCGCGAGGGGTTTGGGGCCGAACCCGACGTCATAGATTTTCTGCCATGGACAGCAAAAGCCCATACCGATGATGGAAAGCTCGTCGCCAACGATAAGGGCGTGACACGGTACCAGACAGTGTTCCCGTTGCCGACACTTCAACTGGTCAATGGAAACAGCCTGGAATCTTCCAGGGACTCACTCATGAGGTCAGGCAGTGAAGAGTTTGAGCGTCAGCTGAGAGCTGGGATGATTGAGAGGCTTGGGGAGTTCCGTGTTATTTGACAGAGATCCAATCATGGGGCCCATTCCGCAAGGTGGGCAGAGACGAGCAACTGGGTTGGTAGAGAACAGCATGGGGGAGCAGACAACAACCTGTCAAGGCCTTGGGCCACCAGTGATAGGTAATATGTCGAGTAAATGACTCCACGATAATTGTAACGCTGGTAGCTGTCGCATAAGTATGTCTTGGCCAAATAGAAAGTATCCCCTCGCCCAGTGCTGAAGACGCCTTCTTGTTGTATACGAAAAGGTCTGCCTAGCTGCCTTACATTTTCCGGCGGTGTATTCCATGGGCTTTAGTAATCTTTGCAGCTCTTCAGGCTCACCATGTGTTTCCAAGCTGCCGACTGGGTCCCAACTGTCAGCGTTGAGGACAATCAACTCACCATGACTTATTGCCGTAGTTTCTATGAGCAGCGCCAGGGAAAATACAATCTACCTGGTATCGGCGAAGAGGAGGACCCATCTTACAAACCCTGAGCCAGACGTCCCTGCCCCTCCGCTTCAGGTCTTGCTGTACTGGGAAAAACGCAAGCATCTCCCAAAGTTCCTCCGTTATATAGGTATGATAGGTTAAAAATGCCTCCTCTTCTTATTGCTACTTGTAAGACTAACGTCGTATATTTAACTCCCTAGCGGATTCTGAAACCTAGTCCATCATCAAAGTGCTAGAATTCACTGTGTGGACAACCTGCGCCGAGTATCTCTCGTCCGATTTTCTTTCCCAGCATAATTATTCTAAGCTTAGACCAACTGCGACCTTTATGAATTTCTCGCACCGGCCTTTTTTTCCATCGTTCAGAGAGATCAATAGCCGTAATTTTGTCTTTTGACCACAGCAGATTAGTGTTTCGCACTTCGACCCTTTGTCACAATCGCTGTTCTCTTTGATTGCCCAGACGAGATCCTGATGCAGATCGCCAAGGCCGCAGGGCCCTCATCGGAGTCCAACAGACGGCAGCAAGCCCTGGGGCGTCACCATCATCAATCGCGCCATCGGCTCCCCCTGCAGCGCTTCTAGTACATCCAGGCTCACGCCGACGACAACACATTTGCCACAGCCATCCTGCGCACCCTCCTCCTCTCCCTCTCCGATCCGGTCCTCCCCATTCGTTTCGCGCTCTCCATTGAGTGAAACCGGCGCCTCCCCGCCCACCAAATCTGTCTCCGAGTAGTATGGTGAGAGCTCAGTTGTCTGGACCTTTGGTGGGGAAGAGGAGGGGGAAGCCGAGATTACCGTAGGGGGGCGATGGAATTTTGATGTTGGGAAGGCGTGGGGAGGGGGATTTAATTGGGTGTCTGGAAGGTATGGTTGGGCAGCCAGTAGCACTGAACCTGCCTAAACTCCGAGCGGTTACGTCAGACGGGAGGATTCGCTGTCGCGGGGTCATCAGGCGACAACATGATCTTAACCGGTTGACATTCCGAGCACCAAAGACAACCTGGAAAATAGCAGCACTCTGCCATCAGATACATCAAAAGACGAATACCGCGTCCAACCATGCACATTGGCGCAATATTGTTCGCGCTCGCCGCTCTTGGACATGATGTCGCATCTGAGCAGGCGCCACAGCAGGTACTTGGCAATGGCCATACAAGAACACCTTTTCAGCGAGGTGGCAAGCTGGAGCTGGAGCAGTTTATCGAGGACACCATGAGAGAGTGGAGAATCCCTGGATTGGCTGTGGCTATCATCAATGGAAACTCGACGTGGGCAAAGGTGGGTGGTTCCTAGGTATCCCTGTGCACACGTGCAAGCTAATATGTGTCAATCTACAGGGCTTCGGCCAGGCGTCGAAAACCAATTCCAAGCCCGTCACGCCCTACACGCTCTTCTACACCGGCAGCACTACCAAGTCCTTCACTGCCGCCGCCATGAGCCAGCTCGTCGACGACAACGAGCGATTCCCCCACGTGCAATGGGAAACGCCCGTCTCATCCCTCATGCGCGACGACTTCGTCCTTTCCGATGGCTGGGCCACCGAACACATCACCATCCGAGACGCCTTCTCACACCGCACGGGATACGCCGCTCACGACTTCGTCGCGTGGCCCAGCCCGCGGGCAGCCACACGCGGCTTGCGCTACTTGCCCATGTCTGCGGAACCACGCGCGAAATACATGTACTCCAACCAGCTGGTCACGGCCATGGGGTATCTTGTTACGAGGCTTTACTACCCCGATCCCATTTTCCGCCACTTCTCCGGCCTGCTTGCGTACGTCTTCAAGGAGAAACTCTGGCAGCGCATGGGCATGGGCTTCACGTATCTCGCCACGCAACTTCCTGCCAACCCGGCTCTCTATCCCGCCGCCCTGGCCGATGAGCTTTGGTACCACAACGACAGTGACACCTACGTCGCGGTGCCGCACTCAGCGCATGCCGGCCACGAAGGGGCGGGTATGGTCATCAGCTGCATTGCCGACTACGCAAAATATCTGCGGTACATGATGAGCGCGGACCAGGGGCCAATATCTCCGGCTGGGAAGGCCGCGATGAAGGCACCGCTGATGGTGATAAACCCTTCGCCCTCCATCTTTACCGGACCGTTGTACTATGGGATGGGCTGGGGAGGCGGCGTCCTTGAGGGGGAGGAGTTGTGGTTTCATAATGGGCAGATGCGGGAGCATAGGACGGAGATGTGGATGGTTCCGGGGAGGGAGTTTGGGCTGGTGATCATGACGAATGCGAATACACCGGCTATCGAGGTTGTGTTGTGGAGGATTCTTTGGGATTACTTTGATGTCCCGGAGGGGAGGAGGGTTGATATGGGGAAGAGGTTTGTCAGCTTGGCCACTGAGACATTTGGAGGTGGGGTGAAAATGCTAATGTTTACGCGCAGGGCAAGAGATTCTGCGACGGCCCACAGACGAGATCTCGAAACCTGCCTCGACCGCTTATACCCCCGCTCACTTCGGCCGCTCCCAAGACCTCTGCCCCTAGCGGCATACTCCGGCACTTATGCCAACCTTGGGTACGGTAACATCACCATATCTCTTCAATGTGGTGATGAAGCACGGAGAAACTACCCCCAAGAAACACCAGCCCACCCAACCGTGGAGAGAGGATGCTTGCTGAGAGGATCAGGGCCGATGGAATTCGAGGGGAAGAGCTTCCATGTTGACTTTGAGCACGCCACTGCTGACTATTGGGTCGCCTGGTTGTTTGTCGACGCCTTTGCCCCGTCAGGGTCTGGGCTCACGAAACGTCCGCAGTTGTGTTTGCGTGCGCAGTTTCGAGTCGGGGCTGATGGCGGTGTGGAGGCTTTTGGGGCTGACTTTCGACAGGAAGGGGAGGAGGGCCCCTTGGTGTGGTACGAGAAGTGGAAAGAAAGCAATTAGGGCAGAAAGCCTAACTTGGGGACTTGCCTCCTGCCCAAAATTTCTTTTCTGGGGCGTCACCTTCGTCCGTTTTATTGGGGGCGGCGAGGGGCGGAGGAAGGTATGTCTTCAATACCCCCTTCCTCTTTCGATTATTTCCCTGTCACATACTAGGAATTTACTATGACTATGTGCTACCGTCTAATCCCTTTTTATAGGAGAAAGCTGAACGGTACAGGTGGCCACGTCAGAAATAGGTCTATCAAAAAGGGGTATGTGACGCTGCCAGAAAACCAGACAATGATTAAGTCTACATAACCAAACTTCCTCGTCCACCAACCATCAGCACCCCTTCCAGTTTCACGCAGCATCACCTCGCACTCGCAGTTCCCGTGGCGTTGCTCTTCGACGTAGAACTGCTCATCGTCGTCGGCGTGCGCGTGACCGTGACAGTGTGAATGGTGAAATCGTGAACCGAGGTCGTGATGACAATCGCGGGCGGCGTCACGGTGGAAACTGGGTACACCCACCAGGTGTAGGTGCTCGTGCTGATGCTCTTGACGTAGACGGTGGTCTTTCCGTACGGGGGGTAGGTGAAGTCGATCTTGGCGAGGGTGGGTGTCGCGGCGCGGCCCTTGAGGAGGTTTATGTCGATGTCCTGGAGGGCATGCTCGGCAGGGGGGTTGGGTGCTTTATTGTGGTCATCGTGGTCTTGGCGACGGTGACGAGGGGCAGCAGGCGGTGCGACGGTGACAGTGACGAGGCAGGTCGAGGTGGAGGTGACGATGCGCACATAGCTGGTGGGCGTCGGAATCGTGGAGGTGCGCGTGCTGGTCGAAGTAAGGTACAGCGCAGTGGTGGGGACGAGAGTGGTCGAGGCTCTGGCCGGGCTGACGACGTAGACGGGCGTCGAGCTCGGCTTGACGACCGGGAAGAGGTTGTAGATGACGGAGACGCTCGCGGCTGCGGGGACTTGCCAGGAGATGGTGTGCCATCCGGCTTCCAGCGTGTTCGCGGCCACGGTCTTGCAGGCGAACTGGAAGTTGCCCTTGTTGATGCTGGCGACGGGCACTGGATCGCACTTGCGCGTGGTGCCGGAAAAGGAGCCGGCTTTGGTGAAGATGACAACGGGCGTCACCGAGTACGCCTTGCCCGAGACCGAGGCGGGCAGCGCGCAGTTGGCTGTGGACCATTCCTGGTTGAGCGTAGAGGGTGTGTTCCCTGTGGCGGCTTTGGGTCAGCTACCTGGAGACCCATCGCTTCGGCAGCGACACTGCCGGGGGCCGGGACTGACTGGAGCTCATCGCACACGACGTGAAGCCGAGATAGTTGGTGTTCGTCGTCGCATAGCCGAAACGCGCTATCTCTTGCTGGCCGGACACGGTGATCAGGTTCGGCAGCGCCGGGATGTTGACGAAACATGTCTTGATCGACACCATTTTGGGCGCAGTTACCTTACCTTACCTAGGTAGCTAAACGAGTGTCTTTTGCCAGTAAGACTGCAAGTAAAAAGAGTGGACGGCAGACGACAAATGCGAGTCGCAGCCCAAAGTAGTGGAGGTGAGAAGAAGAAAAAAAAACGGACGAGCAAGATTGATGATGGTCAAGCCATGTTCAATATTCTGGGCTAGATGTCAGACAAGCAGAGGGACGGAGGAGCGTTGTCCCGGGTCGCGGAGCTTCCTGGTAGGGCTGACATGGTGCCAAGCCGAGAATGAGAATGTGATTGGTTCAAAACTGGGATATTGCGAAAAGTTGCCGTTCGAACCGCAGAGTACTGCCCAAGGTACTCATCTAAACCATGTTTGGCGATTTTTCTGACCATTCCCTGACCAGCTCCTGAGTAGCGCCCGAGCAAGGGGTGAGGCCAAATCCAGGGCAAAACAGCAGGCCTTAATATTATACCTATACACATGGGAAACCAGCTTTGTGCCCTAGCATACCAACCCAACTTGTCAGTCATGCTTATGACTGCAAGGATGTATGTAGACTGACGTAGACACACCGGGCTCAATGCAGACGAGCATCGGTCAGAAGACCAACCCCGGCATGTATTAACCTAAAGTTTAGTTCCCATGGCTCTTGATGATAGGCACGCTTGAGAAACTCTTTGCTATAATCAACAAAGGGTGGCTGATGGCGCAACAAGGCATCAAAGCGTTTGGGTTGCAGCCAGGGGGCAATTAAAGGATAGAGAGTAGATGATCTGAAATGAAGATATCGAGGTGTCAATATCGTTCAGGTCGTCCAGTGTTTGGTGCCCGATCATTACACTAAGGTCAGCTAGCAGAGCTGTTGATTGTCTCATGTCTCATGGGCAATGGTTGGTGGATGCTATGCATGATCGTTTTCGAGTCGACTCTGTGTTTCTGCGGGCTGCGTTTCAAGAAAGAGCTACTTGGGGACTGTCAGGTTGGGAGAGGTCTAAACGTCATGGGTGACATGTAGTTGCAATGTGCCGAGCCGCTATCCAACGTAGTTGCATTAAGAGGGGAGCTCATAACTCCTCCAAGTGCTGGTACATTGGAGGCGTTTGAGTGCGCCTGTGTGCTACGGGCAGGGGAGTTGTGATGTTATTTTTCATTAATTTCACAACATCACTCTTTTTTTTACCAAGTCATTCTAAAACAGGTGACGTTCGAAGATTGTCCTGTGGTGCCAGTGGCGGGAGGGAGCGCTCATTTCACTGCCGACGCTGCCTGAGGAAACTGAAACCACGAATTTGGGTTGTTTGGCAAGGAAGGGCAAGAACCAAAGAACCAACTGCAGGGGAGGATTGGCGGTTGGGCCCACAATTATCGATGGTATTCTAGGCAGGCAAACAGGCAGAGCGGTGCTGATGTTTTCTCTCAATCAAGCATCATGATCATTACAGCCCACTGCTTCTTTTGTTTCGCGCCAACGTTAGCTTCACAAAACCCCAGTCATCGGCCACCAGCAACGCAAAAGACATTCGGTCAGAGCCTCCCAACACTCAAAGGGCACGCATGACACCTGCACGCCAGAGCGCGCGCATGATCCCACACCAATTCAATGGGGTCGATCTAGACCCGGCCTTCGATGCAGGCTACCGATACGCCAACCCTCAAGGAGAATTCTGTGCCAATATGCCCCGCAGGCGGGCGACGCGAAGGGCAAGGCGCGAATGCGGGGGTCAACTAGTACCTAAATACAGAGTTGGAATAAAAGCTGGCTCCGAGCTTCTCTACCTACGGTTCAAGTTACCGACAAATCCCTCGATTCACCAAAAATGTCGAGCAAGATGCAGGCCGAAGCAAGATACGGCCCGGTGGGACATCCGCCGGCGCTCGACGGCCATCAACACCCGCCAGGCCGGCCATGGCGCGCATCAGTCGTACGACGCCTCCCGTGGGACGCCCTCTTGACCTTTTTCGGAGCCATCGCCAGCGCCATTCTCATGGTTGTCGTGATCTTAAAATCCAACAACGACCCTGTATCAAACTGGCCCGTGGCGCCGGCCGTCTACCTTGCGATCGTCTCGGTGGTAGCCAACATCCTCCTTCGCTACGCCTTCTCCCGCGGCGTCGAGCTATCCTGGTGGGTCGCTGCTATGAAGGACGACACCAAAGTCCAAGACCTGCACAACATCTGGTTGTACGGCACGAGCCTCCGGTCTGCCTTTGTCGCCGGTCGCAACTTCAACCTTGTCGCACTGGCCGCCATCCTCTTGGCCTTGGTGCCCGCCAACGCGCCCCTCGCGCAACGCGCCTCGACGACCGTCACGCGCACCACGACGGCTGACA
>Ga0247770_1001747_pt1 | contig 15245 bp, 14 predicted proteins | sample UWRJL136409B6_FD_179943 | JGI IMG/M metagenome (GOLD analysis project Ga0247770, IMG submission 179943) | Plant litter microbial communities from Arlington Agricultural Research Station in Wisconsin, United States - UWRJ-L136-409B-6 | ecosystem: Environmental > Terrestrial > Plant litter >... | reverse complement strand
ATGCGTTACCCGCGCGAGAGCGTGCCCAGGCACTTCGCGCCGATGAACAGCAACTTCGGCCTCATCGACCCGTTGCCGACCAAGGTGCGCGACAAGGACGAGAAGCGCGAAAAGCTCTCCCAGCGCGCCCAGGCCGACTTCGCCGCGTGGATGGACGCGCACGACCTGCGCGTGGCCGAGCCCGCCGCGCGATGAGCGACGCGGACGCCGCCGCCTCGTCGGACGACGCGCTGTCCGGGATCGCCCTCCGCCGCCACGGCGAGCTGGAGGCGTTCCTGCGCTACGTGGCGCACGAGCGGCAGCTCTCCCCGCAGACGGTGCGCGCCTACACGGACGACCTGGCCGAGTTCGAGACGTTCCTGGACCGCTACTACGGCTCCCCCGACTGGAGCTGGGCCGGCGTGGACCGCCTGTCGATCCGCTCCTTCCTGGGCGACCTGGCGAACCGCGGGCTGGCGAAGAGCTCCATCGGCCGCAAGCTCTCGGCGGTGCGCTCGTACTACCGCTTCCTGCACGTGGAGGAGCGGGTGGACGCCAATCCCGCCCGCACCGTCCGCACGCCCAAGCGCGACCGCACCCTCCCCGGCTTCCTGACGCGCGAGGAGATGGACAGCGTGCTGGCGAGCGCCGAGGTGCGGGCGATGGAGGGCGGGTTCCACGGGATGCGCAACTTCGCCATCGTGGAGCTGTTCTACGGCACCGGGATGCGCCTTTCCGAGCTGCAGGGCCTCAACGTCCCCGACCTGGACGTGGTCGCCGACCGCGCGCGGGTGCTGGGGAAGGGGCGCAAGGAGCGCATCGTCCCGCTGGGGTCCAAGGCCGTGCAGGCGCTGCGCAACTACTACGCGGCCCGCGACCGCGTCCTGGCGCAGTCGGGGACGCGGGGCGACCGCCGCGCCGTCTTCATCGGCCAGACGGGAAAGCGGCTGACGGTGCGGCAGGTGCAGAACATCGTGGGCGGCTTCCTCAAGGCCGTGTCGGACGAGACGGGGCTCTCCACGCACTCGCTCCGCCACACCTTCGCCACGCACATGCTGGACGCCGGCGCCGACCTGATGGCGGTCAAGGAGCTGCTGGGCCACGCCTCCTTGAGCACAACGAGCATCTACACGCACACCTCCCGCGAGCGCCTGAAGCGCGTCTACCGCCAGGCGCACCCGCGCGCGTGAGGCTCGCGAGACCGAATCACGGTTGCGGTGTAGCAGACGACAGGCGAACTTGCCCCGGCCCGCCCGCCGGGGTAAATCGTTTCCGCCGCCGCCCGCCGGCCCCCGGCCCTCGACGGCGGCCGGTGCGCGTCCGACGGATCGGTCCACCGGATTGAGATCCGGGGCTACGCACGGCACGAAGCCCGCCTTCGCGGACTGCACGGCGGGCGAACGCGCGAGGCCGCGGACGACGCGGAATTCAGCGCCAAGGACTTAGGACCAAGGACTTAGGACTTCTGTTCTCGACTCAGGACTTCTGTTTTCAGGGAGATAGATGAGCGCAATCACGTTCCACGCCACCACCATCCTGGCCGTCAAGCGCGACGGCAAGGTCGCGCTGGGCGGCGACGGGCAGGTGACCACCGGCGACATCGTCGCGAAGTCGTCGGCCGTGAAGGTGCGCAAGCTGCGCGACGGCAAGATCCTGGCGGGGTTCGCCGGCTCCGTGGCCGACGCCTTCACCCTCTTCGAGAAGTTCGAGGAGAAGATGGAGCGCTACCCCGGCAACCTGTCGCGCGCCGCCGTGGAGCTGGCCAAGGAGTGGCGCAACGACCGCTACCTGCGCCGCCTGGAGGCGCTGCTGGCCGTGGCCGACCACAGCCACATCTACATGCTGAGCGGCAACGGCGACGTCATCGAGCCCGACGACGACATCGTCGCCATCGGCTCCGGCGGCGCCTACGCCCTGGCCGCCGCCCGCGCGCTCAAGGAGCACTCCACGCTCAGCGCCCCCGAGATCGTGCGGCGGGGCCTGGAGATCGCCGGCGAGATCTGCATCTACACGAACCGGAACATCACCGTTCTGGAGCTGGACTAGGAAAAGAAAGTCCTTGGTGCTTGGTCCTTAGTGCTTAACGGCGGCAGGGAAGGATCGTCTAAGGACTAAGCACCAAGCACTAAGGACTTCAGTTTCTCTTTCGAGATTTTGATGAATAGCGAGATGGCGACCAACGACACCGAGATCTCCGGCCCCCCGCCCGCCGCCGACGGCGCTCCCGCGGCGGACGGCGCCGCCGCCGCCGCCGAAGGGCAGCCCTGGCTGGACGAGCTGACCCCGCGCGGCATCGTGGCCGAGCTGGACAAGTACATCGTGGGGCAGAACGACGCCAAGAAGGCCGTCGCCATCGCCCTGCGCAACCGCTGGCGGCGCCAGCGGGTGGAGGAGGAGCTCCGCGAGGAGATCGTCCCCAACAACATCATCATGATCGGCCCCACCGGCGTGGGGAAGACCGAGATCGCCCGGCGGCTGGCCCGGCTGGCCGGCGCGCCCTTCGTGAAGGTGGAGGCCTCCAAGTTCACCGAGGTGGGCTACGTCGGCCGCGACGTGGAGTCCATGGTGCGCGACCTGGTGGAGGTCGCCGTCAACATGGTGCGCACCGACCGCGAGGACGAGGTGCAGGAGGTGGCCGAGCAGCGCGTGGAGGAGCGCCTCCTGGACCTGCTCATCCCCCCCGTGGACGGGGGCGGCAAGCCCTCCCAGACCGGCGACGGCGGCGCGCTGGGCGACGCCAGCCGGCGCGTCTTCGTGGCCTCCGCCACCGGCCAGGTGGAGACCACCGACGACGCCCAGAGCCGCGAGCGCCGCGAGCGCACCCGCGAGAAGTTCCGCCAGCTCCTGCAGGACGGGAAGCTGGAGGACCGCGAGGTGGAGGTGGAGATCTCGCAGAGCATGCCGCTGGACAACATGATGATCCCCATGGGCGGGGGGATGGACCCCGGCGTGGACAGCAACCTCATGGACATGCTCCAGGACATGCTGCCCAGGCGCACCAAGCGCCGCAACGTCACCGTCGCCGAGGCCCGCCGCATCCTGCTGCAGGACGAGCTGGACAAGCTGGTCAACATGGACGAGGTGGTGAACGAGGCGCTGGACCGCGTGGAGGAGATGGGGATCATCTTCCTGGACGAGATCGACAAGATCGCCGGCGACCGCGGGGGCGTGGGCCCCGACGTCTCGCGCGAGGGCGTCCAGCGCGACCTCCTTCCCGTCGTCGAGGGATCGACGGTGCAGACCAAGTACGGCCTGGTGCGCACCGACCACATCCTGTTCATCGCCGCCGGCGCGTTCCACGTCTCCAAGCCCAGCGACCTGATCCCCGAGCTGCAGGGCCGCTTCCCCATCCGCGTGGAGCTCAAGAGCCTCAACGAGGCCGACTTCGTGCGCATCCTCAAGGAGCCCAAGAACGCGCTGCTCACGCAGTACAGCGCGCTGGTGGCCGCCGAGGGCGCCACCCTGGTCTTCACCGACGAGGGGGTGCTGGAGATCGCCCGCATCGCCACGCAGGTGAACGAGCGGATGGAGAACATCGGCGCGCGCCGCCTGCACACGGTGCTCACCACGCTCCTGGAGGACATCCTCTTCGACCTCCCCGAGCTGGGCGCCAAACAGATCGAGATCGACGCCGAGACCGTCCGCAACCGCCTCAAGGACATCGTCGAGGACGAAGACCTCCGCAAGTACATCCTCTGATCGCACGCGATCGGATCCGGACGGCGAAAGCGGCGCACCCCACCCGGGATGCGCCGCTTTCGCGTGTGCCACTTCAACGGATTGAATCGCTGAGGGAGTGCTTGATCGCGAGGAGCTTGACCGCAAGAAAGCCGAAAGATAAATTATCCCCTTCGGGTCAACTTAACGTGCAAGTTCAAGGAGGTTACGAGTGTCGATCTACACTGTGTCTAAAGATGCGAGAGGTGAGTGGAGATGGGCTTTTTCTGCAGGCAACAATAAAACGATTGCTGTCTCATCTGAAAGTTACAAGAATCGACAGGATTGCCTCCACTCGATCTCTCTTGTAAAGGGGGAAGGTTCGAAGGCATCTGTCTGGGACATTACCACGAGTCCGCCGAATCAGATTCCTGGCGTTTGATCCGAATCTCCTGGTAAGATTCGTTCGGCCAACCCAAAGCCTCGCCCGCAGTGCACAGTACGCGTGCTCTGCAGGCGAGGCTTCCGTCGTTGACAACTCCTTAGGCTAGCGGTCGCGCAGGTCGTGGCGCGTCTCCTCGGGAGCGGTGGCCTCCACGCGCCGAGCCTGCGCCGCCAGCGCGTCGCGGTTCTCCGCCGCGTTCTGCACGTGCTCCCGCGCGGCGGAGTTGTCTTCCGAGCCCTGGTTGCCGGCGCCGCCGATCCCCGCGGCGTCCATCCCGCCGCCGACCCGCGTCCCGCTGTCCACGTCGGAGCGCACCTCCGGCGGCGCCGTGGCCTCCACGCGGCGGTTCTGCGCCTCCAGGGCGTCGCGGTTCTCCTGCGCGTTGTGCACGTGCTCCCGCGCCTGCGAGGCATCCTCCGAGCCCTGCTCCGCAGACCGGTTGCCGCCGAGGTTATGGTCCATTCCATCCTCCTGGGTCACGCGTTCCCATCCCGTCGCATGCGGCGCGAGGGGGGCAACTTCTGTTCCCGGCGCCCCGCCGGCGGGCTCCCTTGCGGCCGAACGGAAGCCGCTGGATATTGCAACCTCCATCGCATTATGCAGTCGACTCCGCTCCGGCTCGCAATCCGCACGCCCGATGGCCGAAGCGGGTCAACGCGAGTCTTCCCACGGATTTGATCAACAGGCAGGGTTTGTTGATCTCACGGTGGTATGGAGATTGGAGATGCGAACGTGATCTCAACACCCTGAACGCATCCCCGCGACCCGTTTTCACGATGAGCAGACGGAGCCCCGGGCCGCGCCATCTCCCCGCCGCGCGCGCCGGATACAGCATGGCGGAGATGATGGTGGTGATCGTCATCATCGGCATCGCCGCGGCCATGACGGTGCCCAAGCTGGACTCGTCGGGGCGGCAGGCGGCCGCGGCGGGGCAGGTGGCGGGCGTCACGCTGGTGGCCGCGCAGCGCGCCGCCGTGGCCCGCCAGCACGACGTGGTGGTGGCCGTGGACGTGACGGGCCGCGCCCTGCGCGTCCACTACGACACCGACGGAGACGGGCGGATCAACGGGAGCGAGATCGTCCGCACCGAGCCGCTGGGCGCGGGCGCCGTCTTCGGCCGCGGCTCGGCGCCGGCCTGGCTCCCGGGCGCCGCCGCCGTCTCGTTCACGGGGCGGCAGGACGGGATGCCCGCCATCACCTTCCACCGCAGCGGGAGCGCCAGCGAGGAGGGCGGCTTCTACGTCACCAGCGCGCGCGCGCAGGCCGGAGGGCCGGCGACGCACGCCCGCGCCGTGGTGGTCGACCGCGCCACCGGACGCCCGGGATGGGCCAGCTACACGGGAACCCAATGGAAGCGCGACTTCTGACGCCGCGCCGGCCGGACGCCGGCTCCACGCCGATCCCCGACGCGGGCTTCACGCTGATGGAGGTGCTGATCGCGATGGTGATCCTCTCCATCATGATCCTGGGCTTCCAGGCCGCCTTCGCCGGCCGCCTCCTCACCACCGTCAACGCCGAGGACCGCCGCACCGTGGCGCTGCAGCTGGCGGCCGAGCGGGTGCGCGCGGTGCAGCTGGACCCCGTCTACACCGCGCTGGAGTCGCGCTACGAGGCGGTGGAGTCCACCCTCCCCGACTTCCCCGGCTACGGACGCTCCACGCGGGTGGAGCGCACCACCACGGGAGGCGACATGACCAAGGTGACCGTCACCGTCACCCACCCGCGCCTCCCCAGGCCCGTCACCCGCACGCTGGTGCTGGCCGCCCCATGAGCCCCTCCCTCCGCGACCGCCGCGGGATGACGCTGATCGAGCTCCTGATCTCGCTCACCATCGCGTCCATCCTGATCACCGCCACCGTGCGCTTCTTCAGCGACCAGTCCCGGATGTTCAGCACCGGGACCAGCGCGCTGGCCGTGGTGCAGAACTACCGCTTCGCCCTCTCCACCCTGGGGCGCGACCTGCGCACCGCGGGCGCCGGCGTCTCCGGCACCCAGCCGTACCTGGTGTACGCCGGCGCCGACGTGGTGGCCTTCAACGCCGACTACCTCTCGCGCGACCCCAACGACCTCTTCTCGGTCTACGTGGAGGAGGACGCCCCCGCCGGCACCGTGCAGGCGCTCCGGCTGGCGGACCGCGCCGCCATCCCCGGCACCTCCTTCAACTACCCGAACGCCGAGTACCCGCAGCGGGGGACCAACGGCACCGCCGAGACGCTGGTCTTCTACTTCACTCCCGACACCAGCACCACGCGCGCCGACGACTTCGTGCTGATGCGGCAGGTCAACCGCGCGCCGGCCGCCGTGGTCGCGCGCAACCTGCTGCGCACGCCGGGGCGGCCGTTCCTGGAGTACCTCTGGATCGAGGACGACGCCGCCGCCGGGAGCCAGGTGCGCGCCGTCCCCGCCGCGCGCCTCCCGCTGACGCACAGCGTCCCCCTGCACGGCGATCCGCTGGACCGCCCGGACAGCCTGGGGCGCATCGACCGCGTCCGCGGCGTTCGCGTCAGCCTGACGGCCACCAACGGCCTCTCCGGGGCCCGCGAGGTCCGCCGCGCCGCCACGCGAGTGGTGCGGCTGGCCAACGCCGGCATCTCCGCCCTCCAGGCGTGCGGCGAGGCCCCCGTCTCCGGGAGCGCGCTCTCCGCCGTTCCCGTGGCGCTTCCCGGCGGGAGCGTGCGGGTGGACCTGTCGTGGAACGCCGCCCCCGACGAGACCGGGGGCGAGCGGGACATCCTGCGCTACGTCATCTGGCGCCGGGTGAACGGGAGCACGGACTGGGGCGACCCGTACCTGAGCGTCTCCTCCGGGCTCGGCGCCTACCAGTACCGCGACGAGGCGGTGGTGCCCGGGACGCGCTACGACTACGCCATCGCCTCGCAGGACTGCACGCCGTCGCTTTCGCCGCTGGCGGCCACCTTCGGCATCCAGGTTCCCCTTCCGCTCCCGTGAGCCCCATGCAGCTGCTGCCGCGCCACGCACGCAACGAGGAGGGCATCGCGCTCCTCTTCGTCCTCCTGCTGGCCGCCGCGCTCGCCGCGCTGGCGCTGGCCGCCGTCTCGCTGAGCGGCAACGCGCGCCTGATAACGCTCCACGAGGAGCGCCAGGACGAGATGGAGGCCGCCGCCGACGCCGGGCTGGAGACCGTGCGCGCCCGCGTCAACGCCAACCGCAACCTCTTCCCCGACACCGGCTACGTGACGGTGGAGAACAACGTCACGGTGACGGACGCGGCGGGGGTGGCGGTCCCCGGGATGCGCCGCTTCACCTACGCGGGGCCCATCGGCGTCTCCACGGGGCAGTACGGCGTCTTCGGCGCCATCGTCTCGGAGGTCCGCTTCGGCAACGGCGACCGGCTGGTGCGGCGGGCCGACGTGGTGCAGGAGAGCTTCGCCAAGTTCGCCTACTTCACCGACGTGGAGCCGGCCGACATCGCCTTCGGGAGCGGCGACGTCATCACGGGGCCGGTGCACTCCAACGACGAGATCAAGATCTACGCGTCGCGCGCCACCTTCCGCGGGCCCGGGAACGTCACCACGGCGCGCTACATCGACGGGAAGCCGTACGGCACCTTCGTGGAGGGGTACGAGGAGGGGGTGCCGCGCATCGAGCTTCCCGAGACCGCCGAGCTGGAGCGGCTCCGCGCGCAGGCCGCCGCGGGCGGGACGTCGTTCACCGAGCTGACCGGCGGCAACGCGGACGACCCGCGCATCCGCATCGAGTTCCTTACCGTGGACGCCGACCAGGACGGCACCCTGGACGAGGACGAGGGCTTCTTCCGCGTGTACCAGTCGCGCCAGGGGGGGATGTGGATGATGGCGTACCAGCCCGGCGCCGGGTGGCCCGCCACCACCAACTGCGGCTTCCGGAACGCGGCCGGCGCCTTCATCACTCCGCCCGAGATGGGCGGGGCGCTGGCCGATCGGCGCGTCTTCATGCGGCAGCCCAACGCCTGGTGCTACCTGGGCGGCGACCCGCGGCTGAACGACGGGCTTCCCGACGGCACCTTCCTCCCGGAGAACATCAACGGCGCCAACAACCAGGGGTGGATTCCCCGGCCGTTCGCCTTCACGGGGGGGATGCCGCCGGGGGTGAACGCGCGAGACGACCGCAACTTCCTGTTCCCCCTCTCGCGCCGCTACAACCCCAACTTCAAGGGGGTCATCCACGTGACCGGCGACGTGGCGGTGAGCGGGGTGGTGCACGGCCGGCTCACCATCGCCGCCACGGAGAGCATCTTCATCCCCGACGACCTGCGCTACGCCATCGAGCCCGGCGTGGTGGCGTGCGACGGCGCCGACATGGTGGGGCTGTTCAGCGGCGAGGACGTGGTGGTGGCCGACAACATGATCAACACGCCCATGGACGTGGGCGGCGTGGGCGGCTTCAAGACGTACGACGACACCTCCAGCGAGTTCATCCACGGGGTGATCCTGGCGCTCAACATCTTCACCGTCCGCAACTTCAACGCGGGGCCGGACGACGCCGAGCGCTGCGAGGGGACGGCGCGCGGGCGGGGATGCCTGTACCTCTCCGGCGGGGTCATCCAGAGCACCCGCGGCGCCGTGGGGACCACCACGGGAACGGGGTACCTCAAGCGCTACTCGTACGACGCCTGCGCCCGGTCCAACCCGCCGCCGTACTTCCCCACCACGGGCCGCTTCAGCCGCTCGCGCTACTTCGAGGTGGACCCCGCCGGCTTCGACGTCCGCGCCTACTACGACCGCTGGGCCGCCGGCCGCTGACCCGCCCGGCACCCACACGCGACCGCCCCCGCGCCGGCTTCTCCGGCGCGGGGGCACGTGTTTCCGCTCGTCATCAAGGTAGAGTCCGCATCGTCCAGATCAATCTTCCCCGCGGCTCGGACGACCGATGAGCCAGAACCCCCCACTTCGACTTCAACCATCTCACGCCGGCCGAGCGGATCCCAGCGGGCGATAGATCTCTGGAACAGCGTGGATCGGGAGGATGGGGATCGGGCGCTGGCGGAAGCGCAGTGGATGGCGCTTCAGCGCCGTCTCGACGATGACGATCCCGAGGGGGATGAGGAGTGGGGGACGTTCAGGGCCGGGCTGCCACGAAAGGTCGGAGGATCGGCGCATGATCCAGATCGTGGCAGGGTGTAACGGAACGCCGCATCGAATTGTGCAACCGATCTCGCCCATGAACGGGATCTCCTGCTCGTCCAGCCCATGCCAACTGCGTCATCGGGGGGATGTGGAGCACGGGCCGGCTTCCGCGCCGATCCTCCCGATGACGTGGTTTGCGATGCCTGGAGGCGCGGGACGAGGATCGAGGAGAGGGAAGGCCGAACGATGCCTCCTCAAAAAAATTTCGATACGCATCCCGGCCGAGGGTTCCACGGCGGGATGCGGCTTCCTCTCCAGGATGCGACTGCCTCTCAGCGCCCGCTCCGCACGTTCCGTCCAGGAACGCCGCAGCGGATCGAGGCGGGGGATCGGTTCTGATGGGCAAGCGAAAGGCCCCGCGCCGGGTGTCGGTGCGGGGCCTTTTTGCGGGTGGCGCTCGAGGGTCAGTCGGGGAAGGTGAGCCCCGCGGCGGCCTGCGTGCCGCCGATCAGGTCGATGATGGCCGACATCTCGGCGCCCATGTGGTCCAGCCGGTGCAGGACGGTTCGCGAATGTCCGTAGTCGAAGTAGAGGTGGAGCGCCTCCTCGTTGCCGGGGCTCGCCTCGATGATCTTCTGGTCCAAGCGGCGGTGCAGGTCGCCCACGATGTACGACACCGCGCCCTGGATTCGCCGCTGGTCTTCGAGCGTCTCGATGCTCACGTCGCCGGTCAGGCGGGGGAGGAGCTGCTCCACCATCACCACGCCCTCCGGAGGGGCGGCGACGGCGCCGGCGTGATCGTGGGCGTCAGCCACGATCAGCTCCGAGGCCGCCATCAACGCCCGAATCTCTTCGAAGTTGCAGTGAAGAATCACGGAGTCTCCTTTTCCAGTAGGCCCGCGCCCCGGCATGGTACCAGGGCAAGGGGCGGGCCATTTCCACCCACAGTGATACACCGCGGATTCCCAGAGGTTTACGGCTCCGGGAGCGACAGGTTTCGCGGTGCTCTTGTGATGGAACGCGTTGCGTGGGGCGTTCCTGACGCAGTGCCCGTCTCCCGTGGGGGACGGATGCGCCTGGCTGGGGGGACGTGGGGCGCGACGGTCTCGCAGGTGTGTCCCACTACAATTGCAGCATCGGCGGGCGGAGCGCAAGGCCTTGTGTTTCCGCGTGCGCGGCGCGTGCTTCCAGGGATACACGCGGGGGTCGCTCAGGTGCCGCCCGTCGCCCGCCTCCACGCTTCCAGCGCCCGCTCCAGCGCCTGGTCCGCCGTGTCGCCCAGCGCGGTCAGGTGCCCCATCTTCCGCCCCGGGCGCGCCTCCGTCTTCCCGTACAGGTGCAGCGCGGCGGTGGGCACCTCCAGCGCCGCGGCCACCCCGGCGCGCCCCAGCCCGGTCCCCGCGTCCTCGCCCATCAGGTTCACCATCGCCACCGGGCGCAGCAGCTCCGTCGATCCCAGCGGGAGGCCGCAGACGGCGCGGAGCTGCTGCTCGAACTGCGAGACGGGGCAGGCGTCCAGGGTGTAGTGCCCGGAGTTGTGCGGGCGCGGCGCCACCTCGTTCATCCGCACCACGCCGTCCTCGCCCACGAACATCTCCACCGCCAGCAGCCCCACCACCTCCAGCCCCTGGGCCAGCCGCACGGCGATCCGCCGCGCCTCCTCCGCGATCTCCGGCGACACGCGCGCCGGGACCACGCTGGTGTGGAGGATCCCGCGCCGGTGGACGTTCTCGGCCGCCGGGAAGCACGCCGTCTCTCCCGTGGCGGAGCGCGCGCAGACCACCGAGACCTCGGCGGTGAAGCGGACGAAGCCCTCCAGGATCAGCTCCGTCCCCGCGCCCCCCACCGATTCGTACGCCGCCTCGGCGTCGGACGGATCTCGGATGACCGCCTGGCCCTTGCCGTCGTAGCCGAAGCGGGCGGTCTTGAGGACGGCCGGCGCGCCGATCTCCGCCAGCGCCGCGCGGAGCTCGTCCAGGGAGCCGACGGCGCGGTATTCGGCGGTGGGGACGCCCAGGCGGCGGGCGGCGTCCTTCTCCCGCACGCGGTGCTGGGCGACGGCCAGGACGCCGGGGCCGGGGCGCACGGGGGCCAGCGCCTCCAGCGCGCGGAGGGCGTCCACGTCGGCGTTCTCCCACTCCAGCGTGACCACGTCCGAGCGGCGGGCCATCTCCCGCGCGGCGTCCAGGTCGTCGAAGGGGGCGCGGACGTGCTCGTCGGCGAAGTGGGCGGCGGGGGCGTCGGCGGCGGGGTCCAGGACCAGGACGCGGTAGCCCATGCGCCGCGCCTCGGCGGCGAACATGCGCCCCAGCTGCCCCCCGCCGACCAGGCCGACGGTGGCGCCGGGGAGGATGGGCCCGTTGTTCGGCGCCCCCATCAGCCGGCCGGGGCGGGATCGGGGCGGAGGGCGTCCTCGGCCATCCGCTCGGCGTACGCCTTCAGCTTCGCGCGCATCTCGGGGTCGCGGCTCCCCAGGATGCGGGCCGCCAGGAGCCCCGCGTTGGCCGCTCCCGCCTTGCCGATGGCCACGGTGGCCACCGGGACCCCCCTGGGCATCTGCACGATGGAGAGGAGCGAATCCAGGCCGTTCAGCGTGGAGGAGAGGACGGGGACGCCGATCACCGGGAGCACCGTCTTGGCGGCGGTCATCCCCGGGAGGTGCGCCGCGCCGCCGGCGCCGGCCACGATCACCTCGATCCCGCGGCCCTCCGCGGCCTCGGCGTAGGCGAACATGCGGTCGGGGGTGCGGTGCGCGGAGACGATCTCCATCTCGTACGCGATCCCCAGCTCGTCCAGCACCCGCGCGGCCTCCTGCATGGTCTCGCGGTCGCTGCGGCTCCCCATGATGATTCCCACCCTCGGCTGGCTCACGCGCCTTTCATCCCCCGTTCAGGTGTACACTTCGTACGCTTGTCCACTTTAACACTTCAATGTAGACCGGGGCCAGGGGTGCCGGAAAGATCCCTTTGCGCCGCACGCGCGACACCTGTCCGCAACTTGACGCCATTCGATGCGACCACGCGCTCGTTGCGCCACCGCGAGCACGGGGGCTTGTGCCCATTCGGGAACATGGGTAACTTTCCATTTATCCCCGACAATCCCAGGCCTCTGCGCCCGAAGCGATCTCCCCATGGCCGAATCGGTCGTGCGAGCCGCGGACGATCGGCGCCGGCCGCCCGCATCCGCGTTCGGCGCCCCGCTCCGGCTCTCCCTCTCCCGCACGCCCATGGTGGGCTTGTTTCCATTTGGGAACACGCATAGCTTTGTCGGCGGATCATCCCCCGACAACTCGAGCCGGCTCCCACGAATGGACCTTCGCGACGTGCAGAGGCAGGTGGACGCGTACATCTCCCAGTTCAAGGAGGGGTACTTCCCGCCGCTGGTGAACCTGGCGCGGATGACGGAGGAGGTGGGGGAGCTGGCGAGGGAGATGAACCACCGCTTCGGCCCCAAGAAGAAGAAGGCGGACGAGCCGGAGCAGGACATCGCGCTGGAGCTGGCCGACATCGTGTTCGTGTGCGTGGTGCTGGCGAACCAGATGGAGATCGACCTGCAGGACGCGGTGGAGCGGACGCTCACGAAGTACCGGGTGCGCGACGCGGACCGGTGGGAGAGAAAAGAAAGTCCTCAGTCCTAAGTCCTTAGTCCTTGGTGAACAGCGGGGGCGATCGACTTTCTCGATGTCGCACCAGGGACCAAGCACTAAGGACTGAGCACTTCCGTTGCAGGCACTTCCGTACCCTCACGCATTCCTGATGAACCCGACCATCTACATCGTCGCGGACGACCCCAGCCAGGTGGCGCTGATCACGGCGCAGCTGGAGCGCGGGCGCCGCTTCGTCACCAAGGGGTTCGCGGGGGCCACGCGGGCGCTGGACGAGGTGCGCGCCGACCCGCCCGACGCGGTGGTGGCGGACCTCTCGGACGACGACGTGGTGGACTTCACGCGGCGGCTGCGCGAGCTGAACCGGACCCTTCCGCTCATCATCGTGGCGGCGCGCGGGAGCGAGGGCGAGGCGGAAGAGGCGCTGGAGGTGGGCGCCACCGACTTCGTGACGCGGCCGGTGGAGGGGAAGGTGCTGGAGACGCGCCTGCGCCGGGCGCTGGACCTGGTTCCCGCGCAGGAGCTGCTCTCCTCCGTGGCCCAGGTCAAGTTCGACCGGCACGGGATCGTGGGGTCGCACCCGCTGGTGCAGGAGGTGCGCGACTTCGTGGACCAGGTGGCCAGCGTGACGCAGGTGACGGCGCTCCTCCTGGGCGAGTCGGGGACGGGAAAGAACATGGTGGCGCGCGGGATCCACGGCGCCAGCCAGCAGGCCAGCCAGCGCTTCGTGGAGATCAACTGCGCGGCCATCCCCGCCACCATGCTGGAGGCGGAGCTCTTCGGCTTCGAGAAGGGGGCGTTCACCGACGCGCGCCAGGCCAAGAAGGGGCTGGTGGAGGTGGCGGACGGGGGGACGCTCTTCCTGGACGAGATCGGCTCCATGCCGCTGGAGCTGCAGGCCAAGCTCCTCACCTTTCTGGAGGGGCGGACCTTCCGGCGCATCGGGTCCACGCGCGAGCAGCAGGTGGCGGTGCGGGTGATCGCGGCCACCAACGTGGACCTGGCGGGAGAGGTGAGCCGCGGGAGCTTCCGCGAGGACCTGTACTACCGGCTCAACGTGGCCTCGCAGATCCTTCCGCCGCTGCGGGCCATCAAGAGCGACATCCCGGCCATCGCGCGGCATTTCGTGAAGCGGGCGGCGGAGTACTTCGCGCGGCCGGTGCCGGAGCTGGGGGCGGAGGGGATCGACCGCCTCAAGCGCCACGACTGGCCGGGGAACGCGCGCGAGCTGCGCAACGTCATCGAGCGGTCGATGATCTTCTCGCGCGATCCCGTGCTGAAGATCGCGGAGCTTCCCGGCGGGGCCTCGGCGCCGGCGGCCGCCGCGCAGCCCAACGCGGTGCCCATCCCCCGCGGGCTGACCCTGGAGGAGGTGGAGCGGATGTACATCGAGGTGACGCTCAAGGAGGTGGGCGGGAGCATCAACGTGGCGGCCGAGCGGCTGGGGATCTCCCGCAAGGTGCTCTGGCAGCGCCGCAAGCGCCACGGCATGGCCAGCTGACGCTTCAATCGATCGAATGCGTTCCCGAATCGGCACACGAGGCCGCGGAGCCGGACCGGCTCCGCGGCCTCGTCGCGTTCCGGAGGGCGCCACCGTTCCGGATCGGGAACGAGGCGGTCATTTCCGACATGGCGAATGCGTACGAACCGGCAAACGACGGGCGTTGTTGAGCGAGAACTCCCAATTTCCGCGGGATCGTAGGTCGTTTGGAGGCAGCGGATTGGGGCGATGTTCCTCCCGGGAACGCGCACCGTTCCCGAACGGGAACGCGGGTACTGGCGCGAAGAAGGTGAGGGTCCGGGTAAGTGGTTGATGCGGATCGACTTGCGATTCCGCGCGGAATTGGGCCGAAGCTTGCCCTATTACAGGAGCACGAAGTCGGATGGACGATTCATGTCGCAGGCATACCCAACAATGAGCAGCACCTTGGTGGACGCACGACCATAATCGACGGCACATCCACAATTCGCGGGACCCTTAATTCCAGATCTTACCCGCCGGGCGCGTGCTGACGTGGCTGCCGCCACAGACCGAACCCCCTCTAGAGCGCCCGCTCTCCGCGCTGTCTGCCCGCCGCCTGGGGCTCCGTCCTGGGAACATCCCGCCGTACCCCCGCCGCTTACGTCGGCGCCGATCATGGTCGGCGCCACGTCAGCATTTCCAGCAATCCATGCCAGATGCCGCGCGGGGTCGTGCAATCCATCTCCCCCATATCGATGTCCCGCGCCCATCCAAGCCGTGCCAACTGCGTCATCGGGGGGATGTGGAGCAGGGGCCGGCTTCCTCGCTGACCCTCCTGATGACGTAGTTTGCGATGCCTGGAGGCGCGGATTCGGCGGGCGGACGGTGATAGCGGAGACGGGAGACCGAAAGGTGCCTCTCCGAAAAAATTGGTTCTTCGTCGATTTAGTTGCACGCAGGTAGATAAACGAAGTGGACACCGGCCCCTCGGTTGAGCAGAATGGAGTTGTCTAAGCTCCCATTCACACTCAG
>Ga0247770_1001746_pt1 | contig 15261 bp, 3 predicted proteins | sample UWRJL136409B6_FD_179943 | JGI IMG/M metagenome (GOLD analysis project Ga0247770, IMG submission 179943) | Plant litter microbial communities from Arlington Agricultural Research Station in Wisconsin, United States - UWRJ-L136-409B-6 | ecosystem: Environmental > Terrestrial > Plant litter >... | reverse complement strand
CGCTAACTATTTTAGTTAATTAGTTAAATATTCTTAAAAAGTGCAAGTTTTTCATTTTTTCACTTAAAACGCCCCACTTTAGAACCCTACCTAAGTAATAACCTAAAATAGCAATGACTCCACCTAAGCAATAACTCAAAGCAGTTTAACTCACGCACATACCAGGACCCCATATATACTCCACTTAAGTAATAACTTAAAACAGACAGATTCTCCACCTAAGCAATAACCAAACGCAGCCTAGTGCATGCACGTTCTACTAGCTTACTAGCCACCACTACTGTTACAGTGCACTGGCTAACAGCCACAGACTCCCTACCTAAGCAAAAACTAAATGCAGCCTAGTGTATGCACGTTCCACTAGCCTACTAGCTACTACTACTGCCATAGTGCACTGGCTAAAAGCTACAGACTCTCCACTTAAGTAAAAACCAAACGCAGCTTAGTGTATACACGTTCTACTAGCCTATTAGCTATTACCACTATTACAGTGCACTGGCTAATAGCTACAGATTCCCTACTTATATAAAAACCAAATATACCTTTAGGTATACATATTCCAATCCTACTATAACTAATACTAACATATATAACTACTATTAACATTAGTATATAACCACTATAGTACACTACTTTTATAAAATATTATTATTATTACTAATAACTATAATTATTATTATAATATATATAGAATTACCTTTTACAGTCTAATACTTTAAAAGGTGAGGGTTAATAAACTATAGTACTTTAAACTAGCTGGTTTACTATAAGGTATTTAAAGGAAAAAGAGTCTTTGAATAAAAGCTAAATTAGTATATTAGTTAAACAAAAGGTAAGTGCAGATTTTAAGATTCCTAACGTTTCACATAAAGCAGATATTAATCTTAAAAGGTCTTCTTCTCCAGTTAAGTTATAAATAACTTAAGAGCCGTAGAGGCAGTTAATATAGATTACGGAATATTAAGATTTAACTTATTAAGACTTTTAATAAAAGATGGGATTATTCTAATGATAATATGTATAAGGATTATAATGGGATGGTTAGTTTATATATGTAGGAAGGTGTCTTTTTAATACAGGAAGGTTAGACAACCTTATAAGCTGTTACTTAAGCCGGCATTGCCTGATAAAACTCCTGTAGAAAGAACAGTGTAGGGAGGTAGTATATACGATGTTGCGTACTGAACTAGGGGTGTAAAGATCCGAAGCCTTTATGATTAATCAGTTATTACTTAGTCTTAGTAAACCTGCTTATTTACTGAGTATTTACAGGGTTACTGAGTAGGAGGTGCTTAGTAGCAGGGTGCTTAGTCCCTCGCTAAGCAGAACCTTACTAAGTAAGGTACGGAGTACCTTTTAGTTAGCTAGTATAGATAGATATCATTATACTTAGGATAGTTATAAGGGACTTTTAGTTCCTCTTGCTAGTATTTAATTGTTTATTTGTGTCTTACTGTTTAGACTTACCTTTGTTTATTATAGTGATAACGACTTATAGTAACATTGAACCCTTATTTAGGAGTGTTAGCTTAATAAGCTGTCTTTAGAACACTTACTTAGTCTTTAGTGTCCTGCTATACGTTCTGTCTTAACCTGTGCTAGTCCTCTCGAGGCCTGTGATAGGTGCAGGTCGTAATAGAAGGTTATTTCCTAATGTAATAAAGCCTTTTTATAATGTAAGAAGGCCTTTTCCTAATGGAAAAAGGTCTTTTTATAATGTAAGAAGGCCTTTTCTTAACGGAAAAAGGTCTTTTTATAGTGTAAGAAGGCCTTTTCCTAACGGAAAAAGGCCTTTTCATAATGTAAGAAGACCTTTTCTTAATGGAAAAAGGTCTTTTCATAATATAGGAAGGTGTAATATCGCCTGTTGGAAAGGACCTTTAAAAGGTAGCCTTATGATAGCCTTTGTGCTGCTTCCAGTGTGTTGAGCTTTAAGTACCTTAAGTTATTAGGTAGTGTATTATTTAAGTTTAATATTTTAATACCTTTTAACACGTATGTTATTACATCTCTTAGATTTATTTATTTTAAGTTAGATGCTTTTATAGTATAATCTGGAAGTTTAGTAGGTCTATTTGGTGAACGCTATTACATCTCTCAGATTTATTTATTTTAAGTTAGATGCTTTTATAGTATGATCTGGAAGTCTAGTGGGTCTGGGTCTGTTTGATGCACGCTATCGCATCTCTTAGATTCATTCATTTTAAGTTAGATGTTTTTGCAGTATGATCTGGAAGTCCAGTGGGTTTATTTAATGTATGCTATCACATCTCTTAGATTTATTCATTTTAAGTTAAATGCTTTTACAGTATAATCTGGAAGTCTAGTGGGTCTGGGTCTGTTTAATGTACGCTATCGTATCTCTCAGATTTATTTATTCTAAGTTAGATGCTTTTGCAGTATGATCTAGAAGTCTAATAGGTCTGTTTAATGCACGCTATTATATCTCTTAGATTTATTTATTCTAAGTTAGATACTTTTGCAGTATGATCTGGAAGTCTAGTAGGTCTGTTTAATACACGCTATTATATCTCTCAGATTTATTTATTTTAAGTCAGATGCTTTTATAATATAATCTAGAAGTCCAGTAGGTCTAGGTCTGTTTAATACACGTTATTATATCTCTTAAATTTATTCATTCCAAGTTAAATGCTTTTACAGTATAATCTAGAAGTCCAGTAAGTCTGTTTAATATATATTAAATCCTTTTACTTTAATCTTTAAGAATACTGAAGGTTTAGCCTTATTAAGGCCTTTATGCGTTACTTAATAGACGTATTAAGGCCACTTCTTATTACTACATATTTAGATTAAAATTCCTGTATTAAGTAGCTGCTAGCCTTTAATAAACATACCTTAGATATTATAGGTTAAGAACTGATTAGACTCCTTTAAGTAAGATTTACGAAGTTCTTAAAGCTTTTTACTACTGTCTTTTACTTAAATTCTTCTTTTTCTGATAACTCCTAGGTTTTTAACTATTTAGACTTTATCGTTAAGGTTGTTACACTGGTCTTTATTATACGTGTAAGATCTAGTAAAGACCTATTAATATAAGGCTACGCACGTGACTCTTTAAGCCACATCTACTAAGACTAAAGAACTCCACTACCTTTACTAAATATATAAAGAAACTATAATATCCTCTATATAATATATATCTTACTAAAGTAAGTCTTATATTAATAGAGAGGTAAGAGTATAAGGATTCTAACGATATAAACTGTTTTATAAGTAAGTAATTATCTATAGCGTAACAGGCAGTTAAACCCTAAGTTTACCTAAATCATTACTATATTTATAATTCTTTAATAACTGTACTTTAACGATTAGGCTAGAGGTTATATATTTTATATAGAAGAATACCCTGGTCCTCTTTAATCGCTCTATTTAATTTTCTAAAAGATCTGAAAAAAGGTAGTAGTATAGTTTATAATAGAGGGAAAAAGTATGTATTTTATTATATAAATTATAAAGGTTTAACATGTAAATTAACTCCTCCTCCCGTCTGTATCTAAATATTCCTAAAACTAATATACATTATAGATAATACATAAAGAAGCTCTAACTAGAATTTAGATGCATTTGCATAGGAATTGTAAAAGTGTTACGTTATAAAACTTTATAACGTAAGTAGATATTAGTGTTTAGGGCACCTTTCAGTATACACACTAACAGCGTTAAGTAAAGCTTTACTAAAGTAACACTATATATACGTTACATATAGAGAGATATAGATAAAGGCTTTACACTATTAGTAAACTAGTTAGTTTACTAAAATGACTGCTCTAACTGGTTTAGTAACTACAGCTTATTAGATAGTCTTAAAAAAGGTAATAACGTAATATTATTAATTATTACGATTACGAAAATATAGACGATAGATACTTTATTATTATCTGAAGCTAATGTTAAAGGATTGCCCTAGATTGACTATAAGGAGAAGAAGGTTTTCTAGAAAACGCGAAAAGCTGTATATTAACAGATTACTACTGTTAAAGAGTAATATACTAGGCTGCTCCATTAATAAGTTCACATAATTAACACTTATTGTTACAGCTAGCTTAGTAATGTAATATAGTTTATCTTAAGTTATACGTTACTAAAGAGGAAGTGAGAGTAGTTAGAAGAGAGTAAAACTAACGTAATGTAGTTAACTAGGTAAGGAGGTAACGTAAAGGCGTTCCTGTAAGACTATTAATTAACTACTAGTAATTAACTCCCCTATAAATACAAATATAAACAATTAACTTAGTTACTAGCATTGTTGCAGATAGTAGTCTTCCTCTATTACACACGCTATTACTAACTCCGTTACTGCGTTTAATTGCTGTTAATAACTTACTGTAAGGTTACTTTTAGTAACTATTCACTATGTTTATTAAAAGAGACAATACCGGCGTGACTAGATTAACAGCACTGATACTAGATCCTATCCCGGCCAGTTGCCCCTATATTAGGTCCTTACCGCTATAGTAACCTATATACGACTAGTTTAGGTTTTTGCTTACAGCACTTACTATTAATGAAGAGGAGGGAGGGAGAGTAATACTAGCGTAGTAACAGGTACGCTTCCTAAGTAATATACCCACTATATTATAACCTCTTTAATTAAATGTAATAGTTAATATTAGCTACTTACTTACGATAACTATCTATTGTAATCGCAGTATAAGAAGATATAAATTAGCTAACTTAAAATGTTACCGATAGTAACGATTAATACGAATAAGTTAGTGTTAAGAGGGGTAATTAAGGACCTTTTAGAGAAATATAAGTAAAAGAGATATACCTCTTAGAACTTAAAGAGCTTTTGGATAGCGGCCACTTTAATAACGTCTTTTCCGAGAACGCGCTATAAAACCTCTCCTAGCAGGTTATAAAGCGTGAGACTGTAGAGGCAGAACTTGTAGTGATATTACACGATCGGCTGTTGTTGAGTCCTGCTATGCAGCTGCTGGTTGGGGTTAGGGATAATAAGGACCTAGGGCGCTAGAAAAACAAAGAAGTTCTTAGTAGTAAGAAAACCTTTAAACTAACTAGTAAAAAGGCATTGTTAAAGGTAACAGTAATTAGCTTTTATAATATCCATTTAATGATAATAAGAAGCTGTAACAGCTTACGATTTAATAACCTATTATAACAGTAACACCTGTTAGTACTGCAGTTACTAACCCTCCTGCCGATAGTGGTTAGTATGTAAGATAACCGTAATTAAATAGAAGAAAACGATAGCTTATCGTAATATTCGCAGCCTACTTTACTAGCTGCTAGTAACTAATATATAAGCAGGTTATTATTATCTACCTTATAATAGTCTTACCCTACTTAACGTATATCGGCTAGCACTTTTAATATCCGTAATATAATAGTAAGGGCAAGCACTAGGCTGCTCCACTCTTAACCTAGCTTACCTACTCTTATTATTACTTAGTAACGTTAACTCCTGTCTACATTACAGCCTCCCCCCTTACTGTTAGATGATCTTACACTATAAAGCAGTAATAGAGGTAGGGTTAGGAGCATTAGTTAGGCTAGTGGAGGCAGTAGAAGTGGCAGCCTACCAGGGGATAGTAGGAGTAGCAGTAGGTTATTACTATTTGGAGGTGACGAGGGTATATTATTTAGCTAAGATTATAAGGGGGTATTAGAAGCCTGAAGTAACGCCTTAAGGTCTTTATCGCTTTTATATCCCTCTATATTACGAAGTAACGGTAATTACAAGGTTAAGAGTGTCAGCTAAACTAAGAGTAGTAGCAGGCTATTACTATTTAGTAGTAAGGGTACGTTATCTAGTTAGGGTAGTAGGTAGTTATTATAAGTTTAAAGTAGCGTGGTAAGGTTAATACTAGACCGTTAAGAACTGCCCTTACATGGTAATTAGAGCGAAGAGGTGGAGACTAACGTTAAGGACGTAACTTACAGCAGCTTACTAAGATCACCTTACGCTTAGCTAACCTATAGGAAACTACTTTATATATTCTTAGTATAATAGTTACGATAGCTTTTTACCTGTACTGTTAAAGTATATAAAGCAGCTATTAACCCCCTCTTCTTTAAGTATATAACACTTTACTAAAGCGAAGGAGTTTTGCTAGATTACAGCTTACTAGTAGACGTAACTGACAGGCTGTGGCAGCGATTAAGACTATTGTTTACAGCTTAAGGGCAGCCTTAGTAGGATAATTAGGACCCTACTGTAATGTTCGTAGCGGTAAAAGGGGGCTTAATATTAAATGTATTTAATAATAGACGACTGGGCTTTACTAAATACCTTTCCAGTCTTAATTACTGTGTTGCTTTTAAAGGTTATAACAGTTAGAAGGATAAGGACGTGCCGATATGCCTCTGTATAGCAGTACATTACAGTACTATAACTGTTACTGCCCTCCTGTTACTTATATCTTACAATATTGACAGTATATGTGTGTTTAAGACGTCACTTACTGCTATCTGTTAGGGGATCTGTTAGTACTTAGATAGGTACGATAATAAGAATATTATTATTAACGTTTATTTTAGTATCTTTATCTTAATAATGCTAGACTTGCCGTTAGAGGAATAAGTCCCTGTACTGTTACATTATATCTTACATTACAGCCTTAGGTAAGTGATAGGCTGGGATGTGATAAGTGTGTATATATTCTTTCTTAAGCTATATAAGTGCTTTATTAACGAGAGGTTATAAGTTAACATTATCGCTAACGATTTAGCTTATAAGCTTATATTAACACTGTTATTAAGCGAACAGTACAGCTTATAGTTTGATGTTGTACTAGCTCTTATTATCCTTACAGCTACTTTAATACTTAATGAGAACGGTGTAATGGTTTACGATGTAAATATTGCTTAGCATATCCTATAAAGTCGCTAAGCTGCAGTATATCTCATATACGTATTAGGAGAAGCTGGGATAGTTTGCCTTTAAGGTATAGTTACTGGAGAGGGTAGTGGTAACGGTAAGGATTATGATATGCCTTAAGGTATAGGGAGGATATAGTATGTAGGGCTTACGTTAGGAGGGTAACACCTTGGAGTGCTAACTGATGGTATTTAGGTAAATATCGAGGGTAACCTTAAGTGTCTTTCCCGTTTTGGGGACTTTATTATCTACATTACTTATAAGAACATTAAGCTTTAATTTATATTATTAGTTAACTATAAGGTAGTAGTAGTAGGTAAAGGGTTTAAACTTATAGCTGATTGGTTCTTAGAGTATTAGGAGACTTGTTTTAATTCCTGCTTCCTAAACGATAATAAGACGTTTGTTAATTTAGGGAAGTAAATTACTGTTGTGTTAATTACCTTACTATATAACGTAGTGGATAAGGTAGTAAAGACGTACTTATACTGTACCTGTTACCTAGAGGTAATCCTTAAATCTTAGAAGGAGTAGATTAAAGAGTAAGTTACGTGGGACTTAGAAGATAGTAATTATAAGAACAGTAGCGGCTTAAGTAGTGAAAAGGAGAGTATATTCCTAAATAAAGAAGGTAAAGTTGTTAGTCCTTACTGCTACAGGGTTTCTACGTCCTTATTTAGGTCCCTTAAAGAGGGAGCTAATGGGGCTATTAACTAAGTAGCAGCTAGGGTAGAGCGAATAATAACCTAAGGTAGTGTACAGTTTAATAATAATAGAGGTAGAGGTAAGTAGGGGTGGTGGAAGTACTTAAGGAGACATTAAGGCGGTAGAGATAGCAGGGAAGATAAGGGACCTCTTAGCTCCTGTACACTTAAGCTGCTAGTAGCTTTCTACTTATAGGCTATAACTAAGGAGGCTGGCAGTATAATAGTAACCTTAGCATCTAGGGGGGTAGAGATTAGTAGTAAGCTTATTTACTTACAGTAGTATAACCTGTTTAAAGCCTTATTTAATGTGTAGAAAGTTTACGCTTTACAGCTACCCACTTACGAGAACCTAGCTATTAACCCCCTTTACATTAAGCAGCTCTAATAAGTAAGTAAAGCTACTATTATCTACTAAGCTACCCTTAAAAAGAGTTACCTACTCTTAAAGGCACATACTACCTTAAATATATAGGAGTGCTAGGGCTGCTTTTACAGTATGTAAGAGGAGCATTACATAATAATAACTCTCTTCTAGGAGATATATTAAGTTTAAAACACCTTTAATAACGATAACGCTAGTACGTTTAATCCGACAGCAGCTAACTGCCCCCTTACCTAGTTCGTAATCCCTACTACTACCGTGCTTAACTTCCTCTATACTTAAATTAACTACTACTACTTCTTATTTAAGTATATCCTTAGCCAAACGGGCCCTATATTCTCACTTGCCAATATAGTACTTATAATTATTACTTTACAATACCTTCACTACTATTATAATAATAATGGTATCTATAAGGAGTTACTGCTTTTCAGAGATAAGTGGACTTAAAGGGAGTAGATATCCTGTAATAAGTTAAAAGAAGATATACTAGCTGGCATTATTATTAGTTATACTGCTGCTCTTAATAAGGGTATAGCTAACCTAGATATACTTTAGCTAATAAAAAGGTGTCGGATAGGGCTAGGGATGTATCGTTTAATAGTCTGCTACAGTTTTAAGTAATAATAGTAAGGTCTATTCTAATAGCTGTTCTAATAGTTTATAAGAGTAGTTACTTAAAGGCTCCTTATTAGTAACCTATTACTTTATATTAAGTATTACAGGTAGTAGCGAGCGGTTAAAGAGGTTTAGTATATCTAGGTGCGGTTACTTTAGGCTTAGCTGTAGTATTAAGATAAGTAAATTAAAGGTAACAAAGCAGTAGTAGCTATATAGATAAAGTATCTAATATGTTTAGTGCTCTACTAGTTTAACTAAGATGTCTAGGACAAGATAACCTGTTAAAACAAGAACTTTAAGGAGCTAGTCCTTACTATTAACTAGGGTCTTAACTGGAAGCTGCTAATATATTACTAAAATGCTATATTTAGGAGGTTCTTTAATAAGAACACGCCTTTAGAGAAGCCCTGCTATCCCCACTTTATTTATAACAATAAAGCTAACATTACTAACCCTTAAGAGCTTATCCACTTTCTCTTTAAGTGGTAGGACTAAAGGGTACAGAAGGTATAATTAGCGAAGAATTACTAAGTGGTAATATAAAGGATATTTAACATACTTAACTATTTCCTTAAAGCAGCAGCAGCTAATAAGTGGTTTCAGGACTTTTACTACATTATCTTACTTACCCGATAGATCTTATCTTACCTAATAGGAACGTTATTCTTCTCCTTTAGTAAGAGTAATAAGAGGATCTCTAAGTTTAAACAGGTTATATAGTTCCCTTTAGCTATCCTTACATTTCCCCCTTCTTATATAAAGGGTAAGGGTAATTATATAACTAAGTAATTTCTTTCTGGCAATATATGCTACTATAATAACAGAAGATAAAAGCTATATATAGTATTCCTTAATAATAATCTTTAAAAAATCTTACAGAAGTTATACTACTCTTTTAATCCTAACGGTAACGGTATAAGCAGGCTATATTAGGGAGTAGATAATATAATTATACAAGACAGTAGTAACAAGGATAAAGAGGAGGAGGAGGAGGAGGAAGAGGAGGAGGATGTGTAACGGGCTAATAAAACTCTCAGTATACTAAAACTGCTAGACGTAACAGTATAGTTACAGGATATTAAAAACTACACCTAGGTGCTTAGTAAGGCTTGCCTTTAACTCTTACAACACGGTGCGCTAACACTAATAGTTAAGGTTAGTTTCCTACTTTAAATACTAATATACGATATCATTACAAAGTTACCGTCAATAAATAAACTTAATATCTGGTTTAATAAACGTATAGCTCCCCTTATGTAATTAGCTGTACTAGCAGTAGCAGCACCTTAGATTTAAGTTAGATATAAGATATAATTAATAAATAAATTATTATTATAAACTGCAAATAATAGTAATGCTAACGTACCTAATATTCTTATATTTTATCTTCAATATTGCTTAAAGTTTCTCTTTACTATAATAACCTTCTTTACTATAATAAAGACTAACGATAATAACTTAACTTAACGGTACTATAAAGTGCTACTATAAAGGAACTTTTATCTTTTACACATTATAAATAATAATATAAATATAAAGTGGAACACTTAATAATTAAGTTTACAAACTAATAACTAACCACTCTATTATATTAATTGTCGTATTTCTCGCTAAACTTAAGTAATGGTAGACCCCTCTAAGTCGATTTACTGGATATAGCAACCCTAAGATATATCTACTTTTCCAGTCTGAATTAAGCTAAGGGATGTGATAAGCTAACACTAGACCTGTAATACCGCCCACCACGCTAAGCAACACTACTCAGCTATAACAATCTAAGCAAATTACACCGCTAGAATTAAACAAGTAAATATACTAAATCTCCACTAAAAGTATAGTATTATAGATCTTACTGTAAGTAAAGGCTAACCCGTTATATTACAGCACTTAACCGTTCCGTAAGGCAAAGCAGATAGCATTACCAGTCAATATTAGATTTAAGATACTATATCACCCGTAGCGAAACATACGAAACACTATTTAAACTATCATAACCAATTAAGTTACTACGCTAGAATTAAATAAACTAATATACTAAACCTCTATTAAACATATAATATTACAGACCCCTTAGCCCGTAGTGATGTAAGTGTCGATTATACCAGTAACTAAATAAACTGGAGCACTAGATCCTTATTAAACGCGTAGTACAGTAAACCCCACTAAAAGGCAAGAATCTGCTCTAAAGGCACGTTAGTTTTTAAAAGTAACAATTAGACCAGTTAATCTACTTACAGGTGCGAACTTTAAGCTGTGATTAAACTAATTAATCCATAAGTGTGAACTTTACTAGCCTTAAGGGTATAAATAGTACCCTACCCCTACCTTATACGACTATCACGCCTACCCCCCTAAAAAAAAACTATAAACTTCCAGAGAATAAACTAATAACCTTTATTAGTATACTGATTTCTGTAAACTAACTGGTTTAATCTCTGCCCCTAACCTATTTCAATTAGCTTAGTTTACTAAAGCTTAGTTATTAATTAACTAGACTTTAACCTTACCAATCGCAATATTACACCTTACCAATTACAACCCCACACCTTAATTTACATTACCTTTACTAACCGCAACTATACCTCCGAAGGCTGCTAAAGCCAAAGCTAAGGGTAAAGGTAAGGCAACTGTTAATACAAATACTACTGACATAAAAGCCTAGAAATTAGCTGAACAGACGTTTATCAGCACAAATATCAACTTTAAAAGAAGTAAGAAGACAGTATTCTTTTTAGTCTCGAAGGACATCACTACAATACAGCAGGGGTTTAAGCTGGCAATCTAAAGATACGATATAAATAATATGCAAAATCACCCTTTATATAGGGTAATAGAGGCTAGTAGAGAGAAAGGCTTTATCTATAAGTTAATAATTATACCCTACGTTAGATTTTATAATATCTTAACTCTCACGTTATACCGCATAAAGGCGCCTGTATAGCACGTAAACGTTATATATAAGATAGTCAAACACAAGTCCAAGTTTATCTTTTCAAACTTCTTAAAGGAGTACCTTAAGATCTAAGATAAGATACTCCCTAGTTAGACATTTACGTACATGCTAGATACTAACAGTTTTAGAAATGACGGAAACTTCACTACTATACTAGGGTATAAAGATAAGGCTAACTTAGCTAAACACTCAAACCTTAAAGGTAAATTACATATTAAACTAGTTAGTATACTGCTGCTAGTATACTAACTGGTTTAATATTCACCACTCCCTAATATACTAACTGGTTTAATATTTACCACTTCTTAATAAACTAACTAATTTAATATTTACTACTCCTTAATAAATTAACTAATTTAATACCTAATGACGATTACTAATTATATATCTTCTAATTACAGACTACCTTAGCTTTTAATGTTTCTTAAAATACAGCGATATGATATTTAAGAACAGTGATCTCTGTAACAACTCCTTAGGTAGAGAATCGTTTCCTAGTAACCTACATATTGGAAAGGTGTAGATAGACATCTACATAAATGTTCCAATCATATTTAACTATCTTAAGGTTAGTAAAATCTTAAAGGTACTTACTAAAATGGAAAGGGATATCCCAGTCCTCTTCATCTGGTAAGGCGATATCGGCAATATTAATACAATTAGCAAAGAAGCCTAGCACTAATATTATATTATAGTAACGAATATTGCTATACTATATACGTATCTCTATAACGTAAAGACTTACTATAATTAGAATGTAACGCCTTAGTACACTTACTATCCTAACGGTACTCCAGATATATAGGGAGGTTACGTTACTAACAACTAATTCTGTATTATATTACATCTACTATACTTTAATAAGCGTTACTTATACACGTTCTGGTTACCTCTAGATAATAAGGGTCTTAAGAAAGGTTTGGTATTTAAAGTTATAAGAATGAGTGTAATATCTATCAGTAAATAACTTAACAAGGAACAGCATAAGTTAAGTAAGGTTAATAAGTAAGGTGTTATAAACTTGCAACTTTACTCTTTAACGATGTGTATGCTAGGTAGGTCTACTGCGTCCCTAATTGACGAATTTAGATACAAGAGGGTGTTTAGCAACTAGATTAAGCGTCTTTACCTGATGATTACTAGGGCTGAAATCTCGGTAGTTTATATAAATAAAAACTAAGGTTAGCACTCTGTAAACGATACTGATATAAAACTTATTAGTATCCCGGCACTGATTTTATTAGTAAAGAACCTTTAATGTATAAGATTGTTCTTAAAACCTGTTGTTTATAAGCTAAATAAGACTTTTACTACTTAGTTTAGTTACTTATTTAATACTAAGCAAAAAGTTAACCTAGCGTAATTTATTACGTCGTAGACAACTATTCTGGAAAATCTTACCAATATCCCTGTAAATGCTAAGCTGGAATACGATAAAGATAATTATCTAATTAAGCGTTTATAAAGTGAGCGTTTCGAACTAATAAAGGTTAGACTGAAAGGATTATATAGCATTAAGTCGTTATTATTACAGGTATATCCGTTTACTGGTATTAACGATAACTTAACTATCCTAAGTATAGCATTTAATTACCTAGAGCTGGTTATATTAAACAATTTCGAAAAGGTGTTTGATAAGAGTATCGAGGACTCCTTACGTTTCGATTATAAGAAGATAAAGAATAAGTATAACTGGGCTTAGAATTAGGAAATCTGTAAAGGAACGAAATATCTTCTCCCCTATTAGATAATTAGTAAGTTATATATTATACCTATTAATATACTAATATAATATTCTAACTAGTTTAATACTTAAAGCTAATTATAAAAGATACGTACGTTATGTTTAACCTTTCTAATTTACTAATTGGGTCCTAGTTCTATATAAATAAGGTTAGTACTAGTAAAACCTTTACGATAGCCTTAACGGTGTTTATATATTACTATTAACTTATTAAAGAGAAGAAGGTAGGTAAGAAGATTAAGGTTAAACTTACTTTATACTTATACCCTACACCTTTAGTTATTTAGACATTTAATAAGCTGTATCTGAATTTCCCTAAGTTAGAGCTCCGTGTTTTTTACTAAAACATTACCTAGATTCTGCAAGACGACCCCTACTGCGTGCGAACTTAAAGTATATAGCAGATGGATAATAACCTTTATAGTTACGTAAATAATACAGAAAACCCTAAAGTGGTACTGGTTATGTACATTTCGGTATATATTACTGTGGCTGCTTGCTAGATGATTACGATTAAGTACGATGTAGATACGTCTAAGTACACCGGACGATAAGTACACGACTAATATGTGGTTCGGAAGTTAAGGATCTCTGCTGCTCTTACAGGCCCGGTAACCCCCAGCCCTAAGGGTTCCGATAATATAAGATCTAGTAGCGAATTTAAAGACAACGGGGGTAATTTAGACATTACAGTTAACAGGTTTACTAAGGTAGATAACGAGAGTAATGTTAATAACGATAGCGATAAGAAGTATGTTAAGTAGTTAAGTAAGCTTAATAAGAAATTTGGGGGTAACTATAGTAAGTATATCGAAGTAAACGGATACAGATTATTCCTTAACCGATACCTTAAGTAAGTACTAACTGTATATCCTATCCTTACACCCTACTTTACTATAAAGTAAACTAGTTAATATACGAATTTTAGTATTCTAACTAGTTTACTTTCTAATCGCTTTATTATATCCACTAATATGTAACTAGTCTCGTTATAATCCCTATATCAGAACGCTAGAAATCTAAGATCTACTAGGTCTACCGTATCGATACTTATATTACAAAAAGTAAGAAGTTCAAATTCCAGCTTATAATATACAATAAAGCTACTAATCTACGTAACTTTAACTCTTAGTGCTAACGTCTTATGTAGGTTATCCCGAAAGTGTTATAGGGTAGTGCGTTTGTAACTCCTATTTAGAATAAGATTACGGATTGGAAAGGTTTTAGCCTAATAATATGGGTTACTGCAGTAAAGATACTGGATATATTCTAACTTAATTCAGACTTCTATTATATAAGTGATAAGTTAATATATAAGGAGGGGTCTGACATACTTATTATTAAGTATTATACCGATAAGAACGATACTGTTATAAAGTTACGTAACATTTACTAGGAGTATAAGTAGTATTAGTGGAAACTAGTTCCTTTTTACTAAGATAATATCTAGGACTCTAGTAAGGTAGATATCGACCTTAACGCTAAAGATATCTTAAAGGCGAATAATATGTTTATTATTAATAGGGGAATAAACATTCCTATAACCTTATTAAATAACTTGAAGTATTATCCTTAGGACAGACTGGGCTTTTTAGAAATTAACTTAACTCTTATCAGATATAGTAAGGATTATAACGCTGTTTGCAATAATACTAATAAAATTCTAAGCAATATTACGCTTAGGGAGATAGATTAGATTACCGATAATTATATCGACAGTAATCTTGAGAAAGGTAAAGAGAAGGATTTAAATTAGATTAATACGCTTAATATAGCGTTGCTCTAAGCTACTACAGTGGAGGCTTAGAGCAAACACGTATATATGATGATAATGCGTAACGATCCTGTCTATCAGCTGACAGAGGAGGAGATTTGAACGATTACTGATCTTAAGACTGTAAAAAAGGTAAAATGTATATCTAAATCCACACTTAGCAGGGCCCTTAACCTAAGGTAACAGATGAAGGTTAACCTTAATAGCTTAAGCTTAAC
>Ga0247770_1001745_pt1 | contig 15263 bp, 21 predicted proteins | sample UWRJL136409B6_FD_179943 | JGI IMG/M metagenome (GOLD analysis project Ga0247770, IMG submission 179943) | Plant litter microbial communities from Arlington Agricultural Research Station in Wisconsin, United States - UWRJ-L136-409B-6 | ecosystem: Environmental > Terrestrial > Plant litter >... | reverse complement strand
GTTCGAGGGGGAGAGGATGGACACGGCGCGGGCGGTGGTGTTGAGGGTGAAGGTGTAGGGGGGCGTGGTGCAGGTGCCGGAGGAGCGGACGGATTCGTTGGAGTAGACGGAGAGGTAGTTGAAGTCTTGGGAGTGGAGGTGCGGAGCTGAGTTGAGGAAGATGTATTCCCAGTGGCTGCCGGCGTCCCAGATGGAGGCGGGATAGCGTGCGACGGGCTCGTTGGTTAGAGGGTGGGGAGGGAGGGTCGAGATGTTGTAGCTGCTGCCGATGTCGCCGAGGATGTGGGCTGCGAGGAGCTGCGGGGCCGCGCCACCGTTGAAACGCCCTACTTGGACGAACTCCCTCATGTCGGGGATGGAGATCGTCCCGGGGGAGGGATCGAGGTAGATGTCTTCAATGCCGGGGTCGGCTTGGAAGGTGAGACTTAGAGCGGAGATTCCGGTTTGGATGGCCTGTGGTATGAGTCTTGAGTTGAGGAAAGGGGGTCAAGGGTACTCACGATGTTCAGCAGGATCCACAACAGGCAAACGACTTTCAGTGATGGTGCTGGTGATCGCCATAGTAGTCCAACCAGTGCCATCAGACTGTGTACCTCGATCTGTTTTTGCGTTAGTCTCCCTTTGTCTCAGGACTTTGTCACAAGGTTGCTCACCTCTCGAATGTGTATCTGCTTCTTTCCGAGAAACCACCATCGCATGTAGATCGCGATTTCTCTCAGCGATGCAGCGATGTTGAGACCCAATGCTATGCTGATGCCCACAATGATCGCATCAAACGCCGATTTTTGCCCCTGACTCAATGTTCTATTTTGATGCAGCCGAATCGCGAGATAGTACAGACCGCTCAAGGCCGCTGTCCCAGCCCATCGCAGGAGCCCAAACATCAGGAACCTTCCGGAGGACTCCCTTTTGGATCGCAAATGGCCGAAATGCACATCGTCGTATGGGGCGGATGTGGGGTTTCTGTTCCCAATACCGTCGTAAGACCCTTTCTTCTCAGAAATCAAGCTCTTGTCGATCCCCCACGTTTCTTCGCGTGCAAGTGGTTGGGTCTCGAATCCGTCCGGTCGTCGTCGATGCGGCAAATGAGTGTCCGTCGGGGCCTGCCACGGCGGAGAATTGCCCCGGAAAATCGGCTCAGCGGCCTCATAGCGGGCGCTAAAGCTGAGATCGAATCGGTTCGCCGCCCTATCGTCCATTTCCTCGCAGTAAGAGGTTTACATGGAGCGGGTTTGAAGTCGACCCACTTCAAATGGAGAGTCGGCAGTTGAAAGTGAGTAAGATGTTTGTCGTAGGTAAGCATAGGTTTTAATTTGGGGCAAGAGCTCTTTTATTAATGGAAGCTTGAGATCGACATCTGGGGGCTGTGTGGCACAGCCCAGTTGTGGTTCCGGGTGGTCGGATGCTGGGATTGCAGTCGCCACGCGCCGGTTGATCGATTGGTATCCAACCCCTGGTCATGAAACCGCTGCAGACACGAGCGGCTCGCCTCCGCATTTCTCCGAAGCCAATGGTTAATACAGAATATGGGGGTTCTGGGGCCTTAGCAGTCGCGTTTATTGTACACATTCATGCTGACTTTCCTTGCTTTCAAAGCTCCTGGGTTTCGATGTCTTGGTCATCATTTTCTCAGCAACGATAATCATTCAGTAAGACTTAAGCGCGGTCATGATATTCCTGCGGTCTCTCTGAGTAGTTCCACAAACCCTTTGCATCCAGGACATCTTCAAGTCATTGAGGCCGGACTTTTGGACTCTTGGACTGGCGATTTAGGATAGATGGATTTGTGCCTTGCTAAAATATGTCGTTGAGAAGGAGTCTCAATCCGCAAGCGATTGACTCTGAGCCAGTTCCGCCAGTCGAGCGGTTGAGGCAGCCAAGGTGATCAAATCTCGCTGTTTGTCATCTCCTCATTGGCCCTGCAACCGCCCCGCGACACGTGGTTGATAACGCATCTCTGCACCAGTCAGGCTCTGATGGAAAACCTAACCTTCATTCTTGCTCTTGCAGCACTGCGCACCTGCTCAGCAACGTCTCTCGAGTGCGTGGGTATCCCAACATCGCGACAAGATGGAGGCTATTGTGGGCTTGAGCCTGGCTTGCAATATTCTGGACAATGTCGATCGGGCGATCAAGTATGGCAAAACCATCCGGGAAATCTACGCCTCTACATCTGGCCTGCCCAACCAACTTCAGCTGCTCGATGATGCAGCCCAATCAATGAGCGAGTACGAAGAGTTTTGTTCTCAACCCCCATTTCCAAAATTAGAGGAGAAATCCTCTGATAAATAACAAAAACAAAGAGATGGATCATGACAAAGGAAACAATAGCTGGACAGTGCTGTCTCGTTTGTGTTGGAGCCTAGAGGCTGTTGTAACGCTGTGAAAGAAGTTGTCGTCGATTGGGTGTTTGGTGTGGAGGGCTGGTCTTGCGGAGCCAGGCCGCCTGTTTGATTCGCTAAACCAGCTTGAAAAGTGACATTGGAAGTTTGGGGTGGTGCAATCGATGAGGTCCCTTCGTTGGAGCGAGGTGTGGGGGCAAGCAGACGGGTAGAGGGGCCTTGAGGCTGTGCATCTTCGACAGATGTCAGCCCATCGCCACGGTTTGAGTTGTGGCTTTTCCTTTTTCGCCACAATGGCGTCGTGCGATATGCTCTGCGAGTCGGCTCACCCCGCAAGGACTTTCCTCGACGTCCCTTGCAAGCGGACAGCCGGGTATTTACATGGTCTCTAAAAATGTTGATCAAGTCGCTCCTGATGAGCTGTAAGATGTCGGAGTTGTCTGTTGACATCGCCGTACTCAGCCTGTGATTAAGTTGTTGCTCCAGGTCGCGCTCGTGGTGATGGAAGCTTTGACGGATATCCTCAAGCGTGTCCGGTGGAACGAATTCTGCATAGAACTGATGGTGAGTTCCCAGAAGCCGCAAGCAATATGAAAACGTATACCAAAAGAAATCACACTTACCCGGGGAGGGAATATTCTCATCCTGGGGAAACAACAGCCTCCAAAGAGACTGCCAGGTCATGACCTGGCAACTCTTATTCCGGGCTGACAGCAAGCGGTCCATTTCAGGCGTGATGCCGTCCTCCGGCTCCATAGGCTCTTGCGGTTTGAGATCGACAAAGTGACAAATTTGTCCCTTTAGATGCTCCGTCAGAAGTATCTCGATTGGGAAGCCCTCCTTGCACCGTTGGCAAATGTGATGAAAGTACGGATTTTGGGGCGGTTGCTTGTGACTCATGCGAACATGTCGTCTATACACCGGTTAGACCCAACCCAGTAGCATATCACCATGAAACAGGCATACTTCAAAAGAGAAAAGTTTTCCCATGCGGTTGTTGCGCAGCAGTGGAAGTCGATGGGGTTGAACCGGTCGGGGTTGTGTTTCCGGAAAGGACAGCTGTAGTTGGAACCTTTCCACGCTCGGGTTTCTCCCGAGTTCTCTTTCCCGTTTCCCGGCGACTCGCCATTGCCGGACCCATCGGCGCCACCAGATCCACCTCCATTGTTGCCGTTTCCGGCTCCCTCGGCCTCACCGTACCCTCCTGGCCATCCTCCCGACCCGCTGGGAGCACCTGGGCCGGGGCCTGAGGGCCCACCTCCTGTACTTCCATGTTGGGTGAAACCGGGACTCGCCTGCAGCGAGGTGAGGTCGTTCATGAGGCGAAGGACAAATTCGGTAGTCGATTTCACACACTGTGTTATGGCGTCGAAGCCAACCTCTTGCGTGCCTCCACAGTGACTCATAACTATATCGCACACTTTGCTCACGACATCTTCCGTATCGTCGTCGCTATCCTCATCACTTCCGTACTCTTCGTCTTCTGTCGGTTCGTTGCTGGAATCATGCATGCCACAAGCTGATGATTTAGCATCGTGGGAGGTACTGCTCTGCTCCGTTGTTTCCTCCTCGCTAGCCCTAGAAGAAGCGAATTAGTGTTGCGATAGACTCAGCGGCGTGCGGTTATGGTAACCCACGGAGTTAATGCTTCCACTGAAGAAGCCTTGGGCTCATCCTGTTGGTTTAGGTCCAGCTCCATTTGGCAGGACTTGGATTTGCCATCGTCTCCACATAACGGGATTTCCATGGAGTCCGTAGAAGGTAAAGTCAAGGCTTGATCGACATCGACCATGCCATAAGGCAGAGAAAACCACTGACGAGGCAAACCAACCGGCGAGTGATTGCCCAAGATCCTAGGTTGCAGCGGTGCCATTGCTGAAATCTGTTCCCACTGCCTGCTCGGGTCTGGAGACTTGCTTTGAGTGCTCTGCAGGGCGATCGCATTGTCCCGGTCAAGGCATCTCTGGAGGTATTCAGGTCCGGCTAAGATTTTACCGCTTGAGCGCATCTCGCAAACTTGAAATACCTCGGATATAAAGTCTCGGAAAAGGAGTTCCATGTCTTGAGAGATAACTGTTGCAATCTTGTCGTCAATTCGATCCGGAATCTTATCGAGTGCCAGCCCGATCCTTCCCTTCAGGACGTTAAGACTGTCCTGAAACTGGGCGCGGACCTCGTCAAGCTCGACGGGGGCGACAAAGCCTATGGCGACCGAAGTTGAGTCAGCTCGCAGAACCACGCGAAGCATACCTAAGAGACTGAGATGCGCACCTTTGGTTGGTACAACAACATCCGGAAAGAGCTTATCCCACAGCCTGTGCCACTTCTCTTCAGCGTCTTCTTGGCGTTGGTCGTTCACAATACGATCCATGCTGTTGTCAATGACCCCTTCGGGCAAGAATGACAAGTTCATTCCCTCAGGCCTATCGCCGTTAGCCGCAGCCGGGTTTGGTGCGCATCCAAGATCAGGGTCAGTATCGTTCCACAGCTGGCATTCGTCAGACTCGCATGGCGATGTGTGGTCGCTCTTCAGATGCCTCCTTCACTCGGAGTTAGCATTCACGCGGATGGCTGGCGGGAAACTGGGGCACGCACATCAGGTGTGGAAAATCGCGATACCCACGCAAGGAACAGCTTCCGTGATCTCTGATGTTGAACTTCAGCGGGTTCCGCTTCCTATATGGGCAGCTGAGGTTTATGTTCTTTCCCCAAAGTTTTTGCTTCTTTCTGATGTTGGCCTGTCGTGAAGAACGCTTGTCGTCGCCATCCTCCCTGCCATCTCCACCATCTCCGTCTCCGCCACCGCCGCCGTCATTATCGCCACAGCCGTTGTGGCTACCGCCTTGGTCATCTGAGGAGCCTTCGTCTTGTGATTGTTTCCGTAACCGTAGCCTGCGACTGCCCTTGGGACTCGCGTATCCTCCTGCCATTGTGTTGTTCTCCGTCGTCTCGATGGTTGCCTCGGGGTCTGGGTCTGGGCGATCACCCAGACCGCCTTGAGAGGACTGGCGTGGGTTAAGACAGAACGTATGGCAGGACGCTAACAGGTAAGGGGTGTTCTGAAGACAGCCTATTAAGCTAGCACTCTTAGATGGGGGGTTTAATATTATTGTAAGTCGCTGTTATTATAATGTATAGAGGTAAGTCTGAACAGTAAGATATAAATGAATAATTAAATATTAGCGTGAGGAATTAAGAGTCTTTTATAATTATTATGGTTATAATAATAACTATTTATATTAGCTAACTAGGAGGTACCTTATACCTGTCTTTATAGACAGTGTCTCTATAGTCCTTAGTGGGAAGCATTACAGAGACCTGTTTCTCTGTAACCCCGCAGGTCTCTATTAATGGAGACGGGTCTCAGTACAGAGACTCTCCTTACTAATTGTAGGGGCTTTGGGTCTTTGTACCCCTAGCCTAGTGCGCGTACCGTACGTACTGTCCTTCTGCACTGTCTTTCCCGCGGGGAATTCGTCGGGCCGCCCCGCCCCAAGCGACGGCCTGCAGGGTCGTCACAGCTTGCTATATATAATTAACAGTTATATAGCTACTGTAACTATTAATAATAAGAAGGCGTTTTTAAAACAGTTTAACTAGCTTAGTTAAAGGAATAAATACCTTCCTTAGCTATTTTAAGGCAGTATCTATTACTAATCCAGCCTTTTAAGGTTATTATAAACTATTAATTTTTATATAATAAACTAATACGGTGATGTAATAAGGAAGAAACTATAAAGAGAACTACACTTACAGAACATCACAGTTAGCTTAGAAGGCCGACACCTAGACTGTTAGTCCTCCGATTGGAAAGATATAAATGTATTGACGTAGAAAAACAGATATGTACTTAATATAAAATAAAACTTAGTAAGTAATAATGTTTAGTATAAAACGGAGCCTAATATAGAACAATAAAGGAAACGCAACTGTAGGCTAGGTCATCTTCCCTTAATTAGAAGGCCAGAGTGTCACTAGGCTTCTAATATAAGGTTTTCGTAGTGAAATCGTCGGATGATGAATTAAAGAAAGCACGGTTTAAAGAACTGTGCGGCGCGGCTCCTTTTTAACGGTAGCACGCGCTAGAGAACGTATCGCTATGTATAAAAACGGCTACAGTAATATTACAGAGCCTAAAAAGAACGACAGGGTTGGCCTGAACAGGTGCCCTGAGTTAATATACAATTCTCTATCTAGAGCTTCTTTTACAGATAGCTAATAAAATTACTAAAGTAAGATTTTTAATATAACTAGAAGTTAAATTGGCTATTAAAAGCTACTAATAGACACTGGAGTGGCTGCCTTATATAACTAAGAGTATAGGGATTTAGTTACATTTATCTTTTATCTTAACGTTAGCACTTTAACTAAAGAGCAGGTTACACATTACTTACTAGCAGCTCTTTACAACCTGTAACAGTACTATCTTACTAACTACATTAAGTAACTTCATATTACCATTTATATTTAAGACAGCTTTTATAATATACTATCGTCTTATAATAGCTATATAAATTAAACGAATTCTGGCTTATACTATCCCGAAACGTCATTACAACTATTAAGTAGAATCGTTATAGTCTCTTCGCTGCCTGCTTCGGCTACGTAGCTTGTATTAATCTAACAGCACAGTAGGCTGTTATACAAGTAACGTCCTAGAGCAGTAAGTGGATAATATCATTATATTCTTATATCCTTTACTTATAGCCTAGTGCAATAACATATTCCCAGTTCTATTATCATATCACTTACAAATCCAGGCACTGGTGTTGCAAACGTTTGGATCAGCTGTAACTTCCGTAATGAGAAGCGAAACAACCAAGGTATAACCACCTCTGGAGGTGTAGGATAAAGGCGTCGTACAGAAATTAGCGCCGGAGCCCTGGTAGTTAACATTGATCCCGCCTAAACCACGGAGCAGTCTCACGACTTCCTCGTGCCCGAACTCGGAGGCAAATAAGAGGGCTGTCTTATCGCAATCCCCAAAATGGTGACTTATGTATCTAGATAGACATGTTTTTCTTCAAGCAGACATTTGAAGATTGAAATATGACCCCTTCTAGTGAATCTGATAAGTGGAGGCTCAGGGTCAAGAACTACATCATTGACATTGACTATCGAGGGGCAAGTAAACAGTCAGCCCCCACCACACTTAACCCTCGCAGCCCCTCACCTCGAAGCCCAATTACTGTTTCCCGCCTCCGACTTCCCCATCTCGAACACGGAAATCCGCTGATCCAACTGAGCCCTCTCGTCCTCAATCTGCTGCAATTGCAATATCCGCTGCCGTTGGACATTCAACACCTCTCTTCGAGCACGCAACGCTTCCAGTTCAGGTGCTGTATGGGAGTTTGGCGCTGGGACGGCAACAGGGAAATTGGGGTTGACTTCAGGGAGCTCGCTGTTGGCGGGTGTGTCGTATTGTGTGGGTGTGCTCCAGGCTGAACTGTGCCCGACTGGGGGGTTGCTGGGCGGAGGGAGCGGTGAGTCTGGGGAGCCTGAGGTGAGGGATGAGTTTTGGATTGGGTTGGTGTTGAGGCTAGAGTTGTAGCTGGGGTCGATCTGTGTGTTGTTAGTGACAATTCATCGACTGTCGCAGGGGAGGGGATATTACCTCGGGGCTGGAGTTTTGAGGAGATGCCGCTGAGTTGAAGGGCATCACTGTCGTCTTATCACTCGCCTTTGCGACCACTGCTTCGATGGGACTCGGGTCCCTGACCTCAACTTGCATCTCGGCTGGCTGGTACAGGTGGTTCGATCGGTGGCGTCTGATGAAGATGATGATGGCAATACACAACAGCAAGACCGCGGCCCCCACCCCGGCCCCAATTCCAGCTTTGGCTGCCGTGGAGAGGCCAGAGGAGTCGATGTCGTTGACAGGAAGTGGGCTGGTTGGCGAGGGTTTAGGTGCAATTGGGCTTGATCTTGACTCGGATCGCGTTGGCGAGGGCCCAGTTGTACCAGTTGGGCTTGATCTTGATGGCGTTGGCGTCGTGGTCGTCGCCACGAATTTCAGGCCAGGTGTCAAGGGGTGAGTTTCGAGAATGGACAGGTCCGAGGATTTCCATCGGATTTGAATCATAGCCAAGGTGACGGATCCAGATGTGGCATACGATTTGTAGGAAAGCGCAGGCGCGCAGCTAAAGCCACTGACCACACAGAGCCAAGCAGTTTCTCCAGCCACCTCGGTTGGCCCTTGGTCCAAGGCGGTACCAGTGGGAGTGCCGTATCGTGTGCAGCCCGGTTCGAAGCCTGAGGGACAGATGGCTGGCGAGTAGTAGCCGACGAGTTTTTCCCAGTATGTGTACCAATTGGGCGGCATGCAGGTCGACGGTCCGAATCCTGTGTATGCGAAGGCGCTGGTCCCGCAGGGGGGAGTCCAGATGGTGGATAGCGCTCCTGCGGGTGATACGCGAGACATGATGCTATTCCCAACTCCTTCGGTCGCCTTCAACAACGTGTGATTGTCAGGCCGCGTCGAGAGACAACGTAGAAATCACCGCTAGACGTTGTCAGAGGAAACTTGCACCCTGACCCTTCCGATCCGGAGGGAAACTCTTGACTCCGATCAGTCGCTGTGGCGCTTTCAGCCGCTGCAAGTGACTGCCTCAGTGTCGAATCACGAGCTTGCAGATCCAAACTGGCGTCTGAGGCGCTCGGTGCGCCCAATCGCTGATGGCGAGATCCCCACTGATGAAATTGCATTGCTGGCCACGTGCGGCCCAGATGGCTCGATAAGGTAAACAGGGATAAAAACCCTGGAAGTTATCCGAGATAAGAGTGAGCCTGGTCTGTTTGTTTGTTGCATGGACAATTCCGTCAACCAGCACTGAAACGGGATTTTGCATCCATTGAAAAAAGTAGCAATGGTGACACAATTCAACGTCATTCCAACCAGTCAAGCCCAACTAGTAGTACCTGACAGTTGTGATCAGTATCGAGATGGACGCTGCCACTACCTGAGCCACTGCCAGGGAAGTGGTCAAGTCAGCGCCGGCTCCCCTCGAAACCAAGACAGCAAGCCAGACAACACCGACACTGAAAACCCCCACCGAAACAAGATACGGTAGTTCAAGCCCAATTCTACCCATTTGCCAGCCCAAGGTAAAATGCAAGGCTCGTACTGGCCTCATTGAACGTGCACTAAACGGCCTCGCCGCTCTCTCCACAGGAAAGTTGACCCGACGGTGACTGCTGGAATAGGTCAGCTCGCTGAGGTTCGTGGCATGGAACATGCTAGAGGCCCGGGACTTACAGGATGGAGTAGATGCAAGTCTGCTGAGCAATGCCTGTTAATGTATCCGACCAATACTTAGCTTTCTCCGGATTTTGAGCGCATTTCGTGAGTCGGTCAGAGTTTTTTCTCTCACGCTTCATCCGCTCAAATCGCTCCCAGGCTATATATCTGCCGCCAACGCCCGCCGATAATCGATAGGAAGACCCGCTTCCCGCTCTTCAAGGCGTTTCTCAGTGTGGTACTCATCAAAACACTGACAACGGTCTGCTTCGCCGTGCTTCCAGCCCTCAGGTCAATCCCGTATCGCCTTTGCAGTCGTTGAGTTTGCTCAAGATCGAGTGGTAATTAGTATCAGCCCATTGAGACGCCCACCACGGCCGACTTCGCCTTCGAATTCAAACTGGGGTTCGTTGGCTATGATTAGATACAGTATTCTCAGGCAGTTGTTGGAAACAGGACTCAAACTCACATTGACTTCGGCAACCTTTACCACCCCATAACACGGGAGCCATCGCCTCTACCGCCCCAAATCGCGGAAGCAGGCATCAACAAGTCGGGAATATATTTCACTTTCATCCTCGCGATACATCTGCCATTTCTCAAGCGGTGCGTAAATGGGGCCATAGTGCTCTTGTTCGTTGGGAGACTAGGATTCGTAGCCAGATTCATGACCGAACAAGCCGTCGTCTTTGGCGATTTTGACTCTTCGTCCCACTATTGTCTTCTCTCCCGTCCCTTTGAAGCATGGCACCCGAATTGCATCCTGCCCATCTCGGGGACCGGTCAATGCAGACGAAGCAAACGTGGCCTGCCTGTACAAGTGGGACATCTGCAGGTGGTGGTATGGGGTATTTAAGAGGAATGGTCGGGGGCATATCCCGTGGGGTGTCGGATGCCTTTTCACCTCGCTCGAGATCTATGGGGTTGCGGCTGGTTGACATTGTTCAGGGACTATCTTGCGTGCTTGTGATTTGCGTTCAATGTGACTCAAGAAGATATCTCAACGTTGCGTGTAAAAGAAAATTACTCAAAGCCTCACGATGAAGTTGAAGAAACTGAGGTAAGGCCCTGATCGGGCAGCATCCCAGAGGCAGCCCACTAGCCCAAAACATAGAAATCGTGCATTCTTGTGTAACCACATCTTTACCTCTGGAGAAGGTGCACTTTGCTATCGTTCCAGGTTTTACTGTCGACTGCTTGAACTCATCGGGAAACATGAAACAGGCCTGGATTTCCTCAAGCGGCAGAAAAATGCAAATCAGCACCTGAAAATATCGCCCAGCGGGAGAAGTGCATGACTGGAAGGAAGTCGCTCTTAAGGGAGCCAGAGAAGCATTTACATCGCCACCGCCACCAAAGCTTTGCTGTGTCACGTCTGTTGAGCCAGGTGTCTTGGCTGTGGTTCTTGTCGTCGGCTTTGACTAGGTACGGCAGTTTTGAGCTTTATAGTTTGTGAAGGGTCAGAGGGCAAACTTACCGTTAGACTTGATGCTGGTAAGATGGCTAGTTGGGTATCACAGAACGTGTTGAACCACTCGTAGAAGGCGATGGCTGCAGGCTGCACGAAACCAGCACCGAGAGCCGTGTGGGTATCGTGTCAGGACCAGCAACTCGAGGCTCTGGCAGCATCCGCGCTGATTTCAAGCCCCTGTTGATTGTAGCCGTCGTCATGGAGTCTCAGAATCCACCTCGCAAGTTGCTCTCGATCGATGGTGAGCTCCCTCGAAAGAATGTCGAGCTCTTCTTCCACGAGGCTCGGCACCTCGGCCAGCATCCGGGGCGACTTCCGCGCCCAGGTCTTATGCATCGCCGGGAGCAGCCTGTTAATCTCTTTCCTCTCTCTGCCATCGTCGGAAAAAATCCCGGCTCGGCCAGGGAGAGGATCATAACCATAGATGCTGAGACTGCGCAGTGGATATAAGCGTTGCATTTCCATCCGAACCAGAGGGTCCGGGTGGAAGTGCGCCGCAATTCTTCGACCCTCAGCGCTGGGCTGCGGACTTTTGCCTGTGGTGGTGCCGCCAAGGAGCTCAGGTACCTACCAAGCCCCAGGAACCAGGAACGCAGACCGCCCGAGGTGACCGTTGGCGCCCTGTTCCCTTTTTTGTTGGCTAAGAAAAATACCTGTTCAGTCTGTGCGCGCAGGGTTCCCCCACACACAGATGAGATGGAAGGCTTATATTCTGCCAGATAGTGAGATTGATGGACCGGTTGACAGCGCATTCTATTGCAAGCGTCTTGGTCGAGGTCCGATAGACCTCGCATTCGGATTCCGCGGCGCCCGAGTCCTTGCAACACCGCCTTTTCGAGAAGTGCAAACCCTGCAAAGAGAGAGCCTAATGCTACCACCTTCTCTTCAACCTCCTGGGAGACTGAAAGTTAACCTCGCGGGAGTGTGAAAGTCAATCTCGTGAGAGTCCGAAGGTCAAGCTACTGGGAGTCCACCAAGGGTGAATCAACACATAAGATAGATATAAAAACCTCTTGACCTCGCCGCCTTTCTCCTTCTAGCATCATCATCACACTCCCAGTCTTATCCCCAGCACCAGCCTCTTCCCGACATCACTTCCACCTTTTTTCCCCTCCAAAGACATCGCTCTGAAAACCGCCAAAAATACACTTCACAACCCTCCTCGCCGCCACCCTCACCCCCATCTCGGCCCCCAACACCGTCCTCGGCTGGGCCCAAGACGCCAAGGGAGTTTGGGTGGCCAACAACAAGGTCTACAGCCGCGTCGGCAACTTCAACAACGTCCACGAGTCGTGCACGCGCATGAACTCGCAACAGGTCTACACCGACAAGCGCATGTGCGCCTACTGGGTCAACGCCAAGGGCGAGAAGCGCTACGGCTACTGCGCCAACCGCAACAACAGGGTCGACTGTGTTCCCGGTTGCGAGAGGTACGACGTGTGCAACCTCTCGCAGGAGGATGGCAGTTTCAAGTGGGGACCGGCCGCGTGCATGGAGAAGATGGGCTGCGGTGGTAGGGCGGGCGACGCGGATTGCCTTAACATTAGTAGGTTTTTTTCCGCTTGATGTGCTGGCCATGATTTGAATGTGCTGACGAGAAATCATCAGGATCCAGTAAGATTTGCTAGTAGATCCATGGGACTTTGACCGCCCCATCTGCTCAACCGATGGTCGGCTTGACGAGGGTCTCCTGAGATGTGGTCGGGACTTGAGAAGTAGAGGGGCGTGGATGCAGCTGGGAGATACACGGGGCTGGGGTTCTGATTCTTGTATATTTTGAGCAACGAAGATTACTACAAAGACATACAAATCCCCGCCATGGTTAGCCTTTGTACGCTAGGCCGAGTTCCACGGGGTGTCTGGCTACAGTTGTGTACCTGGTTGCGTTTCGGAGCATACCCGGATATCTCCTTCACCATTACCAATCCAAATTCTAAACTAACCGTGGGGAACGCCGAACAGAGCAAGGAGAATTTTGATTCAGGTTTAGGAATTTGTAGACCTGGCGAAGAGATGAGAGACCTTGCGGATGAGGTATTTGAGCGCTGTGCGCGATTCGAGATGCGGTGTAGGCGGGAGAAGGTCGCGGACCATGGATTGGAGCACTTATACCATGGACCTGATGGCCCGGTAGACTGGAACACAATTTGGCTACTGTGGTGTCTTTTCGGACGCGTCGGTCAGTCCATCACCTTGGAGGACGTTGTGCGGTACTATAACCCGCCAGGTGCCGATGCAATGATCCAGCTCATGCAGCGAAACCGACTACGCATCAAGGATGAACAACAACACTCGTCTGCGGAGCGGTTGAGTACAGGAGGGCTAAAGCGACCTGAGGATGATGATCTTGATCGTGCGAGTATTCTCCCCCCTCCGAAAATAGTCAGGACTCCCCAAGACCCGGTTTAAAAATTCATCAGGGAGTCTCAACATTCTCAGTCCACATCAACTGTTCCGGTCCCAGCTCTCTTCTCGCGGAGCCGCAGACAAACACAGAAGAATCCATCATCAAGGCCCGCTGGCCAAATGGTACGGCGTTCGTTTTCAGCACTAAAGATTGCGCGTTTGAGTCGCGCGTGGGTCGGCGAAGGGCGGATTCTCTCATTTTTGATATTTTGCAGGTGGTTGCTGACTCGTCTCATCACGGGGGTGGATTTACAGTCTCTTTGTGTCCAGGGAGGGCTGTGGGGCTAGGGATCGTACTGTCAACTTCCTTTCACAGTTTATTGTCAGGTCTAGGTAGTCTCGGAAATCCTTACTTTCTTGCAGAGAAGATATTCTCCGAGAGGGTGCGTGTAACAATTCGGTCAAGAAAAACTTTGTTTTTCAACGTCACACCCGGCGTTGGGAGAACTTTCTTTGATGGTTTGCATACGTGTCATGCCGACACGCCTCCGAGAGGGTAAATTCCCGCTGCTTGTTGTGAACAAGCTTCCGGCAAAACATCTGCATCCGACCCCAACTTCGTAAGCGAGAATGCCGGCAATGCAGGTTCCGCCCCAGACAGCCGTTTCCCACATTCTTCCCGAACGAGGCGGGAAAATACAGTCCATCACGGAAGAATCCACCTGAAATTGGAAAAAAACAGATTATCCGGGGCGTGACGACGATGGAAAGGGAACAGCCACGGCGAGGACACCCCTCAAATAGGAGACACCGCGTGCAATTGCCCACCCGTTGTCATCGCGTTGAGTCAGGCATCGTCTGGTAGTAAAAGATATTTGCGAAGATGCGGTCTCTCGGGATATCAGGAGGCATCATTGCCTGGGCTCTGGGCGGTGTTGCGAATGCCGCATTTGGACTGACTTCCAAGGGTAACTCGTTCAGTATCGACACCAACGCAGGGTTGGTGTTTGACGTCAGCAAGTGAGCAACTGCAGCCGCATGCCATAATTTTTTACTGACAGCCTTGCAGGACCACCGGTGATATCACCAGCCTGCTATACAACGGCGTCCAATACCAAGGGACCAGCAAAATGACGCACCTCAACTCAGGTCTGGGCACCTCCAAGGTCACAGCCGAAACAGTCAACGGCTACGTCAAGATCACCGTCGTCGCTGGCTCTCAGCCTGTGACGCAATACTACGTCGCCAAGCCAAACGACCCAGCCATCTACATGGCGACATACCTCACCGGGGAGATCAACCCCGGCGAGTTGAGGTTCCTCGCACGTCTCCGTCGTTCCGCAGTGCCCAACGGATGGCACGGTGATGCCGCCGTGCTCGACGGCTGCACCGCCTTTGAAGGCAAGGACACCTTCAAGTGTCCCAACGGCCAGACCAGATGCAAGATGTACACCGCCGACCGCTTCATCGAGGATCAGGTGCACGGCGTGACCGGAAAGAACGTCGGCATCTGGATGATCATGCCCGGCACCGCCTACGAGACATCCTCCGGAGGGCCCTTCATGCGAGACATCAACACCCAGAGCGGCGACGACCAGGAACTGTACTGGTACATGAACTCCGGCCACGTCCGCACTGAGGACTGGCGCTTTGGGCTCCACGGGCCGTACGCCATGCAGTTCACGTGAGCCACTTTCCCATCCCCATCCCCATTCCCCCTTGCCACTCCCCAACCCCCAACCTACCTACCCAACCTACTAACCCCCTCCAGAACGGGCGCCAAACCCTCCCCCACCCTCGACACCTCATTCTTCTCCACCCTATCCATCCAAGGATACATCCCCCCCTCCAAGCGCGGAACCACCTC
>Ga0247770_1001744_pt1 | contig 15269 bp, 19 predicted proteins | sample UWRJL136409B6_FD_179943 | JGI IMG/M metagenome (GOLD analysis project Ga0247770, IMG submission 179943) | Plant litter microbial communities from Arlington Agricultural Research Station in Wisconsin, United States - UWRJ-L136-409B-6 | ecosystem: Environmental > Terrestrial > Plant litter >... | reverse complement strand
GTGGGGGGGGCCGGGGGGGGGGGGGGGTTCACCGGTTGGGTTGTTGGATGTGGCTGCATGGGGATGGGTTGGCTGGTCGGTATGATTGGACAGCACGGATGGACTTTGCCGCCAAGCGCTCAGCCCCGGCGCTTCAACCCCCCCTCCAGGACCAGCCTGACCAACTGAGCCAACCCCGTGAGCTTGGGAGTGGCCTTTCCCACCCGAGATTCTGCGTGCTGCCGGCTGCGTTTCATAACGAACGCGGGCTGCTGCCGCTACCGCTGCTTCTCCCGCACCCTGCTCTCCTCGATGCTCGGGGCCTGCATCTTTGCGGCGAGCATGTAAGCCCCATTCTTCCCGCTACGTTAGCGGTTATCTAGCCTTGTCGTGCGCACCCTTTTCAGACATCAGCGATAACGGTATGCCCTCCTTTCTCTTTAGAAAGAAAGCGCATCCTCCAAAACACATCTGCCCCAGACCTAAGCCATGTCTGGAGTCGAGGCCGCCGGGCTCGCGCTGGCGGTTTTCCCGATCGTCATTGGCCTTCTCGATCGCTACCAGGACGGCTACGAAAAGCTGCGGGACTGGGTCCTCTTCCGCCGCGAGTTCACAAGGCTCGTCAACGATCTCCATCGCGAGCAGATCCTCTTCCAGCAGCATGTGGAGAGCACGCTCCGCTCCGTCACCGACTCCGAGTTTGAGCTGATGAAGATGATGGAGGACCCGCAGGACCTGCGGTGGAAGAGCGAGGTATTGGCACAGCGGTTCAGGAGGAAGCTCTCCGGAAGCGGCGAGTACGAGAACTACATGTCCTCCATGGGGTCCATCTACGAGAACCTCAACGACATGTCCGAGAAGCTGAAGCGCTATGAATCATCAGTAAGACGCTCTCCCCCACCCCCTCCCCCCTTGTCCCAAACCGTTGACTAGGCGTTGTTTACTAACGAGCACGCTCTATCACGTAGGACGACCCGACTGGCGCGGCAACTCGGAAAAGGCGCGAGATCCAGAAGCAGTTCCGCAGGTTCCAGTTCTCCCTTGGGAAAAAGAGATGGCATGAGCAAGTCGTCGACCTGGGGAGGCAGATTGATCGCATTGGCAAGCTCCACGTCCAGGCCGAGGCGCTCGCGCCGTCGAGGCAGTCGCGTAACTCGGCTGCGGGGCGCGAAGCCTTTCGGCTAGCCAAGCACCAGGCGTCGAGTCTGCACCGGGCCATCAGCCGCGCCTGGACCTGCGGCTGCGAAGAGGCTCACACGGTTCAGCTGCTGATGGGTGGCGGGCGACAAAAGGTGGCTACAGCAGCAGCCTCGGGGCACCACCCAGGCAGTCGGCGCTCGCTGACTGTCTCCTTTCCGTCGCGGCCGCGGGCCGGGGCGATGCCGAGAGTACCTCTGGATGGCGGGGATTCCTGGCGCGCCTTCGAGACCACCATGATCTCCTCGCCTGTGGATTCCGGCCGCCCGTTTCTCACCGTAAAAGGCTGGCGGGGTTCTGGAAGCAGCATTGGCGGCGACAACGGCAGCTTGAACCACGCTCGAAGGTTGTCCGCAACAGCGTCCACGGCTGGCTCGTCGTCGACGGCGTCGAGTGGCGGAGGCTTCTCTTCCTCGGAGAGGCCGCTGTCCCGGGAAGGGTCTGTCTCCGTCATCACAATCCCAGACGGCCCCGCTCGAATCGAAAACCTTTGCCAGACCGTCCGCGCCAGCCAAGTGGACGAAAAAAGCAGCAGCAACAGTATTGGATATCTGGAGGATGGCCAGGGCGCCCGCCACGCCTTCCACGCCGACCCCTCCTCCTCTTTCACGCCTGCCGAGATTGACCGGGCCATCAGTTTGCAGGAGGTCCTAGCGAGGGCGACCGAGCGCCACGAGGGGCCGCAGCCCACCGACAAGCGCGTTCTGTCTCGGCGCCAGAGGATGTCAATCGCGCTCACTATCGCGTATGCCGTGCTCGAGCTCTACCCCACGCCCTGGCTGCCCCGGTTCTGCGGCAAGGCAGCGGTGCATCTCTTCCAGCACAAGGATGGCGACGTGCTAGCCGAGCATCCCTTCGTGCTCTGCGAGGCGGCGGCGGCGGCGGCGGAGACCACGAAGCAGGAGCGCCGTGGCGGCGGCGTCCAAGAGGCGGATCACGGCGGCGCGCTGCTGACGCTCGGCATCCTCATCATGGAGCTGTGGTTCGGGCAGACGATCGAGTCGCGGCTGTTTTGGAGAAAGTGCTGCGACGCGCAGGGCAACGAGACCGAGTTCACGAGCCTGATGGCGGCCATGGAGTGGCAGAAGATGGCCAAGGACGAGGCGGGCGTGGCACTGCACGACATCACGTCGCGGTGCATCCGAGGGAACTTTGGGCTGGCGACCATGAATCTGAATGAGGCCGAGTGCGTCGGTGCGGTGTATGACTATGTCGTGAAGCCGCTCGAGGAGCTCTTGAGCCACTGCTGGCCGGTGTGAGGAATGTGGGTCGTGGAGGGGAATGGAAATTTGGTTTCTTGTCTGGCTATTCCCCTTTGGTGCACAAGGAAGGCCCCGCTCTCGGGGAACGCCCGTCGGCCCGCTGCAGGGCGCTCAAGCTAAAGAATGCGGGACGGGAATGCACGCCTACGCGCTAGATGAGCAAACACAAGCATTTCATTGGGCCAAATCCCAGAGTCGGAAGAACTATCCTGAAAATACAACCAGCCACCCCCCCCCCTCCCCACCCGTTCTTTTTGTGCAACCAAATCGCTGGGTCGAAATCGGTTTTTTGTGCTGGTAAATGCAGCCCCCGCAACTTGCAAGCCAGCCAACATGAGAGTTGCCAACAAAAAGGCCTGCGGATTTATTACAAGGATATATGACATAAGCTTCTGAATGTCTAAATGCAACTAAAAAGGCGGGTCTGCCTCGGTTTGGGATTCAAGACAGTTTTGCTGTGCAATGCGGGGAAGCAAGGAACGGCTGATAGACAAAGGGTATTGTTAACTGGTTCCCCCCCCCCCCCCCCCGGGACAAAATAAAAGGCACTCACAAATAAGTGATCGGCATACATTTAATACATTTCTCCAAAAATGGGATAAGCACAATTCACAACCACAAGCCCAATATCTATCTGAATATAATTCTGAAGTGTTCTGGGGGTTTTCATAAACTGAAAGAGAGACTCAAATTTATTCGGAAATATTCTAATTTCCAGTTGTTGCTGAAGTGTGGCCTGAAGTTGGCAATTATTTTGGAGTGCCTTTATTTTTGTTGGGAGGGAGACTGGGAAATTCCCGCCTCCCCGACACTGAACGAGCGAGCGTGGGTGGGGTGTCCATAGACCGGGGCAGCCGCTCAATGCTCGCCGGGTTGGCAGGGGATTGGCCCGAAGGCCAGGGGCAACAGCCGACGGGGTGCCCCCGGACACACACAAAAGACATTGCATTGTACTCGAGTAGTTTGTACAGCCCGCGGATTGGGGGATGCGCGCAGCAGCAGCAGCAGCACCGCTGCCCAACGCCGGGCAGCCTCCCCAGATAATGGCACCTCCACACGGATCAGGCGCTGCACTGCGGAGGAGCACGCAGCCTGCTGACGGCCGAAATTCCCTCGACTCTGGTTCTCTCCTCTCTCCTACCTTGTACGCCACTCATCGGCAGACAGCCCGTCCCGACGAACACGTCTTCACCGATGGCGCCAGGTGCCAGGGTTGTGTCCTGGGAGGCTCAGGCCGCGAAGAAGCGAGCCGACACGCTTGCGAAGATCCGCCCGGAATGGCGGCTCAGCGACAGAGACTTGGAGAGAGCGCGAGAGCAGCGCGACCTTACTGGGCCTTTCATCCAGAGCTTTCTCCTCCCCGACGAGGTATCCATTGTTTCGATGGAGAGCGTCGATATTGTCGACAGCATCCGCCATGGGAAGCTCACGGCAGTCCAAGTGACGACGGCCTTTTGCAAGACGGCGGCCATCGCCCACCAGATTGTAAGCCTGCCTGGGCGCGCTGTCTCTGTCGGCGCGGGCGCGACAAGGAAGCGGAACTAACGCGCGGGCCGTGAACAGAACAATTGTCTCCACGAGATCTTCTTCGACCAAGCCGTCGAGCGCGCCCGGTCCCTCGACGCCCACTTCGCTGACAAGAAAACCGTCCTCGGTCCACTCCACGGCCTTCCCATCAGCTTGAAAGACCAGTTCCACGTCAAGGGCGTCGACACAACAATGGGGTACGTTGGGTGGATCGGGGGCAATCTTGGGATCAGGGATCCCAGCCGGACACACAAGGTGGAGAGTCAGATTACCAGCGAGCTGCTGGCCCTCGGCGCGGTGCTCTATTGCAAGACCAGCCTGCCTCAAACTCTCCTCCTGGGCGAGACAAAGAACAACATCATTGGCCAGACCCTCAACCCCAGAAACCAGAACTTGTCGTGCGGCGGCTCGTCTGGAGGGGAAGGCGCCCTTCAAGCCCTACGTGGCAGCACCCTCGGTGTTGGTACCGACAGTACGTATATGCTTGCAGGCGGGAGCCCGCGGAAAAAGATGTATAAACGCAGCTAGCTCACATCATCATTATCTGATAGTCGGTGGCTCTGTCCGGATCCCCTCTGCCTTCAACGGCATTTTCGCCCTCAAGCCGACGCCCGAGCGTATATCCTACCGTGACACGGCCAACACGAATCCAGGGCAGAATACATACCGGTCCACGGTCGGCTTCCTGAGCACCTCGCTCGGAGGGCTGGACCTCATGTTGCGATCGGTCCTTTCCACCCGACCGTGGCTCGCCGACCCAGCCGTAGTGCCTATCCCCTTCCGCCAAGACGTGGCTAACGAGTACCTCGCGCGAGCTCGCCCCGACGGTTCCGCGCAGCCGTCCGCAAGACCTCTTAAGTTGGGTGTTTTGTGGAACGACGGGATCGTGACTCCCCACCCGCCGGTCACCCGTGGCATTCATATGCTGGCTGACGCAGTCCGGCAAGCTGGGCATAAGGTGTGCTAAACAAAACACTTGTTCGAAGACGGAGAGGTCCCGGCCACCGTGGATCTGACAGTGTCTTAGGCAGTGGATTGGAATCCACCCCCGCAGGATACCGCCAAACGGATCCATGTAAGAGACCTCCCCTCCCTTCCCCTCCCCCCTTCTCTTCTTTCCAGAGATAGCCCAGTATAAGCTTTACATGATACCATGTTGTTGCTTCTTGCTCCCACTCACGCGATACCAGGTTTCCTTTCTGAAAGCGGACGGAGCGCATGACATTTCACACCAGCTCGCCTTATCCGGCGAACCACTGATCCCAGACCTCAGAGACTCTTTCCAGCTCAGAGACCCAATCGGCCTACTCGAGTATCAAGACCTAACGCTCCAAGGCCTGGAGTACGAATCGGTATACTCTGATTACTGGAACTCAACCGCTGCTGATGACGGTGAGCTTCCCTTCTCCGTGTGGTGGCGCTCCCGCCGAAAGGGGACAGTCCACTAAGACGCGCGCTCCCGCGAGCAGGTCAGGTCGTCGACGCGGTTATCATGCCGGTAGCTCCGCACGCTGCCGTCATCCCCGGGCGATATTATCACACTGGTGCGCGTCCTCCCCCCCCCCCTTTCTCCCCTCTTCCCCCAGTGGACATCCGCGCCCTTCTAGGCGCGTGATATATGAGCGTGTCAGCTAACTAAGACGTGGCAGCGTACACGGAAGTCATTAACCTGATGAACTATAGTGTGGTTGTCATCCCTGTCACCACGGCGGACAAGACCGTCGACTTGCCCGACCCGTCTTTCGTGCCGCTCGGCCCGGAGGACACACGGAATTGGGAAGCGTGTAAGCTGCTTATCAAGTGCCTAGGCGAATGCGCCTGTCCTAAGTCATTTGCTTACTTTTGCTGGACTATAGATGATGCAGAAATCTACGACGGCGGTCCAGTTGGCTTGCAGCTCGTGGCGCGGAAGTTTGAAGAGGAGAAGATTCTCGCCATTGCCAAGATTGTCCACGCCGCTCTGCAGGCAGCAAAAGCAAAGGCGGGCGCTGTCTGAGCACCTTTGCAGGACTGTAGATTGTGCTGCTTGCCTATTTCTAACAATGGTCTCGATCTACGCTAGGACCTAAGATTGATCGAAGCGGCTAGAATCTTTCTGACCCATCCTCCACTGACAAGATCCCGTAAGTCTTGAGTTGATGCGTCATGGCCATCGCCAGGTAGGGTCCGCCGGTTTCCTTTGCGTCTCAGCCACATGTCGTGTCTCGTAGCCGACGTGATATTGTGGCTTGGGCCAATGACGCGTATTGTCAGAAGCGCTGCATACTGGATTCAGTGGAATTGATGGGGTTGCAATTGCTTGAATGTATTGCTCGTGTGGCTCTCTGGCGAAGCCAAAGAGCCTACTATTGTAGTTGTGAATGGTAGCAAATGGTGTGGCAATTGTAGCCAACACCAGCTGAACTGACTGTGTCAGCTCAGTTCCCCTAAGCTCCACTCAGCTCTGTTATCCACACCAGACGACATGGCGACGTGTGGTGGACGGATCAAGAAATATTACTAGGCATGCCTTCAACACGGGCTGCAAGAGTGAGAATCAGGGACGAGTGCTGCGTGTGCCAGAGATTTAGAGTGTTTGTTAAATCTGTCTGTCCCGCTGCGTGTTGTAGCTATCATCAATCAAACTGCGTACTAAGATAAACAAATCCAGCTCAACCAATTGGCACCGCACCGCATCATCAAAGCATTTCTTGAGACATCTCGCCCAGCTAACCACGTGAAGCGTTCGGGTAGACGAGAATCGACTCATGAACCCCATACAGGCACACACGTACAGCATAAAAAGAAGAAAAAGAGGGGAAACCCCCACATCCTGGCTTCCAAGCAACTTAGGTACAGGTGACCCTGATCGAGTTGTAGTTTCTCGTGTCCGTGCAAACATTGTAGGACATTGTCCTGCTGGATCCGGAGCATCCGGGATTCTGGTATATGCGAACTATAAAATATTCGTTAGCTCCTTAACCCACGTTTATTTTTGAAATAAAGAACAAAATAAAAGAAAGAAGGAGAGAAAAAAAACTTATGCAAATGCACAAGTAAAGTCTTGTAGCATCTGTATGTGTAGTACTACTCACCCACGCAAATGCCCGGCCTAGTCTCGAGCCTCGTGCTCGCACCCGGCAGAACGGAGCAGGCATTAACCCTAGAGTTAAAGACTGTTCCTGAGCCCGAACAGCCTCCGCTGACGAACGACCTGTAGTTTATGGAAGGAAGTGACTGCCTCGCCTCGAGGGGGGCAATGTCTCCTGGTGTCGGCGTAGCCATGACGTATGGCGCCAGGGCAAGAAGAGATGCTGCGAAAACCTTCATGATGAGACAGGCACAAAGAGACTGGAGACGAAGGGCGTTGTTCCAAACTGGGGGCAAGATGACGGCTCTGCTCGGTGGATGGAGGTGCCATAGAGAGAATATATATACGTCGCAACAGATACAGCTAGCCTTCAGCCCAGCTCCCATGCAGCGCCACCACATACCACGCCAGCCATCCTGGAGGGGAATCTGAAAATACTGGTCTGCGGAGTAGAAAGGCACACGAGTACGGCACACCGAGTACACCGTATGTGCTGTTTCCGTCCCGTTAGCGAACGGGATTTCTGCGCCTTTCCTCGGCTAAATTGTTACCCGACAATGATAGTTGCATCCTGAGCCGCATTTCCAGCTAAAATAGCGTAAAAAGCAGCGCGGAATACGACTCTGTGGCCATTTGCTGACACCCGATGTCGCTAACCGCCAAAACGACGACATGGCGTTGTTGGTATTTGTCTAGTAAGACTAGCATGATGATAGCGCGGAATGCTACTTTGTGATTAGCGACGTGGTGTCGGGGTTGCTGGTGATATAACTCGGTGAGAGATTGGGAACCCAGATGCGGCGCCCGATGCGCAGACCGCGGGTAAACTTGAAGCCGTGGACAACATACTTTCCAGCGTCGTCTTTGACCGCGTTCATGGCCCGGTTGCTGTCACTGAGTGATGCCCGAAGAGCTAAATACGGCCCGACGACGCCGAGGAGCGCCACCAGGCCGAGCAATACGGCCATCCATGTTCCCACATCGCTGGAGAGAGCAACAAGATCGATTTCGTCGGTTTTCCCGGCCATGGTCGTGGGAAAATAGAGCAGAGATGGCTCTTCGAAGATTCAACATTGACAAACAAGGGGTGCGTCCAGATATGGGAATTCAGGTGGGGATTGGATGTCTTACCTGACATGCTCACCGCCTTCCCGAATTGTGCCAGCAACGCGATTCGGTTGCACTTGCCAAATTGCCCCGCAGCGGCGGTTTCTCTCCCCACTGATGGGGGTGTTTTTTTTTGGTTTGCAAAACTACAGGAATGGCCTGTGATCGTTAAGAGCTCCAGCCAAGTCGGGAAGCCATGGACGTTGAGACCGTTGACGCCACGGCTACCGCCGCCGATTAAACTCAGGGCTTCGGATGCTTCGACTTTCGCCCTCGCGCCTCTTCGGAAGCAGCGCTACGATATGTTGAACCCTAAATAAGATCGCCGTGGAAGCCTAACGAAATGATATGGTGCGCTTGAGTGCCTACCTCTTCTGAGATATACTATAGTAATACCTCCCAGCGCCCAGGAACCGCTCCCGTTTACGCGCCTGCTACTCGAGATCTGCATCAAGACCTACAAGATATTGCTCCCTAGCATGTATTCTTCGCGTCACAGGGACCTTCACAAGAATGCTGTCGGCTCTGCGGCGCGGTTTCTGGTCAATGACTCCCCTACCTACCGGGTTGCTCACGATGTCCGTGTTACCGGAAATACAGAGGCCGCAACGCCGATCAACACAATGCCAAGGTTGACAATCCTCGCCCCGTCAATTAATTCGATATCTACCAGGCTATCGGGAACGGCTCAACAGACCAAGCCCTGTCTCCCAGGAGCTACGTTACAACTCAAGGGTGCAACACGCTGCCGGAAATCGACACTGAAATGGCAAGTGACGCTAACAACCCATCCGCCCAGACATCATCGCAACCAGCCGCCGCCACAACAGCAGCCCGGCTGGGCCTGACGAGCTCGTTTCCGCGCACCTTTGACGTCGATACCCGATTTGCAGCTCTCCGAATCAGTGCACGTTTCCTATGGGTCCTCGCCCGCGAGAGATTCTCTCTTGGCACGGGCAGTCCTTCGCTCAAGATCGCACACGCGCTTTCTGGCTGCGGGGAAAGCCCTACTAAGTATAAGGCAAAAGATTAAAGCAGCCTTGAGAGTAAACCTCCAGTTAATGTCGCCGTTAAATATTTTCCCAACTTCATCGATTAAGCCGGGGGATCTTGCCAGCCGTATCGATGACATCGGTAGTGAGATCCATCGTTGCGCCGACAGCCTTGCCAGCTGTATCAATGACACTAGCGGTAAGATCCATCGTTGCATCGATACCTTTGCCGAGCGTGTCGGCGCTACCGGTGGCGGTATTGCCAGCTATATATAAGGTGCCATCGATACACTCGCCTGCAAATTTCCCCAACTCATCTAGGAAGCCTAGCATGATGGCAAATTAATCAGAGCGGTGATTCGTGCGCTGGTAAATGTGTGTCGAGACTCGGGGACATGTAAACGAATGGTTTCGGGTTTGGGGTGATTCTGTTATCCCTAGTTTAACATAGTATAACTTAGGTATCGTATGCGACTTTATTAAGCAGTTAGAAGAGGTTAATAAAAGTTAATACAGTTACCTAACCTTTAAGCAGACGTGGGGAATTTGTGGTAAGACTGGCGCTACTGCTAGGCTTCCAGAAGGCGGACACTAGTAAGAGGCTGTAGATAAACTCCTCTGTTACGGCTGATTGACTAAGGTATGGGTTTAATAGGAGGTAGTAGTTAAGTACTGCTGGGAGAAAGCCTGCGTGCTTATTGGTAACTATACCTTTAGCTGGGGACAGTTGGAATTTGTTGCGATAATAATCAAAGTCTGTAATTGGAAGTGCTACATCCTGCAGTCCCAGGTATACCGTACGGTACATTTCATAAGTTACGCAGGGGCGGGAGGTTCTTAGAGTCTCGATATCACTATACCCAGACTGCTATCCTACACTCAGGGAGCGTGTGCTACTGAAAAAATCGACAAGGTCAGGGCACTGCTGAATATCATGGAGTTGATAAAGCTAAGCGGTAAGGAGACTACGAGAGAGGTGTATATGTAAGTTTAGCACTGTCAAAAGATAATCTGGACTTAATCCTGCTCAGCATAGTACAAGAATCTAATCCGGCGCATAGGCTTCTATCCTGGGTCCCAGACTGGAGTGTCCCTTACCGAGTGCACCAGCTTGGCTTGCCTTCGGATATTATAGGACCACGTTTTCGAGCCGGCCGGAGCCGGTGGGTGGTGCCGCGGGAAGTGCGGACGGGCCATCGGAAGTCGATCATCCTCCACAACTGGCTCGGGGAAGTCTTCAATACTGGGCTGACCGCGAGATATCAGTGGCCACCATCATCGCAAAAGTACAGCACCTCTCATTATCCTCTCGCCCTTCCCGATTCTTGGAACCAAAAACCGCAAACACCTGCGTACATCGCCAGTCAGTCGGTACCAACTATATCATCTACGCCCGTCTCACGTCAGGGTGTTTGAATGATCGAGTAGGTGCTAGTACACTCTGTACTATGCCTATATAGTATACTGGTATAGTAAATGCCATCCCAGTTTAGGTAGCAGGATGCTACGTACTATCCCACGACGTTTGCTAGTAAGTGCCAGAAATGTGGACACTGCAGGAGATATCGAAGGTAAAATTTAGTCAGGGGGACTAAAAACGGGCCTCTGAGGCTGTGCAGCGGCGGCTTATGGGATCACCCTAGCGCAGGGAAGAATCAGGGAAAGCTCAGGACCACGAACGAAAAAAGAAATTTCGCGTGCCCAGATTCGTCTCAGATTACAAGGCTGTAAGATGGTTTCCTGTTGGGTAGGGTTAGGGTTGTAGCCGCCAAGCGCACAGGCCACGTGAACGTGTCCGAAAATTCGCGCCTAGCTCCAAAGATGGATGTCCCCACCAAACACCTGCATCATTCATGACACCACGCCGACACCCATTGTGACTGTGTGACCGCGACCATGACCGCAGCGCGTGCCTCCCGTCTGGCATGGCAGCTCGTCAAGACTGATCTCCGCCGGCCTCGGTCTCTTACACGCGGATTCAGCGCTTCGCCGACCGCACGCAAAGTGACCGGCAATGTCAAACCGTTGCCCTCCTGGATCCGGGTCAATTCCAAGAGCGGTGTCGTCAGTCGCCCTCGCGGCAATGGCTCACCATCAATCTTCAAACCAGAATCTCAAGAGCCTGGGTGGACGTCGCGAGCAAATGACCAGATACACGGCATCCTCGAAGAGGAAAAAGTTCAGCGACTGCAAGACCTGCTCAAATCAACATGCCAGCCCTGGGAGGCCGCAGCGCGCCTAGGCTGCCCCAGAGAGGCAGTGGAAGCCCTCATCGAGGCTGACCGCAAGAAGCCTGAGGCCGAACAGCGGCTGGCGCCTCATCTGGCCCCCATCAAGTCCGGAATGTGGTCGGTTGCCGAGCAGGAATACTTGGTCGAGATCACTGGCGCTCGTGAACGCAGAATTCGCACGCAGCTACCCCATCTGCCTTCTTCGGCAGCCATCGCAGAGAAGATGGGCCGGGACCCTGAGACTGTGAAGTCGAAGATGCAGGAGCTAGCGGAGGAGAGCAAAATCAGATTCAACACCCGCCAACCCATCGACTTGGATGCCCCCATCAACCCCAAAGAGGGGGAACTCCTCGCACGCCGAATGTCCTTCATCGTTCGGGGGCTGAGTAAATTGAGATCCGCGTTGTCGCGCGATTGGGGACATGCACTGCGCGAAACGCACGCGGTGCATGCCTTGTCGCGGCGTATACTGGAATTGATTCCGACACCGATCCAGCACTACTTAGCCGCGAACCGTCCTCCGTCAGGTGCCGACTGGCAAGCCATGGCTTACTATTGGGACAAACCAACCAACCCAACAGACGGTGGCGTATACGCATGGGTTGTTCCGCCGAAACACAAACATCCGCTGAACTTCGAACAGTTCGTCTACATTGGGTCAGCCGTTCAACTCCCAGGCGCTACGCCTAGCGTCGATATCATCAAGCCCAAGGGACAAATCAAAACCACCAGCGATCTCCTGAAAAGGATCTTGCATCCCGTGTTGGACGAGTCAGAGGGGAAGTGGGTCAAGCTTCTGTACCTGCCAAAGAAGTTGCCAGGCGAGCTCGAAAAAGAGCCAACAGAGCTGGAAAAGCAGCCGCTGAAAGATGAAGATCTCATCACCTTGGCCGAGGCAGTACTTTCTGTCTGGTTTGGGGCACCCCTGGTGGACGGAATTCCCAAGTGGAGGCCAATCAGTCTTGCGGGAGACCAGCTACACTACGCGCGCTTTGGCCCCTGGGGTCTGGATAAGATCCAATATTACGGGCTGTGTTCACACAACCCGTTATTGGGTGGTCTAGGGGAGCGACGGACTCGAGTTGCCGAGGACGGTGCTCACAAGGCTAGCAATGTATTGCCACTCAGCCCGGCACCGGTTGCTCCAAATCCTCCGACCGCTAGGCCGGTCGACCAGAAAAATGAGGTGCCGGCTGTGCGGGTCAGGAAGTATTATTCCCTTAGAGCTATCGCTCCAGAGTTCATTCATCCAGAGTTCGCTCCAGATGTCGTTCCAGATGTCTCGCCGCCGGCCAGCAGCCCACCCGCCCCAAATCAAAAGCCTGATATCTTGCCGGTGGTGATCAGGAAGTATTGGGATCCAAGGCAGGAGACCTCGCCGCCGGCCAGCAGCTCGCCTGCTCCAGACCAGACACCTAACGATGCCTTGCAGGTGATCAGGAAGACTACGAAGACCAGGAAGAGATCTTCTCAAAAGAGCTTGCCTTCTCTAAATCAAACGCCTGATTCTACCTCGCCGGTGCCGATCACGAGGTATTTTTCTCGGAGCAACTTTGCTGTTCCGGCTCAAGGGGCCAAAGCCTAATATGCTGGCGCTTATTAAGGACGCGGCATCGCGCAGTAGCCAAACGTCTCCGGCCCCAGAGGATGGAACCATTCGGTGGTTAGTCCAAAAAAAGAGTTTAATCAAGAAGGTTGGTGCTTCGGAGAGTTGGAAGCCTGCTGTCTCACCGCTCGTAGCGGGCGGATACCGCAGCTAGGCGTCCTCTGAGTAGGATGTGGTATCACAAGGGAAATCAGAGGCGGAGTCGGTGACATAGAGGTTGTGAGTGGGTTGGAGGTTGCCATTTATTGATGGAGGATTTACCACGGGGGCTGAAAGGCGGGCTCAAAGTAGAGACTGCATTCAACGCTATGTAACCCGGGTCGGTTGAGCAATGTTCAGATAGAAAGTGCCGCATGTTTCTGTGGGCAGTTACAGCAGCACAGATATAAAGATAGATAGCTGTCGAGATACGACAAGCGAGCTCCCTTACAGAAGCTGCTTCTTTAACTGCCCCATCGTCTCCTCAAACCCGACCAACTTACCCGCCACCCCAGCTCCTCCAGCAAGATAGATTTGACAAAGAAGGAGGTTCCAGGGTTAGGGTCTGGAACCGGGGAGGTTCGAGGCCAGAGCCTTGGAGAGGTTCCGGCCTGGAACCCTTGGCCATGGTGTTGCCAAGCCCTCAGAGTGGCCAGGAGAGGGCAGCTGAGGCAATTCACAATGATGGAGACTACAGTGGAGAGGCTCCATCAACAGAGCCTTTGTGGTGGAGCCACAAAGGATGGCTGACTGTCCTCTCCTTTCCTTTGTTCAGCAGAATCCAGTCTATTCAGTTCCATTCTATCTCTCTCGTTCCAGTGTGAAAATAAAATACAAGGTTTATTATGGGCCTGGAAGCGATACAATCTTGGGAATTAATTAAGCAGCGCCGCAGGCCTGCTTTTGACGTCTTCCCGGCGCACCTTCCTCATGTGTTCACCGCAATAACTATTATCGGTAGCGCCATTTTGACATGGTACCTAAGCCTACCAGGGGCGAATCGGGACTTGACTCTCAACGTGATGAGCTCTGAGGGTCAGAATGTTTTAGGACATTGCCAGGATTATTTACGGTCATCAAGTAACTCTGTGGAATGGATGTGCATGTCTGCCAGGTCTCCCGACAAGGTGCCCTAAAGTGCCTCCCGACAAGGTGAAAAGCTTCTTTCGCAAAAGTTAACCTTAGAAGGTGTAAATCCGCCTTGCTTTGCTCCCCATTTGGCGCGTAATAAATAACGTGTAACCTCAACGCAATACACACAAGCGGCGCAACTCACCAAGTTGAAATTCCAGTGACTGGCTGGAACCATGGCTGTGCCGCTAGTCCCGCCACTGTCACACATGAGAACTATCTACTACTACCTTCCAGATTGATACTCACCTCTCGCAGGGTCCTGAACTTGGGCGGCGAAGAGGGGCCGAGAGTTTGAATGGAATGGAGTTTTGGGGGATTAGTATAAGTACAACTCGTATTCGATCCCACAAAAAAGAAAGAAGGCAAGAAAGAAAACATCTATCCCTACAACCCGGTCCATCCAAAGACGGCCAAAGATGCATCTCCTCAGGCACCTGCCCCTGCTCACCCTCCTCGCCCATCGCAGTCAAGCCGTGGCTCTGGCGGCCGCAGCCCCTGCCGAGGACCTAGAGACACTCGCCCTCCTCCTAAACAACACCAACACCAACACCACCCACCCGGAGCTCGCCAACCGCCAAGCCGAAATCACCAACGCCGCCACCCTCTTCGCCTTCGTCGGGCCAGGATGCAACACAGCAGGCGGTATCCAATCCTGGACCTTATGGCTAGGACGCGGCTGCCAGGCCGTCAGCAACGTGGGGTCCGCGGCGTGGACGGAGAAGGCTCCAGGGTAGTGAGTGATATAGTACCTGTCTTATATTATTGGTGTAAATTTGATGGAAGGTTGCTAACCACTTCGTCTCTTTCACGCATAGCCAATGTGGTGTCAGGACTTGGAGCGGGAGCAACTGTCAGGGTTCGAGTGCTCGACTTCCGAGACAGCAATGCAATAGTGTCGCGTTTGCCTCGTTTGATTGGCTTTGCGATTGTGATGATCGCACATGTCCCCCGGAATAAAGACAAATGCAAGTGGCCTTCACTTCAGATGGGTAGAGATAATGAGTGCCGATCAATACCAAACTTCATTCGCCACGGAAAGAAGTGATGGAACTTGGTTTGTATTTCATATTAGCGGCTGTTTCATGTCCTACCTACCATGCAATGCTGACATACCCGGGCCCCTATCATTTGTTCCCATTAGCATTCCCTTTTCCCGACCTTTCCTACCACCCAATGATGCAAATG
>Ga0247770_1001743_pt1 | contig 15270 bp, 9 predicted proteins | sample UWRJL136409B6_FD_179943 | JGI IMG/M metagenome (GOLD analysis project Ga0247770, IMG submission 179943) | Plant litter microbial communities from Arlington Agricultural Research Station in Wisconsin, United States - UWRJ-L136-409B-6 | ecosystem: Environmental > Terrestrial > Plant litter >... | reverse complement strand
TTGAATCTACTCTCACTAGCTATCATAATCTCCTTGCCAAATTGCATTCATTTTGGCCCAGTGGTGGTTGTGTTGTAAAGTCGAAAATTCAGGGTTATGTGTAGAGAAAAACGTCGAAAAGAGGGGGTGGCGGAAAGTAGGTGCCTCGACTTATCCTAGCATCGGTAAAATGTCGCAAAATACAACGGCAACGTCGGCGACGAGCGAGGAGCTATTTGATGCGGCCCTCCAGGTTACGGGGTGCGCTCTGAGCGAGGACGACGCGAAGCGATTCCGGAAATTCAAAGACCACAGCGAAATGGTGCGCGAGCTAATGGTCCATGTGCGCCGGTATACAGGCAGCAGTCCCCGGCTCCTCGAGTGCGCCGAGTGAGTCGCCTCATGTTCGAATGCCTTTGCCCCCTTCTTCGATGTTGTTGGAGTCCTCGTCCAGGCGAAACCCGAATGGGCGGCTGTCTTTTGGGGGGTCTTGCTGTTTGTGTTCAAGGTCAGGCACTTACCCACCTACCCTACCATACACCCCTTTAATTGAAAAGGCATGTGTGTGTGTGCTCACTTGCGCTGAACTGTACCTAATGATACCTTGATACTAGATTGGTACCAACTTCGTCAACTTTCTCGAGCGAGTTTCGGACATGTTTGATGAGATGACGGCCATTCTGCCTCGATACCAGCAGTGGTACGACATTTGTCGGTTCGGTACCTCTGCTTTTAACGACCGCGGCCGGTTGGCCCAGGCCCTGGCTTTTATCTATCACGATCTTATCGAGTTCTGCACTCACATATACTTTCTATTCTCTAGGCAAGATGGCGGTAAGTGACCGTCACTACTACTCCTGACGACATTAAGGTCAATGACAAACCGAGATGTGAAAAGGCAGAATAAAACGCGCACTCTTAGGCGCCGAGCTGGCGGTTCGTCCATTCGCAGCAAGATTTGCACAGCTCAAGGAGAGGCTGGTAAAACACCAAGAGTGGTTTGAAAAGGAAGCCAACCTCCAGGAACATGCCCTATTAAACACCCTGTATGGTGACTTTCAGAGCTTCGTGCAGGCCACCGAAGACCATTGGCAGAGAAGAGCTCTAGAGTATCGTCGCTTGGATGGTAAGTGCTGCCCGCTCACCAGCTGATTTGATTGGGGGAGGCTTACACAGACATAAAAGATGAGGGTGTGATGGAGGTCAAGCGGTGGATGAACAGCGTCGACTACGCCACCAGGTACGACGAGATCAGCAAGCGAGTCTACGAAGAAACCGGAAAATGGCTCTTGCAGCATCCGGCGTACTGCAAATGGAAGACCGCGGCCCTTGACAAGCATCGCATCGCTCCCAGCAGCCAAGCAGATGCATGGCTGGAGCGAGTTCTCTTCTTCAAAGCCAAGCCTGGTTTCGGAAAGTCATACCTCTCGGTGGCCCTGATTGACGACCTTGCCGGTGCGACAGCGGCCGATCAAGACGGTCTAACCGTCGCATACTTCCACTTTGATCACCAGAACAAGCTGAGGACCAACTCGGCCGACGAGGCCTTGCGCGCCGTTGCCGCACAGCTAATACGCAGCCACCAGCGTGACAGGATGTCCATTGATGCGCTGCAGCTCATCAGGACGCGGACCGGCAGTGGACAGCACACATCTTCACGGTCCGACGTCCGCATGGTTACCGACGTCCTGTTGCGTCGACGCCCCGCCTTAGTCTTGATTGACGGTGTGGACGAGTGCAGCGAGACGGAGCGCCTCCTGGAAGAAGTCCGTAGTCTCTCTATCGAACACGGCTGCCGCTTCCTCTTGCTAGGTCGCCCCAACGTTGCCATACCTCTCCGCTGGGAACTGTACGTCTCCTTTGACCCCAGCGTCACTCTCGATCCCTCATTGGTGCTGTCTGATATTGCGTCGTTTCTCCGCTCCCACCTTGGAGCACTCGTCGCAAGGGGGCTGTTCGGGCCAGGCCTCCGAAGCATCGACGACCTCCAACGCTTAACGGGGGTAGGTGATGTCAAAACGCTCAGCGCCGAGTCCGAAGGCTTGTTTCTCTGGGCGCAGCTGTTTGTCAATCTGCTCTGCTCTCCCAGTCTTACGCCTCGAGACCGGCTAGACATCTGCCGCAAGCCGCGTTACCTTCGAGGCCTCGACCCGCTCTACAACATGATGCTTGAGCTTCTGTTATCATCATCAACGGCCAGCAACCACTTAGTGCTCATGGCTGGCAGGATATTCCGCTTGATAGCTTTCTCACTTATGCCCTTGAGCCTCGAAGCATTCAACGAGGCGCTCGCCGTCCGCGTCTGGGAGCCCACCTCGCCAATCGACTACGTACCCGACTTTCCAAGCTGCGTTCCCCTCATCACCTGCTCGCTGGTGGAGGTACAGGCCGCATCCAACACCCTCTCCTTTATCCACATCACGTTCAGAGACTTCTTGTTTTCGCACGTATACACCGAATACCCCTCAAGCCGGGCCTTTGGCCTGGGTTTGCCGCCCGCAGAACTTCGTCCATTGAACTAGAGATACATTCACCATCCGGGGGAGACACCGCAACGTCGCATGTACTACAGACAGGGGGTGCCGCATCGTCATCATACCGCAGCCAGCGATACCTACGGGGAAGCATTAACAGCAGCAGAAGTAGCGGAAACCACGTTTGTATTATTTGCAGCCAGCCCTTTAGCAGTGCACTGCGAGATCGCCGAGATTAGCCTCACGTACCTGTTACTCAACGTTCCACACGAGCCGCTAACTAATATCCGACTGTCCGACGGGACTAATCGTTTGGCCGTCGAAGCCTCGAGCAACACCCTCATCGTTACCGCACAGGAGGCCGAGACTTTGACCTCAGCGCCAACCACCCGTTCCTCGGATACGCAGCACTTTGCTGGTCGCGCCATCTGATCAATTCAAGAGCCGCCGCTGCTGACGATGACAATATTACTATTACCGACACCGCCTAACAAAAAGCACCATGGCTAACTCTGCTCTCGGAATTCCCCCTTAACCGATACGCCGTCACCATGTGGGTCGAGGCTGCGTACACGTACGGATGGATCCCGAAGTTGCACCACCTCGTACCTAATGCATTATCAGCACCACCACCACCGCTAAGCCAGTCTGCTTCGCTCCCCACAGCGACGGACGAGCGGGAGAGGGCATGGGTGAGCACAGGGCTGCGGCAGCTCGCGGCTGCGCTGGATCAGCTCGCCAGCGAGCACAGCGCCAGGCTGCTTTGGAACCCGAGTCTGCTATGGCAAAGGGATATTACGTCGGCTGTTGACAAGGCCTTTTGGCCGGTCTGGTAAGCGAAACCCACTGATGTACGACTGCCGCTGAACACGAGGACAACCGAGACCGGGAGCGGGTGGAGGCCAAGCAGGGAGATTACGTTGCATTCCTGATTTAATTATGATACTGGAGAAAGCTTATCCTTGAAAGGGGGGAGAAGGTGGCCTAGGATTTCATTCCCACCTCATTTACTTTACTTTGCGAGTTACTTATGAGTTAGAAATTGTTAGTTATCTCCTCGCCAGCCGCCTTTCTCCCATCAACAGTCATAGCCGTACTCATCTCCGATTTAGTGCTAAGATAAGGGTATTGACGCCGCCTGGGCTTATCCTCAGTGAAGGTGGCTAAGAACTAGACTCCCGCGCCTTTAAAATTATAGCAACCCCGTGGAATACGTAGACATCCTCAGTCCTCTGGATAAGGACGGCTTATCGTCCCGGCCCCTAACCAGCCGCTAATAGCCCTGGAGTTTGCCCTAGTAATGCGACGAACGCGTAACATTGTGTGCAATGACTGGATCTCCTCTCGATCTGCTCGAGGTGAGCCACCGCCTCTCGGTAGAGGGAGTGGTTGGGATACTTTGTGATGACATTTGGTAAGAAGAGCTTGCGATAAATAAAACTGCTATCGTTAGCATTCTATTAACATAGCTTGTCGATATCTTCAGTAGGGCGTAATTGAATTTTTCTGAGCTTTTTTCTCTCCGAAATTGGGGCCTTGTGCTATAATATGAACAACACGCACATTAATTACATCTTAAACTACAGCTATTGGCAAAATCATACTTTGTTAATATATATAATTACGCATTTATAAGGTTATGCATTACCAGGTAAGTGGTTAATTAATAGGGCTAATTAATTTTTTCAATCCTCCGATCTTAAAGGAATAAGTATGACGACCTGAAGGTCGCGCATTAGGCCAGGGCGGCCCGAGAGATACCCTGTAGGACGAACTGTATGGGCGCTGTCCGCACGGTTTGCTCACACAGAGTGATTACTCTAATCATTTAAAAACTAAGTGATTAAAGTGATTAGAGTGTTAGGCTGATTATCCTGATTAACCTAAACTCCCTTAATTGGAGTAGTTAAGGTATAAATTACTTATTATTCCTAATAGTATAAATTACAAGAGCACGTTAGCGAAAAGACTTTTAGGAATAAGAACTGTATAAACTCACCTATGTGGGGCTGCCCAGCCATCACCCGCTCCCTCACCTCGCTGTTGTCCTCGTCGAGATCGTCGACGTTGGTGTGAGGATCCCACCACGCCCCCGCAGCTTTCGTCTCAAGCTCCGTTTTTTTCTCGGCGCTGACCTTGGGCATCCGCGCGTCCGCCCATTCTGGCTCACCGGATGCCGATTCCGATCGATTGTCGGACAACCGCCACCGCGCGTAGCCCACGAGCTCACCTGTGTCTGGATCCACTGCCTTCTGGTAGCGCAGCGTGTCATGATCGCGCAGGAGCCGTGGCTGCAGTTTGACAATCTGTTCCGTCAAGAAATCTTGGGTGATTTCATCCTTCCATTACAGCTTCCACATGGGTTCCTCCCAGAACGACCCGCCAGTGTTGCGTCCGATAGCTTCTGCATCGCCCACGGCGCATGCTTCGATCCTCCAGCGCGCCATTTTTGGGATTGAAATGAGGGGCGAGGGCGTGAGGGGCAAAGATATGTGAGTGCGGCGGGAGCAACTGTTTTATATGCTGCTCAGGGCGGCTGCAAAAGGGGAAGGAGGTAATACAAGACACGTAAGAGGTAGGTACATAAGGCATTGATATCCCGGCTGAAGGGTACATGACCCGGCTACATCCTACCATTCACCAAGACCGAGTGTAACGGGTGGGATGAGAACGCTGCTTTGTTTGGACGATGGGGTTTGGAGCCGATGGGGAGTTTCTAGAATCAGGGCTAAGGAATCGCTAGAGAAGGTATTTTGCGGTGCGCGGCGCCTAATTCGTCCCGTTGCATACATCATCACCTGACATAATCCAACCACTGTGCAGCACCAACGAAGAGCATCCAAGATGGGGCGGGGTAGGAAGTTCAATTTCTTAGGCATCCCCCGAGAATTTCTTGACCATGACTTTGCTTCCCACCGAGGGCTCGCCCGTTGAACGCGTCTTCGGCACGTACGAGTCGTTAGAGCGAATTCTTTCCTCCCTCGACTGTCTCGACATCATTCGATGCCAGCGCGTTAGCCGTATGTGGCGTGAGGTCATCCATGACTCCCCCTCCGTCCGGGAAGCGGCTTGGTACCCACCAAATCCATCGTCGACGGAATGGATTCAGCAACCACCGACTTTTGACGCATACGGTAACCAATTGTGGACACTGCATCCTGTGCTCGTATCACTGGGAATGAGTAGCTCATTGAGCAACTCCCGTCAGTCATGGTCTGAAAAACCGGCATCGCTCCTCGAGGACGGCGAGGCCAAGCGAATTGAGGAGCTCCAGGCCCATCCTGGTTCTTGGTGCATATATAACATGCTTGCTACACGGCCACCTTGTCGCGAGATCCAGGCTGTGTACGGCTTTGAACCGCGCGACAGGCATGGTAACGGTAGAATCATTTCTGCAGCTCCGTAAGGCTCTTAAACTGTCATCTATTGCACCCGATTCAGGGTAAAAATTAGCGTGCAATGCGATGAGTATAAGTTGACAACTTTCATACAGGGACTACAGGGTCGTGAAATCGGACAGTGAGAGTAAGCCCCTTCTTGTGGGCGATGTTTTGAAGTCTTTTGGCGAGTGGTATTGGTTCCATAGGCGTTACTTTGGTCCGATACGGTATGTCGGTTATCTCATCCCCGTAGTAGTGTCTTAGAACGTGTCATTGTCATTGCAAACTGTCTCTTCACAGGGAAAGAAGATGTCGTGTGAAATGGGAGTGTGTGCCTTGTACCGAATTCTGGATACCCATTGGTGGATTGTCACCTGACGGGGTTCTAAGCAGCATACAGTCGAGCTAACGAAAAGTAGGCGAGACTGAGCGGGGAAACAACGCTTCGCAGTTCTTAACAATCCGTGCTACGATGCTGCCCTTGCACGAACCACTTGATCCGTCCTCTACTGAGATACGGCTTTTGACCCTTCAGCCTGGTGAGGCTGCAGGTCCTTTATGCTGCGAGCTGCGTAAATTTTCACTCAAATTACGCCCGCAATATGACGCCCTCTCGTATACCTGGGATGACACGATTAACAAAAAGGTCAGTATTGTTAACGGACGCACTGTTCTAGTAACCACAAATCTCGAAGCTGCACTCCGGCGTCTGCGATACTAACGACACCTGCGCACGCTCTGGGTCGATGCCATTTGCATCAACCGGAACGATGTCCTCGAGAAGAACCACCAGGTGCTGCTGATGGCTGAAATCTACCTCAAGGCATCTCGGGTTGTCGCGTGGCTTGGCGAGTCTAATCCCGACGTGGAGTAGCTTTCACCTTCGTTTACAGATTAGGCCCCCACAGATTCGGCCTTCCCAAGCTCGGTGCGCAGACCATCTTCTCAAGGTTCATGCACATATTTCAGGATTTGGAGAAGTCCAGACTGGAACAGGTATCTGTTGGAATCACCGATCTCCACTGTCGACCGTACTGGAGTCGAATGTGGACATTCCAGGAAGCCTTTCTTGCACTACCTGAACCGACGCTGCTCTGCGGAACACTCACTAAGTTCGTGCACCCTGAAGCGAAACACCCCCTGAAGCGGAACAAGCCGGACCAGGGTCCCCAAAACCACCTAGCCCCAATAAAAACAGCCACCACTCGATCAATTTCTTTCCAATTCTTTTCCTTCTTTCTGCAACTTATTCGTCTTTGAAATGGCTATCTCCTACACTGAGGAAGACCTCCGTAAAGCCTGCGACGAAGCGCAGCAAACCTAAAGACTCCACTCCGTCGCTCGGAGATGGGCCATCCCCCCAGCTACCCTTTACCGCTGGCTCAACGGCGCCCTCCCTCGTTCCGTCACCCACGAAGACCAATAACGGCTTTCTATTACTTAGGAAAGTTATCTAGCTAACTAGATACGGATTCAACAGGCTGCTAGGTGCCCTCCTACCCACTTGCAGATTCGGGGCCTGGTTAGCCGTGTGATTAACTAACGTAGCGACCCTAAGCTACTTAGTATCTGCTGGATGGCTGGCTTTTTGAATCGCTACCCCTTCTTTAAAACTCAAAGAGCTAAATCAGTGGATTCGGTGCGGATAAATTACGTAACAGAAGCTAAAATCCAGCTGTAGTTTAACCTTTTTAAGATACTAGAGATTAAAGCTATCTGACTGGAGAATCGTTATAATAAGGACGAAGCTAGTATTATAAAGGGTTTTAGAATAAACGGCCTAGTGGTAGGAACCTTTAAATATAAGGTTTTAAAAAAGAAGAAGGCTGGGGGCTGTACCTGGACCTTTTTTATTAAGTGTATCTTAGCTACTAGCTAGTTCCTCCCTCTGCTTATAATTTTTAAAGGGAAGAGCGTTTAATAATAGTAATACCTTAAGGATATAAGGCTGTATAAAGAGTAGTACTTTGTAGTGACTTTAAAGGTTAGATTAATAATAAGACTGCTTTAAAGTGGCTAAGGAAGGTGTTTATTCTTTTAACTAAGCTAGCCAGACCCTTTTAGAAACACCTCCTTATTATTAACAGCTATAGTAACTATATAACTGTTAGTTATATATAAGAGGTCTATTTTAATAATATCTAAATTATTTACTTACCTGCCTATACCTCTTATATCATCCAACCTCTTAATCTTTCGTGCTTTAATGCATTAAAGAGAGCTTACTACATATACCTTAAAAGGCTGCTTGCTAACGCTTATTACAATTCTTCCATTACTAGCAAATGTATATTTCATAAATGTTATTATCTAGCCAGGTCAAAGGTACTTATAAAATCCAACATTAAGGTTAAGTAGATAGTAACTAGCCTGTAGCTTATTAATATAGCAAAGCCTTTAAGGAGTAAGCTCCTCTTAAGGAATTTTAACTGAATTACTACTTTAAAGCTTACTAGCTGTAACTCCGACATTTATACGTTCTAGAAGCCTATCTTAGAAGATTTTAACGATAAGCAGGTGGTTTAGTTAACCCTAAGGAAGTCTACAGAGTATAGGGAGCAGGCTAGGTAATTTGAGCAGTTAGTTAAGGCAATGCCAACAGATAAGCTGTTTCTCTAGAAGGTTAGTAAAGCTTTAGATGAAAAGGACTTCAAATTAGCCTTTTGTAAGCGAAGAAATTGAATTGCTGGAGGCTGAGCTTGATTGGTTACAGCGTATTAAAAGGAGGAGGGTTAAACCAGTTCCAAATACGCAGTTTACAAACATCAAGTCGATTCACGCTGCACAGAGGGCCGTGGGGCGTAATCTAGTGAAAGATTCGGATTCAAAAGAAGAAGAGGATTCTAGTGATGTAGAGAGTTGTATTCAGGTGCTTTGAATTGACCGTTTTTTTCGTTGTTCTGTAAAGGGTGGTGGTTGTAGGGCCTGTAGTTCGGCTTGTTCCGTTTCAGGCGGTGTTTCGCTTCAGGGTGCACGAACTTATGCGCAAGTCAGACATCATGAAGGCCAGCCGGTTTCTGAATTCCCGCGTGTCATGGGAAGCCGCACTTAACTGCCGGCTATCCGCAAACATATCCAACCAGAATACAGCCCATTTCCTGCTATGCCAAATTCCAAACGTCCTCGAGGCCAAGCTAGTATCCTCCACACTCCGACATGACGCACTCTTTCTGTCTGGAGCTGGCTCCGCAACCAAAGGGGCTGCTGGGGTTGCCGCTCACGTAACCGCAGATATCTCCAAAGTAAGGGTCTTGGCGTTTGCGAAGGTCAAGCTCGTCATCCATCAGTAGTAGTCTGGGCGTTGGGAGAGGAGCGAAGCTGAAGTTTGGCGCAGCAGTCGCGGGGACAGTTGAAACCACGGTTCGCATCCCCGCGGAGCCATCACCTGGCTGTGGTCCGCGAGCATAGCCGCAGGCAGCGTGCCAGATTCCACAACCGGTGATGATTGACAATTTCCAGGGATGCATGTCTCGTAGCTTAATTCGCCGCGAGGATACACAGATGTTTGGGGCAAGTCCGCAGAACGGCTTCGGCGACAGGGATGAAGAGGGGGAAAAGCCGGAGCCCGGCAAGAAGTCGGGCGTCGTTGTGAAGCACACCTCACTTATACTGCGGAAGTCCCAACAAGTCAGACTATCAAATCCGTGCAGCAGGTCAGTACCACCGTCACCTTGCCCAGACACGGTCTGCCTTTTGTGCATCGTCACACTTGCACAAGTTGGGAGCGGGGTCTAATCGATATCACCGTCGCGGAGCTGATATGCACAATCCAGCCCATTTCCAAGAGCCGCCCAACCAGAAAGCACGAAATGCGCCGAATCTGTGTGCTGGTGTGTGGATGGTACGTCCCGACTAATTCTAGATCAATCTAAACTCCGAAAGGCTACGAACACGCATAACCGCGCCACACACTTCAGCACATGCGTAAGAGAGCACGTTATCGCCCGGTGCGGTCACCCCCACATCAAAGGCAGAGCCTTGCGGTCGGAGCAAACAAAAATATCTCATGGAAAGTCGCTTGGAGTCCTGCACATCGTATGACTGTTATCGGTGCGAAGCTTGAAGCTCAGCTGGCGCGACCCGTCAGTTTTTTTCTGGCCTAGTCCGTATGTGCCTGTGTGCACCACCACAATCCCTCTACTCAAACATCTCCGAGTTGGGTGATTGCAGCAATCACGGCGAGAGTCACTGTGGGAAAATATTAAGTGTCAGCCGAGGCAACAAAACGGAAGACGTCCTAGACACTCACCTCCGGAAGCGCCGATGATGTACGAAGATATCGTCCACGCGGTCTGCACCACGGCAATGCGGTCCCCCTCTTGCGAATACTGAAACCAGAAGCCAACAGCGAGACTGACCAGGATGGGAGTCATGCCGTAGACTGCAATCTTGCCCGTCGACCATTTGATGACAAGTTGCAGAGCAAGACACCTGGCATCAGGGCTGGGAATCATCTGTCTTTCATCCTCGGCAGGGGGAGGATGACCAGGATCAGCAGGGCCTGGTTCATCGTCGGCTGTCCTCACGAGAATATCCCCTCTGTTTAGGTGCTGCTGGACCCAGGCAAGCCAGCGCCCGCCCTTGTCCTCCCTTTGGTGGTTGTACTCGTACCATAACTCAGACAGCACGGCTCTTGTCATCTCATCCACCTCGACCCGCTCATGGTACTCGTTTTCCGGATAGCAACGGTAGAGCGAGAAGCCTTGCACGCTCTTGAGCGAAAAGAGACTCTTCCACCACGGCCTTAGCTTTCTCTTGGCCCCCCTAATCTTCTTGAAAAGGGCCCCATCATCATTCTTCTTGAAAGGGTCTCCATCATCATTCTTATAGAAGATCTCCCGGTCATAGAGATTTTCGACAAGCACCTCGCGTACCTCGCCCGTCTTGGCGCTCATGACGCCAACGACGATGTGGGCGTGATCATAGTACCGTAGCTTGATTTCCGATGTGGTCGTTGCTTCGGCCTCGCCAGTAACTTCAAGGTTTCGCCCTACGACGCCTACCTGGAAGCTGTAGCTATTCACTGTTGTTTGTTGGAATCCCACCTCTTTTTCCTGGTATCGGCCTCTATCGACGTTTGGCGACAGATCCTCCCGCGCACATCGGGGCGAGAGTCTGAGATAGTCGCCCCATCGGCCCTTTTCCCAGCGCACGCGCTTGTGGCTCCATCGAGGGGGGGGCAGGATGGGGCTTGCTGGAGATGGAGGCCGGTACTGTGGCTTGGGCATTACGGACCTGAGGGATCGTAATATAATCGCTTCAGTCGACATCTCTTGAGGTGAGATTCCATCTTGCGTGTGATTGATTTTGTGACATTATGACTCTGAAATATTCGTAGTATGCCTGGGGAGAAACAAAATGTCAATGTAGGTTCGGAGCTCACTGGAACGCGTTGTCTCGGGTTCAGCTCGCTGCATGGGTCACACAAAATACACGTGACACGGCTATTTTAAGAACAACTCCAGCGTCGAAGCCCTCAATCTTTCTAAAAGCTTTTTTTCTTCACATATCAGAGCGATAAGGTAATTCATTAGTGAGCACTGTCATCTATGACTTATTCATTTTTATCTATACCAAAGCCCCCGGATCTGAGCTACAATTTGTTTCCTTCAATAGGATTCTTTTAAGATACTAAACCTTCCAACTTTTTTTGTTACCCACCCCCCTAATATTTGTTGCAATTTTCTACCTTCCAATAGGACTCTTTCGAGATGCCAAACCGTCTATCCTTTTTACCCAAATCCCTAGATTTCAGTTACAATATTCCCTTCTAACAGGACTCTCTCAAGACACAATACCCTCCAACTTATTCGCCGCGAATACTCCCTCAGCGCCGTGGAATACGGGATATTTATCGAGAACCGTGTCCCAGTGTTCAGCCAGCTCAGTCTGATCCTGAAACACTTAGTACAAGATAGCCAGCGGTGTCGGTGGTACAAACGTTTCCTTCTTGTCGGTCAAAGTTAACAATCCAGGAATGCCAGAGAGCGTCCACAGGGCCTCGTATGCCGGTTGGGATTTGGATTGAGGACGGATGGAGCCGGGGAGAAAAGGGGGCGATCCGGGTCGTCTTCATTCTCTTCTGGAAAATGAAAGTGTGGTTTCAGTGTCGGTGCACCGCCGTTTGCTAGCTCTTCGAGTCGCCGCATCAGATACTCCATGAGTCGATCCTCAAAGGTCTTGGCTGTATGTTGCCACGGCACCGTCTTCCACGGTTCGGCTTCGAGAAAGTAGCGGGTCTGGCAATAGAGACCCTGACAAGTCTGCAATGCGTTGTGGGCCATCCGTCAGCATTCAGGGGCTGATTCCACCACTCAGGGGCTGGTACCACCTTAATAAGCACAGGACAGAGCAAATGACAAGACTCACCATAACGCTTCTACACGCCCTAAACACACAAAGAAGCTCCGCATTTTCGAACGTCTCGGGACCACAGTACTGCAAGATGCGTATGATGCCCAAAAGATGAAGATGATGAGATGGTGCCGGTCCCATGTCCTTGCTGAGATAAACTCGTACATGCTCATCAAATCGTCAAGGCTAGTCTAGCGAGTACCGTTTTCTCTTCTTTGATTAGTAGACCCTAGATCTATGCCAATGCGCGGCTATACAGCTGGCCCCCCGTGTTTCGCAGGGTTGCATCCCCGTGGCCGAACCCCATGTAGCTGCACACTAGGGCGTCGAAGCAGGATTGGTTGACGACGCTGTGTAACTGCATGTTGGGAAACCTGGGGTCCGGTACTAGCGAGGTTGCCGACAGCAACAAGGAGCGCCAAAAGGGCGCCCAGACATAGGTTGCGAAGAAATAGGAGCCTGCCATCTGGTTGCGAAAGGCTACAAGGGGCAGCTCGGCCGGCTGACAGAATGGCGCCGTTCTCTGTCCAACAGTGCTAGTGCTACTCTCACTAGTACAAATACCGTGACTCGGAATTGCTGTCATCGACGATGCACCGTGATCTCCAGAGTGGATGATACCGAGGTTATTCACCCGCAGGGTGATGTATCCATCGCAGCTGTGTCTAGACGTGATGCATTGTTGACATGCTGGGAGCCCCCTGTCTGTAATTTCGTTGCGCCATCTCAGCGGATGAACAACTCATGGAACAGGTACGGAATCGCTTCCTCATGCATGCACTCACCGCAATTGGAGCAACGTCAAATGCTGCTCAACATTTTAAATGAGACGAACATCAGCAGCGAATCCAATCCAACGGAGAACAGGATACGCGATTTCTTCAACCAAGCCACATTATCATTCTCAAAACTCACATAAGCTATACCCAAATGGTACAGACGCCTGTAGTTCTCATAAGTTTAGGTGATCTAAGAATTTACACTTAACGCAGACACCGTTTTTCTCTATAGTGGGGAAATTCTAACAGCTAAGCTGGCGATACTTATAACACACGTCCTTAACACAGCCAGGCCCGGTATTATTCCTTTACTTTTTACACCAAACGTACCGACTATAACATATTTCCAAAACATTACAACTGTGGAATTACTTTACAACCTAAATCTCACTCTACCATATTTTAAGATCCATTATAACCACTAAAGTCTTAAACACTATATAAACGAAGGCCATATTATCTAACAGCTCCTTACGAAAGTGTACGTGAATAATAAAATATAAGCCATAAGATGTAAGGACTGCATTTTTAATCTGCTTAGTTTAGTTCTAGATACTAAACAGCTAGGTATCTACCTAGATTACATTAATAGAGATGTTACGCCTTTTCTTTACTAAGTTACTCTCTTAATTATAAATAACTTAAACAATCTAAATATATTAAACTATACCAGACCTAGTAACAATATATCTAACCTACCCTCCTAGGTCCCTGACTAATACCTAAATCTCTAATCTTACTTCTCCCACTTAAATTAAGACTAGCTAATAAAACGGAGTGAATTCTCAGCCTTAAATCGTTACTTTATAGACGCTAATACACTATCACCATCACATAGCACCCTCCGCCTCCAGGGGGTAATAGTTAACACCATGGAAGAAATCAGGGGTCCCTAACTATTCGGTAACCCACAGGTCATCCATAACCTACTTTACGGGATCAGACATCTCACTCTCCTTTCCAAGGTAAAGGACAGACCAATCTATACCAGAAAAAAGTGGAGAGAAAAAACGTACTAGCGAGTCCCAATTAACAACCTAGAGAATTCCAGTTTTAGAATACAACGCCACGCAACCCGTTTAACAGCAGAGAGTTACTGGGAACTCCTAGGAGAGTGCGAACTTAAAGTATACAAGCGGCGCATAACCTACTCTCTCCCGGTTATGTTAATATTATGCGACAACACTCACAACTATCCACCAGGCGCCAGTTCCTACGTTAAGTCGATGAACAAGATGGAGGGCATGAGGCTGTACTTAATGCAGGAGGGGTATGTCGGCATGGGCTCGATGATGCTGAGGGCGGGAGATGTTGTAATTATGCTAATTGGTGCTTCAGTCTCCTCTGCCATCCGCCCTCTGGCAAGAGCAGGACGCGTGGGCCAATTTACCCTCCTAGGCGACGTGTACTGTAATGGCATAATGGACGGGGAGTTGATGAGGGAGGGTATACTATTCGAAATAATTAATTTAGTCTAGTAAACAGACGCTGGATTTGAAAGGAAGAACTTACTCCCCTTCCAGCTTGACGAAACCAGAACCTTACTGGCTTATCAAGACCACTAGGGTTAATACTTTACTCTTCACTAAATACCATAGCTCAAACCTCGATACTTTCCCTTAGCCGTGCGTCTGGCGCCGCGTCAGCGATCTCAAAAGACGCATAAGCACAGTCTACCATCTAGAGTCAGCCATTATAAATCAACACTAGGCACAGGGGTGGGTCTCACAGCCTACTACCCCTTCTTTAAAGTCAAATATCGTCATCACTAAAGCCTCGTCGTTCCGCTGCTTACTCAGGTAGTGCCACTTAACGCCTTCTTAAGGGAGCATATACAACACCGGGCCACAGTATACCGGTCTTATACGATCCGCCTCGACCAGACAAGAGGGCGACACCGTGGCGGCCTCGGAAACCGCGAGCGGCCAGTTTTCCACCGGCCCTGTGATCGGGCGCCAAATACTTAACGCAATGATAGAATGTTAGCCACCGCCATACCTTGGGTTTACCACGCGGGCTAGACTGGAAGTGGAAGCACTTACACTACCATCCTCAGACGACCGCGGAAAATCCTCTCCGCTTCATCAGGGAATCGCTCTAACACCAAGTCGCGAACAGCCACCGGCGTTTGGTCTATGTCCGCATGTTAAGCCACATTCATTCCACAGCAATGACAACTTGAACCCAGTCACCAGAAAACTCACCAACATGAGGCGACACCGCAGGCTTGAGAATCTTCCCCTTCCCCCCCCCCCACCCCCCCCCCCCCCCCCCCCCCCACCCACACCCCCCCCCACATACCCC
>Ga0247770_1001741_pt1 | contig 15293 bp, 17 predicted proteins | sample UWRJL136409B6_FD_179943 | JGI IMG/M metagenome (GOLD analysis project Ga0247770, IMG submission 179943) | Plant litter microbial communities from Arlington Agricultural Research Station in Wisconsin, United States - UWRJ-L136-409B-6 | ecosystem: Environmental > Terrestrial > Plant litter >... | reverse complement strand
GGGATCGGAGGGGAGGGCGGTGGAGAGGCCTAGGAGGGCGAGGGATGTGAGGATTGTGGAGAGGTGCATTTTGGCGATAGTAGATGGTGTTGTTGCTGTTAGGATAGACGGAGGTTAGGTTGTTGTTATGCTTCGCCGAGAGAAGCGGGCGGGGTATAGAAAAGCAAAGTATGATCAGCAAGTGACAATGACAAGACCTGAATCCATGGACCGGGTAAACATACCTGTCGGAATCCTTCGACCCTTTGACCACTGACTGGGTTAATTGAACCCGGAACCGGATTTGGATCTGTAGTAGCATTGAGGTAACAGTTCGTGCGGGGATTGATTGCAATTTATGATCCCGGGTATGCTGCTACAATCACGGTTGAACTCGCTCCGCTTCAGAACTTGCCGGAATGATGATTCCAACTCTGGTTTTGCTGTCAAAAATTACAAAATCCCCCCAAAAATGCTGTCGCCACGACAAACAACAAACGCTGCCTACAAACGAGTTAGCTTGCACAGACAATCTCGCCAGTCTCAATGGCGTTCGCGCCGTTTTTAACTTACCAACACGGTCCAATCAGGACAGAAGGGGGAACTCCAGCACCTCATCTCCGTCTAGGAGGCGCAGGTCGTGGATACAATAGTATCCGAAATAGTTGACGGCATCCCCTGAGTGAGCCGAGAGGCGGGCCAGGCAGATGTGCACATGGAAATTTTGAGGATTCAACAGGATGGCCTGAAGGTGTGCCTTCAGGCTTGCGATGGGCTATGGGAGAAAATTAGTCAAGTCATGAGCGACTAAGAAGCGGGTTTGAAGGGAGTGGTTTGACATACCACTGGGACGGAGAGCATCTCCTGGGGACCCGGTTGATGGAGGAGGCCGGGTTGACGCACGAGTTCCCATACGCGGGCGCTGATGTGTAGCGCGCAGCGGCGAGGGTGGTCAGGGGCTGCTAGTTGCCATCCAGATGGCCCCCCATGGTGACACTTATTCTGGCTGACTGGGATGGGTGCAGGTGGATGAACTCCTGCGCCCTGGGCCCGTCGGTCGATTGCCAGACCGGGTATTTGTCCTTGGCCGATTATCGTCTCCCGCGTCATATCTGTGGTGATATCAGCGTGTGTTCTCTGTTTTCGAATGTTTCTTGATGCCCGAGGAAGAGAAACTGTCCCAAGACTCTGAGACAAGAGGAAAAGAATAATACGAGAGGAAATACTCTCTCATGGAGTACTCACTAGGCTGAGGGTGAATTGTGTCGATCCAGTCGGCCATAGACATAGCTGGTCCTCCCTCTGTGCTTGGGGTTGAGTGTCGTTGGGGGCCCGGGTCTGAAGCAGTCTCAGGGGTGGTCAAGTCCTCATCCATATGATCCATGGATGCATATGGTTCGACAGGGACGACTCCGGGCTTGATTTTGGTCGAGGGGGGCGTCAGAATGAATGGTTCAGAACCAGACGAGGAGGGAGATTCGGGCTCGGAGCAGAAGGAGAACGGGAGTTCCGCCATTTTCAGCGACCTAAAGATACGCGACGGTGACAGACGAGCGATCTAGACGCATAAACTTCAATATGATAGATGTGATAGGAATTCCGCTGGAGTCTGCACATGTGCTAGCTGGGTTTGCTCAACACGGGCGAGTAGGTAAGGTAGGTAACGCCTCTCTTATCCTACCCCCGGCATTGGCGAGAACAGGGCGGTCTTAGCGATGAGATGGACACCGCAATGGGTGCTTGATACCTACCTTACATGTACCTAGCTATCGATATCAGCCAGACAGAATAGCAAGAGAACTAAATCAATTCAAAAAGACACAAATCCTGGTATCAAGTATAATGCGCCAAATCAGAACCCAACAGATACATCGACTGAGCTGCTCCCAGGCACCATCCTAGACCACCTCTGGCGGCACTCGCGGCGGTGCTTGCGACGTCCGGATATTCTTTTGCCTCTCGTTGAAATGAATCATCTCGGCCTGGCTCCTTGCCACACGCTCCTCATTCTGGGCCCTCTTGCGACGTATCGCGAGATAGATGCCCCCTATGGCGGCCCCAAGGATGAAGAATGCGTGAAGCAGACTGCATCCAGAATATCAGCATCAACCACATGCACTCTACCGGACCGGAAAAGGGGCAGCGACTGACCTGAAAACCATCATAAAAATCATAACATTATTCACATCGCCAGACCAGACCCATCTCGAACTCCCGGGCTGGGCCCCGATACCCCTGTACACGCCGTAGCCGCTCATGCTGATGGCGACAAAGCAAATCACGCCCACGGCCGCCACAGCAATATCGACACAGACCGCCACCGGGTTGATGGCTCGCTTGCGCTTGAAGCAGAGGAGCGAAATCACCTCGTACGTGTTCATAATCATGGCGACAATGATCTGCACACAACACCCAAACAGCGTCAGCATCGGAGTAAAATCAAACCAACCACACAGGGACAGGGGCTCGACAGCAACCTACCGGGAAGAAGCAAGGAAACAGTATGTCCACGCGCACGAGCGCCTCCGACTCCCACCGACTATACGCCCATGCGACAAACGTGAGCGCCCCGATCTCGAAGAGCACGGTCAGAAATCGGAATAGCGCGTGCGACAGCCTGAACACCACGCCCATGTCGGTCTCGCCCTCCTCGCGCACAGAGTCGAGGGTTGCTCTCCGCGCCATGTTGTTCTGACTCCTCGATCCCCTGACGCGCTGGCGTCGCGACCAGAATCTTGCCCGATACCGCTCGTTTGCCCGCCGTTTGCCGTTTGACGAGTGTCGACCCAGCTCTGCTCCCAGGCGAAACCCCTCGCGAAATTGCCTGTTGTTATTACGCTTATCGTCCAAAATCCGTTCGCATATTGCCGTCCGTCGCCTTCTTCTTCCCTCAAAAGCCGAAAGTCTTTTTTTTTTTTTGACGCCGACACGTTTCGGACAGAGGGGGGAATCGGTTGGAGGTACTGAGGTCGTGTCGTCAGGCGCATTTAAAACGAAATCCTTCCCCAACCTACCCAGGCACCAGCCCCAAAACGGTCACAGGGGGTCGAGGGAGCTAAGCCTCGCTCCCCAATCAGCTTCTCTGTCGTCCTGCAGCGCGACCTGGGAACACGAGCCGCGCATGCATTGTCATTGGGTCCCACTGCGCGCGGCCGGCGGGTTGTGATGGATCCTTTCCAGGGGCTGGGCCAATCTGGGGGGGGGGGCATCGCGCCGTTAGCGTTTGTGAGGGGGGAATAATCTGGGGATCCAGAGTTGAACAGTTGGTTGCGATGCTGCACGGCCTTAAATTCATCGGGAGATTGAGATAGACAATCTGCTTTACAGTATACATGTGTCTCGAGAAATATGCTTTCTTTGCAGTGGCCTGGTATGTGGATGTTTGCAGATCATGATGCAAGCGTCCTTGAAAAAGACCCTGCCATGGAAAGTTGGTGTTCACTGTCTTTGTTTTGATTAGGTAGTCTTGCACAGTTTATTCAGCCAAAATATAGGCATTTGGCAAGGTGTAGTCTATTCGGAATAGAGAGAGTTGCCCAATTCCATCAGCCCTCCCTGTCCCGAGAGCTTGCTCGACATGCTAGTGGACTAATTAGAATTCGACACAGGGGCTGTCTGACAGCCAACAACGCGCCGCGCCGTTCTGCTTGCAATGGTTCCCTCAGCTTGAAGAGCTACCGCCATTGGTTTGTGTCCTATATGACAAGATATTTCGCGGATATCGGGAGGCCCCAAAATATTGATGTGGGCTGCAATGGCAACATCAGGGATCGCGCTGTCAGTTCTCGCCATTATCTCCTCGCCCATTCCCTCCGTTCTACCTGGGGGTCGGAAAATCTCAGATTCAGGCTCATATCCGTCCACCATCAAATTTAGCTCGGTTTCTGGTCCTCTGCTCTGTTTCGGCACATGTCGTTATAGCCCGAGTCTACAAAGACGAGTCAGCAGGCAGCAGCAACCAAACCAAGCACTCACCACCCCCTGAGCGACGAACCGGACCACCATACTTTCCCCCGACCTGTCTTCGCATATCCACCAAAAAGTTGGTATCTGCAAGTCCACATCTTCCCTGGTGGAGAAAACGGGCAAAAAACAAATGCTTGACCCTGACCCGATTTGAACGGATAACCTTTCGCTCTGGAGGCGAACGCGCTAGCCGTTGCGCCACAAGGCCTGCTTGTTGGATGAAACTTGTGTCGCAATTAGGCGGTCATGATTGCGAGACGGAGTCGGCAACGGTGAGGAGTCCACAAGGGAATGGAGACTGTGGAATCAGGCTGCATGAGGAGTTCTGTGCTGGGGTAGGGTGGGGTAGATGGCCGCCAGGGTAAAAACTGCACGAGTCGGGGATCGGTCCGGTGGGTAGGGTCGAGAGGAGAGCGTGAACGGATATTGGAGTTGAGGTGTTGGCTGCTGTCTTTGCCATGTCTTTTGCCTCTTTTGCTCGGGTAGGAATAGGGGTTTCCACATGGATTATGTTAGGTCGCCATCGAGAAGAAACGGGGCGCGCTGCGAAGCTGCTCATGCCTTCAATCTATGGAGACACTGCGGAATGTCGTGGATTCCAATGCTTCAGACCGTATCGCATCAATGAAAGACCAGGCTTTACCCTCTAGAATGCGATCAAGCCCTTGCCTGTGTGGATAGAAGGTCTTTGGGGGCTGACGTAGATACCAGCAGGCCCCGATACTACATCTCTGGCCAATTTCGGGGGCGAGGATGTGAGCCCGGCCGTGTATATTTGTGGCTTCTCCTTCTTGAACTCGTTCGTGTTGTGCTGACGGCAGCGCCGCATCAAGAACCACCACTAGATAACCGGGGAGATATGTTAGCATCGTGGAACTTTATTAATGGAGACATGGCCGAGTTGAGGCCCCAGCAGGACAACAACTTTCGAATCCCTTACCCCATAGTAGACCCTAAATCCCAGTCTATCCCAGGCGTGCGGGAACGGGGGCGGAACCAGCCCCATGCCGCTGTATACCCGTTTGGGTTGTTAAGGGGCATTTGCACCCTCTTCGGCGTACGACTGCTTGATTCTGCTTCTGCGGTATTCTTTGGTCTTGTGGTCTTGAGAGCTGGGCGCTCGATCACGCAAATTTCCTAGTCCTGTACCCCTTTCTCTGCTTATTTTCGTCTCGCTCCCCCCTCTCATCGTGGCGCAATACCATCAGCCGTTGGAGTCTCGATCCATGTCTCACGGGGAGGCTCGGTACGATTTTGGAATCGACAGTCAAGGCTAGATGGGGACGATGTTGAAAATGTGGCCTGCTCGAAACGAAGTTAGCGAATAGTCACCTCTCAGGTTTTGGGGGCGAAGAACTTGAAGATAGGTACCTATTTGACGTACACTCGATGCCTCCACAACCTAGGCACCGCCTCTGTCCTGCCTTTCCCTGTTTGTCTCGTAGGGCTGTGTCTGTTGTTGTTGTTGTTGTTGTTGTTGGAGTTTCTTACTTGATCTTTTTCTGTTTTGGATGTGATGCTGTGCGCCTTTTGCCCTAGATAAGACCCCGGTCATGTATCCCCGTCACTCGGAGCGGGAGGTGGGCTGCACCTTCCCGCCAAATGCAGGCCTTCCCGGACAAAGGCACGCCCACCATGCACGGGGAAATTGTTGTTTGAATTTCCAGCCCGAATCTAACGCCTTTAATGGTAAGTTCCGTTGCTACCCTGGAGATTCACCATCCCCAAATACGCTCCATGCATTGCAGCTCAGAGATTCGTCCCCAGATATGGGGTGGGGTGGCTCGACTCTGGCGGTCAACACAGGCACCAATATTTCTGCCTTCCAGCCTCAGCCGCCACCACGTCCGAGGCACCGGAAACAGTGAGCCTCCCAATATTCCTACCTGTTAGATATCTACCTAGGTCTGCAAGTGTGTTCAACAGCTCACAGATCTTCTGCGCCTCTTCCGAGAGACAGACTCCGCTATTTTGCCTCCCAGGTCACCAGGCCTAGACGTTACGCTCGATTCCAAGAAGACCTCCCAGCGCCCAAACACCTCTCAACACTGCTCTCGGGCAAATACGGCCAGGGAATGTTACGCCTTGATCTTGAAGTAAAAGAAGAATATCTACACCTCGGAGACCAGCAACCGACAGCAGTTCGACACGCTAGGGCGGGAACACCCCCGAACCCATACAAGCGGCGGCCATCGGGGAAAAGACACAATGCCTGTAACTGATGTCTCGACGGGCATCAAGAGTCAATACCCAACCTAGAGCCCCGACCGCATTGTCCCCAACCGCTATGGCTCCAGGGGTGTGACGATCGCCACGGACGCCTTCAGCTCGAGGGTGTAGACGAGGACAAGCCCGACTCTCGCCCCCTTTTCGGTCTGCTAAAGCCCACAAGAACGCCTAACCAGCCGCGCCCCAAAATAAGCCAACCGCGGCATACACGCTTGAGTTGTATCAGACCTGTCTGCCCCTCGAGCAGTTGTGAGCCAGGACCTCCGCTCCCTCCGCTGTTTCTTCCAGTGCCCACATGATCTCGGCTGACAATAATCCAGGTTCTATAACTCGAAGATGAGGGTACCAAGAGCGGAAAACTACATGATGATTAGGAAACCGGCACGTTCGTTCATTTACATGATTCAGCGGCCCAGTAACAAGCCCAGGAACAAGATTTGAACCGTCGGAGAAGCATGGCTTCTTTACTGGGCGGTCAGCCCATTACGAAACCGGTATTGTGATACTGAAGGATCAGGAGCCGAGAGGCCATCATGCTATGTCAGATACACGGAGAAGAAGTCACAGCAAGAAGAGCACAGGAAAGGAGGTTGGGCGAGCTCCATAGGCCACTGGATAACCGACCCGGAATAGTATCGTCCAAGGCTTCAAGACTGCTTTCCAAGCTACCGTGCCCATGCTCGCGACAGACATTGAAGTCATGTTCAAGCTCCATAACATCCAAGTCACCACCCATCTCCGCCCCCTCCTCAAAAGACAGAACAATATGGCTAATACAAGGGCTCAGTTCTCTTCCAATCACAGGTACAAAAAGAACCACCATCGCCTTCATTGCTCGACCTACCTACGCTCGCCCCAGAACTGCGAGAAAGCACAATGTTCGAGCTCACGTCAAACAGCCCGCCGTCAGGTTGATAGAGGGTGTTCGGTATTCAACACGTTGCTATCCTCTCTGCAATACGTGCTCCAGACCGCGGTCCAAACGTCTCAGCCCCCAGTCTTGTCGACAACAAGTACCTATAACATCTGCTTGCTGCTCGTCAGTGTTTTCTAACTTCTAGACGGGCAACAAAAGGCCGAGCTCTCTGTCAGCACGCCTTCCACTGGAGACTGCGGTAGTCCCCAGATGGCCCCGGCCACCAAATCAGTTGTCCAAGTCTCGGAAAACATTAGCAAATTTTATATTGGTTTTTCCATTGCACCAAACGAGCCAGAGAGTCAGACATATGCCCTTCATGTCCCTGTATTTCTGAATAGCGAGCAGGCCGAACAAATCGAAGCACCTCATCAGACGAGGTGAACAAGATGTCCGGGGACAGTTGATAGGCACTAGGTAGTATCTAGGCCTGCTAGTATCCCATACAGTTTCAACACAAAACACCCCCCATCCTCCTACGGATAGTTCGAAGCTGATATGACTAGATACAGACTCCTTTTCTCGCCTTGTCTACCCACGAAAGCGACGTGGCGAAATCATCTGCGACCGCAAATGGGTGGGATTCTCTCCTTGGGCCAGAAAACCGGCTCAGCTGTCCGCGAGTCCTCTTCCTTGGTTGGGTACCTCCCAGAGCAATATCTCAAGGAGACTACCCCCTAGCACCAAAACAGAATGCGATGGTTCCAGACCTCTCGTCGGCCGAGCCCCGCGCCAAAGTCTACCGCAGACGCGTGCAGCCTTCCGAGTAGGGCACTTCAAGTTTTGATTTCTTGAACCAACACCACAGACACTCTGACACACCCGTCACGCGCACACAGCCAAGACACAGAAATTGGCCGGCAGTTTAGACCTCACCACAACACCAAAAGAGAGCAACTTCGTGAGGACACCTATCCCCATGTCTCCGGGCCCTCACCGGGAGAAATTTTTCAAGTCAATCGCCAACACTCTTCTCCCACCAGAACACAGTCCCCATTTACCTTCCGCTTTTCGCACCGAACGCTTGCATCAACTCGTCCCTCGAACCTCCCCGGGCCATCGAAACACGCCCAACTGCTCGAAAATACTCATACTTGTTCTTGGCAAGCGCCACCAACAAACACACCCATCTCGCTGTCATCAAACTGCTAGGCAGCAACACTTCACCCAACTCCTCCGCTCGTCGGCCGATCAACAATCACACTGGCACTCGAATCTCGAGCCTCAGGTCCAGAAAAGGCCATCTTCGCAAACACCGCTTTCGCAAACCGCTTTCGCTTTCCAGCGCCAATCAACATATCGTCGCGCCAAGTCTCGCTTGCTCCTCCTCTTTCGTCTCTTCTGTTCTCTCCGTCGCAATCACACTCCGCGACTCCAACGCAACAACACAGCTTCCGCATCGTGACGAGCACTGCGAAACCGCCAGCGCAAAACCTCGAATCTGCGTCAATTGCCGCCTTCCTCAGGCAAGTCCTTTCTCTCTTTGTCTCGAACGCCACGTTCTCGGCTGCTGCCGTTCCCGCGTTCCAACGCGGAGCACACACAGTTCTGTCACATTCCTCAGCCATGCCTTCGGCGCCCATGTTGCCGGATTTGTCTTGTGCGTCGGGCCGCACATTCCAGAGCCTTGAGACCTCTTGGTTCCTGCTCCGTTTTGGAGGTTTTCTTCGTCTTCTGCTCTGTGTTGGAGGATCTTGGGTGTCAGTCTTGTCTTGGTGTCTATGTAGATATCATAGTTTGATAAATGATCAATACTTCATGTTTTTATTTTGTGCCTTTCCTTTCAAATTGTTGTAATTCTGTTTCAAAATGCTGCTGCCATTGTTTTCGCTTGTATCCTCCTCCTGTATCAACGCCTTCAGTATCTTCATCTGCTTGTGTTACTTGTTGATGCCTTCAGACTTTGTGCTTGCTGCCCTGGGTTAAAGACACTGCTTCACAAAATCTGACCTTTTGGTCTTCACGTTGCCATTTCAGTCAGTTTTGCCTTTGGGTGATGCTGAGCCCTGAAATGACCAAACAGCCACACCTTCCCAAACTTCCATCAAAGTCTTCACCCCACCCACCAATTTAGACAGGAATAACCCTCCGAAATCGATATAATATAATATTGAAATGGAATTTAAATACTTGGCCTAAGAATAAAGCTCAAACATTACAACCCGTGGATACTTGGATTATCTGTTTAACTTTCCCAAAATAATGTTTAGAGGGACTGGCCTGCTATCCACGTTATCCATATAGTTTGTTAAGGAAAACGGACATCACGTGACTTTCACCTGACCTGTTTTCGGGATTTTGAGATTAGATTACCATTTTTTCAGGGGTAACTTGGTGTTTTCTTAATAAATGACCATTTCTTTTAGGGTAAAGGCCAAGTGTTGAATATTTTGGACGTGTAAACTTGCTCCAGGCTCTGGAATGTGTGTTTTGCCTGCGCCTTTATCTGCCTGCCCCCTGGCGAGTTTTGGAAAGGACCCCCTTCCCTCCTCTTCTTTCCTCTGTCTTGCCATTACGTAACTGGGCTGAAGAGATCAACATCACGTCGGCAGCTCTCCAGAGCTCGCAGCCCCCATCATCCCTCTCTCATTCAACGCCAACCAACCCACCACCACAATTAGCCTCTACCCGCTGTCCAACTACACCTTCGGAGTCAAGGAGACCCAGCCCGAGGAGGACCCGTCGGTTCTGACGCGCCTCATGAAATTCCTCACGGCCAAGTTGGGACGCTTTCTTCTCGTCGCCTGAAGCCATCGCTGTGTTTCAGATACAATATCTTTCCCTAGTGATTAGACGATGCCGCAGTACTATAACCAGCAGCAGTTCAATCCCATGCAGCCCATGAACCAGTTCACCGACCCTCTCTCGCCCGTTTGTCATGTTTTGCCAACTAGATCTCCTCAATCAATTCCGGCCCAAGCCTTCAAAATGGCAGGAGGCCAGGAGAAGACTCCAGGCAAGGAGAAGAAGCAGCCTGCCGCCAAGGAGAATTTCAGAACGTATGTACAAGGCCCAGGATTACAATCAGCAGCCATTACCATGTCTTCCCTCGCCTGTTTGCTGTGTTTACGATATCTTCGCCTTTCGAAGCATCTCCACCAGCAGCATCTCCACCAGCAGCAGTTCAACCCAATGAAGCATCTCCCCGCCCATCATGCCCCTCTCATCGACCGGTCAAGCTTGCTCCCCATCTCTTGCGAGGAAGCTTTTGACGAGGCAATCAAACAAATGCCCGAGGCCATTGTACTACTCCCATCAACCAGTTTCGCTTGCTCCCGCGTCTCTCGCGAGAAGACTCCTTGCGAAGCAATCGAGCAAGTTGGCGATTGCACTGCTGTTATCAATTAAGCTCTCTCCACCGTCGTGCTTCTCCCACTATCAGGTCCCGCCTGCTCACAATATAATATTTTCCAGGTCATCGATCAGGTTCTCGAAACGATCATGTCCCTCCTACATACCGCCCAGCCTGGCTTGCTCCCTCACATCTTCTCGATAACACCCCTTGCAAGGGTATCGGGATACGTTATCGGTTACGCCTCTTCGACCAAACAAACTCCCACGGACATCCTGATACTCTATCCAACAAGTCAAATATGTCCCCCATTTGCCACAGGGTGACAAGTGAGTTCTTGCAACCATCACAACATTTACATCACCACCCTAACCTGCTTCTCGCCGCCTACAAGGCCGTTGGGCAAGTTGCCGCTGCCAAAATGCCACTATCACCATGGCCAACCTGCCCCCAATCCTCCGTCGGGTGACAGGCTAGTCTTCGCAGCCATCACCTCGCTCGCATCTGCCAGCCAAACTTATTCATCATCTCTTCGAGGCCATCGAGTAAGTTTTCGCGGCCATCATGTCACTCTCAACAAGTCCAGTCTACCCCTCCGCTTTCAAAAGCCGTTAAGCAGGTGCTCGCTATCTCTGTTCTTCATGCCCCTGCTACCGGCCAGTCCAATCTCTGCCCCTCGTCTCTTCCCCGAGCAGTTTTGGCAGGTCTAGATACACCATTTGTTGCAATCTTTTAGCAGCGGGCTCTCACAGTCTTCTGATGGTCGCGGAGTTGACTCTCGTCGTTCATCGTTTTCTGTTCTCCTTCTCAAGGCCGCCGAGCAGGTGCCCGCGAGAGCTCTCGCGAAGAGCCGGCTGCCTTCTCGGATTGTTTCGTACCCCCTCTATCCATCCAAATCCTCAAAGTCGTGTCATAGCATGCTATCTAAGCTGCTCCTTCTCTAAGCTTGCACGGGTATCTCGTGAGTGGTACCTCCAAGTTCTTGTTCAGTTGCCACGCTTTCCTGTCCCAAGAAGTCCCGCACCAGCGTCCCACGGGCACCTATCTCCTTCGGCCAGTTACCACCAGAGGATTTGCTGAGATAGCAGAAGTTGATACACTCTTCTATCTTGGTGTTTAGCACGTACCATCCCAAACGAAACATCAGATCGCGATAGCCACACCTGTTCGATCTCCTTGATCTCTTCGATCTCCTTCTCCTCTTCAATCTCTTCACTTATCGCAACCCGATGCTCCGTTCAGCCTACAGTTTTAGCAACTGAATATAATATCTAGCAACCCTCCAGCTGCTATTTGGCGGTCCTCCAGTGTCAGTGTATATGCCATGTAAGAGCTGTCATGGCAGTTCCTGCCTAATCCTGCGATGTCTGTGAGATCCCAGTAAAAACAGTCCCGGCGCTGTGAATGTTAGCTCCCTAACGGTCTGTGATTTTGTTACCTGTCATTGCACTCTTGTTTTTCATCGAATGTCTGTTTGGTCTGGATGACCTTATGCAAATGAGATGAATGTGCGTCGCTGGAAGTAGGAGCTGTTTGAGCAAACGGGTCAGCACAAAATTGATTGGTGAAAATCATCAAGACCAGAAAAGCATGATGGCCAGGCAAACTAAGTCACAAACAGCAAAGACCAAAGACGAAATCATCGACGTTCATTCCTATAGTAAAAGTTGCCAAAGCAGAGCCGAAATCACCCCGTTTATGACTACTAGGAAAGGAAAGCTATGTGACCATTTTCATAAGACCACTCCTCCAAAAAAAAAACTCCGAGACGCCTTGCGATGGTGCTGGGATCGTGAAGTCATGTGCAGTGTGATCTACTGCATCGAACCGGGAGGGCCCTGGGGCGCACCGCCAGGGAAGTGCTGAGGGCCAGGACCATACGGTCCGCCAGGAGCGCCACCAGCGTGCGGGGGCATACCGACCTGAGCAGCCATGGTGTAGTGAGGCGGTGGGGGGGCGGGGCGGTACGGGGTGCCAACACCAGAGTTGTTCTGCGATCTACCCCAGGAGAGGCGGACGCGAGAGTTCCCGATGGGGTACCCTTGCATCTGATTGATGGCCATCTCTGCAGCGTGGCGGTGAACGAATTGGACGAAGCCGCAGCCCTTGCCCGGAGGAATCTTGACGTAGGTGATTTCGCCGAAGCCCTGGAAGAAAGAGCGAAGCTCGTCCTCAGTGACGTAGCCAGACAGACCGCCGACGAAGACAGTGGTGTTGTTGGGGTCCGTGAACTGGTTCATGGGCTGCATTGGATTGAATTGCTGCTGGTTGTAATATTGCGGCATCGTCCAGCCACCAATGGGGCCGGGAGGGCCGGGAAGGGGAGCAGCCATCTGGGCAGCGGCATGACCATGTCCATACTGGTGAGAACTATATGAAGTTAGCATCTTGACAGTGCATAGTGATCGCAGGAAACATACCGAGTCTTCGGGGTGGCAGTTGAGATACGCATCGGACGGTTGCCGCAGTACACGCCCTGCATCTCAACAAGAGCACGCTGCTGGTCGGACTCCTCGCTGAAGCGGACAAAGCCGTAGCCGCGGGACTGACCGGTCATGGCGTCCGTCATGATCTTCGCCGACTTGCACGACGGGAAACGGGACTGGAACAGAGACACCAGCACGAACTCATTGACCTCCGGGCCAAGATCACCAACGAAGATGCTGAACTCGGGGCCACGATCGTCACTGAAAAGTAGCTGTTAGAAGGTACCGAAACATTAAGCAATTGAAGAATGAAACATACCGGCGATCAACCAATCCACCGCCTGAAGCCCAGTTAAGCTTGAAGACGCGAGACGAGTTGGGGACCGGAGTTCCAGTGAGACCAAGAGCCTTCTGCGCAGCCTCGGGGGTGTTAAACTCGACGAAGCAGTAGCCAGCATTTCTGAAATAATAACTATCAGTAAAGTAATTCAGGACAGAGAGGGAGAAAACCCCGGAAGGTACATACCCAGAGTTACGGTCGCGGATAACCTTGACTTGAACATTTTCACCGAGGACAGTGGAGAAGACGCCCTTAACGAATGTTTCATCCATCCAGCCCTCCATTTCTCCCATCCTATGTTTGTTTGTTAGTCAAATTACCCCTATCTCGCTAAACAAGCAATGACGTCATCAATCAAATATGACTCACCAGAGGGTTTTGGCGGCCTCGCTTGAGGTCGGCATAGGTGCGTTGGCAGCGAAGTTGGCATCACCAGAACCGTTCATATTGGGAGCGGAAGTCGGGGCACCGGGAGTACCAGTAGGAGCGTATTCGGCCATGATGTCTATTAGGGAAGGAAGGTTAGCTGTCAAGTCAATCGATTTTGAAATCTGAAGTTGATAACCAACCAGATGTGCGAACTAGAACCTGGGCGTGTAGAGTATAGGATGAAGCTATTGAGAAAGCCGAGTGGAAGAGAGGAATAAAGAAACTTGGTTGAAGAGAGGAAAAGAGTGGAGGAAGTTGGTGGTTAAAGAGAAAAGGTGGTTGAGGGAAGAAGATGCTGAGGGAAGAAGTTGGTTGATGGGAAAGGTGGCTGCTGGAAAGAGGTTGAAAAAGCTTCAGAACCACCAGTGGTAGGAAAAGTCGAGGATGGAGGGTCTGGGGGGTGATAAGAGAGGTATTGGTGAAAATGAGGAAAACAGCAAAGGCGGAAGGTACCAGCCAAAACATGGTTGGTGGAAAACAAGCAAAGATAAAGGGGGAGAGATCAGATGAACTTTGTAGAATAGTGAGGACAGTGGTAAAGCACTAGGGTGCCAAAAACCGGTGTCGTCTCAAGAAACGACGAAAATTCGCCTGTCATCCGCAGCTGTGGGAAATCGCCAATTTCGTCCGGACTTCGGATGACGTTGGGCAGACCGACCAGGTTGGAGAAGACCTTCCAAAGTGTAGTACAGGTGATTGGCATCAGAGGAATGATGAATGATGCGAATAGAAAATAACTTACACGAATGTGCGTTGTTGTTATCGAGGAGTCGCGAAAGATCTCGTGTCGTCAAAAGGCGATGTGTGAGAAATCGAACGTCTGGTCCTGGCTGGTTAGAGCGTGGTTGATGTAAAAAGAGAAGAAGAGCGAGTTGTGGGAGAGGTGAAGAAACGAATTTAAGCGCTTGGAGCTGTGTTGCGCGCTTATGGGGATTGTGTCTTGAGTCTCGGGGTATTGTGCACTCGTGGCAGTAAAAGCACAATAGGTGGATAATGGGTCAATAGCAGGTGAGGGGATAGCCTTTCCGGACACAGCCTTCAGCGTGAATAGGATGGCAGCTTGTGAAGGAGATTTTTGAAGGGTATGATGCCAGAGATCCATCTCGCATAGGGTTCGATGGAGCCAAAAAAAACATACCGTTGTTAAGATCGATGTAGAGAAATTGAACAGCTGAAGGATCTGAACGAGGCGGTGTCAGTAGAAGCTCGTCACTTGGTTTGGTGTATGTGTGTCACAGAAGTGAAAATCGTTTCTGCCACTGGCACCAAGCAGGTTTTCGGTACGTGTGTAGCACGTAGCAAATCTGGTAGACAAAGATGCTTACCCAACTGTTGTCTTTTGAAGGGAGGAGGGAGATCGGGATTGCAAACGCAAAATCCGCTTGCAACAAGCCCTAAGAGTCTGACCCCACGTTAGTCAAGTAGAGGTGAAAGTGCTTGTTGTTTTTTTTGTATGGGAGCGGAAAAAGATAACTAGAGAAAAATCCACCAGCCAGAAGAGGTGCCCCGTACTCGTCGTGAACCCCAAAAGAAAACAGCGTGAGGTGGGTGAGTGATGGTTGAAAGCTTGGACCGACTCGCCGAGGTGGGTTGTTGTTCCTGAACCCAGGTTTGAACCACCTGACGGTGAGGGAAAAAAACCATCTCCTCTGCCAACAATCCGCTCTTGGACCACGACCGAAAGTGTCTCGCTCGTCATGAACGGGACGAGCGAGT